>Ga0126371_10006861_pt1 | contig 10162 bp, 5 predicted proteins | sample PanSoiMetaPlot_4_FD_110145 | JGI IMG/M metagenome (GOLD analysis project Ga0126371, IMG submission 110145) | Tropical forest soil microbial communities from Panama - MetaG Plot_4 | ecosystem: Environmental > Terrestrial > Soil > Tropical forest > Bulk soil | place: Panama | collected 2016-02-17
ATGGGTCGACCAGCGAACCGAGCTGGAGTGATTTCTACGCTGACTCTCAGTGCTTCGAGGGAGGGCCTGCCTGCGCACCTCCGGGCGTGGCTGGCGAGAAGACGCTGTACCATCAAAACACCATCCACGCAGAGTCCTCTGTCCCGGCGGTGTATCAGCACCTGATCACGAACTTCCCGCAGTTTGATCTTGGCATCCCCGACCAGTTCCGCGTCGATCTGTGGGTTCAGGACTTCAAGGCTGATGTCAAGGCCGGTACGGTACCCGCGTTGAGCGTCCTGTGGGTGATTGACGATCACACCGGCGGCCCGCCAACTCCGGAAGCCCAACAGGCCGATAACGACCTGGCCATCGGCCGTATCATCGACTACATCAGCCATAGCAACGTGTGGTCTTCGTCCGCGATATTCCTGGAAGAAGACGACGCGCAGAACGGCGTCGACCACGTCGACGGCCATCGCAGCCCCGGTTATGTCATCAGCCCATACGCCGTCCAGGGTGGATCCGTCGATCACACCTATTACACGCAGGTCAACATGACGCGGACGATCGAGCAAATCCTCGGTCTGCCGCCCATGAACCAGTTCGATCTCGTGGCGTCGCCGATGAGAACCGCATTCGTCAAAGGCACGCCGCCCGCAACCAACTTCAATCCGTGGGGGCACGTGAAGAACCAGATCCCACTGACGGAAGGCGTTACGGCCAGCATCGCCCCCGCAACGGACAGCCCTCAAGTCGCCGCGCTGAGGAACGCTTGGCTCAAGAAGAAGGCGGAACTTTTCGCCGGCAAGCTGACCAGGCCCGACGCCGAAGATCCGGAGGCCGTCAACCATTTCAACTGGTACATGACCACCGGCTTTAAGAGACCCTATCCCGGAGAGAAGACCGTTCGTCCGCCGAGCGACTTCAATAACCCGGCGCCCACCAAAGACGACGACGACGACGACGACTAAAGCACGTTTCGCCTGTAATCGCCCTCTCCCCCAATCGGGGAGAGGGTTTTTTATTGTGTAGCGACGGACGCATTCGTCCGTCCGCATGTGTGTTCGGGGCGGAATACGGCCCGCCATAAAAAAAGGGTGTCCAACTCTTGCCCGAGCGTAGACGAAGGGTCTGGCCGAATTGCCAGGAGTGAGAATTTCACCAGATCAGGCGGCGCACGCAGCCCGATAGTCGCCGTGGGAATACTCCGGCTCCCGCCAAATCACCCGTTCCGCAATGCTTCCATCGGCTCCACTCCTGCAGCGCGCCGCGCCGGGATCGCCGATGCCAACAGTGCAGCCACTCCGAGCATCAGTGCAGCCACCGCGATCATGATCGGGTCCCATGGCTTGACCCCAAAGAGTTGCTTGCTCATCAGCATGCCGGCTCCAATCGCCGCCGGAATGCCCAGTGCCAGCCCGATGCCTATCTGCGAGAAAGCTCCCCGCAAGACCATCTTCATGACCTGGCCCCGATCCGCCCCCAGCGCCATCCGAACGCCGATCTCGCTCGTTCGCTGTTCCACGGTATATGCCATCACTCCGTACAGCCCGACCGCGGCAAGCACCAGCCCAAGCACACCGAACAGCGCAGTCAGAGTCGCAATCATGTTTTCCTGCTGGAAATCAGCGCTCACCACACTGTGATATGGGTCAACACTGTAAAGAACAAAATTCGGATCAATACTGCCCAGCGTCTTGCGCACCCGCTCTTCCATGCCCGGCGGGTTTCCCGGCGCCCAGATGACGATGTTGTACAAGTAATGGGACCAGATTTCTCCACTGATGAACGCCGGATCGTCATATTGCACTGTCTGTGCTTCCGGCACCCAGAACATAGGGCGAATCGGCTCTTTATAGTCGTAAGTCATGTATCGCATGTTTCTCGCGACTCCGACAATTTCGTACGTGGCAGCATATTTGATCTTGTCGGGCCCGAAATGCTGCCCGATCGGGTTCTGATCCTTAAAGAATCTCTTTGCAAACGCTTCGTTGACCACCACAACTTTCCGCGTCGTCTCCGTGTCTTCTTCCGTGACAGGCCGGCCGAGCACGATCTTGGCGCCGATGGTCTCGAAGAAACCCGGCATCACTCGCGCCCATCCTGATCCCGTATCTTCTTTCGCCGGAGGCTCAGGCCGGCCCTCGATCCGAATCCCATCATTCCAACTGTCGCCCGTCATGGGGGCATACAGCGCCGGCGCCACCATGCGCACGCCCGGAATCTGGAGCAGACGGTCATCGATTTGCCGAAACAGCGGCAGCAGTTCTTCAGGCTTGTAGTTGCCCAGGATGGGATTGATCCAGGCGATGTACCGATCCTGAGTTTCGAATCCAAAATTCTGGTGCTGCAGGTTGCGCAGGCTCTGGCTCAGCAGCGCCGCCGCAGAAAGCAGTACCAGCGACATCGTTGCCTGCGCGATTACCAGCGACTTCTGTGCCCACGAGCGGCCGCTACCCACGGCACGGTTTGCCCCGCGAAGCGCCTCGACGGGATCGGCATGCGAAGTCACCCACGCCGGTGCGATCCCGAAAAGAACTCCGGTCAGAACGGAGACGCCGAGCGTGAACAGCAGCACAGGTAACGAAGGAGTCGCGCTGATCGGTACATAGTTGTTGGGACCACCGATCTGAAATGCAAGATGCAAAATCAACTTGGTTGCGCTAAATGCCACCGCAATCCCCAACACCCCACCAATAGCGGCCAGCATGATGGACTCGACCAGCGACTTGCGAACCAGCCGTCCTCGTGATGCGCCCAAAGCGACCCGTACGGAAGTTTGCGCGCGATCCTTCAACCCGCGCGCCAGCATCAGATTCGCCAGGTTCCCGCACGCTACCAGCAACACACATCCGGAAGCCACCAGAAGCAGCTTCAGTCCATCCTCGTACTGCGATCGCATGGCGGTCACGCCAGCATCACCGGAAGTCAAATGCAGTGTCTGTTGCTGCCAGAGTTGCTTCTCGCCCGGCTCCATATCAGGAACGTGACTGGCGAGCCAGTTGTAGAATTCCACCCTCAGCTTTGCTTCGAGCGCCTTGGGATTCGTTCCCGGACGCACTCTGCCAATCAGGTCCAGGAAGTTGCCGTTCGGCCTCTTCAGTCGCGCCGTCGCCCCATCGATCGTTGGCTCGGCCGTCAGTGGCAACCAGAAATCCGGCATGCCCCACCCAGCCAGCTTCGCTCCGAAAAATCCTGGTGCCGCCACGCCGATCACCGTGAAGGAATGCCCATTGATTTGGTAGCCGGCGCCGACAACCGAGGGATCAGATCCATACTTCTCCTGCCATATGCGGTAGCTCATTACCGTGACTGGAGGCGCACCCTCCTGGTCGTCTTCGTCGGTCATGAGGCGCCCGAGCCAGGGCTGCACGCCCAGGGTCCGAAAGAAATTCCCCGACACATACTCCCCATTGCGAGTGTCCGCCGGTGCCTGCGATCCCTCTCTGCGCACCCCGAGAGCCGCATTGCCGGCCTGCAGCGCCGCCAAATCAGTGAAGTCCGGAGTGTTCGCGCGAAAATGCTTGTAAGCCTCCCACGAGAACAAGGCAAAGTCCCCGTCGTCCCCTTGGGTATAGCCGCCCCAATTGCAGCAGCGATCTTTATCTCCGATCCGCCACAGCTCTCCTGGTTTGGCCACAGGCAGCGACTTCAGCATCACCTGGTGCACCAGCGTAAAGATCGCCGTCGTTGCGCCGATCCCGAGCGCCAATGTGATCAACGCGGTCGTTGTAAATCCAGGTGCTTTCTTCAGTTGCCGCAGCGCGTCACGCAAGTCCCCTAGCATCGATCCTCCGTCATATTGAATTGGACAGCTCTCGTCCAATTTGGTGAGCCTCCTTTACCGAGACGAAAGCTCCACAGTCGTTACCGACGGCCACTCGCGAAGAGGTACTAAACATGCTCCAACCCGTTGGGTTAGTCCCGACGCGGGAGATGTCCGGCTTAATTCCAGACACCGTGGCAAACTGGTTCCAAGTATCTAGAGTGGATGGGCGAGTGGACAGTGGCGATTGAAATCAAAAACGCGGCAGCCTGGATCCAGAGCGCATTCGTTGTTCTTCTGGCTGCAATCGCATGGCTCCGTCCCCTTGGCCGCAAGCGGCAACGGAACACGACCGTGCTCGCGGTCCTCGCGATTGTCGCGATCATAGTGGTGCAATTCAGCAGGCGCACCCTCAGTCCGCTGGCCGCGTCAGTGCTGAGGGACTGGCTCCCGGTGCCGTTGCTGCTATTTCCTTATTGGCAGGTGGGACAGTTATTTACTGGAGCGGATCCGCTGACCGAAAAGCGACTCGCGAACTTTGACCGCGCCCTGTTTCGGGCCCTCGGAGTTGCGCCCGCACAGACTTCGATCCACCCGGCTCTAGCTACATATCTGGAGTTCGCCTACCTGATGGTTTACCCGCTAATCCCGCTCGGCGTCGCAACGCTATACATCACGAGCTCGCGGCAGTTCGTGAATTACTACTGGATTGTGGTGCTCCTCTCGACCTATATCTCCCTCGCCATCACTCCATTTGTGAGGGCCATGCCGCCGCGAGTTCTCGAAACCTACGAGAAATTTCGAATGCCTCCGTCCAAACTCGGAGCGATCAATCGATTTATTTTGCGCCACGGCGGCATACAGGCCATCACATTTCCCAGCGCACACGTTGCCTCGGCAATGGCAGCCAGCCTAGTGTTGCTCCGGGTCGCGCCCTGGGCAGGGTTGATTTTCTTGCTGATTAGCGTCAGCATTGCCGTAGCTACTGTAGTGGGCGGCTATCACTATGCTGCCGACGCTCTGCTGGCGTCGTTGGTCGCAATCGTGGTCTTCGCCGCTACATTCCCCGCAATGAAACCTGACTAGGATTTCTATCCTTGGTGGATCGTGATGTCCCTGGCAAGTATTCGGCGCAAGTTACGTGCTCCTTCGTTCCATATGCGTCAGGCCAGCGTGGTGGCAAAGGCGATGAAGTCTCGCCGGCATCCGATTGTGGCCCACATCGTCCCTATCCGCCGCTGCAATCTCTCCTGCACGTACTGCAACGAGTTCGATGACTTTTCGAAGCCGGTTCCGACCGAAGTCATGTTGCGCCGCATCGAGTGCCTCGCCGAACTCGGCACATCGGTCATTACCATCAGCGGTGGCGAGCCCCTCCTCCATCCCGACCTCGATCAAATTATCCGCCGCATTCGTGATCGCGGCTGCATCGCTACGCTCATCACCAACGGATACCTTATCACTGCAGACCGCATCCAACGCCTGAACCGCGCCGGGCTCGACCACCTCCAGATCAGCATCGACAATGTCCAGCCGGACGAAGTTTCTAAGAAAAGCTTGAAAGTCCTCGACCGAAAACTTCAGTGGCTGGCCGAGCACGCTGAATTCCAGGTAAACATCAATTCTGTGATTGGCACGAGCGAGAACCCAGAGGACGCAGCGGTCGTCGCGCGTCGCGCGAAGGAACTGGGTTTTGCGATCACGGTCGGTATCATTCACGATCACACAGGCCAGTTGCGCCCGCTCGGTGAACGCGAAATCCGGGTGTATCAGCAGATCGTTGAAATCGGCGGTAAGTCGTTTTCGACCTTCGCCTACTACAACCAGTTTCAGAAGAATCTCATTCAGGGAAATCCCAATGACTGGAAATGCCGCGCCGGAAGCCGCTATCTCTACATCTGCGAGAATGGACTAGTCCACTATTGCTCCCAACAGCGCGGTAGGCCTGGTATTCCTCTCGAGCAATATGATGCGGAAGATCTTGAGCGTGAATTTCATTCGATTAAGTCATGTGCGCCATTCTGCACAGTCTCGTGCGTGCACCAGGTTTCGATGATTGACCAGTTCCGTGAGGATCCGCGTGAGTCACTCAGCCGTTTTTTCCCCGCACAACCAGACCAAACCATTCCCTACGCCCCACCCGCAATCGTCCGCTTGCTGGCCTGGATGTTTCTACCACCCGAGCACAACCGCGCCAGAAAACGATTGACCGATCGTTTCACCCGAATCGCATTATGGTGTTTAAGAGCCAGGTGAACCGCTTCGTGCGTTGCTGACTAACCTTCACAAATCGGGGAAGTCGTCTTCCCAATACTCCCAAGGACGACGATCTTGGCGCACTTGCGATTCGCTGCCGCGCAACTGCACCCGCCGGATCTTGCCCGAGATCGTCTTCGGCAATTCAGAAAATTCAATTCGCCGGATCCTTTTGTACGGGGCGAAGCGGCCGCGGACGAATCGAAAGATTTCGCAGGCCACATCACGCGATGGCTGAATGCCCGGTTTTAGCGTGATAAAGGCTTTCGGAACATGCCAGCGAATGGGATCCGCACTCGGAACAACCGCTGCTTCCGCGATACACGCATGCTCGAGAAGCGCGCTCTCCAGTTCAAACGGACTTAAGCGGTAGTCGGAGCTCTTGAAGACGTCGTCGGCCCGCCCGACATAAGTGAAATAACCGTCGGCATCGCGGTGAGCCACATCTCCCGTGCGATAGTAGCCGCCAGTGAAGCTCTGTGCCGTCCGCTGGGCATCATCAAGGTAACCCGACATAAGGCTGGCAGGCTTGGGCTCGCACTTCACCGCGATTTCCCCATCGTCGGATTCTCCGCCATCTTGGTCCAACAAGACGATCTCGTGCCCGGGCGACGGGCGCCCGACGGCACCGGGCCTCACGACTTGCCCAGGAAAATTTCCCAGCAGCAAGACGTTCTCAGTCTGGCCAAAGCCATCGCGAATCGTGATGTTCCAGGCAGCGCGCACCCGCTCGATGACCTCCGGATTCAGCGGCTCTCCAGCACTTGTCAGTTCTCGAACTTTCACCGGAAACGACTTCAAGTCTTCCAGGATGAACAAGCGCCAGACAGTTGGCGGCGCGCACATCGTGGTCACGCCGCAGCGGGCAATCACGTCAAGAGTTCGCTTGGCATGAAACCGTTCATAGCTGTGGACAAAAATGGTTGCGCCTGCGTTCCAAGGCGCAAAAAAGCTGCTCCACGCATGCTTGGCCCAGCCCGGTGTACTGATGTTGAAATGGATGTCATCTGGCAGAATGCCAATCCAGAACATGGTGGCCAAATGGCCGACAGGGTAGCTTTGCTGCGTGTGTAGCACGAGCTTAGGCAGGGCAGTCGTACCCGAAGTGAAATACAGCATCAATGGATCGTTTGCATGGGTGTCCCCGTCCGCCATGAAGTCGGAGCTGTGTTCGTAGGCTCGCGAGTACGGTAGCCAGTTTTTTTCCTCACCCCCAACGACGATTCGGATGTAATCGCCACTCAAGCCAGAATATTTTTCCAAACAGGTAAGGTGGGCAACGATGTGTCGGGCCTTGCCGCGCTCAAGACGATCACGCAAATCGGCGAGAGTGAGCAGTGTGGCAGCGGGGATAACGACTGCCCCCAGCTTCATCGCCGCAAGCATGATCTCCCACATCGCGACATGATTGGGAAGTTGGACGACAATCCGGTCGCCTCGGCGAACACCTTGTTCGCGCAGGAAATTGGCCACCTGGTTCGAACGCCGCGACATTTCTTTGAAGCTCAGCTTTACTTCAGGACCGTTCTCGTCAACGATCCAAAGCGCGGTCTTATCGTTCGCACGGGCATAACTATCAAAATAGTCGAGCGCCCAATTGAATGTATTGAGCTGAGGCCAACGGAAATCGCGGTAGGCAGCTTCATAATCTCTACGGTTCGCCAGCAAAAAATCGCGTGCGCTCAAAAATGCCTTCAGCCCCTGCGCTCTAGCCCCCACTACGGGATGGATTTCAGTCATGCATGCACTCCTTGCCTAAGTCCAGTCAGGGAGTAAGGTGCGAGTACTAAGAAATGTATGTCGACCATGTGGACTAGCCGCACATGAGCGACGATTCTAATGCATCGGCGAGATGAGATAATCGCCCGTTCTCCAAAATGCAGAGGTGCAACAGTGACGGATTCTCGCTTGCCACCAGAAGCGCATCGCCAAGATCTGGACCGAGTCCAGCGTGTGATCGAAGACACTCCTTCCGTCGACCGTGAATACATGGCGCCGCGCGAAGAATTCCAGGGCCGAGTCCGCCGCGTCAATGACGCATTGCTGCGTCACGGCCACACGGTAGGTCTAGTCTTTTCTGACGAGCACTATGCTGGCGACGTTCCCTACCTCGGCGGCAATACAAACATCTCAATCGAGCAAGTAGCGGGAGTGATCGGTCCAAGCGGATTTCACGTTGTCGCCGGACTCGAAGGCGGCTATGTCGCCGAGCAACTCGCTGACCGCGCTGGAGCCACAGTTCACAAAGTCGAACTCCTCCAGTTAGCTGACGAGAAATACCCCATCCGCGCCGAGCGCCTCGAAGACGTGATTCGATCGGCCGCCGGCAAAGACGCGGACCACATCGCTTTGCTGACTCCCCGGCAGGTCATTCCCGCAGGCCTCGTCGAGCACCTGCACACCATCTATGGCCACGATGGCGTCGTCGACGCCCAGGAACTCTATTTCCGCGTGAAATACGAGAAAAGCGAAATCGAGATGCGCCTCATCGCCGATGCCTGCGTCATCGCCGACGCCATGCTTCGCGCAATGCTCGCCGTTCTCCGCCCGGGTCGTCTGGAAACCGAAGTTGCCGCGTGGGGTGCGTGGGTCGGACGCATGCTGGGCTCGGAGCGCGACGGCTTTCCAATCATGGTCGGCGCTAACACCGCCAACCGCACTCTAATCGGGCCAGCGCTCAATCGCCGAATCAACGAAGGCGACTGGGTTCATCTAGGCGTCGCTCCCAAGCGCGATGGTCTAACGGCGTGCGTTCGCCGCTCAGTGATTGCAGTAGATTTTCCTGAGAAAATCACGCCCGACCAGAAGTATTGGTTCGACCTGGTGGAAGAAGGATACAAAGTAGGTGAACGCTCGTACCGCGAGGTTGCCAGTCAGCGTTTGCCAGCCAAATGTCAGGAACAAGCCCTCGTCGACTTCTTTTCTCAGAGATCCGATGAGATCTCCCGACGCATCGGCCGCAAGATCGATCTCGCGACTCAGAAACCCTACACAGGCACTCACAACTCCGGTTACACAGAATGCCAGGAGTTCTTCGGTGCCATCACTCTCGACAGCCACGATCCGCTGGGCGATCGCATTGTCACCATGCTCGACGTAGCCCTGCGCGGCATCGGCGATCGCTGGAACGATGTCGTAATCCCCGGTTTCGATTTTTGTGTAGTGGAAAACACATTGGGCAAATACGGCGAGCGCGTCGAGACTCTAACGAAGCTGCCGATCCACGCCCAAGATCTGGTTGGCGCCTAGCCCTCGAACGCGAGTGCGCCGAGCGAAGTGCGCCGAGCGAAGCGATTCCCGTATCGAAGCGTAATCCATTCCGCCATGGCCTCCCTAAGCCGCCATTTGCAGGCAAGATCACACTCTTTGTATGGTTGACGAGAAGAGCCGCTATGCACTCGGACATCCACGCCGCCGAACTCGTCTTTCTGCTTCTGCTACTTTTCGTCGTGGTATTTGGGGTTCTCTCAAAAAAACTTAAAACGCCGTATCCGATCGTGATGGTAATTGGCGGGCTGCTGTTGGGCCTGGTTCCGGGCATCCCGAATATCGAATTGAATCCGGACCTTGTCTTTTTTGTGATTCTGCCGCCGTTACTGTACAGCGCAGCCTGGCTTACCTCCTGGCGGGAATTTTCTTACAACTTGGTCAGCATACTGTTTCTCGCTTTCGGCCTGGTCACCTTTACAGTCCTGGGCGTGACAGCCTTGGGAAATTTCCTTCTGCCAGGTTTTGACTGGCGCATCGGCCTCGTGCTTGGCGCGGTAGTCGCGCCCACCGATGCCATCGCGGCTGAATCGATTGCAAAACGTGTCGCACTTCCCAAACGTTTGGTCGACATTCTGGACGGCGAGAGCCTGCTCAACGATGCCAGTGCTTTACTCGCACTCGAATTCGGCCTGGTACTGCTTGTCGGCGGTACGAAGCCCACCTTCACTTTCGGTCTGTTGCGGCTTCTCTACTTGACGGTCGTTGGCGTCTTGATCGGGCTGGCGGTAGGCGTAATTGTCCACGCCGCAGAACATCGCATCGATGACGGCCCGATCGAAATTGCGCTCAGTATTCTTACGCCCTACGTAGCCTATCTGACCGCCGATGCAGTCAAGGCTTCCGGCGTGCTCGCCGTTGTCACCGCAGGACTTTACCTGAGCCGCCAGA
>Ga0126371_10006862_pt1 | contig 10161 bp, 8 predicted proteins | sample PanSoiMetaPlot_4_FD_110145 | JGI IMG/M metagenome (GOLD analysis project Ga0126371, IMG submission 110145) | Tropical forest soil microbial communities from Panama - MetaG Plot_4 | ecosystem: Environmental > Terrestrial > Soil > Tropical forest > Bulk soil | place: Panama | collected 2016-02-17
CGGCCGGGTTGAACAAGCGCAGCACCAGGAACAAGTCGGCGTCGGCCGTCGAAGAGGACGCGAAAAGTCGCGCGGCGATCGGCCCGGTGATATCGGTCGCCTGCGCCACCGGCGCGCTCATGAAGGTCAAACCGTCGCCGAGGGCGGCGAAGGCGCGCGTCGCCTTCTTCGTCGCCGGTTTGGCGGCAAGCGTCAGGTCGGGCCGCAGATGGAACTTGGTCCAGCGCGTGCGCTTGAGCGGCCATTCCTTCTCGAAACGTTCGCGGAAGCCGTCGACGTGCCGCACCTGGAGCCGCACCTTGGGCTCCTTGTCCCAGCCGTTCTTCTCGCCTTTGAGGAAATAAGCGAAGAAGCGTTTCTGCAGGCCGACGCCGTAATCGGTATAGAACTCGACCCAATGCGTGCCGCCATGCGCCTCGAGCCACTTCCGTTTCGACGCGGCGCGCGTGAAAGCCTCGAAATTGCCGCGTGGATGCAGCCCCTGCCCGCCCCAATTCGCCGCCGACAGGAAGGGCACCGTCACCCGCTCCCAACGCGGCGAGCGCACTTTGTACCAGCCATCGTCGAGCGGATGCGCCAGGATGTCGTCGCCAAAGTCGCAGCGATTGGCGGCGAGCGCGGCCGCGCTCAGCGTTTCGGGACCGCAAACCAGATCGCCGGTGACCGCGCTTTTCGGCCCGCGCGTACCCAGCCCGTGCTGCACCGATTTCACCTGCATGTCGTACCAACTGGCCCAGAAGGTCGACAGGATGCCGCCGTGATGGGTCGAATCGCGGTACCAGTCGGCGGCGCCCTCCCAGGCGCAGACCGCCGCCAGATGCGGCGGCTGGCGCGACGCCACGGCCCACGAATTCATCGCGTAGTACGAGATGCCGTTGATGCCGACCTTGCCGTTGCACCAATCCTGGCGCGCGATCCATTCGATGCAGTCGTGGAAATCCTGGGTCTCGCGCGGCGAGAAATGGTCGATCATGCCGAGCGAGCGGCCGGCGCCGCGCGAATCGACGCGCACGCAGGCATAGCCATCGGGCACCCACTTCTCCGGATCGACGACTTCCCAGTTCTGGTACTTGTTCGATGAGCCTGCGGTCACGTCAGGGTGGTTTTTCGCCATGATCTCCCAGGCCGTCTTGTAGCCCTCCTGGAAGGCAAGGCCTTTGGCGTAGGGCCCGTACGTGACAATCGCCGGCACCTTGCCGGGGCTGGTCGGACGGTAGACGTCGGCCCGCAGCACGACACCGTCGTCCATCGCGATCGGCACGTCCCAATCGATCCGCATGCCGTCGCGGATTTCGCTCTGTGCCAAAAGGCCAGCCCTCCCGGGCCGCCGACCTTCCCGGGGCCGCGGCCGGGCGTGATGATACCGTTTTCGCACGCCGCCGCCACAGGCGGGTTGGGCGCCGGTGGACCAGCGCCCAACCGGGCCGCGGCAAAAAAAGAGGCGGCGGTCCGGCACCAAGCCGAACCGCCACCCTGCCCCTTGGGGGGAGGCATCAGTCGTCGGGAAAATGCCAGGCCGAGAGGGCTGCCCCGGCTCCAGCGGTCGTCGATCGCGCCGTCGCGCGATGGCGCCACTGTGCGCAGCGCCGATGACGGTAGCGTGACCTGCCGGTGGCGCTTCGATGACGGGAGGGTCGATAAACCCGGCCGCCTTCAGCCTGGTGCCGCCAGCGCCGCCACGAAGGACCGTGCGACCGCATCGCGGTCGAGGCCGCGTGTGATAAAAACGAGGCGTGTCCGCCGATCGGCATCGGGCCAGAGCGGTAGCTCGCGCGGCGGATGGACGAGATGCTGCACCGCATCGAGCGCGATCGGACCGCCGCGGCCAGCGACGTTGACCAAACCTTTGAGCCGCAATAGCGCCGGGCCCTTGAACGCCGCCACCGCTTCGAGCCACACCGCCAGCGCCGGCCACGCCACCGGCACATCGTGCGTCAGCGCGAAGGTCGCAATGCCGTGATGGTGCAACAGGTGATCGGGCGAATCGTCGTGGCGGTCGATCTCGGTGGCTGCATAGCGCAACGGGATCGGCAGCGCAGCGAAGAGCCGCTCGGACGCCACCGCGCCGCTGACCGCGACGACAATCGGCGCCGACGGATTGAGAGCGCGCAGCCGGGCTTCGACCGCCGCACACACTGCCGGCGCGGCCAGGTCGGTCTTGGTCAACACCAGCACGTCGGCCAGCGCCGTCTGCTTCGCCGATTCGTAATTCGCATCGAGTTGCGACACAGCATGCAGGGCGTCGACCGTCACCACCACGCGGTCCAGCCGCACCAGCTTCGCGAGCTGCGCGTCCTCGAGCAGCGTCGCGACGATTGGCGCCGGGTCGGCGAGGCCGGTGGTCTCGACCGCGATGCGCTCGAAGCGCGGGATCTCGCCGCGCCGGACGCGCGCGTCGAGCGAAACGATCGTATCGGCGAGATCGCCGCGTACGGTGCAGCAGACGCAGCCGCTTTTGAGCAGGACGGTGTCCTCGAACGCGGTTTCGATCAGCAAATGGTCGAGACCGATTGCGCCGAACTCGTTGACGATGACGGCGGTGTTGCGCAGCGCCGGTTGTCGCAACAGCGCATTGAGCAGCGTCGTCTTGCCGCTGCCGAGAAAGCCGCTGATCAGCGCGACCGGCGTCGGAGCTGCTATCATCTTGCGATTCCTGTATTTTTCGCGCGTTTTCATCGCCTGTCGCTCTGTTAAGATCGCGCCAAGCGGCGCATGCCGCAAGTACGCGACGAGGGGGAGGACATGATCCGAATCCGCCATGCGGCCGCCGGCGCCGCACTGATCGCCGTCGCATCCGCCGCCGGCACGCTGGCACAGGCGCAAACGCCGGTGCCAATCAACGTCGGCTGGGCCCAGGCGCCCGGCCATCTCGCGCCGCTGCTCGACGTGCTGGCGCAGAAGCATCCGGAAATCATGCCGCACGACGGCAAGAGCTACAGCACGAAAGCCGTGCGCTTCGCCGGCTCGACGCCGCAGATCGAGGCGATGGCGGCGAACGAGCTTGAAGTCGCGGCCTTCGCGCCGTCGTCGCTGGCGCTTGCCATCACCAACGCGCATCTCGACGTGCGCGTCGTCGCCGACGTCATCCAGACCGGCACGCACGGCTATTTCGATCAGCCCTACATGGTCCTGAAGGACGGACCGATCAAAAGCGTCGCCGACGTCAAGGGCAAGCGCGTCGCCACCAACGCCATCGGCTCTGCGAGCGATGCGGCGATGCGCGTGATGTTGCACAAGCACGGCGTCGAGGACACCCAGTTCACCACCGTCGAGGCCAATTTCGCCAACATGGTCTCGATGATCGAGCAGAACAAAGTCGACCTCATCGCCGTCATGCCGCAGTTCGAGCACAAGCTCGACGAGGCCGGCAAGTACCGCACGCTGTTTACGATGGGCCAGGCCATCGGTCCGTCGCAGACGGTGCTGTGGGCGATGCGCGAAGATTTCATCAAGGCGCATCGTCCGGCGCTGGTCGATTTCTTCGAGGACCATATCCGCGCCGTGCGCTGGTTCCTCGACCCGAAGAACCGCGACGAGGCGCTGACGATCGCCGAGCAGGTCACCAAACAATCGCCGGCGGACCTCGCCTATGCCTTCACCAAGAGGGACTTCTATCGCTCGCCGGACGCGGCACCCAATATCAAGGCCGCACAGCAAGACATCGAAGAGGCGGCGAAGCTGCACGTCATCCCGAAAGCGGTGACGCTCGAACCCACCTACGTCGATCTGTCGCTGATCGAGGAGGCCAAGCGGCGCCTCGACGGGAAATAACCATCGAGGATTCCGCCGTCATGCCCGCCCAAGCCCACAATCTGAAGCTGCTCGCCCATCACGATCTTGCCGGCTTCGGCGGCATCGGCGAGGGCATGAGCCTGCAGCTCGCCCATGACGGCCGCCGCATTCTGTATCTCGCGCACGAATCGGCGCCCAAGAACTTCACCGCCATCGACGTGACCGATCCGCGCCGGCTCAAGCTGGTGGTGCAGACCGACCTGCCGCACAAGCAGATCCGCTCCAACTCGCTCGAAGTCTGCGGCGACATCCTGGCAGTGGCCTATCAGACGGCGATGCACGGCCTCAAACCCGCCGGCGTCGAGTTGTTCGACATCGCGAAGCCGGAACAGCCTAAGCCGATCGCGTTTTTCGACTGCTCCGGCCCCCACTCGCGCGGCGTGCACCAGCTCTGGTTCGTCGACGGCAAGACGGTGCATTTCTCCGGCGGCGCGCCTGATTTCAAGCCGCGCGATCCGAAAGACGACCAGTTCTATCGCGCCATCGACGTAAGCAATCCAACAAAGCCGCGCGAAATCTGCCGCTGGTGGATGCCAGGCCTGGCCGATACCGACAGCGCGCCGCCGCCGCCGCGCCATCCCAAATTCGATTCCGGCTTCCGCACGCACAACACCAACGTCTATCCCGACCGGCCGGACCGCGCCTACCTGGGTTATATCGACGGCGGCGTCTGGATCCTCGATATCGCCGACAAGGCGAAACCGAAACCGGTCGGGCATTGGAATCCGCATCCGCCCTTTCCCGGTTTCACCCACACGGTGCTGCCGCTGTTCGACCGCGACCTCCTCGTGGTGAGCGACGAGAGCGTGCGCGACAAAGCGTCGGACTGGCCCAAGCGGGTCTGGCTGCTCGACATGCGGCGCGAGGACAATCTGGTCAACATTGCGACGCTGCCGCTGCCATCGGTTGAAAAACAGCGAAACATCGGCGGCCGCTATGGCGCGCATAACCTGCACGAGAACCGGCCGGGACCGGCGTTCCGTTCGAGCACGCTGATCTTCGGCACTTACTTCAACGGCGGCGTGCGCGTGCACGACATCAGCGATCCGTTCCAGCCGAAGGAGGTCGCCTATTTCGTGCCCGAGCCGCCGGCCCGCTCGCCCGCCGGCGCGACGCAGATCAACGACGTCTATGTCGACGAGAACGAGATCGTCTACGCCGTCGACCGCTTCACCGGCGGGCTCTATACGCTGGAAGCCAAACTCTAACGCGCCGGCGCGATCGCCAGATCGCGCGTACCGAACGGACTGTGTGGCAATGCCACTCCACGCCAGAATTCGCCGAACGCCGCCGGCAGTTTCGCGCCGAGCGCCGCCGCGTCGGCGAGATCGGCCGGCACCAACTCAATCACCGTGACACCTGACGCGGCCAGACGCGCGAGCTGGCCGCGCCGCTGCGCGCGTCGCTCGCCGGGCAGCTCGACGGCGACCAAGCCGGCGCCAGTCCAGAAGGCGAAATCGGCGCGGATCGTGTCGGTGCCCGCCAGCAGCAGCACCGACGGCAACGGCCGTAACGCAGCGAAGCTCCAATCTTCAGGTGCGAACAGGCCGTGCCCGGCGTCGGTCAATGCGCGGTGTGCTGGCGCCACCGCCAATGTCGCGCCGATCCAGGCGAAATAAGCATCGAGGAACTGGAGCCGCGGCTTAGCCCACAAACCGCATAACGACCGCAGATGCTCGCGCAGAAAATCGAGCCGCGCCGCGGTTGTCGCCAGGCGGATGAGATCGGGCGGCTCGGCGAAAGGATAAGGGCCGTCGCTGAGGCGCAATGGCGCGCCGCGGCGGAGCGCAACCACCTGTGCGTCCTCCCGCGTCGTCGCGCCGTAGAAAACGGTGATTGCTTCGGCCACGCTCGATTAGGCCAAGGCCCGGCCGGCCCTGTCCAGCCGGCCGGCGCGCCTAATAGCGGTACGTGTCGGCCTTGAACGGCCCCTCGGCCCCGAGGCCGAGATACTGCGCCTGCTTGGGCGTCAGCTTGGTCAGATGCACGCCCACCTTGGCGAGATGCAGCGCCGCAACGCGTTCGTCGAGATGCTTCGGCAGCGTATAGACCTTCTTCTGGTACTTGCCCTGATTGGTCCACAGCTCGATCTGCGCCAGCGTCTGGTTGGTGAAGGACGCGCTCATCACGAAGCTCGGATGGCCCATGGCGCAGCCGAGATTGACCAGCCGGCCCTCGGCCAGCAGCAGAACCCGCTTGCCGTCGGGGAATTCGATCTCGTCGACCTGCGGCTTGACGTTGTGCCATTTGAAATTGCGCAGGCCGGCAACCTGGATCTCGTTGTCGAAGTGGCCGATGTTGCAGACGATGGCGCGGTCTTTCATCTGCCGCATGTGATCGACGGTGATCACATCGAGGTTGCCGGTGGCGGTGACGAAGATGTCGGCCGCGGGCGCCGCCTCTTCCATCGTCACCACCTGATAGCCTTCCATCGCCGCCTGCAGCGCGCAGATCGGATCGATCTCGGTGACCAACACGCGCGCGCCGGCGTTGCGCAGGCTCGCCGCCGAGCCCTTGCCGACGTCGCCGAAGCCTGCCACCACCGCGACCTTGCCGGCCATCATCACGTCGGTGGCGCGACGGATGCCGTCGACTAGGCTTTCGCGGCAGCCATAGAGGTTGTCAAACTTCGACTTGGTGACGCTGTCGTTGACGTTGATCGCCGGAAACAACAGCCGACCGTCCTTCTCCATCTGATAGAGGCGATGGACGCCGGTCGTGGTCTCTTCAGAGACGCCCTTGATCGCCGCGCCGAGCTTCGCATACCAGCCGGGCTTCGATTTGAGGCGCGCGCGGATCGCCGCGAACAGCACCTCTTCTTCTTCGCTGCCCGGCTTCGCCAACACCTTCTCGTCCTTCTCGGCCTGCATGCCGAGATGCACCAGCAGGGTCGCGTCGCCGCCGTCGTCGAGGATCATATTGGGTGCGCCGCCGTCACCCCATTCGAAGATGCGGTGAGTGAATTCCCAGTATTCTTGGAGCGATTCGCCCTTGTAGGCGAAGACCGGCGTGCCGCCGGCGGCGACCGCCGCGGCAGCGTGATCCTGGGTCGAATAGATATTGCACGACGCCCAGCGCAATTCGGCGCCCAGCACCTTCAGCGTCTCGATCAGCACGGCGGTCTGGATGGTCATGTGCAGCGAGCCGGCGATGCGCGCGCCCTTCAGGGGCTTCTGCTTGCCGTAAGCCTCGCGCGTTGCCATTAGGCCGGGCATTTCGGTTTCGGCGATGGCGAGCTCGCGCCGGCCGAAATCGGCCAGCCCGATATCCTTGATCTTGTAATCGGCGGTCATCGAAGAATTCGTCCCTGGATTAGAAAGTGCGGCGCAGCTGATCGGCGATGTCGGTCTTCTCCCACGAGAAGCCGCCGTCGCTTTCCGGAGCGCGGCCGAAATGGCCGTAGGCCGCGGTGCGCGCGTAGATCGGCCGGTTGAGCTGGAGATGCGTGCGGATGCCGCGCGGGCTCAGATTCACCATCTCCTGCAGCACTTTGGACAGCTTGGCCTCATCGACTTTGCCGGTGCCGGCGGTGTCGATATAGACCGACAGTGGCTTGGCGACGCCGATGGCATAGGAAAGTTGGATGGTGCAACGCTCGGCGAGGCCGGCGGCCACCACGTTCTTGGCGAGATAACGCGCGGCATAGGCAGCCGAGCGATCGACCTTCGACGGGTCCTTGCCCGAAAATGCGCCACCGCCGTGCGGCGCCGCGCCGCCGTAGGTGTCGACGATGATCTTGCGGCCGGTGACGCCGGTGTCGCCGTCGGGACCGCCAATGACGAAGCGGCCGGTCGGATTGACGTAGAAATGCTCCTCGGTGCACATCCAGCCTTCGGGCAGAACTTGGAGCACGTGCGGCCGCACGATCTCGCGCACCTGGTCCTGGTCGACCTTCTCGCTGTGCTGCGTCGAGACCACGACCGAAGTCGCGCGTATCGGTTTACCGTCGCGGTATTCGAGCGTGATCTGGCTTTTGGCGTCGGGGCCGAGCTCGGGCGTGGCGCCGGAATGACGCGCCTCGGCGAGCGACTTGAGGATCGCGTGCGCGTAATAGAGCGGCGCTGGCATCAGCTCCGGCGTCTCGCGGCAGGCATAGCCGAACATGATGCCTTGATCGCCGGCACCTTCATCCTTGTTGCCGGCGGCGTCGACGCCGACGGCGATGTCGGCGGACTGGGAATGGACGATGCATTCCACCTTGGCCTTCTTCCAGTGGAAGCCGTCCTGCTCGTAGCCGATATCCTTGATGGCGTGGCGCGCGATCTCAACCAGCTTTTCGTGGGTCACCGAGGACGGTCCGCGGGTCTCGCCGGCCATGAGGACGCGGTTGGTGGTGCAAAGCGTCTCGCAAGCGACGCGCGACATCGGATCGGCGGCGAGATAGGCGTCGACCACGGCGTCGGAGATGCGGTCGGCGACCTTGTCGGGATGCCCCTCGGAAACGGATTCGCTGGTGAAAACGTAATCGCGCAGACTCACCGTCGTGCTCCCTTGGTTATTCCCTAGATCCCGTTGCGACGGGCGGCCGGATAATGGGTGAGCCGCCGCTCGTCCGCAACCACGAACGCGCGATCCAGCCAAGGCACGGAAGCAAGCGACAGGAGCGTCAGCCGCATGCCGCGCCCACCGCGGTCTGCGTCAGGCGGTCGCGCCCGCTCCGGCCTTGCGCGCCTGCGCCGCGCGGATGCGGCGCTTCAGCCGCCGCGCCTCGATGGGCAATTTCCCATCCGGCATCGACCCGAGATAGGCGTCGAGCCCGCCGTTTTTCTCGATGGTGCGAATGGCGCCCGGCGTCAACCGCAATTGGACCGCGTGCCCGAGCGCGTCGGACAGCAGCGACGTTACCTGCAAATTCGGCAGGAAGCGCCGCTTGGTCTTGTTGTTGGCGTGGCTCACATTGTGGCCGACGAGCACGCCCTTGCCGGTAATGCCGCAGCGTCGCGCCATGATCGCTAGGTCCTTGAAAGAGAAGGCCGGGGCGAGCCCCGGCGATTGGCGGTTTTGTAAGCGAAGCGGCCGGGTCCGTCAAGCCGCGCCGGCTGGGAGCCGTGCCGCCGCTGCCATCCCGCGCGCATAACATGGAAGCTTTCGCCGCCGGAACGGCGCCGGTAGGCCCTATTATTTCTTGGGCTGCCACATGCCGAGGGTTGCACCCGTCGGATCGGCGACAATCGACAGATAGCCGGCATCAGGCACCTCGGTGACATCGCGTTTGATTGTCGCACCCAGCGCCTTGGCCTTGGCGGTCGCGGCCTTGATGTCGTCGACCAGCACGTAGGGCAACCACGCCGACGGCGCACCCGGCATCGGATGCTTCATCATGCCGCCGCCGGTGCCGTCGCCGACCCTGATCATCGTGTAGCTCTCGCCGCCGCCCACCGGCATATCCTCGAGCTGCCAATCGAACAGCGATGTGTAGAAACTCTTGGCTTTGTTCAAATCCGTCGTCGCGAGTTCGACATGCACGAACGCATTGCCCATGATGGCTTCTCCCTAGCTCGATCGGTTGGCAACCGACCGTAGCGCGATCCGATCTCAAGGGCTAATCACGGGACGGTGACGGCGACGCCTTTATTCTGCAACAGCCGCGACGGCCGCCAACGCCGCGGCACGCTCGTCGGCTTCGAGCTGGCGGCGCCACATCGCGGCGTAGAGGCCGTCTTTCGTCAGCAGTGCGGCATGCGTGCCGCGCTCGGCGACGCGGCCGTGTTCGAGCACGAGAATTTCGTCGGCGTGCACCACCGTCGACAGCCGGTGCGCGATCATCAGCGTCGTGCGGTTGGCGGCGACCTCTTCGAGGCTGGTTTGGATTTCGCGCTCGGTCTTGGTGTCGAGCGCCGACGTCGCCTCGTCGAACACCAGGATGCGCGGCCCCTTGAGCATGACGCGGGCGATGGCGACGCGCTGTTTCTCGCCGCCCGACAATTTCAGGCCGCGTTCGCCGACTTGCGTTCTGTAGCCGTCGGGCAGCGATGCCACGAAATCGTGGATGCGGGCGACGCTGGCCGCCGCCTCGATCTCGGCCTGGGCTGCGCCCGGCTTGCCGTAACCGACGTTGTAGGCGATCGAATCGTTGAACAGCACGGTGTCCTGCGGCACGACGCCGATGGCGCGGCGCAGGCTTGCCTGGGTCACGTCGCGGACGTCCTGGCCATCGACGCGGATCGCACCCTGGTTGACGTCGTAGAAACGGAACAGCAACCGCGCCACCGTCGATTTGCCGGCGCCCGACGAGCCGACGATGGCAAGCGTGTGACCCGGCGGCACGCGGAACGACACGTCATCGAGGATAATCCTGCGCGGATCGTAGGCGAACGAGACATGGTCGAAGACGATCTCGCCGCGCGCCACGGCCAGCGCCGGCGCGGC
>Ga0126371_10006863_pt1 | contig 10161 bp, 14 predicted proteins | sample PanSoiMetaPlot_4_FD_110145 | JGI IMG/M metagenome (GOLD analysis project Ga0126371, IMG submission 110145) | Tropical forest soil microbial communities from Panama - MetaG Plot_4 | ecosystem: Environmental > Terrestrial > Soil > Tropical forest > Bulk soil | place: Panama | collected 2016-02-17
GCCTTCTTATTGTACTTCTTGGCGTTGGCGATGATCGTCGCATAGGCCTTCTGCGCGTCTTGCGGCGTCTTGACGCCGACCACGACGCCACCAGCCTCGGTCTTGTGCAGAATGTCGGGCGACACGATCTTGAGCACGACCGGGAACCCGACCTTTTTGCCGAGCTTGGCCGCATTCGCGGCGCTCGTGGCGATGCCCTCCTTCGGCACGGCGATGCCGTAGGCGTCGCAAACCAGCTTGCCCTCCGGCGCCGTCAGCGCGCTGCGTTTTTCCGCCTTGGCGCGGTCGAGGACTTTGCGCACGGCGGCTTTGGCGTTCTTCGCACTCATATCGAAACTCTCCTTCATGCCTTGAGCGCGACGAGCCCCTCGCCGCGCAGAATGGAAAGGGGGCGGATGTTTGCCATCCGCCCCCGGTAACGGGTTGGCGCTATTCCGCGGCCATCGGCTTGACGCCGCCAAGCGCGCCGGACTCCTTGAACTCGCGCACCTTCTTGTCGTCGTAGCCGAGAACCTTGGTCAGAATCTCGTCGGTGTGCTCGCCCAACAGCGGCGAGCGCTTGACGTCCGCCGGGCTGTCGCTGAGCTTGATCGGATTGCCGACGGTCAGATACTTGCCGCGCTTTGGATGGTCGACCTCGACCACCGTGCCGGTTTTGCGGAGCGATTGGTCCTCGGCCAGTTCCTTCATCGACAGGATCGGGCCGCAGGGAATGTCGTACTGGTTGAGGATGTCCATGGCCTCGAACTTGGTCTTGGTCATGGTCCATTGCTCGATGCGGCTGAAGATCGCCTTGATCTTGTTCAGCCGCGCCTCGGGCGTGGCGTAGCCTGGATCGGTGATCCAGCCCTCTTCGCCGATCACCTTGCAGACCTTGTCCCACACCGGCGCCTGGGTGATGAAGTAGATATAGGCGTTGGCGTCGGTCTCCCAGCCCTTGCATTTGACGATCCAGCCCGGCTGACCACCGCCGGAATCATTGCCGGCGCGCGGCACCGCGTCGCCGAACGGAACGCCTTCGCCGAACTGGCTGTATTCCTTGAGCGGCCCGTGATTGAGACGCTGTTGGTCGCGCAGCTTGACGCGGCAGAGATTGAGCACGCCGTCCTGCATCGCCACGGTGACGCGCTGACCCTTGCCGGAATGGGTGCGGTGATAGAGCGCGGTCACGATGCCGAGCGCGAGATGGAGGCCGTTGCCGGAGTCGCCGATCTGCGCGCCGGTGACCAGCGGCGGGCCCTCGCGGAAGCCGGTGGTGGACGCCGAGCCGCCGGTGCACTGCGCGACGTTCTCGTACACCTTGCAATCCTCATAGGGACCCGGGCCGAAGCCTTTGATGGAGGCCAGGATGATCTTGGGATTGATCTGCTGGACCCGCTCCCAGGTGAACCCCATGCGATCGAGCACGCCCGGTCCGAAATTCTCGACCATCACGTCGCAGATCTTGATCAGGCCCTCGAGCAGCTCCTTGCCTTTGGGATTCTTGGTGTCGATCGTGATCGACCGCTTGTTGCTATTCAGCATGGTGAAATAGAGGCTGTCGGCGTTGGGCACGTCGCGCAGCTGACCGCGCGTGATATCGCCGACGCCGGGCCGTTCGACCTTCATCACGTCGGCGCCGAACCACGCCAACAGCTGCGTACAGGTCGGGCCCGACTGCACATGCGTGAAGTCGAGAATGCGAACGCCTTCGAGTGCCTTGCTCATTTTGTCTTGTCCTCCTTCGCGCGCCGTTTCTACTTGCCCATCGTCTGGGCGTCGGTCCCGGGCGCGGATTCACGCGGGTTGACCCAGATTTCGACGATCGCCGATCTGTCGGCGGTCCGCGGTCTTGCCGCTGTCGTAAATTCGTCTGTCATAAACGCCTCTGACGGATTCCCTAACTAGTCGAGATAATCGCAATGCCGCTCCACATGGCCGGCAAGATCGAGTGCATGTTTAAGCACCAACGTGGCCGCGCGGTCAGTGTCGCGCCGCTGCAAGGCCTCGATGATGTTCATGTGATCAACAATCGAACGCTTGGCGCGATCCTCCTGGCCGATCGTCGCTTGCCGGATGGCGCGCATGTGAATGAACAGGTCGCGCGTCATCTCGACCAGAACCGGATTGCCCGACAGCTGGATGATCGCCTGATGGAAGCGGATATTGGCGTCCGAATATTCGTCGAGATGGCCTTCGGGCGAGCCGTCGCGGAAGTCGTCGAACAGGTGGCGCAGGGTCGCAATCTCGCGATCGGAAGCGTGTTGCGTCGCCAGGCGCGCCGCCAGACTTTCGAGCGCCGCCCAAACCTGGATCATGCGCACGATTTCCTGCTTGCTCTTGCGCACGACGATGACGCCACGGCGCGGCACGGTGCGCACAAAACCCTCGCGCTGCAACATGGTGAGCGCTTCGCGGATCGGCGTGCGTGAAACACCAAGCTCTTGCGACAGGCGACGCTCATCCAGCCGGATTTCTTCCGCCTGGCCGTATACATTCATTGCCGTAATCGCCTCTTTGAGCTTCCGATAGGCTTGCAGGCGGAAGCTCGCCGGTGAGTCGATCGGTTTGATAACGAGACGCGTGGCCGTCATATAGGCAGACCTCCCGTGGGGTGCCATTTAGTCCGGCCCCTCTTTAACGCTCATGGTATCTGGTATGCCACCGTTGGTCAAAGAGAATCCCGCACTGTCCCATTCGACACATCTCACCAACATCGAGTCCGTCGGTGGACAAGATCAGCCCAGACGATAAGTTTGACGTTGTTTTGCAGTCTATTAAATTTACCCGGGCGCTATTCACATATTATTCCACTTTATTTACAACGATCTTGAACTTTATTGCTAGAATACTTCGGCTGCATCTGGGGATAACGAAAAGATGGGCTGGCGTCTCTGCGGGGACGACCGGAACCTATCGCTCCGAAGGAGTGAGCCATGAGCGGATTTTTACGAGCCTTTTCCGCCCGTTTTCTGTCCATTGCGGCCGTCGCGGCGGCCCTGATCATCGGCGTCGCGGTGACGCCGGCCCACGCCATCGTCGTGCCTTGGTCGGTGCCGGATCGAGCGGCGTCGACGGCGCCCCCATCACCAACCTGGGCGACACCTAGCAGCTGACCGGCAGCAACATGGTCTGGGCGATCAGCCCGTCGCCATCAACTTTTGACTCCACCGCGTTCAGCAACAGCTTCGGCCCATTCGCCACGGCGTTCCAGTTCACGATCAACGCGGGCGTCGCCGGAATCGGCTCGGCCCAGCTGATGGATTTGACCACCAGCCAGACCTGGAATACGGCGCTTTCACTGGCCGCGCAGCGCGTGACGTTGAGCGCACCGACCGGCACGCAGCTCAACGCCGGCGATCAATATATGCTCGACATCAACTTCACCGGCGCGGCCAATCCGGGCACGTTCAGCTTCGCGGCGTTGTGGTCGGACTCGCCGGTGTCGAACACCAGCGTTCCCGAGCCCACGACTTTGTTGCTGTTCGGTATTGCGGCACTCGCTCTCGTTGCCATGCGGCGGCGCGTCTTCACCGCGATCTGAATCGATCGCCTGAGTCTTCGAAGCGGACCGCGACTCGTTCGGGTCGCGACTCGTTCTTCGACTCGCGGAATCTGAAGAAAGTCAAGGATAGTGGCGCGTACAGTCGCTGATTTGCTTGAAAAATATTGATCGTCCGCTTAATGATTTTTCATGGCGCGCGATCAAAAGCATTTTGCATTCTCCGGCCGCATGGTGATTGTCGGCCTCGGCAGCATCGGCCAAGGCGTGTTACCGCTGGTGCTTCGTCACATCGCGTTGAAGCCGGAACAGATCGTCATCATCACCGCGCACGACATGGGCCGCAAGGAAGCGGAATCCCTCGGCGTGAAATTCATCAAGAAGCCGCTGACCCGCGAGAACTATCGCAAGGTTCTCGAGCCGATGCTCGGCAAGGGCGACTTCCTGATGAACGTCTCGGTCAACGTGGCGAGCATCGACTTGGTCGAGCTCTGCCGCGAAAAGGGCGCGCTCTATCTCGACACCTGCATCGAGCCGTGGCCCGGCGCATACACCGATCCCAAGCTGCCGCCGTCGGCGCGGTCGAACTACAAGCTGCGCGAAGACGCGCTGGCGCTGCGCAACAAATACAGCGGCGGCCCGACGGCCGTGCTCACCCACGGCGCCAATCCCGGTTTGGTGTCGCATTTCGTCAAGGAAGCGCTGATCAACATCGCCAAGGCGGTGAAGCACAATACCGACAAGCCGAAGAGCCGCACCGATTGGGCCGAGCTCGCGCGCAGCCTCGGTGTCAAGGTCATCCACATCGCGGAACGCGACACCCAGGTCTCGACCGTGCCGAAAAAGGTCGGCGAGTTCGTCAACACCTGGTCGATCGAGGGCTTCGTTTCGGAAGGCATGCAGCCGGCCGAACTCGGCTGGGGCAGCCACGAACGGAATTTTCCAGCTGACGGCGGCCGGCACGATTTCGGCTGCGGCGCGGCAATCTATCTGACGCGTCCGGGCGCCGGCACGCGCATGCGGTCATGGACGCCGCTCGAGGGTCCGTATCACGGCTTCCTGGTGACGCACAGCGAATCGATTTCGATTGCCGACTACTTGACGCTGGCCGCCAACGGCAAGCCGGCCTATCGCCCGACGGTGCATTATGTCTATCACCCGTGCGACGCCGCGGTGCTGTCATTGCACGAGATGGCTGGCAAGAACTGGCACGCCCAGCAATCGTATCGCCTGATCATGGATGACATCGCGCCGGGCGGCATCGACGAGCTCGGCGTGCTGCTGATGGGGCACGACAAAGGCGCTTATTGGTACGGCTCGCGTCTGTCGATCGACGAGGCGCGGCGTGTCGTGCCTTATAACAACGCCACCTCGCTTCAGGTCACGGCGGCATGCCTCGCCGGCGCAATCTGGGCGATGGAGAACCCAGAGTCCTTCGTGGTCGAGCCCGACGAGATGGATTTCGAGCGCATCCTCGAGATCTGCCGGCCGTATCTCGGCGATATGGTCGGCGAGTTCAGCGACTGGACGCCGCTGCACGATCGCGATCGCCTTTTCCAGGAAGACACCGACAAGCGCGATCCCTGGCAGTTCAAAAACTTCCGAGTTTCCTAGTCCGCTTCATCCAGCACCAGCACGCCGTTTTCGACGTGCACCTTCGCGGGCGTCAAGCTGCGCCCAGCGCACGGCCCAGCGACGCAGAATCCATCCGCCGGGCGGAATAGCGCACCGTGGGTGCGGCAGACCAGGAATCGGCGCTCGGCGTCGAAGAAAGCGTTGGGCATGATTTCGAGCGGCGTCCCCTGGTGCGGACAGGCGTTGCGATAGGCGCGAATCTCGCCGGCGTGGCGCAAGACGAATACCGCCTGCCGTGTCGATCCTGCGCCGAAGACGAAGCCGCGCGCTGCACCCTCGGCGAGCGCGTCGGCGCGACACAGCGGCAACCCCATCAAGCTTTCAGCCCGGCCATGCGGCAGAGCAGCGTCCATTCCGCCATCGACACCGGCGATACCGACAACCGTCCCTGACGCACGAGGGCGAGCGATTTGAGCCGCGGCTCGGCCTTGATCTGTGCCAGCGTGACCGGCGTTTTGGCAGCGGCGACCGGCGCCACGTCGACCGCGACGAAGCGGCCGCTTTTATCGTCTGGATCCGGATAGGCTTCGCGCACGATCTCGACCGCGCCGACAATCGTGAGCCCTTCGTTCGAATGATAGAAGAAGGCGCGATCGCCGGTCCGCATCGCCCGCAGATTGTTCGCCGCCTGGTGATTGCGCACGCCGGTCCATGCCGTGCGCCGATCGCGTGTCAGGTCCGCCCATGAGTAGGCGGACGGTTCGGATTTCAGCAACCAGTGGTCCATCGCCGCCGAGGCTAGCGAGAATCGGGCCGTTTGTCCCGATCGCGGCTTTGCATTAAGTTGGCGGCCGTTTTGCCGCCTGGACGTCCGGGCTGCCTATTAATAGGTGCCGCACGATGACGGAACGACAGACGCACTGGACCGCCTGGAGCGGAATCGCGCTGGCTGCAGTGGGCGGGTTGCTGGTGGCGGCCAATATCGTGCTGGCGATGGTCAATGCGCGCACGCAGGCCGAGGTCGCGGCGCGCCAGCAATTCATCGTCGACGGCCCGCAATACAATGCGGTCGGCGAGGCGTTGGTCCACAGTCTGGACACCGCCGCTGCCGCAACCAACGATCAGACCCTGATCGCCATGATGCAGCGGCATGGGCTGAGCCCCGCCGGCGCCGCGCCGGCAAGGCGGACGCGATGAGCGACCCGACGCCTTCGGGCGTACGCAAACCGCCCCTCGAGCTTGGCTTGGCGCTGCTGGCGTTGAGCTTTTTCGCCGCGGTGCTGTTCCAGACGGTGCAGCTGGTACGCGAACGCCTCAATTACTCGACCATCCTGCTGAACCAGCAGGCGCCGCTCGAGAATACGCTTAAGCTGCGCGACCAGATCAACGCGCTCGCCAACGACACCGCGGCTCTGGCGCAGAGCGGCAACGCCGCCGCCAAGCAGGTCGTTGACGATCTGGCGCGGCAGCACATTACCCTTCATCCCACCGCAACGCCGCCAACCCATTGAGCGGGCGTGCCGATTTTTCCAACCCTATCGCCGCTCGGCACTATTAACATTATAAATGATGTTAATACTATATATTTTCTTCTCAATGAACGTGAAATAGGATATAAATACACCTCGACAGGTGGTTTAGTCCGGCGAACGAGGCCGAATGCGCCGCCGCGCGAAGGGTTTTGCCGCATGTTGCCGATGACGCTCGATCTCTCCCGCCTCCGGCTGGCGCTTATTGGCGCCGGACCGGCCGCCTCCCGGCGGCTGGAGCGGCTCGACGCCGCCGGCGCGGGCGCGCTGACCGTCTATGCGCCGGAACCGGGCGTCGCTCTTGCGACGCTGGCCGGGCAGCGCCTAGTCGCGCGACTGCCGACCGCCGGTGAGCTTGCCGGCGTACAGATCGCCTTTGTCGTCGGCCTCACGGCCGCCGAGTCCGCCGCAATCGCGGCGCACGCTCGCACCGCGGGCGCGATCGTCCATATCGAGGACGTGCCCGAAGAATCCGATGCGCAAGTGCCGGCGGTGCTCCATCGCGGCGATCTGACCGTCGCGGTTTCGACCGCGGGTCTGTCGCCGGCGCTCGCAGCCGAGATCAGACGCGCGCTCGGCCGGATCATCGGCCCCGAATGGTCGGCGCGACTGAACGAAATCAGTGCACAGCGCAAACGCTGGCGCGCGGCCGGCCTCGATTCGGCGGCTGTACGGCAATGGACTGCGGACTGGCTCGCGGCCTGCGGCTGGCTCGCCTTCGACACCGATTTCGAGCACACTATCCGAGCGACGCCGCCAACGATGTGGCCGGCCGCCGCATCCACCAACGCCGAAACCCCATCCACAAGGAGGCATCCATGTCGTTGAGAATTGGCGATACCGCGCCAGACTTCGAGGTCCAGACGACCGAGGGCAAGCTCAAGTTTCACGATTGGATCGGCAATTCGTGGGCCGTGCTGTTCTCGCACCCCAAGGACTTCACACCGGTTTGCACCACCGAGCTCGGCACCATGGCCCGGCTCAAGCCCGAGTTCGACAAGCGCAACGTCAAGATTCTCGGCTTGTCGGTCGACTCCGTCGACGACCATCAGCGTTGGGCCAACGACATCAAGGAGACGCAAGGCCAGGCGCCGAACTATCCGATCATCGGCGACAGCGATTTCAAGGTGGCGAAGCTTTACGGCATGCTGCCCGCCGAAGCCTCGGGTGAAGCCAGCAAGCGCACGCCGGCGGACAATCAGACGGTGCGCAACGTCTTCGTCATCGGCCCCGACAAGAAGATCAAGCTGATCCTGGTCTACCCAATGGCGACCGGCCGCAATTTCGACGAGGTGCTGCGGGTGATCGACTCGCTGCAACTGACGGCCAAGCACCGCGTCGCGACGCCGGCCAATTGGAAGCAAGGTGGCGACGTGATCATCACCTCGGCGGTCTCCGACGACGAGGCGGCGAAGATCTTTCCGGGGTTCAAGAAGTTGAAGCCTTATCTGCGCACGACGGCGCAGCCGCGCAGCTAGGAGCGAACGTGAGCGATCCGGTGTTCAAGCTGGTGACCGGCAACCGTCTGCGTGACGGCAAAGTGGTGTATTTCGCCGGCGCCGACGCCTGGACGCCGACGATCGCCAAGGCGCGATTGGTCGAGGAACGGGACGGCGCGGCCCTGCTGGCGGAAGCGCAAGCCGGGCCGCCGCCCCATCCGGCGGTCGCGCCGACGCTGATCGAAGCGACGCGCGACGGCGAGCGCGTTGTGCCGGTGACCTTGCGCGAGCGCATCCGCGCCGGCGGTCCGACGATCGCTTATTCGGGCGATTGACGGCGGCGCGGACAACCACAGCAGCGGGTATTGGCCTTGTACCGTTACGACGAATTCGACCGGAAATTCCTCGAGGAGCGCGTCGCGCAATACCGCGACCAGGTGCGCCGGCGGCTGGCCGGCCAGCTGAGCGAGGACGAATTTCGCAGCCTGCGGCTGATGAACGGCCTCTACCTGCAGCTGCACGCCTACATGCTGCGCATCTCGATTCCGTACGGCACGCTGTCGAGCGCACAGCTGCGCGGCCTGGCGTATGTGGCGCGGCGGTGGGACAAGGGCTACGGCCATTTCACCACGCGCCAGAACATCCAGTATCACTGGATCAAGCTTGAGGACACGCCGGACATCCTGGCGCATCTCGCCACCGTGCAGCTCCACGGCATCCAGACCAGCGGCAACTCCTTCCGCAACATCACCACCGACGCTTTCGCCGGCGCCGCAGCCGACGAGATCGAGGATCCGCGTCCGTATGGCGAGATCGTGCGGCAATGGTCGGCGCTGCATCCCGAATTCTCGTTCCTACCGCGCAAGTTCAAGATCGTCCTCAATGCCGCGCCCGACGACCGCGCGGCGGTGAAGATCCACGATCTCGGCCTCAATCTGCGCCGCAACGAAAAGGGCGAGCTGGGCTTCGAGGTGCTGGCGGGCGGCGGGCTCGGCCGTACGCCGATCCTGGCCCAGACGGTGCGCGACTTCGTGCCGCGGCGGGAAGTGCTCGCGTATATCACCGCCTGCCTGCGCGTCTACAACCAGTACGGACGGCGCGACAATCTGTTCAAATCGCGCGTCAAGATCCTGGTTCAGTCGCTCGGCATCGAGAAATACCGCCAGGAAGTCGAGGCCGAATATGCCGCCATGGGCGTCGAGCGCGACGAGCTCGACCTGCCGGACGAGGTGGTTGCGGCGATGCAGGCGCAGTTCGCGGCGCCGGCCTATCCCGACGCAAGCGGCGACGAGGCCGAGCTGAACCAGGCGTGCGCCGCCGAACCCGATTTTGCGCGCTGGGTAAAATACAACGTCAAGCCGCACAAGGTGGCCGGTCACGCCATCGTCGTGGTTTCGCTCAAGCAGCCCGGCAAAATCACCGGCGATTGCAGCGCCAGCCAGATGGAACTGCTGGCCGAACTCGCCGACAAGCTGAGCTTCGGCGAAATCCGCATCACGCACGACCAGAACATGGTGCTGCCGCATGTGCGCAAGGCGGCGCTCTACGATCTGTGGCTGCGGCTGGGCGCGGCCGATCTGGCGACGCCCAATATCGGTCTTGCCAGCGACATCATCTGCTGCCCCGGCATGGACTATTGCAGCCTGGCGACGGCGCGCTCGATTCCGATCTCGCAGGCGCTGGCGACCAATCTTGCCAAGCGCGAGGAGGAGATTGGCCCGCTGCAGATCAAGATCTCGGGTTGCATCAACGCCTGCGGCCATCATCACGTCGGCCACATCGGCATCCTCGGCCTCGAAAAGAACGGCGCCGAGTCCTACCAGATCACCGTCGGCGGCAGCGACAACGAGCACGCGGCGTTGGGCGGCATCGTCGGCCCCGCGGTCGCGGCGCACGAGGTTACGGCGACGGTCGACCGGCTGATCGAGGTCTATCTCCGGCTGCGGCGCGACGGCGAGCAGTTCCCTGACACCTATCGCCGCGTCGGTTTGGCGCCATTCAAGGAGGCACTCGTTGTTGCTCGATAGGAACGGCGGCTTCCGGCCCGATTCGTGGCGCCACTTGGCTGACGACGAGGCGCCGGCCGACGGCGAAGCCGTCACCATCTCGTTCAAGCGCTGGCAAGCGGAGCCCGACC
>Ga0126371_10006864_pt1 | contig 10161 bp, 9 predicted proteins | sample PanSoiMetaPlot_4_FD_110145 | JGI IMG/M metagenome (GOLD analysis project Ga0126371, IMG submission 110145) | Tropical forest soil microbial communities from Panama - MetaG Plot_4 | ecosystem: Environmental > Terrestrial > Soil > Tropical forest > Bulk soil | place: Panama | collected 2016-02-17
AGATAGGAGAAATAGAACGAGGCGGAGAAGCCTCCGATCCGCAGCGGCCGGCCGAAGTCCCACCCGAGGATGGCCAGCGGCTGGACCTGGATGCCCTGCGGCCCGCCGAGCATTTCGTTGACCTCGAGGAAGGTCTTGAACAGGATGCCGAACGCGATGGTGACCAGCGCCGCGTAGTGGCCGCGCGTGCGCAGCACCGGCAGGATCAGGACCGAGCCGACCAGCCCCGCCATCAGGCCGCCCAGCGGTATCGTCAGGATCGTCGGCAGCGCCGTGTACTTGGTGACCGCCGCCGCGGTGTAGCAGCCGATGCCGAGAAAGGCCGCGCCCGCGAAGTTGACCACGCCGGCGAAGCCGAACTGCACCGTCAACCCGAGCGCCGCGACCATCAGCAGCATCGCGGTCGTCATCATCAGGAGGGCGAAGTGCGCCTGGCGCAAGAAGATCGCGGCCGCGAGCACGCCGAGGATGGCGGCGACGTCGAACGTGCGCGAGTGCGTACCGATACTGTCGCGCACGCGCGCGATCATCCCGAAGCGCGCCGCGAGCGCGATCCCGGCCGCCGCCGCGGCGAGCAGCGCGCCCACCGCCACCTGGCTTTCGGCGCGAAGAAACAGGATCAGATAGAGCGCCGCGCCGACGGCGCAGGCGATGGCGGGCAGGCGCGAGCGGGCCATCGGGGTCGCCACGCTACACCCGCTCGCTGGTCTTCTCGGCGATCAATCCGGTCGGCCGCACCGTCATGATCACGATGATCACGGCGAGCGCGAACACGTCCTTGTAGGCGCTCGCGAACGGCAGCGCGGCCGCGCCGATCGTCTGCAGCGCAGCGAACAGGTAGCCGCCGAGGATCGCGCCGTAGATGTTGCCGAGCCCGCCCACCACCGCGGCGCTGAAGCCGAACACGCCCAGCAGCAGGCCCATGCCGAAGTTGATCTCGTTGTAGTAGAGGCCGTCCATCACGCCCGCGAAGGCCGCCAGCGCCGAGCCCAGGGCGAACGTCACCAGGATCACCCGCGTGAAGTTGATCCCCATGGTGCGGGCGGTCTCGCCGTCCTGGGCGACGGCGCGGATGGCGAGGCCGAGCTTGGTCCGGTTGATCAGGAGATGCACGGCGGCGATCACGGCGAGGCCGGCGGCGAACAGGATGACGGTGTCGAGCCGCAGCGTGAACAGGCCGAACGTGAAGGCCTCGCGCGGGAGCAGCGAGGGGAACGGCTTGGGGTTCGATCCGTCGGGAAAGAACAGCCGCACGCTCTCGCGCAGGACGGTGCCGAGCATCAGGGTGAGCAGCAGCGTGTTGAGCGCCGGCGCGGTGCGCAGCGGCAGCACCAGGAAGCGGGCGATCAGCGCGCCGAGCACCGCCATCGCCAGCATGGCGGCGATCGCGACGATGACGAGCTGCAGCCAGGGCGCCGGCACCGCCGCCTTGATCGCCAGCCAGGTGGCAAATCCCGTGAAGGCGCCGACCGTGAGCACGTCGCCGTGCGAGAACTTGATCACGTCGAGCACGCCGAAGAACAGCGTGAACCCGACCGCCACCAGCCCATAGATCATCCCGAGCATCAGCCCGTTGACGAGATATTGGCCGAGGAGGGCGAAGGTCACAGAGATGCCGACTCGTAGGGTGGGCAAAATCGCCTTACGGGGTGCTGCCGCGTGGGCAACGGCGCATTGGCGATTTTGCCCACGCGAGTGGCCCCGTGCGCGCCGTTGCCCACCCTACGACGCACTCACTTCAGTTTCCGCTTCCCGTTCGCATACTCGCTGTCTTCCCAGATCACCCACTTGCCGTCCTGCACCACGTATTTGCTGATCAGCGGCACCGTGTTCTGTCCGTGGTCGTCGAAGGTCACCGGACCGATGATGGAGTCGTAGTTCTTCACGTTGCCGAGCGCGGCCGTCACCTTGGCGCGGTCGGGGCCGACCTTCTCGATGGTGTCGAGGACGAGCTGCATCGCCGTGAACGCAAAGGCGCCATAGGCCTCCGGCGGCTCCTTGTAGCCCGCCTTGTCGTAGGCCGCCTGGAAGGCCTTCCCGCCCGGCAGCTTGTCGATCGGCGCGCCCTCGATGAAGCTCAGCGACCCTTCGGCGAGCGGCCCCAGGCCCTGGATGTAGGCGTCCGACTTGATGCCCGAGGTGCCTTGGAACACCGCCTTGATGCCGAGCCGGTCCATCTGCTGGCGGATGCGGATGCCGATCGGGGTGAGGCCGCCGAAGTAGATCACCTGCGGATTGAGCACCTTGGCCTGGGTGAGCTCGGCGGTGAAATCCTGCTGGTCCGCGGTCACGCCGAAGGTGGCGAGGATTTTCCCGCCGGCGGCCTGGATGTCCTGCGAGAAGTACTTGTTGTGCGCATTGCCGTAATCGGTGGTGTCGTGAATGACGACCCAGGTCTTGAAGCCCTGGGCGGCCATGAACTTCGCCGCCACTTCGTTCTGGTTGATCATCGTTCCGTTGACCCGGTGCACCTCCGCATACTTGTTGCGGTAGGTGATGTCGGGCAGCACCGCGCCCCACACGACCATCGGCAGGCCGAGGCGATGAAAGGTGTCGACCGTCGCGATGGCGGTCGCCGAGCAGTAATGCGCGACCGCGGCGATGATCGAATCGTCGGCGCCGGCCTTGGTGGCGGCCTGCACGGCGGTGTTCGGCTTGCACTCGTCGTCGAGCACGACGAGCTCGTATTCGTATTTCGCCTTGGCATCGGCGTTGCGCATCTTGACCGCGAGCTCGGCCGAGTTGCGGCCGCCGATGCCGTTCGCCGACACGCCGCCGGTGAGCGGACCGATGAACGCGACCTTCACCTTCTCCTTGGCGGCCGCCGGCAGCGCCAGCGCGGCGGCCAGGAAAAGCGCCGCGAGCAGCGGCGTGGTCCGTGTTGTCCCGATCATCCGAAATCTCCCTCGCGCAAGCGTTCTCGCCCCGGCATCGGCGCCATGTTCGCCCAGCCGCCCCGCCCGGGCAAGGCGCACCGCGGGCGACGCTTGAGCGCAGGGTCAATGCTCCCGCAGCAGCGAGCCGAAGCCGTCGATCCGGTCGTCGATCCCGTTCTGCCGCAGCGCCCACCAGTAGATCGCCGTATTGATGGCGAGCACCGGCTTGTCGAGCCAGAACTCCGCGATGCCGGCGAGCCGCGCCATGGCCAGATTAGTGCCGACCTGCAGGATGGCGTCGACGTCCGGCCCGTTCACCTCCATGATCGCGTCGCGCAATTGCTGCTGCGTGACGTGGGCGATCGCGACCGGGCCCGGGCAGCAGAAGCCCTTCAGTCGCACCACCTCGAAGCCGCAGTCGGTCAGGAAGCGGCGCACCTGCGCGTCGCCGACCGGCATGTAGGGCGTGATCACGCCCAGCCGCCGCGCACCGTAGAGCCTGAGCGCCGCCTGGCACGAGTCCGAGCCCATCGCGACCTTGACGCCGGCGCGCGCCTCGACCCGCTCGCGCAGCTTGAGGCTGCCCTCGAGCCCGTCCCAGAAGGTCTCCGACGACATGCCCATGATCAGGTAGTCGGGCTCGCAGGTCATCACCCGATCGATCGCCTCCATCATGGCGCCGCGGATGTCGTCCATCATCCGGTTGAACTCCTCGTCGTTGTGCACCGGACGGTTGGGGATGTGGATGCGACCGAAATGGTTGGTGACGCCGCGCGGCCGCATCTCGTCGAGCTCGGGCTGCACCGAGGTATTGGTCGACGGCGCGATCACGGCGAATTTCTTGCGGAAGCCCAGGGCGTCGGTCATCGGTCGCGTGCTCGGTCTGCGAGAAGGGGTGCCAGCGTAGCGGGGCGGCAGTCTATACGCCAAGCCCAATCGGGCTATGATCGCGCGGCAACGGGACCGGACGTCATGCTGCGAAGCGGCAAGGAGCATCTCGAATCGCTGCGCGACGGCCGCGTCGTCTATGTGGGCGGCGAGCGCATCGACGACGTGACCCGGCATCCGGCCTTCCGCATGGCGGCCGAGACGGTCGCGGCGATCTACGACATGAAGGCCGATCCGGCCAATCACGACGCGATGACCTACGAGGAGGAGGGCGGCCGCCATTCGATCTACTTCCTGCGGCCGAAGACGCGCGACGACCTCCAGCGCCGCATGGAGGGCCATCGCCGCATCGCCGAGCTCACCCACGGCATGTTCGGCCGCTCGCCCGATCATGTCGCGTCCTTCGTCACCGGCATGGCGCTCAAGCCGGACGTGCTGGTCGCGCCGTGCGGCCACCCCGACAACCTGCTCGCGTACTACAAATATGCGCGCGACAACGACGTCTACACGGTCTACGCGGTGGTGCCGCCGCAGGCCGCGCGCAACCCCGAGTTCTACAGCCGCCAGAACATCCCGATGCCGAGCCTGCGCGTGGTCGCCGAGAACGACCGCGGCGTCACCATCGCGGGCATGAAGATGCTGGCGACCGGCGCGCTCTACGCCAACGACATCTGGATCGGCAACGTCATCCCGCTCGCCCCCGACCAGAAGAAGGAGGCGATCACCTGCGTGATCCCGTGCAACGCGCCGGGCTTGAGCCTGTGGTCGCGCAAGCCGATGGCGCTCGATGCGAGATCCGAGTTCGACGCGCCGCTCGCCTGGCGCTACGACGAAAGCGACAGCATGCTGCTGTGCGACGACGTGCACGTGCCGTGGGAGCGGGTGTTCGTGCACGACGACGCGCTCTTGTCGCGCGATATCTACGTGAAAAGCCCGAGCCACTGCTTCGGCAATCACCAGTCGAATGTGCGCTACTGGTCGAAGATGCGGCTCCTGCTCGGCCTGTGCGCCAGGATCGCCAACGCGACCGGCGCCGACCAGGTGCCGGCTGTGCGCGAGACCCTCGGCAAGATGGCGGCCGTGGAGGCGACCATCGGCGGGCTGGTGCACGGCCAGATCAATGCCTTCGAGGCGTGGCCGGCGCCGTACGTCTGCTTCAACCGTCGCATCATGTATGCGGGCCTCGAATGGTGCACGCAGAACTACAGCGCGTTCATCGACGAGCTGCGCACGCTGTGCGGCGGCAGCGTCTTCCAGATGCCGGCCGACGTCTCGGTGATGCAGGAGCCGGCGCTCGCGAAGCAGTTCGCGACCTACTGGCAGACCCCGCAGGCCGATGCGCTCTCCCGCATGAAGCTGTTCAAGCTCGCCTGGGACATGACCGGCTCCGAGTTCGCCGGCCGCCATCTGCAATACGAGAAGTTCTACGCCGGCGCCTCGTTCATCATCCGCAACCATTCCTTCCGCGAGACGGACTGGGCCGAGTTCGGCAAGGTGGTGGATGATCTGATGGCGGGGTATGGCGCGCCGACCAAATGAACGTCATGGCCGGGCATAGCCGTTCGAAGAACGGCGTCGCTTCGCTCGCCTATGTCCCGGCCATCCACGTCTTTCTTCCTGGCGTGTGCACAAACACGTGGATGCCCGGCACAAGGCCGGGCATGACGGCAAATTGATCACGCCGGCCTCACCCCGAACGCCTTCGCGAAGCGCTCCACATAGACCGGCCACACTTCGGGATTGATGATGCGCGACGGCTTCTTGCCGTCGAGGGTCTCCAGCATCTGCGCGGCCGCAATGCTCGCCATGTTGTTGCGCGCCTCGACCGTGACGCCGGCGGTGTGCGGGCTCACCAGCACGTTGTCGAACGCCATCAGCGGGTGCTCCGACGGCGGCGGCTCCTTTTCCCACACGTCGAGGCCGGCGCCGGCGATCTTCTTGGCGCGCAGCGCATCGGCGAGCGCCGCCTCGTCATGGATGAATCCACGCGCCGCCGTGATGAAATAGGCGTGCGGCTGCATCAGCGCGTATTGCGCCGCGCCGACCATGCCGCGCGTCTCGTCGGTGAGCGGGCAGTGGACCGACACGAAATCGGCGCGGCGGAAGATGTCGTCGAGATGGTCGACCTTCTCGGCCCCGCGCGCCGCGATCTGCTCCTTGGTGAGATAGGGATCGTAGGCGAGCACCTTCATCTGGAAGAGGCCGCCGGCGAGCTCGGAGACGCGGCTGCCCACCTGGCCGATGCCGACGATGCCGATGGTCTTGCCGAACATGTCGTTGCCGATGAAGGCGGCGCGGTCGAGCGGCCCTTTGCGCCGCATTGCGCGGTCGACCATGACGATGCGCTTGGTCAGCGTCAGCATCATGCCGATCACGTGCTCGGCCACCGCCTCCCTGTTGCCGCCGGCCTGGTTGACCACCAGGACGCCCGCCGCCGTGCAATCCTTGACGTCGACGGTGTCGTAGCCGGCGCCGTTGGTCGAGACGATCAGCAGGTTCGGCGTGCCCTTGAGAAGCGCGGCATTCGCGTAGAACCGGGGCGCCAGCTCCTGGCGCGAGGAACCGATCTGGTAGGCGTGCGCCTCGGCGAGGATCGGCGCGGCGACGTCGTCCGCGCTGTCGTTCTCCAGCTTGTCGATGCGCACGTCCGGCCGCTTGGCGATCGACCCGAGATAGACGTCGGCCGACGCGAGATATCTGACATAGAAGATGCGCTTGGTGTTCACGGCCATGGGCGGGGTCCTTCGGAGGCTGGAGAATAGCGGGCGGGGCTTGAGGATTATCGCGCCAGCGTGCCGGGCACAATCACCGCGCGCCCGGCGGCGCGTCGATCGTGCTCACATGCGCGGCGACCACGCGCCAGCCTTCGGGAAAGCGCACCCAGGTCTGCATCTGGCGGCCGACCTTGCCGGGCGCCGTCGCGCGATGAAACAGTGTCGAGGCGACCGCGAAGTCGCGGCCATAGGTCGTGATCCGGGTCCGCGATATTGTCCGCGCGAGTCCCACCGCCGGGCGCGCGCCGCGGAACGCCTTGATCTCGTCGTGGCCGTAGAGGTTCTCGGCGATGCCGTAGCGGATGGTGCGGGGATCGGCGCGAAAGATCGCGTCGAGGACCGGCACGTCGTTGGTCACGAGCGCCCGCTCGTAGCGCTCGAATTCCCGCGTCACCTCGGCGACGACCTCGGGCAGATCGATCTCCATGGCTCCCTCCCGGCGCAGTGCGCGTTCCCGTGTGGCGCCAAGGCTGGCACAATCCGGCGCTTCTGGTCCATGCCTTGCACTGGTGTGCGAGGGGGGTGCGAGGGGGTGCGACGCAGCGACCGCACGGCCTTGTTGCTAAGCCCTGGCGGCTGGCACAGTATTCCGGGAGCACCGCGGCCGCACGCAAGTCAGGCCTGCCCGATTTGAGCAGACAGATCCCGGTGCCGCGAACGGAGGTTGCGCGTTGGCCTCGCCCAGCAAGCTTCGCATCGACGATGTGAGCATGACGTTCGCGACGCCGGGCGGGCCGTTCCGGGCGCTCGATCACGTGACGATGGAAATCCCGGCCGGCCGCTTCGTGAGCCTGATCGGGCCGTCCGGGTGCGGCAAGAGCACGATCTTCAACATCGCGGCGGGCCTGCAGGAGCCGACCGCCGGCCGCGTGCTGATCGACGGCATCGATGCGACCGGCACCATCGGCCGCGTCGGCTACATGCTGCAGAAGGACCTGCTGCTGCCCTGGCGCACGCTGGTCGACAACATCATCCTCGGCATGGAGATCCAGGGCGTGCCGCTGCGGCAGGCGCGCGAGACGGCGCTGCCGCTGCTGCGCCGCTACGGCCTCGCCGGCTTCGAGCGCGCCTATCCGAGCGCGCTGTCGGGCGGCATGCGCCAGCGCGCGGCGCTGCTGCGCACGCTCCTGTTCGACACCGACGTCATCCTGCTCGACGAGCCGTTCGGCGCGCTCGATGCGCAGACCAAGCTGCAGATGCAGGAATGGCTGCTCGCGCTGTGGAGCGATTTCGGCAAGACCGTGATCTTCGTCACCCACGACGTCGAGGAGGCGATCTTCCTGTCCGACGAGGTGCACGTGATGGGCACGCGCCCGGGCCGCATCGTCGAGACCCTCGACGTGGCCCTGCCGCGGCCGCGGCTGCGCGCCTGCACGACGACGCCCGCGTTCACGGCGCTCAAGGAGCGCTGCCTCGAGCTGCTGCGCCTCGACCAGGCCGCGGTCGGGCAGGCGGCATAGCGGGCGCGCGGCATGGCCCTCCAGCACACATCTTCGTCGGCCGGCGGCCTGATCGAGCCCACGGCGCGCGCGCAGGACGGTGCGCCGGCGCCCGCGCGTGCGGCCCGGCGCCTGCCGGTGCAGCGCGACTGGCCCGCCTGGCTGATCGTCGCCATCCAGGTCGGCGTCCTGGTCGGGGTCATCGCCTTGTGGCAGGTCGCCGCCGACCAGGATTGGATCAGCGCCTTCTTCTGGTCGCGGCCCAGCGCGATCTACGCGACGCTCAAGACCTTCTTCACCGAGGGCGATGCCTGGACCGATATCTGGTTCACCTTCCGCTCGACGATCCTCGGCTTCCTCATCGGCACGACCGCGGGCTCGCTGCTCGGCCTGTCGTTCTGGTGGTCGCGCAACTATGCCGCGATCGTGCAGCCCTACGTGATCTGCTTCGAGTCGCTGCCCAAGCTCGCGCTCGCGCCGCTGATCGTGCTGGTATTCGGCATCGGGCTCACCTCGAAGATCGCGGTCGCGACCGCGCTCACGATCGTGGTCTCGACGCTGACGACGTTCGCGGGCGTCAAGGCGATCGACCCCGATGGCGAGCGGCTGTTCTACTCGCTCGGCGCGACGCGCCTGCAGGTCTTTCGCAAGCTGGTGATCCCGGCGTGCCTGCCGTGGATCATCTCGGTGCTGCGCATCAATATCGGGCTCGCGCTCACCGGTGCGGTGGTCGGCGAGTTCATCGCCTCGCAGCACGGCCTCGGTCGCGCCATCCTCTATGCGGGCCAGACCTACGACATCGCGCTCGTGTGGGTCGCGGTCCTGGTGCTCTCGACGCTGTCGGTGGTGATGTACGTGGCGGTGGGCCTGCTCGAGCGCCTGCTGCGCAAAGGGGTCAGGTCTTAGGTTCCCAATCCAAACCGGAGGAGTGATCGGCATGGACAGGCGCACGTTTCTCGGCTCGGTCGGCTCGCTCGGATTGGCCGCGGTGGCGCGGCCGCATGTCGCCCGCGCGGCGGCGCGCGAGATCGTGGTCACCGAGCCGGTGCACTCGACCGGCTACCTGCCGCTCTATGTCGGCATGGCCAAGGGCTACTTCGGCGACGTGAAGGTGCGCGTGCTGACCATCGAGAACGGCGCCGGCCACACCAACGCGGTGCTGGCCGGACAGGCGTTCGCGTTCATCGGCGGCCCCGAGCACTGCGCCTATGCGAAGATCAAGGGCGCCGAGCTGCGCGCAGTGGTGAACTGCGTCGACCGCGGCAACATCTACTACTGCGCCACCAAGGAAGCGCAGCCGACCGGCGCCGACTGGAGCGCGTATTTCAAGGGCAAGACCATCTCGGTCGGCTCGCCCGGCGGCACCCCGAACTCGATCACCCGCTACCTGCTCAAGAAGTGGAAGCTCGACCCGCAGCGCGACGTGACGCTGATGGAGGTGGCGAATTCCGCCGTCCTCGCCGTGGTGCGCGGCCGGCAGGCGCAGATCGGCGTCGCGACCGAGCCCTTCGTGACCCAGGGCGTGCGCCAGGGCATCTGGGGCGAGCCGTTCTACAACGTTCCGAAGGAGCTCGGACCCTACGCATACTCGACGCTCAACGTCCGGCTCGATACCATCCAGAAGGAGCCCGAACTGGTGCGGGCCTTCGTGCGCGGCATGGTCGAGGGACTGAAGCTCACCTACGCCAACCCGGCCGAGGCGGCGGCGATCGCCAAGGCGCAATTTCCCACCATGGCGCTCGAGGACCTGCGGGCGACGCTCGACCGCTCGTTCAAGGACGAGATGTGGAGCAAGGACGGCATGATCAGCCCGCAGTCGTGGGAGACCGCAAAAAGCGTCGTGCGCGACGCCGGCATTCTCAAGGCCGACGTGCCCTACGATGCGATCATCGACATGAGCTTCGTCAAGAACGTCGCATAGCCTGCAAGGCGTCGAGCGAGGGACCGATAGAGCCGACGGGAAAATCCAAGGAAGGGTCACGACATGTCCGAGCCGATCTGGAACCAGTTTCTCACCGAGCGCGACAAGGCGGTGTTCGCGACCTCCGGCTATGGCGCGCGCCAGGGTTTCGGCAAGCGGCCGGCGCTGCTCATCATCGACGTGAACTGGGCATTCTGCGGCGACAAGCCCGAGCCGATCCTCGAGTCGATCAAGAAGTGGCGCAACTCGTGCGGCGAGGACGC
>Ga0126371_10006866_pt1 | contig 10161 bp, 8 predicted proteins | sample PanSoiMetaPlot_4_FD_110145 | JGI IMG/M metagenome (GOLD analysis project Ga0126371, IMG submission 110145) | Tropical forest soil microbial communities from Panama - MetaG Plot_4 | ecosystem: Environmental > Terrestrial > Soil > Tropical forest > Bulk soil | place: Panama | collected 2016-02-17
AGTAGCATCCGGCCCGGGCAAAACCCGGGCCGGATTCTTCTTTCCGGTGACGGCATGACGTCCTGAATTCCTGGCAGGGGTCAGTTTCGTCACGAATTCATCGCTACGCGATGAACGTCTGCCTAAAGGCACTCGATTCGCGCGCGAATCGCTAGACGCTTCCACTGCTAGTGGCTCAGTTTTTCAAACTGACCCACTACCCGTTCCCGGTAGAATTTGGCATGGCCGATTGCGTCCAGAGCTTTTACGACCAACTCGCCGGGAGCTATCACCTGATCTTCGAGAATTGGGAGGCTTCGATCCGGCGGCAGGCGGGTGCTCTCGGCGCAATTCTTCAGCGCGTGTGTGGCCCGCCAGGTCAAAGCCAAGCTCGGATTCTGGATTGCGCCTGCGGGATCGGCACGCAGGCGCTGGGCCTGGCAAGTCTCGGCTACAACGTTTCCGCCTGCGACGTGAGTGCTGCGTCTGTCAAACGTTTGCGCGTTGAAAATGACAAACGCGGGCTGAAGATCGAAGCTTTCGCTGCCGATATGCGTGATCTGAAGATGGTTGCTGACGGCGCGTTCGACGTTGTGGTCTGCATGGATAACGCGCTGCCGCATCTGGAGAGCGATGAAGAACTCCTGAGCGCGGCGAATCAGATCAGCAAGAAACTACGCCCGGGAGGAACCTTCATTGCCAGCATCCGCGACTATGACGCTCTCATCGAGCAGAAGCCAACGGTACAGGGCCCAGCATTCTACTCCGACGAAGGGAAACGCCGGATCGTCCATCAAGTGTGGGATTGGCTCGACGAGCGAAGTTATCTCATCCATCTATACATAACAAAGGAGCAGGCGGAGGGCTGGCACACGCAACACTACGTCTCGAAATATCGCGCGCTTTTGCGTGAGCAACTCGACGGAATTCTCCAGTCGGCGGGATTCAACGAAACGCGCTGGCTTTTTCCGAGTGACAGCGGTTTCTATCAGCCCATCGTGCTGGCGCGAACAAAAAACACGCTCTGAAAACGCTAGTGTCCCTTGGACTGGCTCGCGCACAGGGCTTTGAAATCCGACTGTGGGGTCCATTCCAGCGTTCCCAGTGCATGGTCGATCAGCGCTCCGGATGGGAATTTGCCCCAGCCGTCACTGCGGCCATCAAGGACCAGCTGCGGGCCGTGCCATTTGCCGGTGAGGTCAAAGTAACCCTGCGACTGGCCGGTGTTGAAAATGATTTGCTGGGTCGCGCGAATCGTCATCAGACTGTTATCTGTGCTGCGCCAGCCGCCATAGATGGTTCCGCTCACGCGCAATTGTTGATAGACACCGGGAGATGTACAGAGCAGGCCCGTGCCTGTGACGCCTCCAGTAGGCCGGAGGCCATCCAAGCGAAGTCGCGAGAAATGTGAAGACGGGTAGAACGAGATCCAGAGCAGGTAACTATGTCCGTCCTTGGTGTGGATGGTCCCGCCTCCATTCCATGTGAGGAAAGGTGTGGAACGGCCGCCAATGTGCAGCGCCCAGGGATTTAACGCCGCCACGACGCCATAGGTTAGCGCGCCGCCGACAACGAGTGTCAGCAAAAGCTGGGTGAGGCAGCCACGATTTTTCAGCATGGGCTGGAGTATATCGCAGGAGCAGAGGTCAGCTTGATTACCGGCACTCTGCGAGACCGAAGAGGAAGCTGCCCATTCAACAGAGTCATTATTGGACCAGCCGGATTACTCCATCCTCTACAAGTTTAAGTGTGAGCCGCTTTGCTGCCTCGTTCAGGCGCGCGGATACTATTGCGCAGAGTCGCTTGTAGCGCTTTCCGTGCGTTTTGAGCAGTTCGTCATACCAGCGAAGCCGGCGAATGAAAGGCTTCGCATGTGGGGGACGGAAACCAATCAGACCAAGCGGCGCCCAATGGTCCGGCATCAGTACCGCCAGGCGCTCCCCGATATCTTCACTCTCAACATCCAGGGATATCTGTTCGCCGTGTTTTTCCAGCACGAGATATGTAAGTTCGGCAGTCTCATCGCCCATGACCAGCGGAGTGCAGAGCTCCACAATCACGGTTTCGAGCGTGAGTTCCGGGTCTCTCCAGGCCATTCAGTCATCATGTTACGGCAACGAGGCCGAAGGTCGGAGCGCAAGAATCCGCAGTTCAGATGACCTGGCAGTCGGTCAGTTTCGTCGCGAATTCATCGCTACGCGATGAACGTCTGTCGGCACCCCGCCACGCGCAAAACCCCGGCGCGTTTAGGGGACCCCGCGCTGGCACGCGATTCGCGCGCGCATCGCTAGACGCTGCCACTGACCCAGAGTTTGCGGCGACTACGGCGATCCTACTGCTCCGCCGCTTTCCATCTCAATCACCATCACCCACTCGGCCTTGCGGTGCGCCACGTAGACAACTCTGCCTTCCAGCAGAGCAGCGGCGGATTCGGGCGTAAGATCGCGATGATAGTCGAAGAAACGATGATTTAACTCTTCCCATCTTGCGGAATGGAACCAGGTTGAGGCTTCGTACTTTGTAGAGAACAGGTACGCGACCTGATATTGGTTGCGTATTTGTCGTGCGCGGAACATCTCTTCCGGTGTGAAATCGCGCGCCTGAATGACGGCAAACGGCTGGCTTACATATCCCAGATAGGGCCGAGTCAATTCGTCGGTCACCGGCCAGGCGGTCAGGACGCGCGATCCGCGTTCGTGCTTTTCGAGAAAGCGCGCGGCGTCGGAGTGCAGGATTATAAAGTCGCGGTAGGTAAGGTTATCTTCCGGAGAGAAGCGGTACGGAGGGTCGAAGAACAGCGCCAGCACAAAGAAGATGATCATCGTCGCTGCAGGCCATTCCCATCTATCGATCCGCCGGTGCAGCGTCGACATTCCGATCATGATCACCAGCGGGTAAAGAGGCAGGAGGTAGCGGGTGAGAAGCGCGCCGCCGAAAATTGAGAAGACGATCAGATATGCCGCCATGATCATCGCGAACTGAAGCTGAACAGGGACTGCGATCCGGCCGCGCTCCGTGCCTGCGTCACTGACCGGTGGAAACCACATGGCAACTCCGGTCGCTACCGTGAGAGCCAGCATGTTCATCGTGCCGAACAGGTGCCACAGCCTGAGCACAAACGCAAGCAGGAATCGCAACGGGCTGAGAGTGTGGGAAACGTTGTAGCGGTAAAAGGCCGGACTGCCCAAAAAACTTCCGGTAACGTGATAATGATAAAGTACCCAGCCGGCAAGCGGCAGCGCAGGCAGCCCATACATAGCGGCAGACGCAAGCCTGTTTTTCAACGAAGGCTCTTCACGGCGGAGAAGTTCCCAGACAGCAATCGCTGCCGGAGTGATGATGGCGGTTTCTTTGCTCAGGACAGCCAGCGAGAACGCAATCTGCGCCGGCCACAGCCTGCGCTCTACGCTGAGGCGAATTCCCCACAACGAGAAGGCTGCAGCGGCGAGGTCAGCATGCGTCAGCGAGCTCTGCACGAAAAAGATGGGATAAAGAGCTGTCGCGATGGTGGAAGCAACTGCCACCCCAGTTCCAGCCAGACGTCGCGCGAGCAGGAACACGTTGGTCAAGGCAAAAGCCGCAAGCAGGAGCATCGCGGTCCGCGCCACGGCGGGTTTCAATCCGCTCAGGGCAAACCAAAATGCAAGATAAGCCGCCGACAGTGGCGGGTGCGTCGTATCGAGCGAAGTCTGCGGAATGAGGGTGCGGTACTGGAGGATGTCATGCGCGGCGGGGACATAGAATCCGGCTTCGTCCCAGAAGAAAGGCAGGCGCAGCAGTGGCGCGTGCGTCAGGAAAACAAAGACAAAGATGATGGAGAAGATGCTCAGCGAGCCGAAAGCAAGCCGGCGATCAGGCGAGGTTCGCTTACTCATCCGCGGCTCAGTTGATCTGCCCCTTCACCTGCGACATGGTGGGATCGAGCTTGATTTCGCCGAAGGTCTTTTCGTACTGTGCGACATTCTGCTCCAGGATCGTCATTAACGCCTTGGCCTGCTGCGGGCTGATATAGATCGCCTGGAAATTGTGGACCTCAACCTCTTCCGTCGATTGAGCCTGAATACGCCCGAAAATCAGCAGGAAGTCCCAGACGCTCACGCGTACCTGCACTGAGTTGGCATAGCCTTCGCGATATTCAGGTGTGTTCACCAGCTGAACGTTTGGCTGCGGCGGAATCGACATGAAGATCTCCTGGGCAAAGATTGAACATAAATGAGCGGAGTATAAATGGCAATCTGGGGCAGCGAACGCAGGACGTGCACAGCGAAGTTTCTGCTGATCGCCAATTGCTGACGGCTGATCGCTCTCATTATAATTTCCTGTCTTGCATTTTTCGCTTCGAGGCGCTCCCATGAACACCAGCATCACTGAAATCCACGCGCGGGAAATCCTGGATTCGCGCGGCAATCCGACGGTTGAGGCCGACGTCCTGTTGGCCGACGGATCCCTCGGCCGCGCTGCCGTACCCAGCGGCGCGTCTACCGGCGAACATGAAGCCGTGGAACTTCGCGACGGTGATGAGCAGCGCTACAACGGTAAGGGTGTGCTGAAGGCGGTGGAAAACGTGAACCTGGCCCTGGCTGACGCTCTGCAGGGAATGGACGCCTCGGCCCAGCGCGAGATTGACGAGAACATGATTCATCTCGACGCCACGGACACCAAAGCCAAGCTGGGCGCGAATGCGATTCTTTCTGTGTCCATGGCCTGCGCGCGCGCCAGTGCGAATTCGCTGAAGATTCCGCTCTATCGCTATCTCGGTGGAGTTGGAGCCGCCACGCTTCCAGTGCCCATGATGAACATTCTCAATGGCGGCGCGCATGCCGACAGCAATGTGGACTTCCAGGAATTCATGGCCATGCCTGTGGGCGCGGAATCGTTTGCTGAGGCGCTGCAGTGGGGAGCTGAAATTTTTCACACTCTCAAAGCGGTGCTGAAGAAGCGCGGCTACAACACCGCGGTCGGCGACGAAGGAGGGTTTGCTCCGTCGCTGAAAGCGAATGTGGAGGCGATCGAGCTGATCCTGGAAGCGATCCAGCAGGCCGGTTTTCGCGCGGGCGTGGATGTGGCGATCGCGCTTGATCCGGCGGCGAGCGAGTTCTTCGACCAGGAGAAAGGCAAATACGTTTTTAAGAAATCGGACAAATCTGTGAAGTCGTCTCAGGACATGGTCCGCTTCTGGTCAGACTGGGTCCGCCAGTATCCGATCGTTTCGATTGAAGATGGGCTGGCTGAAGACGATTGGACCGGCTGGCGCGCGCTGACCGATGAACTGGGCGACAAAATTCAGCTCGTTGGCGATGACATCTTTGTCACTAACACCGAGCGGCTGAGCCGCGGCATTGAAGAAGGAGCGGGAAACTCGATTCTCATCAAAGTGAACCAGATCGGCACGGTCAGCGAGACGCTCGATTGTATCGACCTTGCGCGCCGCAACGGTTACACCGCGGTGATGTCGCACCGCTCGGGAGAAACGGAAGACACATTCATTGCCGATCTCGCAGTCGCCACCGGGGTGGGGCAGATCAAGACCGGTTCGGCATCGCGCACCGATCGTGTAGCCAAATACAACCAGCTCCTTCGCATCGAAGAAGAGCTTGGTGAAGGCGCGAGATTCCTTGGTCTGGATGCTCTCAATTACAGCGGCGAGATGGCAACCAAAGTCCCTGCGTAGAGATTCTTTCCTCTTGCCGTGCTCGTCACATCTCCACGCTCGAAGAATCGTAACGCGGCTTAATCTCGTTCGAACGGCCGCATCGCCTCGCCCGACGACGCTCCACCTTCGCCTGCATGCTTCTGTTCCCACTCCTGCTGCGTCAGCGGCTTGATGGGATCCATCTTCTTCTTTTGCAATGCGGCGTTGATGCCCGGAAGTTCTTTGTCGACGACCTGAGCGAAATCGTGGACCACGTCTTCGAGTTCGCGGCTCAAAGCGTCGGTGCGATCCACATCGTCTTTTGTCGGCTTCCCCTCGTAGCCGTTCACATCGCCATAAACTTCGGTGGTGTATTCGCGGATGCGAAGTTCGCCTGTGATTGCGCCGCCTTCTTTCGTGGCGACGATTTTAGAGCGCTGCGCGTCCGCCTGTTGAGCAAGGTCCTCGAGCTTTTTCCGCAGGGGATCGTTGGCCTGGAGCTTGGCCGTGCGGGCGTTTGCCGCGTCACGGACGCTGATGATGTGGTCTACGGCAAAAGTCATGTGAGAGAGCATCGCTGAGAGCTTCATCGCCAGATCGAGCTGCTCTTTGCGGTCCGCCGCAGTGTACGTGGCGCGGGGATCGAGAACTACATTGATCTTCGTCTCGTATACCTGATCGCCCTTGGTCAACTTCACCGTGTAAGTTCCCGGCAGGACTCGTGGACCTGATGCTGCCTCAAACGCCGCGCTTGCTGCGGGAGGAACCAGCGGCGCCTTCAGATGCATCGACCAGGCTGCGCGATTAAGCCCGCGATGTTTGGACCCTGAGAGCGTATCCAGCAACTTTCCGTTTGCGTCAAAGACTTCGATCTTCAGGTCGCCGAAGATATGCCTGCTTCGCTGGTAATAGGTGATGACCGCATCGCCCGGCCGGTTCCGGCCCGTGTAAGTGGAATCGCCTTCAGCCCAGCCGCCAAATGCCTCAATGTATTGCACCGCGGTCGACGGCAGCAGGACCGCTTCCTTGGCCATCATTTCGGGGTTGAGTGAGCGCAGCGAGGAGATGTCGTCAAGAATCCATATGCCGCGGCCGTGAGTCGCCAGCACCAGGTCGGATTCGCGCGGCTGCACGACAATGTCGCGCACGGCAACGGCAGGGAAGTTGCTGCCCTTATACTGCGCCCATTGCTTTCCTCCGTCGATCGAAATCCATAACCCGAATTCAGTGCCGACAAAGAGAAGCTTGGGGTCGACCGAATCTTCAGTGATTACGTGAGCATAGCCGCGCACTCCGGCTTCCTGAAGGCCGAGCGAATTCCAGGTCTTCCCATAATCCGTGGTCATGTAGGCATAGGGCTTCATGTCGCCGAAGGTATGCCGATCGAAAGTGGCGTAAGCCGTGCCTTCGTTGAAGCGGCCGGCCTTCACAGTCGAAACCCATGAATTCTTTCCCAAACCCTGAATATTTCCCACCACGTTTGTCCAAGTCTTGCCGCCATCGCGCGTGACCTGCAGGTTGCCGTCATCGGTTCCTACCCAGATCAACTGTCCGTTCATGGGCGATTCGCTGATCGAATAAATGCTGGTGTGCATCTCCGCCGACGAGTTATCCACGGTGATGCCGCCGGATTCCTCCTGTTTCTGCTTTTCCGGATCGTTGGTGGTTAGGTCAGGCGAAATGCGGTCCCAGGATTGCCCGTGATCGCGCGAGCGGAAGAGGAACTGAGCGCCGATATAGAGGGTGCCTTTCTCGTTGGGGCTCATGTGGATTGGCGTGTTCCAGTTGTAACGCAGCTTTCCTTCTTTATACAGCGGCTGGGGTTTGATGTTGCGGCCCTCGTGTGTGAAGCGATTGACGCGTCCGACTTCTCCTCCCTGAGCTTCGGCGTAGACGTAGGTCGGATCGGCAGGATCGAAGAAGGCCCAGAACCCGTCGCCGCCGTACATGTTTTCCCAGCGCGAATTGGTTACGCCACCTGGATAAGACGAATCGCCAACCCAAGTGCTGTTGTCCTGCAGGCCACCGATCACGTGATAAGGATTCGCGTCGTCAACGCTGACGTGATAGAACTGCGATACCGGCAGGTTCATCTCATGCATCCAGCGCGAACCGCCGTCGGTGCTGCTCCACATTCCTCCGTCGTCGCCCGTGTAAACGAGATTGGGATTTGCCGGATCAATCCAGACAGTATGAAAATCTCCGTGGGCATTGGCAGTGCTGCTGAAGCTCCGGCCGCCGTCGATGCTCAACAGCAGGTTGAGGTCGACTTTGAAAACTTTGTTCTCGTTTTTGGGATCGACGATGAGGTTGCTGAAGTAGAACGGACGCCACACCATGTACTGGCTGGCGTCGCCTTTCGTCCAGGTCGCGCCGCCGTCGTTCGAGCGATACAAAGCGCTCTGCTTCGATTCGACCATCGCGTAGACCACGTTTGGCTTGGAAGGCGCTACGGCCAGAGCGATTCGCCCGTACGGCTTCTCCGGTAATCCCTTGTTGTTGGCTGCCGTCAGCTCGGTCCAGTGCTCGCCGCCGTCGGTGGATTTGAAAAGCGCTCCTCCAGGTCCTCCGGAGCGGAAGGTCCAACCCTGCCGGCGGAAGTCCCACATGGAAGCGAAAATTGTCTTGGGCTCTTGCGCCGCCATGGACATCTGGCCGCAGCCGGTCGATCCATTAGCGCCGGCGAGAACCTTACGCCAGGCTTTGCCGCCGTCGCTGGTCTTGTAGACGCCGCCTGCATCGCTGTCATTAAAGGCATGCCCCGTGGCGCAGACATAGACCGTATTGCTGTCCGCGGGATCGATCAGGATTTTTGCAATGTGCTCCGAGTCTTTGAGACCGACATTCGTCCAGTTCTCACCGCCGTCCGTGGACTTATAAATTCCATCGCCCACCGAGACGCTATTTCTCATCCAACTCTCGCCGGTCCCCACCCACACGATCTTGTGGTTGGAAGGATCGATGGAGATTGCGCCGATCGACTGCACGTCCTGTTTGTCGAACACCGGCTTGAATGTGAGTGTGCCGTTGATCGACTTCCACACTCCGCCGCTGGCTGCACCGACAAACGTGGTGATCTTTCCGTTCTCGTCCACGGCTTCGATCGCGGCGATGCGGCCGCTCATTGCGGCTGAACCGATATTCCGCGCGGGCAGGCCGGAGATGGTGCCCGAATCGTATTTCACCGGACGTTCTTGCGCTGCAGACATCGTTAGAAAGGCGAGCAACGCAACCGGGACCGCGAGGGCTTTGAACGTGCGAGAGCAGGGAATTGTCATAGTTGATATCGTCCTCTTTGTTTTTCTGCTGGATCGTCTTCGCCGGTTTTATTTGGACCCGGTCTTTGGCGCTGCTGGAGCAGCCGGCATTTTGAATTCGCCGTCGTCCACGGCAACATTCGCTTCGACCTTTTGGATCGTTATGTGTCCGCCGCCTTCGGGATTATTCTTGCTTCCCATGGCCAGCGAAAAGGGCATCATCACCCCGTTCACCGGCTTGTAGGAGCCGAGCAGAGTCACGCTTTCCCGCATCGCCCCGCGGACGAAACGCTGTTTATCGATCTGGATTTCGAGATAACTGTCAGGATCGAGGTAATAGTAGAAAATGTCACCGTTCTTCAGCGTGACCTTGAGCTTGTACACATCGTCGCCGTCCACCTGGTCGTGGCCAAGATACTCAACCTGATTGCCTTTTGCCTGGTAATCGACCAGGGGACCGTCAAAATCCGCATCTTCCGTGATGTTTCTCAGCTCTTCATCGCCCAGCAGTTCCGGATCCTTGCGCCCCTGGAACGGATCGATCTGCCAGCCTGTCGAGCCATCGAAGGCCTCTACCTGGGTCATGCCCTGGATCATGAAATTCTGGCGCAACATATCTGGACGCTTTGAATCGACCGCGATTTTGGCCTTGAAGCCGCCGGCAGCGAAGTCCGCTGTCGTGCGCAGGCTTTTGATGGCTTTGATCTTGTCAAGCCCGCCCTTGGCCTGGATGTTCTTGTTGACCAGCTCTTCAGCGGTTTGCGCATAGGCGCAGAGGGAAATACAGAACAGACTTGCCGCGACGCAGCGAAATAAACTCACTCGAAACTCCTTCAACGGCAGAATTGAAGTTTTACAACACTGCTGGCCCAAAGCAAACAAACTTAGACGAACAACGGCCGCTTTCGTTAGCTACTTGCGCCTACGCTAACCGGGAGCTGATCGCCACGTCGCTCGCACTGAGAACATATCGAACGCAGACGAGCGCTCCGTCAGACGGGCCAGTTCAAGAACCGACCCGTCGCCGAAATAGATTTTCTGAACCTTATCAGCAGCCCCTACCGCTCGTCATCCTCATTCTCGCCCGATCCAGCCGTTGACGCGCTTCCACCTGGCTTGATCTGGATCGGTCCTCCAGCGAACAGAGTGCTGGAGCCGTGCTCGGATGCGGTCTTGTTGAACGCCGCCACTTCGGTGTTAATGAACGCATTGAACTGGCTGAGCTGCGACTCAAGCTCCTTGCGCACCTCCGCCGCTTCTTCTAGCTGGAGGTCTCTGGGCGCCTCGCCAAAG
>Ga0126371_10006868_pt1 | contig 10160 bp, 13 predicted proteins | sample PanSoiMetaPlot_4_FD_110145 | JGI IMG/M metagenome (GOLD analysis project Ga0126371, IMG submission 110145) | Tropical forest soil microbial communities from Panama - MetaG Plot_4 | ecosystem: Environmental > Terrestrial > Soil > Tropical forest > Bulk soil | place: Panama | collected 2016-02-17
CTAGCCCACAAAGCGTAGCATACTGGAGTAGCCCCGACAACATCAACCAGTTGGTAAAGACCTTCTTGCTCGTTCCCCAAGGATGAATATCTGCGGAGAAACTCGCTCGAGAACGAGGGGATTCGCGGTCAACGAACCCGGTGCGGATCGCCTGGCCAGCCATGGTTTTCTCAAGACCTGACCGGAAGGCCAAGGTAACGCATTCGGAGAGTACCGCACTCGCGAAGACTCGAGCCGATTGCCGCATCTGTGGCCTACTGAGGCTAGCCCACAGCCCTCGAGGTGAAGACACATGAAAAACAAATGGCTCGTTATTGGAGCGGCAGGAATCATTCTATTGGTCGGCGCCACCGGAGCCGCCGCGCGGTCCTCTAATCCTCTCAAGTGGATCAAAAAGAACCCCGGGCTAACCGCCAACGAGCAGCTGGCCGCCAATAAAGAGGAAGAACGAAAGCTGAGCCTACAGTTACAGGCGCTGCTGCCTCCAAAAACAACTCTCAGAGAAGCGTGCAGCGGCTTCCTAAGCCTGGAAGATTGCGTGGCTGCCCTTCACGTGAGCCGCAACCTCAAGATCAAATATAACTGCCTGAAATGGCACATGACTGCGGCTCGACCCAACGGTGACGTGAAAACCTGCGAGGCTCCCCCAGGGGACAAACCTCTGTCCTTGGTCAAAGCCATTCGCGTTCTGAACTCCGACGCCGACGCCAAACCAGAGGCGAAAAATGCCGAGAGACGCGCGCGCGAAGACATCAGGGACGCTAGTTCCTGACGAAAGAGCGAATCCGTCTGGCGATGAAAAGCAAGAATCGGTGGTCCGCGCAAACGGTTCACAAAGAGGACACCATGCGGGCGATGGCGTCGTCGAATGAGGCTTTGCCATCGAGGTACGGTTGCCAGAAGCGTTGCAACAGCTCGAGGTAGCTCTTCCAACCACGCTGGTAAAGCCCCTCGCGGAAGGCGTACGTGTCGTAGCCATTCTCGGGGCCGCCCTTACCCTTGTCTCCACGACTTGCCGGAGAGGGAGTTAGTACCGTGCGGATGACTTCGCCGGTGGTGTAGAAAACCAGTGCGTGCCAGAGGTCCCGGGGAATAGGTTTGTCGCGCTGGCGGCATTCGCGGATGATGGCGGCTTCGACGGTCTCAGCGATTCCATGCGAGCCCTCGTGAAAGAGCACTTCGAGCGCTTGCGGCCCTTGATTCCGAGGATCCAGGCTGGAAATCGTCACGCGCAACGGATCGACGGTGGTGTAGGCGCCGGCCGAATTGGCATAAGCCGCCACGTCCACGCGGATTTTTTCGTGCGGCCAGCGTGTCTGGTAGATGTCCGCGAGACGCTCTGACAGCCCTACGCCTTGCTGGCGCACTAACGGGGCCACCTCCAGAATCCAGCGGCGGTTGGTTCGATCATGTTCGGGCCAAAGATGTGCTCGATAGACAGGAGCGGCCGCCTCCAGTGCCTGCGTCAGATTCGACGGCAGGCCCGCGTCACAGAACTTACGCTTGCGCCCGGAAAGTTCGTCGCAATCCTCGAAGTCGCCAAGTTGATCCTTCAGCTGAATCAGTTCGGTGGTGAAAAGCAGGTCTTTGTCCGCGTAGTTAACCGTGTAGTAGGCAACCGCATCGTCCCAGGCTTTTTGTTCCGCATCGTTCAGCCCTTTTCCCGCCAAAACGCTCTTGGGGGCCGCAGGCTTCGTGGCATTTGCATCGCGCGAAAGGAATGCTCTTCGCTGGCGGGCCTCGTAATAGAGCGTGTGGTGAAGATTGATCCAAAACCCGCTATGCAATTCGAAAACGGGCAGCTGTGGTTCGGTATAGTTGTACTGCGGTCGAGCTGCGCCGCTGCCGGGTGCGAACAGCCAAAGCATAAGCAGCCAGGGAGACAATGGAATAGGGAAGTGGCGCACCATAACGGATCAGCCTGATAGTAGCGCCATGCGCGTGGAAGCACAAAGATCGGGGCAGGTTCAGGCGCGCTACTCAACTGTCGGATCGCTCTCGCGGCCGACCGCCCCTTGATGGTCGGCCGCATGTAAGACGCCCTGTGAATCGCGGAAGAAGGACCGCCTCCCGGTCTGCGCATAGTGAAGCGGCGTTGCCGACAATTCGTATTTTGCGGGCGCGCCGACGTCGCTTCCACCGGCAATCACATACCGGAACGTGTAGCCATTCCTGGCTCCTTTCGCAAGGTCCGCGTCCAGCAAGCCCGCGGCGCTGATGCTCGGCGCTCCGTGTTGGGGCGGTGCAAGAAGCACCAGCGAGTCGGGCAGGTGTGGATATTTGCCTCGGTAAGACTCGATGGCGGCGGCGATCGTCTTTAAAGACTGGAGAGCATCTTTTTCCGTTGCGTCGATTTCCGATTCGTCCCATTCCAATTCGAGCGCAGGCAGGTCCAGAAGGAGAACTCCAAGAGAAAGCACCTTCCACTGACCTTCTTCGCGGACCACACCCATGTTGATCTGGCGCGCGCTTGCTCCGGTCGAGTCCGAGACGTCGTGGAGCTCCAATGGCAAAAACGCAACATTGTCGCGGAGGTCCGCGCCGCCAATCTGCATCTCCGTGGTTGCGCCCGGTGTCTCGCAGCGCACGATCGGGCGACCCGAGGGATTGGTCGAAATTGTGGCTTTCCCCGGCTCGCCCAGAAGCACGAACCGTTTCATGAGTGCCACGCGCGCCGCGGCGGTCATGCGGGAGAAGGTTTCCTGATTGCGAGCGGTGAGGAAGCGCATGAACTCCGCCTGATTCTGCGAACAGGCCGCGGCCAGCGCGCGCCCTAAAGCGCTCCCTGGCCCGCCTGGTGCGCTTGCCGCGGCGGCAGGGCTGGCGGTGTTTGGCTCCGGCTTCGTGCTCGATTCCTGCGCGAAACAATCTGACGCGGCAAGCAAGAAGGCGCAAAGCACGATAAGAATGCGTTCCGGAAGCTTTAGCTTGCTTAACATTTCGTTTTGGATGGGCATCTGTTCCCGAACCGTCTTCCTCAATCCTTGGTGGCTCCGAGGATCGCCGCAAGGTTGTGCGTGAAGCTTGAACGCGGCAAGACTTCGTTGCAGCCTGCGGCTTGTGCTTGGGCGGCGAGCTGCGTTTGCACATGCGACAAAAACGCGACCACGCGAATGTCCTTGTTGGCCTGACGCAATTTCTCGATTGCTTGGAGCGGCTGGCTGCGCGCGTTCAGGTCCACAATCACCAATTCTGGCGCGCTTTCCATCAGACCCATTAACGCATCGCCATTCGCCGCCACTTTCAATTCCACGCCGAGCTGTTTGGCGGTTTCCGCCAGCTTCATCTGGAAAAACAGATCATCAACCAACGCCACAACTCTTCCCATATTCTCCATCCTCGTCCGATGCCACTCGACATTATGCGCTAGTTCTACATTCGACGAAGGATTGAGGGTACACTGAACTTCCCAACCGGAGGTCGCTCATGGACCCTGCCTCTGCCGTCGACATTCAGCCTGCCGTGTCTCTTTTAGGAAAGACGCCGCAACTTCTCGAAACGCTGCTTGGCGACTTGCCCGGGGAGCTCCTCGGCTGGAAACCCAAGCCCGACCGCTGGTCCATATGCGAAGTCCTGGCGCATCTCGCAGCCCTCGAGCAGGTATACGCCGAGCGAGTCCGGCGCATCACGGCGGAAGATTCGCCGCGACTGGCCAAATACGATCTGGATGGCGCCAAAGCCCGCCAGGAGTATTCTCGCGGCTCGGCGGGCGAAAGTCTCGAGCATTTCACGCGCACCCGCCGCGCGTCGCTAGCCCTGCTCGCCGGACTTCCACTATCCGCGTGCGCTCGCACTGGCATCCATTCCGAACTCGGCACGATTACCCTGGCGCATCTGCTCAATGAATGGGCCAATCACGATCTCGGCCACCTGCGGCAAATCGAAGAACTTTATCGCGCGCGCGCTTTTCACCCGCATTCCGGCCCGTTCATGAAGTACTCTAACCCTCAGCCGTGAGCGCGAACATCTCGCCCGAAGACGCGCGGCTTGCGGCCTGTGGCCCTCGAGACGTGACTCTGTACTCGCGCCCGGGATGTCACCTTTGTGAGGAAGCCAAAGCCGCGATCGCCCCGGTGCTGGGCCAATTCGGGGCCGCGTTGCACGAGGTCAACATCGACGAAGATGCGGTTCTCAAAGAGCGCTATGGATGGGACATCCCGGTAATCTTCATCGGCAAGCACAAGGCTGCGAAGCATCGCATCGATCTTGCTCAGTTTCGCCGGCAATTGGAAGAAGCACAACGATGAGGCAAACAAAATTCTTTCAGCGATGCTTCTGTTGATCGACGAGACTGCCACCGGCCGACCATCTGCGATGGCTTATTTTCCGGGTTTAGCTCAGAACTTAAACCAAAGAACTGGCTGTTTTCCTAGTGCCCGCCCTCCGGGCCGTGCGCCCCAACCGTTTCGTCCGGCACATCACCCTTGCGTCCCCTCACGCGGTCGTACACGCTTAGTTGGCTTACCGAACCCAGCGCTTCGTTGTAGAAGGTCGGCACACCGAGCGCCGTGCGCAGCTCCTCGTTGAACTTCCGCAGGTTCTGCAGGTGCGATGCCAGCGCCGGAATCTTGAATCCATCATCGGTCAACAAAAACTTCTGATAACCCGCGTCCCACAACCGCGTGAACCGACCCTTCAGCATGATCGTGGGCGCGATGGTCAACTGATAGCGCTCGTCGGGGCCTTTGCGAAATTCCGCCCCGCAGCCGTACTTTTCTACGCGCACCACCCCGCGGGTGCTGCCTACGGCAAACCCCAGCGCCGCCATACCTTCGATGGCTCTGGGGGGGAAGCGTTCCTGGACATTCCACATTGCTCATTCAGAGTAGCGATTGAACTGATTTCTGTAAAGTGCAGTCGAGCCCTCTGTCTCGGCGTCATTTTTCAGCTCCTAACGCAATCCTGTCGCTACACTGGAGATCGCATTCCTCATAGCCCTTCGCTCCTCTGCCCTGCTTCGGCGGCCCCTATTGCCCGATGGGAGCGCGCCGCAATTCGGCGAAGGGCTTAGTCGGTTCGAAGGCTGGTCTGTTTTTCGAACCGCTCTCGCCAAATTGCCGTATATCCCCGTGCTAGGCGGGCGCATCCAATTCGGAGTAAAATAGTCGTATATCGCCTTGAACCCTCTCGCACTGGCGTTGGCACGACTTGTGCTCTGGGATGCCACGCTTAACGACGCTTGCGCCAGGGCACGCTCAGGCTTTGAGACATGCCTATTCCCGGTCAAATCGCTAGCGCTGCCCGCGAATCAACGACTCACCCGGGCCTTATCGGTGAATCCTTGCTAGACCGTATTGGGAATACTCCGCTGCTGCGGCTCGAACGCGTGGGCCGGGAATTTCCTAACGTCGAGTTTTGCGCTAAGGCCGAATGGTCGAATCCCGGCGGCTCGGTGAAGGATCGCCCTGCGCTCAGCATGATCCAGGCGGGGATCGCCAGTGGCGCGCTGCGGCCCGGGAAGACCATCGTTGACGCGACCAGCGGCAACACCGGGATCGCCTACGCCATGATTGGCGCCTCCATGGGTTATCCCGTGAAGCTCTGCCTTCCGGACAGCGCTTCGCTCGAGCGCAAGCGTATTCTCGGGGCCTACGGGGCGGAGCTGGTCATCACCCCGGGCGATGAAGGGACCGACGGCGCGATTCGCAAGGTTCACGAAATCGTCGCGGCCGAGCCGGACAAATACTTTTATGCCGACCAGTACAGCAATCCGGCGAACTGGCAGGCGCATTACCGCACCACGGCCAACGAGATTTGGGCGCAAACTTCTGGCCGGGTCACCCATTTCGTTGCGGGACTGGGCACCAGTGGCACGTTTGTGGGATCGACGCGTCGGTTGAAGGAGCGGAATCCCGAGATCCGTTGCGTGAGCCTCCAGCCCGATGCTTCCTTCCACGGTCTTGAGGGCTGGAAACACATGGAGACCGCGATGCGCCCGGCGATTTACGATGACCGCCTCGCCGATGAGAATTTGCCGGTTTCTACCGAAGAAGCGTACCGCCTGGTGAAGCGGCTGGCCCGCGAAGAAGGGTTGCTTGTTAGCCCCAGCGCGGCTGCGGCGCTGCTCGGTTGTTTCGCGGTGGCTGCAGGCATTCCGAAGCAGCAGCACGCGGTCATGGTCACGGTTTTCGCGGACTCTGCGTCCAAGTACCTGAACGAACGGTTTTGGGACGAGGAGTAATCGACTGGTCAGCAAAGGTAGACATGGCGGACGAAACTACACTCTGGATCAGCGGTCACCTGGCGGAGAGAATCCGCGTACATGGCGCCGAAGCCTATCCACACGAGTGCTGCGGCGCCTTGCTGGGCCGCGATTCGGAAGCCACGGATCAAAATGTCATGCGGGAAGTGCTGGCGCTTCTCCCGCTCGTGAATCGCCGCGACGATTCGCCGCGCAACCGCTTCTCGGTTACGGCCGAAGACGTGCTGGATGCCGACAGGGCTGCGCAAAAGCAAGGGCTTGAGGTCATCGGCTGGTATCACTCGCATCCCGATCATCCGGCGCGCCCCAGCCAGTATGATCAGGACCATGCCTGGCCGTGGTATAGCTACGTGATCATCAGCGTAGAGAATGGTTCGCCGCAGGAGATGACCTCCTGGCGGCTGAACGATGACCGCCGCGCCTTCTCGCCGGAAGGGATTGAGATTCGCCACAGCGCTACGGTTTAGAATTGTAATAGCTCGTCGTGCCCGCTGCAGGCAGGCTTGAGAGCGGTGGTTTTTGCTGAGGATTTAGGAGAACGCCATGCCCGTGAAAGTCATCATTCCGACGCCGCTTCGCCCGTATGCGGGGAAACGTGATTCTGCGGAATTCAACGCCGCCACCGTTGGCGAAGCGCTCCGCCATCTCACGACGCAGTACTCTGATCTTCGCAAGCACTTGTTCACCGAGGATGGCCGGTTGCGCAGCTTCATCAATGTGTATGTAAATGACGAGGATATTCGCTATCTGGCCAAAGAGAACACCGCGACCAAGGACGGAGACACCATCAGTATCATTCCGTCCATTGCGGGCGGTTCTCTAGAGTCTTGTCATTTCGAGCGAAGCGAGAAATCCCTCTTTTTGTGTTCTGTTGTGAAGGGCTAAACTGAAGTAGGAGCAATAGGGAATGGCAATGGTTACCAGCACTCAAACGCAGCCCGGCACGAAACCTGTTACCGGGCTCTCTAATGAAGAAATTCTCCGCTATAGCCGCCATCTCATCATGCCTGAGGTCGGCATGGAGGGGCAGCTCAAGCTGAAGAACGCCAAGGTGCTGCTCATCGGCACAGGCGGACTCGGTGCACCGCTCGGCCTATATCTCGCGGCCGCTGGCGTCGGCAAGCTCGGTCTCGTCGATTTCGACGTGGTGGATTTCACGAATCTTCAGCGTCAGGTTACGTTCGGAACGAGCGACGTCGGCAAATCCAAGAGCCAGGCAGCCCGGGCCCGCCTTGCGAATCTCAATCCGGACATTCACATCGACGCTATCGAAGCCCAATTGACGAGCGCGAATGCTCTAGAGCTATTCAAGGACTACGATCTCATCGTCGACGGGACGGACAATTTCCCGACGCGCTATCTGGTCAACGATGCTTGCATTTTGCTGGGCAAGCCCAACGTCTACGGATCCATTTTCCGCTTTGAGGGTCAAGTGACGGTTTTCGGCATGCCCGATGGACCATGCTACCGCTGCCTGTATCCGGAACCACCGCCGCCTGGGCTTGTGCCATCTTGCGCCGAGGGCGGCGTGCTCGGCGTCTTGCCCGGAATCGTCGGCTCCATCCAGGCCATGGAAGCCATCAAATTAATCCTCGGCAGCGGCGACAATCTGATTGGCCGCTTGCTTTTGTTTGACGCGCTGGGGATGCGGTTCCGCGAACTCAAGTTGCGCAAGAATCCCAAGTGCCCGATGTGCGGTTCGAATCGCACCATCACCAAGCTCATCGACTACTACGAATTCTGCGGTGTTCGCGGCGAAGAAGCTCCTGCACCGAACGTGCAGGTTCCCGAGATCAGTCCGCGCGAGCTGAAATCCCGCCTCGACCGCGGCGATGATCTTTTCATTCTGGATGTGCGCGAGCCGCACGAATTTCAGATCTGCAACCTCAAAGGTCATTTGATCCCGCTCGGCGAATTGGCACGGCGGGTGCACGAACTCGACTCCTCACGCGAAATCGTCGCGCATTGCCGTAGCGGCAAGCGTTCGGCTGAGGCCGTCGACTTCTTGCGCAAAGCAGGGTTCCGCAAAATTCTCAATTTGAGAGGCGGCATCCTGGCCTGGTCGGACGAGGTGGATCCGTCGGTGCCCAAGTATTAGCCTGATGGCCGTTTTCTCGGATTGCTCCCCGCGACTCTAGCAAGTCGGTGCGACAGGGCCATCGGGCGACGGCGCTGCCCGGCGCCGGGCCGGACGCGACGAGGAATCTTTGGCTCGTTCTGCTCGCACGGGGTCGATAGGGAGAACCGCGGTTCACACGCGCTCAGCAGCAAGCCCACCAGTCCTAATACCTTGGAATGAGTGACTTACAGACGGCTAGAAACGAACTGTGGATGAAGGAAAGCCTAAAGCAAGGGCCTTGGTGGTGAGCCTTTACTCGTATTCTTGCTCTTGTGTGCGCCGGCGTAGGAGCGCAGAGTCGCTTTGCTCTACGCGTACTCAAAACGGACCGCACTCTCAGGTCTTCACAGGACCGCGTTTCAGGTCTTGGTCTGATTGATTGGCCCTCTCACCAAGAAAAGAATGCACCAGAGCGGAGCAGCCTCTCCCATCTAGCGGCTAAGGGTTGCGCTACCCGCTACAGCGTCAACTTCGCACGCCTTGGTTGCTGACTCGAAGAGAGACTGCGGGGGAAATATGGAAAAACGCGTTCCTATTGCGATCGTGGTGCACTTAGCCCGCGCGGAAGATCACACTGCCGCGGGACCGGAGCTTACGTATACGGATAACATCAGCGCTCACGGCGCCTGTGTCATCTCCTCGCGCCAGTGGAAATCAGGCGAAGTGGCAGAGGTCACCTCGTTGAACGACCGGATCACGCTCCGCGGCAGGGTAGCCTATTGCGCAGAACGCGAAGCGGGCCGCTATGATGTTGGTCTGTACTTCAACGAGCAGGAGGTCACTTGGAATCCTTATGTCAAATATGCAGGCTCTCAGGTAGGAGCATCGTTGCGAGGCCTCGCCGCTGTCAACCTGGTGCGGTCCGCCCGGTGCCGCAGTTGAAGCAGACGATCTAGCCGTGAATGCCGGGGAGCCAGCGAGCGAACGGAACTTCGTGAAGGCGGCCGGTCGATCGAAGTATCGGACCGATGAGCAAGAGCGGGAGACAAAGGCGAACCTCGAGAGGGTGTATCGTGACCGTCTGGAGTGCCCCTGAGGCAGATCGGGGCAGCTACGGTTCTCTCAATTGCTGAAGTATCTGCTCAAATTTTGAGAAGTCCTCGGCGACTAATGACTTTAGTTCGGCGACGTAATTCGCTCGCTTTTGCGCCAACAAAGCTTGGTAGGTCGGCCCGTACTCGCAAAGCACGTCCCGAACGGCGGCAAGTTCGGTTGTCAAAGAATATAGGACGGTGTTCTGTTTCTGCAAGTTCTCAAAAGCGCAGACCAGAGTGGCGCGGACTTGCTTCTCATCAAGCACCGTAGCACCTCCACAAGGCCGCGAGGCTACAACACAATCAAGTGCCGCGCAATAAGAAGGGCAAGCGCCAGCGCTGTTTCTGCAACCTCCCCAAGAACTCCGCTCCCTGTTTGTTCTGACAGTTCCAACAGACCTTCCGGCGAACTATCCTTGCCCCGCGTGAAGCCGAAGGAGGTGGCTACTCCCTCGCGAGACCTGTTCTCCCTGAAAACAGGCCGCCTCCTTCATCCTTTCAGGAAGTACCCGATAAGGCTAAAGTAGGCGACGGACTGCCGCCTTTAGACGGCCGGTGAGCCTGCAAGATGCTCTTGGCGGCCGTTAAATATCTGGCATACTTATAATCATAAAACTGGAACAGTCAAAACCTAGTCGCTACGTCAAGAACGCTGGTGCGGTTTTCAACCTGTCGTATCACGTAGTCTTTTGCCCGAAATATCGTCGTCCTGTTCTTGTGGGAGATGTCGAGCAAAGACTAAAGCACGTTCTGTACGCCACGGCACAACAGTACGGCGTGCTGATTGAAACCATGAAAGTGATGC
>Ga0126371_10006869_pt1 | contig 10160 bp, 12 predicted proteins | sample PanSoiMetaPlot_4_FD_110145 | JGI IMG/M metagenome (GOLD analysis project Ga0126371, IMG submission 110145) | Tropical forest soil microbial communities from Panama - MetaG Plot_4 | ecosystem: Environmental > Terrestrial > Soil > Tropical forest > Bulk soil | place: Panama | collected 2016-02-17
GCCTTCCACCTGGAACGGCACCACATCGGGCTCCTCGGTCTCCGGGCCGAAGGTCGCGACGATCGAGTGCAGCGGCCGCACCCAGGTGAGCCGCCCCGCGCCCCAGCGCATCGACTTAGGCCAGGGGAACGTGCGGATGACGACGGGAAGCATCTCGGAAAGAACGTCGATCGCGGGGCGGCCGGGCCGCTCGATCAGCGCGAGATAGAAATCGCCCTTCTTCGGATCGCGCTGGATGGTCGCCTCCTCGATCGAGGCGAGGCCGGCGCCCTTGAGGAAGCCCTCGATCGCCTTGGGCGGCGATCCGACGCGCGGTCCCTTCTTCTCCTCGCGCAGATCCGGCTGGCGCGCCGGCAGGCCCTGGATGGTGAGCGCCAGCCGCCGCGGCGTCGCAAACGCCTTGGCGCCCTCGTAGACGAGCCCGGCATCCACCAGCTTGCCGGTGACGATCGTCTTCAAATCCTCCGCCGCCCGCGCCTGCATGCGCGCCGGGATTTCTTCGGAGAAGAGCTCGAGGAGAAGGTCGGGCATGCGTTCGTTAGATCCTCTTGTGGCTCCCGTCGCACAGGGGCTTCTTTCCGCTGCGCTTGCAGGCGCAGAAGAAGGCCTTGGTGTTCTCGGTCGCCTTGTACTCGATCGGCGAGAAACCGCTGCCCTTGTGCGAGCCGTCGCAGAACGGCTGGTTCTTCGAGCGGCCGCAGGCGCACCACCAGTAGGATTTGCCTGCCTCGACCTCGATCGGCAGTGGCGCGCGGCCGCCGATTTCCGGCATCTCGCTCGTGCTCATGCTCCCCCTCCTTGCGTCTTGAGCCACGCGTCGCCGCAGGCCTTGGCGAGCTCGCGCACGCGCAGAATGTAGCTCTGCCGCTCGGTCACCGAGATCACGCCGCGCGCGTCGAGCAGGTTGAACACGTGGCTCGCCTTGATGCACTGGTCGTAGGCGGGCAGCGCCATCAGGTGCACCTTGCCGCCAGCATCCCGTGATTGCGCCCAGCCGTCGTCGATGTACTTGCGGCACGCGGCCTCGGCCATCCTGAACTGCTCGAACAGCATCGCGGTGTCCGCGAACTCGAAATTATGGCGCGAGTACTCCTGCTCGGCCTGGAGGAAGATGTCGCCATAGGTGACCTTGCGGCCGTCATCGCGGCCATTGAAGTTGAGATCGAACACGCGGTCGACGCCCTGCACGTACATGGCGAGGCGCTCGAGCCCGTAGGTGAGCTCGCCCGCGACCGGCGCGCATTCGAAGCCGGCGACCTGCTGGAAATAGGTGAACTGCGACACCTCCATGCCGTCGCACCAGCATTCCCAGCCAAGCCCCCAGGCGCCGAGCGTCGGGCTCTCCCAGTCGTCCTCGACGAAACGGATGTCGTGCAGCGCGCGGTCGATGCCAATGGCGCCGAGCGAGGCGAGGTAGAGGTCCTGGATGTCGGGCGGCGACGGCTTGAGGATCACCTGGAACTGATAATAGTGCTGCAGCCGGTTGGGATTCTCGCCGTAGCGGCCATCCTTCGGACGGCGCGATGGCTGCACATAGGCCGCGTTCCACGCACGCGGCCCGAGCGCGCGCAGCGTGGTCGCGGGATGAAACGTGCCCGCACCAACCTCCATGTCATAGGGCTGCAGAATTATGCAGCCCTGGTCCGCCCAGAACCGCTGCAGCGCCAGGATCAGTCCCTGGAACGAGCGCTCGGGACGCATGTGAGCGGGAAGATCGGCGTTGGACATGAGCCGCTTTTCGGGCCGGTTTTCGGGGGCAAGTGGGCGCGGAACGTAATGGGCACCCCCCATGGGGTCAAGGCGCGGCCTCGATCCGGAGTTGGCGCCGATTTGGCGCCGGCGGTGCGTGGACGCGATGACGCGGGGCATCCGCGCCCCCTTGCGGGCATCGCGATCAAGGCCGTAGGACTGACCTTTGTCCGGGGGAAATGCCGTGCCTCGCCTGCGTCAACTGTTCATCGTTGTCATCGCCACGACACTCGCGGCGACGTTCCCGGGTGCTGGCGCGGCGGCACAGACCTATCCGTCGCGCCCGATTCGCCTGATCGTCGGGTTCTCGGCTGGCGGAACCACCGACTTTCTCTGCCGGCTCATTGCCGACCGGGCGAAGAACATCCTCGGCCAGAGCATCGTGGTGGAGAACAAGCCGGGCGCCAGTGGCGCGATCGGCGCCGACTACGTGACGAAGGCGGCGCCCGACGGCTATACGCTGTTCTTCTCGACCGCCGGCGCGCTTGCGATCAATCCCAGCCTGCGCAACGACCTGCCCTACGATCCGGTCAACGGCTTCACGCCGATCCTGCCGGTCGCGCGCAACACCGTGGTGTTCGCGATCAATCCCTCGCTCGGCGTCACGACCGCGAGGGATATGATCGCGCGCGCGAAGGAGAAGCCGGGCTCGCTCACGGTCGCCGTCACCGGCATCGGCGCGATCTCGCATCTCACCGTCGAAATGCTGCAGCTCGCCGCCAAGATCAAGCTGCAGGTGGTGCCCTATCGCGGCGCCGGGTCGGCGATCGCCGATATCGTCGGCGGGCAGGTCAATGCGCTGAGCGCCGAGCTGCCGGTTATGATGTCGCAGATCAAGGCCGGCAAGGCGCGCATTCTCGCGGTCGCATCGCAAGGCCGCTCGGACGCGGTGCCGGACGTGCCGACCTTCGTGGAGCTCGGCTACCCGGACGTGGTCGCCGACAACTGGTCGGGCCTGCTCGCGCCGCCGAGGACGCCGCCCGAGGTCGTCGCCAAGCTCAATGCCGCGTTCAATGCGGTGGTGAAGGACCCTGACGTGCAGCACCGGCTCGCCGACGTCGGCATCGCGACCATCGGCGGCAGCCCCGAGGATCTGACGAAACTGATCACGAGCGAGACCGCGCGCTGGCGCAAGGTGGTCGCGGAAACCGGAATGAAGGTCGGAAGATGACGATGCGAATGGCGCGTCGCGAGTAGCGAACGGGGAGTTGCCCAAGCATCCCCATTTCATTCGCTGCTTGCCGCTCGCCGCTCGTCAAAACAAGGGAGGAACCGCATGCTCATCCGCCTCTTGATTGCCGCCGCCACGGCTTTGCTGATCGCCGGCGCGAGCGCGCAGGCGCAGGATTATCCGACGCGCCCGATCAAGGTCGTCATCGCGTTCCCGCCCGGCGGGCCGACCGACTTCGTCGGACGCCTGCTCGCCGACAAGCTCAAGGACCTGCTCGGCCAGCCCATCGTCATCGAGAACAAGGCGGGCGCGAGCGGCGCCATCGGCGCGAACGAGGTCGCCAAATCGGCGCCGGACGGCTACACGCTCTTCCTCACCACCTCGGGCGCCGTGACGATCACGCCCAACCTGCGCGCCGACACCCCCTACGACACGCTGCGCGATTTCGCCCCGGTCTCGCGGGTCGTCAACGTCAACGAGGTACTGGTGGTACGGCCCGAACTGGGGGCGAAGTCCGCCGCGGACCTCGTCGCCATGGCCAAGGCGAAGCCGTCGACACTCGGCTTCGCGTCGACCGGCGTCGGCAGCCCGCCGCATCTCGCGCTCGAGCTCTTCCAGGGGGCGGCGGGCGTCAAGTTCGTGCACGTCCCCTATCGCGGCGCGGCGCCCGCGATCACGGACCTGCTCGGAGGTCAGGTGATCGCGATGTTCGCCGATGTGCCGGTGCTGCTGCCGCACATCCAGGGCGGCAAGCTCAAGCCACTCGCGCTCGCGAGCGCGCAACGCAATCCGGTGCTGCCCGACGTGCCGACGCTCGTTGAGCAGGGCTACGCCGATACGCTTTGCGACAACTGGTACGGCCTGCTCGCGCCGGCGAAGACGCCGCCGGCCGTCATCGCAAAGCTCAACACCGCGATGCGCGCCGCACTCGACGACCCGGTCATAAAGCAGAAGCTGCTGAAGGTGGGCGCGGTGCCTTCGCCCTCGACGCCGGAAGAGTTCGCGACCTTCGTGCGCGCGGAGCTCGCCCGCTGGGGCAAGGTCATCCGCGAGAAGGGAATTCAGGAAAAGTGAGCAGATAGGCGTCGTTGCGAGCGCGTAACGCGACGCAATCGCAATCGACAGAACGAGATTGCTTCACGAGATTGCTTCGTCGCGCGTTGCGCTCCTCGCAATGACGAGTGGCCTCACTCCGGCCGATAGATTCCACTGATCGGATCGCGCCGCAGCACCGGGATCTTCTCCCGCACCGGCGCCTCGCGCAACGACTCGCCGGCATGCAGCTCCTCGCCCACGCGCCGCAACTCCTTCGCCAGCACCTTGGCGACCACGGCAGCGCCGAGAAGTCCGAGCGTCCAGGCGAGCACGGGCGGAATGAAGATCGGCATTGTCGCAACCTCAGCTCACAGTCCGTAGCGGGCCCACAATGCACGGGCTTCGATCGCCGAAATGACGTCCTCGGCGAAATTGGGCCCCAACCCGGCCGCGAGATCCGGCAACCGCGACACGTCCGCAGCCACGCCCGGCGTGCGTCGGCCGAACCAGCCGCGCTCCGGGCTCACCAGCGGCATCGTGACGTCATCGCCGAAGCGCTCGCGCAGCACCGCGCGCAAATCGCCGAGCCGGTCGATCAGGCCATAGCCGAGCGCCGTCCCGGCGCTCCAGTACTCGCCGGAGAACACGGTATTTTCGGGGCCGGTGAGGCGCGCGCCCCGGCTCGTCTTCACAAGTGCGATAAACGTCTCGTGAATTTCCCGCTGGATCGATCGCAGATGCTCGACCTCCTCGGGCTTCTCGGGCAGAAACGGATCGAGGGTCACCTTGCGCTCGCCCGCCGTGTAGACGCGCCGCTCGATGCCGAGCTTCTTGATCGCCTCGACGGCGCCGAAGGTCGCGCCGACGACCCCGATCGAGCCGACGATCGAGGATGGATCGCATACGATCTCGTCGGCCGCGCAGGCGATCATGTAGCCGCCGGACGCCGCCACGTCCTCGACGAAGGCGAAGACGGTGGTGCCCTTCTCCTGCGCAAGCTGGCGGATGCGTCGATGGATCAGGTGCGATTGCACCGCCGAGCCGCCGGGCGAATTGATCACCAGCGCGACCGCCTTGGCGTTGGCTATCGCGAAGGCGCGGTCGAGCGCGCGGGCGTATCCGGCGAGCGTTATGCCGGGGCGCAGCGGCGTCGAGAAGCCGATAGCGCCCGAGAGTCGCACCACCGGCACCCGCGGCAGGCCGCGCCAGCGTTTCGGGATCGCGGGCCGCAGCCACGCACGCCCGCGTCCCAGCCATTGCCGCATATTGTCCGTCATGGGTTCGCTCATGGCCGTGGTCCGCTCATGACCGTCCTGCTTAGGCCGAGCCGAATCAATGCTCAAGCGGCGCGACCCCGACGGCGCCGCATTCGCGCCCCCCTTGGAACAAATCTTGCTGGCAGATTCTTGCTGGCAGATTATTGGCCATATGCCGGGGGCGCAGGAACGAAGAGACGATGACGGTGAAAATTCTTCTGCTGGCGATGCTTCTGGCGTCGATCGCAGCCGTCTATCACGTGAAAGCACCGACCACGGCGCGCGAGCGCAAGTCCGGCTGACGCGCCTGGCGCCGTGGCACGCTGCCCATAGATACGCCCGAGAGCGCATTCCGTAGGCATTGTTCGAGAGCGGGCGGCGCTTACAGCTGCGCCAGCGGCAATGCTTTCGCTTCCCGCAAGACCGCCTCGGCTGCGGCGCTCGGCCGTCCCTCGATGTCATTGAGCACGAGGCCCGGCAACAACGACAGCGGCGCACGGCTGCCCTTGACGGCGCGCACGATGACGCGGATCGCCGGCGCCGCGGGCTTGGGGTGGACCGGCAGGATCGCGATTGCGCCGAAGGCCTCTTCGATGATGCCGAGAAGCTCGGCGAGCCCGTCGGCGCGAAAGATCACCGAGACCGTTCCGTCGTGACGCAGCAGGCGGGCTGCGGTGCCAAGCCAGATCGCGAGCGCGCCCGGAGGCGCTATGTGCGCGATGCGGCGGCGCGCATCGGGCGAGGCCTGGGCGTGGCCCGCCGCGCGAAACGGCGGGTTCATCAACACCCGGTCCGCACTCGCGGGACCGAGCCCGGCTGCCGCGAATCGCGCGGCGGGGGCCGCCACGTCGAGCGCGCGCGCGCGCACGTATTCGCCGAGGCCGTTGCGCGCGGCATTCGTTTGCGCGAGCTCGGCGAGCTGCGGATCGAGCTCGATCAGCCGCACGACGAGACCGGGCACGCGTTGCGCCAGCGCAAGCCCGGCGGCGCCGACGCCGGCGCCGAGATCGACCGCGACCTCGCCCGGCGTGGCCGGAGTTGCGGCGGCGAGCAGGATCGCGTCGTGCCCGACGCGGTGTCCGCGCGCCGGCTGGCGCAGGCGCAGCCGCCCGCCGAGCACGAGATCGTCGGTAAAGGTCGGACCTGGTCGATCAGCGGACATCGGGGCGCAGCTCGTGGCCGAGGCCGGCATCCTGCAAGAGCAGGCGCGCGGCGCGCTGATATTCGTCGGCGACGAGTACGCGGCGCGGCAGGATGCCGACCGAGCCCTCGAGCACGCTCATGTTCTGGTCGGCGATGAAATGCGGAATGTTGGCACCCTTGAGCAGCGCCTCGATGGCGCTGACCAGGATACTGTCGTTGGTACGGACGATTTCCCTCATGGCCCGTGCTCCGCCGCGCTGGTGAACTCCTGGCCCTTTTGGCCCTTCTGGGCAAGATAAGCGAGTGTCTTCATCTCCCGCCGCCCGCGCGTCACCGTATCGAGCACGAGCCCGCAGGCGACCGCAAGCCAGGCGAGGATCATCAGGCCGGTCGACAGCACCGCGGTCGGCAGGCGCGGGACGAGGCCGACGCGGGCATAGGTGATGAAGATCGGGATCGCCAGCACGATCGAGGCGGCGGCGAGCGCGCCGCCGATGCCGGCGAAGAACGGCAGCGGCCGCTCGGCGCGATAGAGCCGCACGATGGTGGCGAGGATGCGCAACCCGTCGCGCCAGGTGCTGAGCTTTGAGACCGAGCCGGCGGGACGCGCGAAATACGGCGTCTCGACCTCGGCAACCGGCAGCTCGAGGTTGAGCGCATGCACGGTGAGCTCGGTCTCGATCTCGAACCCGCTGGAGAGCACCGGGAACGACTTGACGAAGCGGCGCGAGAACACCCGGTAGCCCGACAGCATGTCGACGAAGGGCGAGCCGAACACGTGCGCGACGAAGCCGGTGAGCGCCTGGTTGCCGAATCGGTGACCGGGGCGGTAGGCGCGCTCGTCGCCGCGGCGCGCCGCGACCACCATGTCGAGGTCGCCCTCGACGAGGCGCTCGATCATCGCATGCACGCTCGGCGCGTCATAGGTCGCGTCGCCGTCGACCAGGACATAGATGTCGGCCTCGACGTCGGCAAACATGCGCCGCACCACGTGGCCCTTGCCCTGGCGGGGCTCGCGGCGAACCGTCGCCCCGGCCGCGCGCGCGAGCTCGGCGGTGCGGTCGCTCGAGTTGTTGTCGAAGACATAGACGACGGCGGCGGGGAGCTCGGCGCGGAAATCCTCGACCACGCGGGCGATCGCGGCCTCCTCGTTATAGCAGGGCACCAGGACGGCGACGCGCCGCCGCCCGCCGCTCGCCGGCTCACTGCGCCCTTCCGCCAACTCGACCACCTGCCGCATGTCGCCCAGCCGATCCGTCGATCGACTCCTATGCCAGGGTCCGCATTCCCGGCGCCGGCCGCAGCCCCTGCAACGCTGTCTGCGCCCGAACGCCCTTGCCGGGCCAGCATACCGTTTCTATGCTTGCTTTGTCCCGCACTGCCCGGAGTGAAAATTTTGGCCGTCGTCGTCCCGTTCGAAAGCCATGGCGAAGCCTCGATCGACAAGCTGATCGAGCTGGTCACCGCCGACATGGAGCGCGTCAACGCCGCGATCCTGTCGCGGACCGGCTCCGAGGTGACGATGATCCCGGAAGTCGCCAAGCACCTGATCAACTCGGGCGGCAAGCGCCTGCGGCCGATCCTCACCATCGCGATGGCGAAGCTCGTCGGTTACGCGGGCGATGGGCACGTCAAGCTCGCCGCCGCCGTCGAGTTCATGCACACCGCGACGCTCCTGCACGACGACGTGGTCGACCAGAGCGACATGCGGCGCGGCAAGCTCGCGGCGCGCATGCTGTGGGGCAACGAGGCGAGCGTGCTGGTCGGCGATTTCCTGCTCGGCCAGGCTTTCAAGATGATGGTCGAGGTCGGGTCGCTGCGCGCGCTGGAGATTCTTTCCTCGGCCGCCGCGGTCATCGCCGAGGGCGAGGTGATGCAGCTCGTCGCCGCCAAGAACACCGCGACCACCGAGGACGAGTATCTCGCGGTGATCCGGGCCAAGACCGCCGAGCTGTTCGGCGCCGCCTGCGAGGTCGGGCCGGTGATCGGCAGCCGCCCCAAGGCCGAGCAGGCCGCCTGCCGCAGCTACGGCATGAACCTCGGCGTCGCGTTCCAGCTCGTCGACGACGCCCTCGACTACGGCGGCAAGTCCGCCAAGCTCGGCAAGAACACCGGCGACGATTTCCGCGAGGGCAAGATCACGCTCCCCGTGGTGCTCGCCTATCGGCGCGGCTCGGACGCCGAGCGCGAGTTCTGGCGGCGCGTGCTCGAGCACGGCGAGGCGACCGAGGCCGATCTCGAGCACGCGATCGGCCTGATGGCCAAGCATCGCGCGCTCGAGGACACGATCACCCGCGCGCGGCACTACGGCGCGATCGCGTCCGACGCGCTGGCGCTGTTTCCCGCCTCGCCGATGAAGGAAGCGCTCGCCGACGCGGTCGACTTCACGATCGCCAGGACGCACTAAGCAAGCCGCGCATTAGCCCGCAAGAACCGTCGGCGCGACCCACCAGCCGGGCTGCGCGCCGGCTATGCGCCGCGCGGCGGCGGCAGCCGCCGCGTCGGTGTCGAACAATCCGAAGCAGGTCGCCCCCGACCCGGACATGCGCGCAAAAAGACAACCGTCGCAGCCGGCGAGCGCCGCAAGCACCTCGGAGATCACCGGCTGAAGTGCGCGCGCCGGCGGCTCGAGGTCGTTCGGCTGGGTCGCGAGATAGCGGATCAGCGTGGCGCGCTCCTTCAGGCCGGCCGGATCGATCCCGCTCGCCTCGCCGCGCCGCTCGCCGGGAGCGAGGCCGAGCCGCGCGAACACGTCCCTGGTCGGCACCGGCACGCGCGGATTGACCAGCACGGCCGGCAGCGGCGGCAGGTCGAGCGGCGGCGAGAGTTCGTCGCCAATGCCGCGCATCACGCGCGGGCGCGGATCGACGCACACCGGCACGTCGGCTCCGGTCGCACGCGCGGCCGCCATCACGCGGCGATCGTCGGGCGCGATCGCGTTGACGCGCATGATGAGACGCAGCGCCGCCGCCGCATCGGCCGAGCCGCCGCCGAGGCCCGCCGCGACCGGAAGATGCTTGGTGAGCGCGAAGCGGCCGAGCCGCAATCCCTCCGCCCGGCTGGCGAGCTCGCGCGCGGCGCGCAGCACCAGATTATCGGCGACCTCGCCGGCCGCCGCCGCGGTCGGGCCGTCGACATCGAGGCCGATGGGCGCGTCGAGCGTGAGCGTCACCTCGTCGGCGAGGCGCGCGAAGACGACCAGGCTTTCGAGATCGTGATAGCCGTCGGCGCGCTTGCCGAGGATGCGCAGCGTCAGGTTGACCTTGGCGGGGGCGCGATCGGTGACGGAAGACATGGCCTAGCAATGTCATTGCGCGTGCGGCGAGGCAATCGCGTAAGCACCCAATCTGAAAATGCGGACGTCACCCTGAGGCGCTCGGGCGCGCAGCGACCGAGCCTCGAAGGGCCTGTCCGTTTGCCGCTTGCTCGCTTGCTGGAGCGCATCGGCCGATCATCCTTCGAGGCGCGCCTGCGGCGCGCGCCTCAGGATGACGGATTGAGTGGAGAATGACTCCCGCTCAGCCGCCGCCGTCCGGGCGCTTGCTCTTGTCCACCTTCGCCGAGGGCGGCGGGGACGGTTCGACGAGGCCGTTCTTCAGCTTCGCCTCAATCTTCTTGAGATCGTCCTCTTCCGGCTTGAGGTCGCGCGCGTGCGACCACTGGAACTTGGCCTCGAGCGTGCGGCCGACGCGCCAGTAGGCATCGCCGAGATGGTCGTTGATGGTCGGATCGACCGGCTTGAGCTCGACGGCGCGCTCAAGCTGCTTGACCGCCTCGTCGTAGTTGCCGAGCCGGTACCAGGCCCA
>Ga0126371_10006870_pt1 | contig 10159 bp, 7 predicted proteins | sample PanSoiMetaPlot_4_FD_110145 | JGI IMG/M metagenome (GOLD analysis project Ga0126371, IMG submission 110145) | Tropical forest soil microbial communities from Panama - MetaG Plot_4 | ecosystem: Environmental > Terrestrial > Soil > Tropical forest > Bulk soil | place: Panama | collected 2016-02-17
GCGCAACTCCAGGCTTCGCTTCACCTCATCGAAGCCTTCCAGCCCAAACGCATTTCCGTCCGGATCCTCAAACCGCGCATAAACCCCGCCCCACCCTGGCGTCTCCGGCGCAAACAAGAAACGAACGCCGCGTTCGCTCCATTCTTTGTACTTGCCCTGTACATCTTCGGTCATGAAAATAACCCAGCGGTAGCCGCCAATCAGTTTGTATTCTGGCCGGTCGGGCTTGGGCTCAACCAGGGCAAGGTTCGCACTGCCATCGGGAGGCGCTACCTCAATCCAGCGCACGCCGTTGGGAAGGCATTGTTCAGTGATGAGTTCGAAGCCCAATTGTTCCACGTAGAACCGCTTGCTCACTTCCAGATCTCGGACGAAAACGACGATGTCCTGAATGCTCAGGTAGGGCTCTTCGCGTCCCGTGCGAAGCACGGTACGGTTCGCCCACGAAAGAAAGGGATCGCTGGCCATCGGCGAGATTATAAGTGCAACGCAGGCCGTCGAAGAATCTTTAGAATGTATCGCTGGCAGTTCCGTTGCCAACTGAGGGTAGCTTCCGGCTTTTCTCTGATTTCGATGGCCTCGCGCACCGAGTGCAGGATGGTGTCTATTTGGAACAGTGAGGGGACAAGAGCGCGAATCACTGGTGCTAGTGCGATGGGGCGTTCACCTTCTTTAGCCTCTCGGCCGCATTCGTATCGTCGGGGCTGATTTGCAACGACTTCTTGAAGCTCTTGATGGCGCATTCTTTGTCGCCGGCCTCCGCGCAAGCTTCGCCTAAGTTGTCGTACGTGTAAGAGGAAGGATTTTCTTGGGTGTTTAATTCGAGGATACGAAGCGCTTCTTTGGATTTTTTCATTTCTTCTAAGCGTTCGGCCAGATCATCCAATGCACTCTCACCGAAATCGTACGTAGTGGGCTGCGCAGTCTTTAGTTCGTGGTACTGCTTAATTGCGGCATCCACGTTTTGTTCTTCGATGGTTTTCAAAAGGACGTCGCCAATCGACAGCCTACTGGCGAGTGCTTCGATTTTCGTGAGCATTTCGTCCAGGGCGGCTCTCGAGAAAAACTTCCCGCCGAAAACCACTGCAGAGATCTTTTTTGTATTGGCGATATCTTCAAGTGGATTGGCATCGAGCAGAACCAGATCAGCAATTTTGCCAGTGGCAACCGTTCCCAAATCGTTCTCACGGCCCATGAAGCGTGCGGGGTTCAGTGTCGCGGCCTGTAAAGCCTGCATTGATGTCAGCCCTGATTGAACAAGCAGGCCCAACTCGTCGTGCAGGCTAAAGCCGGGGAGGCAATAAGGATTTAGAGTATCCGTGCCAGCCAGGATCTCAACGCCTGCTTGCTCCATGGCCCCCACAAGCTCAAGGTCTTTACTGAAAACCTTCTTAGAAACCGCCCAATCCTCGGCGGTCTTTTTCTTCAAGAAGGGATCCGCTTTGGGGTTCCAACTGGATACGATATCGCGCGGTAAGTATTTCAGCCTGGGATCGTTGGCGAAGGAAGGATTGTCAGAATATGCTGTGCTGCGCAAAACGGTCAGCGTAGGGCATTGCCAGGTGTGATTCTTCTTCAGTTCCGCAAAGACGGCTTCAGCTTTCTGTGGACTATAAGTTTCGAGGGCAAGCTTTTGCCGCGCGCGATACTCAGGTCCCGAAAAACGAGCATTTGGCAATTGTCCCGCGTCAATTGTCGCCCCGGACTCTTGCGCTGACTTGAGTAACTCCGCTTCGCGAGTCGAACAGGCGGCAAGTACGCCCGTGAGGTGCTCAACGGTCAATTGCCCAGCATTCGATGCCTCCTCAAGGGTGACCGAATCGGGAACATGTCCCTCGAAGGGTATGGCTTGCTTCTTAGATTCATCGGCTATGGCGAAGTAGGCATCACGAGGAAGGAGTGAATAGACTTTCACGAAGTCTGCCCCCCCGCGCTTGACCTGAATCACCGCCTGCCGAGCCTCGGATGCGTTGGCCACTGCGATCGAACCGGGCCAAACGGGCTTGGGCCCATCCACGATCGGGCTGGGAATCAATATGTGCGGACCCAGCATCTCTCCCGCCTCGATTTCCTTCCGCCACTGTTGGAATACTGGCACACCATACATTTGCCGAGTGCCGGTCACGCCATTGGCAATGAATAGCGGCAAGTAATCCTTTTCATACCAGTGAACGTGCATGTCCCAGAGTCCGGGAATCAGAAACTTGCCATTCGCATTTACCACTTCCGCGTTCTTGGGTTTGCCAATTTGATCGCTCTTGGCCACTTCGATGATCCGATTGCCCGCTATGACGACCGTCATGTCTGACTTAGCAGGTCCTCCGGTCGTGTCGATCACCGTAACGTGCGTCAAAGTCAGCGCCCCCGGCTTCGCGCTAGGTGCTTGATGACTAGCCAGGCAGAACAACGACGAAAGAAGAAATAACAGCGCCAAACTTCTTCTCATCATTCCTCCAGACATTGACCACCAAGCGTACATTTCAGACTTTGCCGATTATCGGTACCTGGCGCCGATTCACCAACCGGGTGATAATCCGGATTCTTGGCAGGACCGAGCGGCCTATTCCGATCCAAAATTTGTCGCTTCTTTTACGACTGCGAACGTCGTCTGAATAGTTGACCAGTCTCAATGTTAGAAATAAATCTTCGCAGCAAGCTGCACTAATCGCGGTGCCCCTGCGGACAAGACTCTCCGGCAACAAGAGTTCAGTTTTAGTTCAATTCCTACGAGATTTGTGAGGTCATGAGTTCCCGCCTTGACCGAAACCTTGCCAGTGCCGGTTTTGATCAAATCCGCAGGCCGATACTGCTTGCCGCCCTTCATGACCACTTCGATCTTGCTCGCATTTCGAATATCGGCCAAGGGGTCCGCCTTAATGATCAGCAGGTCGGCCAATTTGCCGGGCTCGATGGACCCGAGGTCTTTGTCCTTGCCAAGGGCTTCCGCTGCGGTCAGCGTTGCCGCCCTGAGGGCTTGGGCGGGGCTCAATCCGGATTCCACCAGTAACTGCAGTTCGTGATGGAGGCCGAAGCCGGGAACGAGGGTGCCTAGTCCCGGTCCGTCCGTCCCCGCAATGATCTTCACGCCGGCGCGACTGCACATTCCCACAAACTGTTGCCTTTTCTTAAACCCGTTACGAGCGGTCTCCTTGAGGTTTGCGGGAACGTCGTACAAGGAGCTCTGGTGGGATTCTTCAAACTCAATCCATTCCGGCGGAAGGGCCGAATTGTTCGGATCGCTGCGCTGCGCGGCATCGTCTAAGACAAAGGTAGCTTCATCAATCGTTAGCGTCGGGTCGAGGTAGATTCCCTTGTCGGCTAGATGGTGGATGAGTTCGGTAAATTTCGGTGAGGCGGGATCAAACTTTTCCCACAGCAGGGGCTCTCGTCGGCCAAGGGGAAGAAAGTCGATTTGGTTCGCTTCCTCTACACTCAGGATTTCGCGGCCGGTAACGCGAATGTGCTCCAGGCTCTTCATGCCCAGGTCGACCGCCCGCGTCATTGTCATCGAACGTGGGATGTGGCCAGCAACAATCAAACCGCGCTGCGTCGCCGTCTCGATGATTTTCTCGAGCACAGGTTCTGAGACGTTGTTGTAAACCTTGATGAAGTCCACTCCCTGATCGGCAAGAAAATTGACAGCACTCTGGGCACGCTCCAGCGTGTCTACCAGGAAGCTACCATCCGGCCAAACCGGAGGATTGCCGTCCAGGATTGGGCCAGAGAAGAAGAGCCGTGGGCCAATGGTTTTCCCCGAGTCGATGTTTTCGCGGAGCAGGCGCAACAGTGAGATGTTGCCGCCCGGGGATCGTATTGTGGTCACGCCTTGGGCCAAATAGAGGTTGACCGGCACTTCTGGAGAATCTCCAGCATGTGCGTGCATATCCATTAAACCGGGGATCACCCACTTTCGAGCCGCATCTACAATTATGGCTTGAGAGGGAGCCGCGACTTCAGTCGAGGTCCCTACTCGTTCGATCTTGTCGCCGCGGATCAGGATGACGATGTCGGGAGTTCCTTTTCCCGTGCGCACGTCGACTAAGGTTGCATGTACGATCGCCGTTGTAGTGGGCGGGGGATTCGGATTGGCAGAGGGCTGTGCTGTGCCGAAGATGGCACGCAACACAACAAAGAGAATTGTCAGCAACCTTAGGTTCACGATTTTCCTCGTGGCGATCAGGTGAACAGATTCGCCCGACCTCAGTTGCAATAATGTGTGTTTCAATCCATTCGGCTTGCGTCCGTTCTGCCGCCGGAGACGCTGTCAGCTGCCTTTTGAGAGGTCCAGTGAGGGGATGAAGATACAAGAGACACGTCCCCAGCCGAGTTCATTTGTTGTTCATTTTGCGAGACCCGCGTCAGTTTTTTCGAAAGCGTCGGGGCTCTTCCCCCACTGTTGAGGGTGGGCAAGTTCATCCTGATGCGCAAGGCTTCAAACCTGGGGTCAGAGCGCAAGGGGTCGAGAGCTGGGTCCACATTTAGATAAATCAGCCAATTAGAACGTTCCTCGACGGCTTGGTCCAAGTACAGGAAAGCCAGGTCCTTCTCACCTCGTGCTGCATGAATAATCGCGAACAGGAAAGGTGAAACGTCGTTGCCCGCTGATATCTCGCTCAATTGCTTGAGAAGCTGCCCAGCCTGCTGGTCGTGACCTGCCACCGCGTAAACATACGCCAAGAATTCCCGAACATCAATTCGGAAGGGACCAAACTCGTAGAACTGTGCCAGGGTGGACAGGGAGAACGAGGATTTCTGCAGTGAAGCCATGGACGCTGGCTCTTTCTATTCGCGGGCACTGAACACAGGGCCTTGCCCGGCAGTTTCTCCGTTCTGAACGGTTTCCAGAGTAACCCGCATTATACAATATGATAAAAGTCGATAGACAACGTAGCCTTGATGGCGATTCATGGGTCTTGCATTTGCCTAGGTGCTCGTGTAGCGGAGCTAATGGCCGTGAAAGGCTGGCAAAAGTGAAAACGAAATGAACAATGTCGGGGACCGTTGTGCTATATCGTGTCTTAGCCGTTTATCGGCTGCGGGATGTTTATAAATTGTAATGAAAGCGATCGTCTTTCATAGCCACGGTGGAGTTGAAAATCTCAAGTATGAAGATGTCGCAGCTCCAACGCCTGGTGCGGGTGAAGTGCTTATTCGGGTGAGGGCCGTTTCGCTCAATGGCTTTGACCCGATGATCCTGAATGGCACGACCTCGTTGAAGACGCCGTTTCCGATGAGCCCGGGGGGTGATTTCGCGGGAGAAATCGCTGCTTTGGGACCTTCCGTGAACGGCGGCCGCTGGCGGGTGGGGGACCGCGTTTGTCCATACCCTTACATTGAGGAACGGGGAATGATGGGGGAGACTCTCCCTGGAGCATGCCGCGAATTGGTGACTATGCCTGTGGCGAACCTTTTGCCGATGCCGGAAGCGCTTTCCTATGTCGATGCAGCCGCGCTTCCGATCGCTTACGGCACTGCACTTCGCATGATGCAAACCCGTGGCGCGATTCGAGCGGGCGAGAAAGTGCTGATTCTTGGCGCCACAGGAGGAGTGGGAACTTGTTGCGTTCAGCTGGCCGCTGCAGCAGGGGCCGAAGTAATCGCCTGCGGGAGTGCGGAGTGGAAGCTGCGCCGGCTCAAAGAAATCGGGGCCGCCCATGTAATCGACACGTCCAAGAAGGACTTTTTGAAATGGGTGCGCGAGAAATTTGGCAGGCCACACTATGGCGGCGGGGGCGGCGTGGATGTAGTTGTGAACTACATAGGCGGCGACAGTTGGGTACCTTCCCTGAAAGCATTAAGACACGGGGGTCGGCTTCTAGTCTGTGGTGCCACCGCGGGTTACACACCTGTTGAAGACCTGCGCTACATCTGGAGCTTTGAGTTGCAAATCATTGGATCTGACGGCTGGACCTACGAAGATCAGGCCGCATTGATGGAAATGGTTGTTGAAGGGAAGCTCAAGCCGGTTATACATTCCACGAGACCGCTTTCGGAAACCCCGCAGGCGTTGCAGGAGCTCATTGATCGCAAGGTCTTCGGGAAATCCATTTTGACTATTTCTGACTGAGGACATTCGAAATGTTACCTGGAAATCTTGGTCACCTTTTTGATGTGCCGCTTCGGCTTCAACCTACCGCACCAGCCGTTTTGCAGGACGACACGGTCCTCAGCTTCCGAGATCTGGATGAGCGATGTAACCGGATGGCCAATGCGCTAGTGAGCCTAGGCGTGCGACCGGGCGAACGGGTGGCCCTTATGTTCAACAATGATCACCGGTTCATCGAGTCACTACTGGGCGCGATGCGCATGGGTGCGGTTCCGGTTCCGCTCAATATTCGGATGGGGGATGAAGCGATTGCGTACGTGATCGACGACTCCGAGGCGGTCGTTCTTATCGCTAATACGGATCTGGCGGACCGCGCGCGGCGTCTCGTCCCGCACACTCCCGGAGTGCGCCACTTCATTGCGGATGGGGAGGCCGATGGTGACGCCGTGAACTACCAGCAGTTGCTTCAGTCTGCTTCTGCATCGTTTACGCCTAGAAAGACTGCATCGGATGAGGTCTGTCTACAGCCGTACACTTCGGGCTCGACAGGCAAGCCCAAAGGCGTTCTTCTGACACATGGCGGACAGATCTGGAACACGGATCTGCTGTGCAAACTCGAGGCGTTCGATGACCGGGAGCGAGCCTTGGTGGCCGTCCCGCTGTATCACAAGAACGCGATGTTGGGGGCGGTCAAGCCCATGTTGCTCTCTGGAGGCTCGCTGGTAATTTTGCCGGGCTTCGAACCTGTGCAGGTCATCAGGTCTATCACTCGCTACAAGGTGACTTACATGACCGGAGTGCCGGCGATGTTTTCCATGATCCTGTCACAGAAAGAAGAACTCCGTCGAAACGACGTGAAATCGCTGCGCTACGCTGTGTGTGGTTCGGCCGAGGTTTCGGAAGAACTGGTTGCTGAGTTCCAAGGAGCGTTCCCCGAGGCGATCATTGTGGAAAGCTATGGTTTAACAGAAGGTGGGCCCGACCCGATTAGCAATTGCCGCTATGGGTTGATCAAACGCGGCAGTTGCGGGAGGCAAATTCCGGGCTCTGAGGTCAAAATTGTCGGCGAGGATGGCAAGACCGAGTTAGGTCCGAACGAGGTGGGGGAATTTATCACCCGCAATCCAGGGCTCGCCAAGGGTTATTGGAAGCTTCCCGAAGTCACGGAAAAGAAATTCCGCAACGGGTGGCTCTATACGGGCGATCTCATGCGACGCGATGAGGATGGCTTCTTCTATTTCATCGGACGCAAAGACGACATGATCAATGTATCCGGGGAGAATGTCTATCCTAAAGAGATCGTCGATATTCTCCTGCGACATCCGAATGTTCGCGACGCCTTCGTAGTACCTATAAGTCACCCGGTCAAGGGGTCCGTACCAGTCGCTTTCATCGTGCAATCGCAAGCGGGAACGACTTCCGCGAGCGAAATCAAGCAGTTCTTTCTGAAGTATGGCGCGCCGTACGCCTACCCACGGCGCATCTACTTCGTCGACTCGATGCCGCTCGGCGGGACGGGAAAGGTGGATCGCGCTCAGTTGGTGAAACTCGCGGAGGAGTTCGAGGAGAAACGTCAGCATGAACCAGCCTGATCTCTCGCAGTCGCCGTACCAGCGCTTTCTGGGTTTGAAATTGGTGCGCTATGAAGACGGTTTGGTCGAGATTCTGATGCCGTTTCGCGAAGAGTTTCTACGCGAGGATGGCTCGGATTGGCTACATGGGGGAATTGTCAGTGCGCTGATTGATATAGCGGGCGACTACGCCGTCGAGACAAGAACCGGCGGCGATGTGCCCACAGTGGATCTGCGAATTGATTATTTTAAGCCGGCAAAGAGAGGAAGCCTGACCGCGATCGGACGCACCGCCAAAGTTGGCCGACGCGTCAGCGTCGCAGACATAGAAGTCAAGGATGAACAGGGTCAGGTGGTTGCGGTCGGTCGTGGAGTCTACGCTACCCCAAGGCAGTAGAAGCGCGGGACGAAACGCCTGAACCAAATGGGATTGCGGCGATCCCAAGAACGCAAACAATGAATGATTGAATTACGCCCTGAGGCCCACACTTGCCTCCATTTAAAGAAAATTATCGTTGGTTCGTGTTAGCTCTGGTGCTGCTTACGACGGCAGGCGGGATCATGATGTTCGCCGCCCCCTTCCCGCTCTTGAATCTTTGGGTAAGAGACCTCGGCATTTCGCGGACGCAGGGAGGCAGCTTGACGGGGCTCTGGTATTTGGTTTCCGCCTGCGCATCGCTGCCCGCGGGATGGTTGGCCGACCGGATACGCCTTCGTGGATTGTTCCTTTCATTGTGGATGCTGGTGGTCGCGGGGATAGCCTTGATGGCTAACGCCTCCGGTTTCTGGATGCTGTGTTTGGGACGAGTGATATTTTCCACCGGGATGACAGGGCATCTGGTAGCGGGCCCGAAATTGCTCGCGGTATGGTTTGAGGGTCGAAGAGAGTTCGGCCTCATCATGGGCTTTTACAGTATGAGTATGAGCGCCGGAGTGTATGCCAGCCTGTTTGTCCTGGGGAGAATTGGGCAACGCTCCGGCTGGCGAACGGCGATGTTTCTGCTAGTTTCTCTCGCGATCCTCGGCCTATTCATGATGTTGTTCGTTCCGAGAGATTCGCCAGCTTCGGGCAAGAGAAGCGTAGTGGCCGGTGCTCTGCCGCCTAGCCACGGAATGGCAGCCTGGATATTGGCTGCGGCGTTCGCCGGTTACAATGTTTCGACCGAGGCTTATCTGACTTTCACGCCGGATTATCTCGTGCAGTGCGGGTACGGGCTTGCGGCAGCATCTGCAATCGTTGGAATATACGCTTGGGTGGCCCTCAGCCTGAAACCATTCCTCTCCCCTTTTCTCCGCAAGACTAACGCCGCGAGTTATGTGGTTGTGGCTTCACTCGTTTTCATGTTCAGTGTCCTATTGCTGATCACACGCACAGTTCCGCCTGCGGTGTCCGCAACCTTCTTTGGTATTTCTATGGCGATCGGGATGCCCGCTTTTTACGCCTTACCACCGCTTATGTTTGGAAACGAGGGATCTGGCTACGTCTACGGGTTGTGTTCGTGCCTCTACGGCCTGGGATTTGTCGTCCAGCCTCTTGTAGGCCTGACGATTGACAAGACCGGGCATTACACAACTGGCTATGGACTCCTTTGTGCTGTTTCAGCTGTCGCCTTGGTCGGGGCGTTGTGGCTTCGCCGCAGCAACCTATCACATCTCGCGGTGACAGAACTTAGTCAACGGAGTTGACTTATCTCCGGACTCCTCCGGTTAAAAATTTCAGAGGCGGAGAGCTCATGAGAAAGAAATCCTATGACCACCAGTCGCCCAAATCCGAAACGTTTTCTACTCCGCCGACTCAGCTAAATTCACTCCCCAAAGTGTTCCTGAATCATTTTTATGTCGTCCTGGATTCTCCTACCTGCAGAGCCGTTCAAGAAGATCGATTCCTGCAGAACCACTTCGCTGTTCATGAAAAGCGAAGAACCACCAATGCGGACATCACCTACACTGGCATGTACTTCTACGGCGTTAATACGTATTTTGAATTGTTTGACATCGCCGAATCTCCCGGGCGCCGTCTCGGGGACTCTGGGATTGCGTTTGGAGTAGACCAACCCGGAGCCATCAGAGTCCTAGAGCAAAAGTTCGGCATCAGTCTCGACCCAAATCTCAAGTCAGTCACACGGCTTCACCACGAAAAGCAGATTCCCTGGTTTTTTATGGCGACGCCAAGGAGTCTTCCCTATGAAAGTGAATTGAGTTCCTGGGTAATGGAATACCATCCTGAGTTCTTGGCAAACTGGAACCCGCGGCCGAGTGAACCGAACCGGGGCATCTCGCGCAAGGACGTCCTGAAGCGCTATTCCGAAGTCCTTGAGCCCGTGGATGAACCGTACCTTGAAGACGTGGCCGCGTTGACAGTCGCGGCCGATGAACTGACTACAGACAATCTAATGCGCTTCTGTCTTCAGCTAGACTACCAGCTCGACAGAGAAGAAGGCGGGAGTGTCGCCCTTCGCGGACCCGATCTCGTCTTGCTGCTGATTCCGGCGACCGCGAATGTTCGCGGCATACGAGAAATCAAAATGCGCACTCGGCCGCA
>Ga0126371_10006872_pt1 | contig 10158 bp, 8 predicted proteins | sample PanSoiMetaPlot_4_FD_110145 | JGI IMG/M metagenome (GOLD analysis project Ga0126371, IMG submission 110145) | Tropical forest soil microbial communities from Panama - MetaG Plot_4 | ecosystem: Environmental > Terrestrial > Soil > Tropical forest > Bulk soil | place: Panama | collected 2016-02-17
ACAAACGCCCGGCCCCACGGCGAGCGCAGCATCCACCACGTCGCTATCGACAGCACGGCGAGGGTGCCAAGGCTGAAAAAGTAGAAGTTCGGCGCCGGGCGGGTCGACCAGCCGAAAAACGCTGGACGAGCGATGCCGTTGATTCCGTAAATGCCGTTGGTCAGCCATTCCTCATTGCGGAGCACGAGAAACACCAAAGTCGTGAAGGCAAGCGTGACGAAAGCGAGGTAATGGTGCTGAACGCGCAACGCAGGGTAGCCGAGAATCCAGCCGACGGCGAAACAGAGCCCGCCGGCTGCGGCGAACGCCAACACAAACGGGTAGCCGGCCTGCGTCAGCAACGCCACCGCATAGGCTCCGATGCCAACAAACGCGCCCTGCGCGAGCGACACTTGGCCGGCATAGCCGAGCGTGAGATTGAGGCCCATCGCGGCGATCGCCAGCACTGCCCACATCGAGATCATGAAGATCCCGAACGGCTTGAGAAAAAACGGTGCGGCGACGGCAAAAATCGCGATAGAGACGGCTGCGGTGGCGCCGACGCGGTTCATACCGTGCGTTCCTCGACCCGACCGAGCAGCCCCTGCGGCCTCATGAGGATGATTGCGATGAGAATCAACAGCGGAAAGGCCCCTCGATACTGGGAGGAAAGGTACGCCGCCGACAGATTGTCTAGCACGCCGAGAATGACCCCGCCCAAGATCGCGCCGCGCACCTGGTTGAAGCCGCCGATGATGGCGGCGACGAACGCGGCCATGCCCAGCGTCTCACCGTTGGTGAATTTCGCCAGATAGATCGGGCTGATCAGGATCGACGCGATGGCGGCGAGCACGGCGTTGATAAGGAACGTGTAGAGCACCATCCGTTTCACCGGTATGCCGAGAATGAGCGCCAGCGTCGGATTTTGCGCGGTTGCCTGCATGGCGCGGCCGAGCCGCGTCCTATCAAGCAGTAAATGCAGGGCGACGATCGTCGCGACAGCAACCGCCAGCACTGCCAGGCTTTGCGTCGAGATCACCGCGCCGAAAAAATGAATGTCCGTTGCCGGGACGAGGGTCGGGAACGGCTGCGCTTGCGAGCTGTAGAAATCTTTCGCGCTCTCCTTGAGGAGCAGCGATAATGCGATCGTCGAAATGACCAGCGGCAGTACGCCATGCTGGAGCATCGGATCGACGATGACGAGCTTGAATAGAAGCCCGAGAATCACGACCGCCAGCGCGATGCCGATCAAGGCGGCAAACCAGAACGGCGCGCCTGCATTCATGGCTGCCAGGATGAAGAAGGCCGGCAGCATGACGAATTCGCCCTGGGCGAAATTGATCGTCTGTGACGTCTGCCACAGCAGCGTAAAGCCTACGGCGATGAGGGCGTAAATCGCTCCCGTCGCAAGGCCGGATACGAGAAGCTGAATGAAGGATGCCATTGGCGCCGCCACCGGCTCTTCGATGCTGTGGTCTGCGTAGGGCGGGTTAGCCGAAGGCGTAACCCGCCACTCCCGAGGCAACGGCCGTTACGCCGGAGCCTCTTCCGAAATCGTTGAGCGAGTGCGGCTTCACCTCTCCGCTCGTGGGAGAGGTGAAGAGTGACGCGGCAACGTCCTTTTTTCAACCATATCGAAATCCGGCAGATCCGTTCGACACGGTGCTACTTGCCGAGCTTGGGTAAGATCTCGACAATCTTCTGACTGCCGTTCACGACCTCTCCCAGGAAGCTTTCGCGATCAATGTCGCCGTTCTTATCGAACGTCGCTTCCATCAGCACGCCGGGTTCGTCCTTGGGCCCGATCGTCATGCCGTGCAAGGTCTGCGCGAAGAGCTTGCTGTCGAACTTACCCATCTTCTCGGTGACATGCTTGATAAAGTAGACGGCGGTATAGCCTTTGATGCCGTTGTGATCACACACGTAATTGAAGCGCTTCTTGAAGCGTTCGGCGAACTCCGTCACGGCAGGGATGGGCGCATCGACTGTGAGGCCGACGTGACCACGCACCCCGTCAGCTGCGCCTTGAGCGAGATCGATCACCTTCTGGCCGAGCAAGGTGGTCTCGCCGATAAGCGGGGTCTTGATGCCCTGCTTTTTTGCTTCGCGGAGGAAGCGCGCGCTCTCTTCCTCATTAACATAGACAAAGATTGCGTCGGCGTTGGCAGCCTTGATCTTGACGACGTCGGCGGAGAAGTCGACCTGGCCTGACTCGGTGGAGATATCGGCGGCAACCTTGATGTTCCGCGAGGTCATTTCCTTAATAAAGGTATCGCGCCCGCCCTTGCCGAAATCGTTATTCACCCACAGCACCGCAACAGACTTCGCCTTGACGCTGTCGCGAATGTAGTTGGCGATTTTCGGCATGCTGAATTGCTGGCCGAACGAAGTGCGGAAGACGTAGGCGTCGCCCTTCTGGGTGATCGCCGCAGCCTCGCCACCGACGATCTCGGGAATTTCTGCCTGCTGCGTGAGCGCCATATCCACCAGTACGGAGCCGGAAAACACGGGACCGAGGATAACGTAGGGGTTGTCGTCAAGTACCCTTTGGACCTGAGCGCGCGAGATGCCGGCGTCGCTTTGCGTATCGAGCAGCGGCGTGTTGATCTTGCGGCCGAGGATTCCGCCCTTGGCGTTGATCTCGTCTATCGCCAGCAGCATACCATCGCGAAAATTGGTGCCGGACACGGCGCCGGCACCCGATAGTTCGAGGATGGCGGGAATGTAGACGGTTGACTGGGCAATGACAGGACTCGTCAAGCCAAGGCCCGTCATGATCAACAACGCCAATACTCCTGGGCGAAACATGGAAAGCTTCCTCCTTGTGGCCTGACGGCCTGTGTTGTCGGGTGTTTGTTTAACTACCATATTACCTTGTTAACGTGATTGTGCAATACGGCTGGCGGGCGTTGGGCATCTTCGGGTCTCTCATCGCATTCGGCGTCCCAGGCTGATCGGATTATGGACCAGGCGGGTCTGCGCGGCGAGGCGGATCGGGGCGTTCGCTGCACCGAATCCCGCATAGGCGTGCCGTTCCACGATCTCAAAGAAGAAGCCGCCGTCGAAGGTCTTGGTGTAGATCTGGAAATATTCTCCCGCACCCTGACGGTCGTAGAGCACGTTGTTGGCGCGCAGCCGGTCCAGCGCGCCCACCGGCAAGTCGATGCGGGCGTCGAGGTCGTCGTAGTAGTTTTCCGGGATTTCCAGCAGCTCGACTCCCCTTGCCTGCAGCCGCTTGACGGTCGCAAAGATGTCGCTCGTCGCAAAAGCGACGTGCTGAACGCCGGAGCCGAACAGGTCGGTCAGGAAGCGCGACGACAGGGTCTGTCGGCTCTGCGACGCGTTGAGCACGAGCCGAAATGCCCCATCCGCGGTTTCAACGACCTGGCTATGCACGATCCCGCCGGGATCGAGGACGTCCTGGACCGGTGTCTTTCGTACCTTGAGGAGCGAGGTGTAGAACAGGAGCCAGGCAAGCATTTCCTCGTGCTGCATCGACTGCGAGATATGGTCGAACGCGATTAGCCCCGCATCGGAGCCGTCGTCGGACGGTGGCGGCGCGTCAAAGTCAATCTCCCAGTGGCGGCCGAGCTCGGTCTTGTCGTCGATCAAGTAGAGCAGGCTGCCGCCGAGCCCGCGCACGGCGGGAATGTCGATCTCGCCGGTCCGCACCACCTGCCGGAACGGCAGGTCGAGAAGCTGGGCGGCGCGGCTGAGCGCTGCGGCCGCGTCATCAACCTGCAGTGCCATGGCGCAGACGGCGGAGCCATGGGTGATGTTGAAGGCGTGCGCGAACCCTTCCTTATCGCAGTTGACCACGAGATTGGCGTCACCCTGCCGCCAGCGCGTGACGGCCTTGGATTTGTGGACGCCGGCCTTGACGAAGCCGAGCATGCCAAGCGCAGTCTCGAACGTAGCGGCTGCTGCCTCGTCTAATGCGAATTCGACGAAATCGACACCGCGGCAATGTGCGCGCGGCGGCAGCTGCGGCAGCCCCTTGACCGGCGCTCCGGACCGTTGCCGCAGCTCGTCAAGCATCACCAGGAGCGAACGCTGACCGTCGATTGCGACGTGACGCGCCGATCCGGCTCTGAACGTGTCGTTGAAGATTTCCAGGGACAGGAGGCCATTGAAACCGGTTGCTTGCAGGGCGTCCATGAAGGCGTCGATATCGAACTCGCCTTGCCCGGGAAAGCAGCGGTAATGACGGCTCCAGGACAGGTAGTCCATGTTGAGCTTCGGTGCGTCCGCCACCTGGGCCAGGAAGATGCGGTCCTGCGGAATGGCGCGCATCGCATTGAGATCGGTGCCGCGCGCGAGGACGTGGAAGGTGTCGAGCACGAGCCCGACGGCCGGATGATCAGCGCGGCGCACCACCTCCCAGGCGTCGCGATAGTCGTTGATATGTCTTCCCCACGCGAGCGCCTCGAACGCGACGCGAAAGCCTCGCCGCGCGGCTCGCTCGCCAAGCTCGTGGAAGTCCGCCGCCGCGCGGTCGATGCCGCCTAGGGAATCGGGGGAGACATTGCTGCAGATCATCAGGAAATCGCAACCGAGTTCCGTCATCAGATCGAACTTGCGCTCGGCACGGGAGAATGCCTTTGCCCGCAGAGGTTCCGGCATTCCCTCAAAGTCGCGAAACGGCTGGAACGTAACCGCCGCAAGGCCAAGATCCTTTATCCTGCGTCCCACCTGCGCCGGGGTGCCGTCGAACGACAACAGGTCGTTCTCGAAAATCTCCACGCCCTTGAAGCGGGCGGCGGCGATCGCTTCGAGCTTCTCATTGAGGGTGCCGCTGAGGCAAACAGTAGCGATGGCAGTCTGCAATGATGTCTTCCTTCCCGCCCATTCGGTCGCATGACTTCAGGCTCGGGGTCACGTGCCGGCGATGTGTTTCATCATGCGCTCCGCGTCAGGTTCCTTCAACTAATTCCGGCGTGCAGCGTCGCGCACGCAGCGTTCGAGGTCGCGGAAATTGTGGCGCAGCTGTTCAAGCGCGAACCCCAGTGCGAAGATGCGCTCCACCGTGTCTACGGGCAGACCGAGCGTAAGACCTTCGTGCCGAATCGTCGCGAACGCATCGGCGCAGCCGTCAAGCGCCGCTTCGGCGGCGCCGAGTAGCGGCGGAGGCCGGCGGCTCGCCAGCGCTTTCCCGCTTTCGCGTAAATAGCAGGCTGCCGTCTCCGCGACGCGCCCAAGCACCGGTCCGAGACGCTGCTGGAAGGCCTCGGGGAGCGGCACGGCTGCGGCCCGTCCGATCATGACAAAGTCGTGGCGCAACCGTAGCAGCGTGCGCAGCAGGGGGCCCAGGTCGCTCTCCGCATCGAGAAACCTGATCTGCTCATGCCTTGCCTCGCCGGCGACGGTGTCCAGCCGCACAACGGCCTGGCCGATGCTATCATGGATGCGCGCCGTCGCCGCTGCATCACGAGCCTTTACGAAGCCCGCGAACAGCTCGGGAAGGGACCGCCCCGCAAGGTCAAGCATGCGGGCTGCGGCCGCGATCGCCAGAGCATGGGCGCGCGCCGGCAACACCAGGAATGACACCACCAGGGCGGTGATGCTTCCGACCGCAACCTCCATCACCCGATAGAATGCGGATTCGATCGGCCCGGTATGGGTCATTCCAGGCACCATAAGCACCAGCACACTGGTGAACGTCGCGACGCTAAACCTCGGATTGATCGCTCCAAGCAGCGCCAGCGGTGCGACCGCGATCGCGAGAACGCCGGTCAGCGCGATTTCATTGGAGTGAGGAACCAGCGCAGCGAGGGCGCCGCCATAAACCGCGCCGCCCAGCGTGCCCGCCAAATAGTCGAACGTAGCCTTCAGCGACCTGCCGAAGCTCACCTGGGTCAGGACGATCGCCGTCAGCATCGGCCACAGCGGCAGAGGAACATCAAGTAATTGCGAAAGCAAGAAGCTCGCCACGACCGCGGTGGTCACCCGGACGGAATGGCTGAGCTGGGCCTTGTGTTCCAGGATCTGCGTGCGGAGCGATTTCCACTCGGTCGCGATACGGTTCATGACGGGTTTCCACTACTAAGGTCTAGAGCGCGAGGGCAACGTTGCTGTGTCTGAGGCATAAATTATCCACGACCGGAAAGCACACTCCACTTAGGGGCTCGGCGTGCTACGTGGTTGCAGAAGCCTCTGTGACAGGCTGCCGCCTGGCGGCCTCCTTCTTTTCGCGAAACGTGTCAATATGTGCCTCGACTACTGTCAGGTGAGCGCCGCGGATGGAGCTGCCCGAATACACCGTTCGGCTCATGGGGCAGAATGACGAGGCCCAGATACAGGCGTTGTTCGAGTCAGATCCTGATTATTTCAGACTTGTTCAGGGGGCGCCGCCCGGTCCTGCAGAAGCCAAAGACCTCCTCAACGAATTGCCCGCAGGCAAAGAATCCTGCGACAAGTTCGTCTACGCCTTTGTGGATCGCGATGGGGTCGCGGCTGCCGTAATCGATCTCCTTCGCAGCTATCCCGACAACGAAACCTGGTATTTGGGACTGATTTTCGTCGCGCCAACTCAACGCGGCATACGCTTGGGGACCCGTGTTCTCGACGCAATCTGCGCACACATTAGGCAGCAGGGCGGCCGCGCGCTTCGGCTTGGCGTAGATCACCGTAATGTACGCGCCCGCGCTTTATACGAGCGTACCGGATTCCACTTTATCTATGAACGCGTGCGCGCCTACCCAAACGGTTTCGAGAGTATAATCGATGTGCTGGAGCGTACTCTGTAATCTTGCAGGTAGCGGTGTGGTCACTTGGCGCCGAAACGGGGTGCTGAGTTATCCTGCGGCGGCCTTTTCTGTTGTTCCCAGCCAGTGGACAACTCTCCGAGGCCCACGCCGACGGCCGTCTGGCCGATTCCGAACTGCGCCAACGCCGCCGCGAGCGTTGGCGGCGGCTCCCGACCAGAGGTGAATATCGCGCGCGCTGTGCCACTCGACATGTCGGGCGCAGCCGGCCCGATGAGGTCCGTCACCCGCCGCGCAATTGCGGGCGCAGGGTCGAGCCAATCGACCGGCCACGGTGCAAGCCGCACCAGCTGGTCCAGCAAGAGTGGATAGTGGGTACAGCCGAGCACAATCGTGTCGGTCCGCCGATCATCGCTGGTGACGAAGCACGGCGCGATCTCTCGTGCGATGTCGTCTTCGTTAATTGCGTCACCGCGCAGCGCCGCTTCAGCGAGACCTGCCAGATGCACCGCACCCACCAGCGTAACGTCGCAGCCCTGGCCGAAATCGCGGATGAGAGCTCGGGTGTATTCGCGCTGCACAGTCGCCTCGGTGCCAAGCACCGACACCAAACGCGACCGTGACGCCATGCAGGCCGGCTTGACGGCCGGCACCGTGCCAACGAACGGCTCCGCGAGCCGCGCTCGCAAATGGGGCAGCACCAGAGTAGAGGCCGTGTTGCAGGCGATCACCACAAGATCAGGCGCGTGGGTTGCGATCAGCCTCTCCATCAGCGGCACAATGCGGCCGACCAATTGCGCCTCGCTGCGCCGCGCATAGGGAAAGAAGGCGTCGTCGGCGACATACACGTAACACGCATCCGGCCGTACCTTCACGATCTCGCGAAAGACCGTGAGGCCGCCGAGGCCGGAGTCGAAGACCAGGATGGTGGGCCTTTGGTTCATGCGCCGGTGACAGGGCTCCCGAACACCCGCGCGAAAATCGTATCCACCTCCTTAAGATGATATCCGAGGTCGAAATTCTCTGCGATCTCCGCTTCCGACAGGTATTTCCGCACGTCTGGATCAGCCGCCAGCAGGCTCTGGAAATCTCTGCCCTCCTGCCACACCTTCATGGCATTGCGCTGGACCAGGCGGTAGGCCTGCTCGCGCGGCACACCTTTTTGGGTGAGAGCGAGGAGCACGCGCTGGGAATGCACGAGGCCGCCGAGGCGGCCGAGATTGCGGCGCATATTCTCGGGATACACCACGAGCCGATCGATCAGCCCGGCGAGCCTCTTGAGCGCGAAGTCGAGCGTCACCGTGGCGTCAGGCCCGATCATGCGCTCGACCGAGGAATGCGAAATATCGCGCTCGTGCCACAGCACGACGTTCTCCAGTGCCGGCGTGACGTAGGCCCGCACCATGCGCGCGAGGCCGGTGAGATTTTCCGAAAGTACCGGGTTGCGCTTGTGCGGCATCGCCGAGGAGCCCTTCTGGCCAGGCGAGAAATACTCCTCCGCCTCCAGGACTTCGGTGCGTTGGAGATGACGGATTTCGGTTGCAAGCCGCTCCATCGAGGCAGCGATGACGGCAAGCGTCACGAAATACATGGCATGGCGGTCGCGCGGGATCACCTGGGTCGAGATCGGCTCGACCGCAAGCCCCATGGCTTTCGCCACATGGGCCTCGACCGCGGGCGCAACTTGCGCGAAGGTACCGACTGCGCCCGAAATCGCGCAAGTCGCGACCTCGCGGCGCGCCGCTACCAGCCGCTCGCGGCCACGTGCAAATTCCGCGTAGGCATAGGCGAGCTTGAGCCCGAACGTCGTGGGCTCGGCGTGAATGCCGTGGGAGCGGCCGATCACAGGCGTCATCTTGTATTCGAAGGCACGCCGCTTGAGCGCGGCCAACACCTCGTCGATATCGGCAATGAGCAGGTCGGCGGCGCGCGTCAGCTGCACGCTGAGGCAGGTGTCGAGCACGTCAGACGACGTCATGCCCAGGTGGACGAAGCGCGCTTCCGGCCCCACGACTTCAGCGAGGTGAGTGAGGAACGCGATCACGTCATGCTTGACCTCGCGTTCGATCTCGTCAATGCGGGCGATATCGAAGGTGGCGTCCTTGCCCTTGGCCCAGATCGCCTGCGCGGCCTCCTTCGGCACGACGCCCAGCTCCGCAAGCGCGTCGGTCGCATGGGCCTCGATTTCGAACCAAATACGAAACCGCGTCTGCGGTTCCCAAATCGCGGCCATCTCGGGGCGGGTATAACGCGGGATCATGGGCGGGGCTCTACCAGACCGCAGCATTCGCGGCAATTGGTCGAACCTGCAAACGGCCAAACATGGTGTAGAAGGTACCCCGTTCGAACCGAACTTCACACCGGAGGAGGCTCCCATTCACGGCAAGGTCGTCGTCATCACCGGCGCAACGTCCGGCATCGGGCACATTGCTGCCACCCGGCTGGCCGCGCTCGGCGCGCGCATCGTCTTGGTAGCGCGTGACCGCGGGCGCGCAGATGCCACCCTGGCGCGGCTGAAGGAGGCCGGTCCCAATGGCGGCCACAGCGCCCACATAGCCGATCTGTCGATCCTCGCCGAAATGAAGCGGGTCGGCCGCGAGATCGCCGCAGCCGAACCGCGCATCGACGTGCTGATCAACAATGCCGGCAACGTGTTCCCGACCCGGCGGGTGACGGCGGACGGCCTCGAGTGCACGTTCGCCACCAATCACATGGCGTATTTCTTGCTGACCCACGAATTGCGCGAGCGCCTCATGTCTTCCGCGCCGGCGCGCATCGTCAGCACGGCGTCGCGGGCTCATGTGCGTCACCAGCTTGATTTCAACGATCTGCAGCTCGCCAACGGCTACAGCATCATGAGGGCCTATGGACGCTCGAAGCTCGCCAACATTCTGTTCACCCGCGAACTCGCCCGCCGCCTCGCCGGCGCCGGCGTGACGGCCAACTGTCTTCATCCGGGGTTCGTTTCGACCGGTCTTGGCCAGCGCAACGGCGGCTTTTTTGGAACGGTGATTCGCTTCTTCTTCCGGTTAGCCGGCCCGCCGGAACCCGGCGCCGAAACCATCGTTCATCTTGCCAGCTCGCCCGCTGTCGCCGCCATCACCGGCGGGTATTTCGTGCCCGTCGGCCAGCAAGCGGAGCCGAGCCCCGCCGCCCGCGACGATCTGTCGGCGCGGCGGTTGTGGCAGGAGAGCGAGAAGATTGCTGGGGTCACCGATTGAAGCGGAGGGTAACCACCGCCAGCAACAAACTTGCTTGAGGAATCCATCGCATCGGCTCCCTACGCCGCCTCCCCTCTCGCCAGCGCCGCCGCATGGCGTATCGCCGCGATATTCGTCCGGTAGGCGCTTGCGCCGCCTTTGAAGACAGCGGAGCCGGCGACCATCACGTTGGCGCCCACTTGTGCCACAGCAGGGGCGGTCTCGGGCGTTATTCCGCCGTCAACCCCGATATCGATCGACCTGCCGCCCGCCAT
>Ga0126371_10006873_pt1 | contig 10158 bp, 6 predicted proteins | sample PanSoiMetaPlot_4_FD_110145 | JGI IMG/M metagenome (GOLD analysis project Ga0126371, IMG submission 110145) | Tropical forest soil microbial communities from Panama - MetaG Plot_4 | ecosystem: Environmental > Terrestrial > Soil > Tropical forest > Bulk soil | place: Panama | collected 2016-02-17
CGCCGCCCGGCTCGAGCTCCTCCAGGCCGAGAAGGAGCTGACCCGGCGCACCGACGAACTGGCCCGGCAGCGCCAAGCGCTGCCGTGGGTCCGGATCGACAAGGATTACCAGTTCGACACCGACCAGGGCCCGGCGTCCCTCCCCGGCCTGTTCGCCGGGCGCTCGCAGCTGCTCGTCTACCACTTCATGTTCGGGCCCGGCTACGCCGCCGGGTGCCCGACCTGCTCGGCGATCGCCGACGGGTTCAGCGGCTCGGTCAGCCACCTGGCCAACCACGACGTTACGCTGACCGCGGTGGCGCGGGCCCCGCTGCCGAAGATCCAGGCCTACCAGCAGCGGATGGGCTGGACCTTCCCGTTCGCGTCGTCGTACGGCAGCGACTTCAACTACGACTTCCAGGCGGCGCACACCAAGGAGGCGTGGGACGCCGGGGCCGTCGAGTACAACTTCCGCGAGGTGGACCTGCGGCCGCCGGCCGGCGAGGAGAGTTCCCGGGACGCGTGGACCCAGGCACTCGTCGGCACGGACTGGGAAACCTACCTGCGCGAAGGGCCCGGGATGAGCGCGTTCGCGCTCGAGGACGGCGCCGTGTACCACACCTACTCGACGTACGCGCGCGGGCTCGACGCCGTATGGGGCATGTACACGTGGCTCGACCGCGCCCCGCTCGGCCGCAACGAGACCGGCATGTGGTGGCGCCGCCACGACGAGTACGACAACCAGTGAGAGCACGCCGGACCCGCCGCGCTGGTCTTCCCCGAACGCCGCGACGCCGGCCAGGTCAGGCACAGGACGCGCCGGCCGAGCGGGTGGCACCGGCCCGCCAGGCCACCGCCCGCGGTCCGAAGATGTACCTGGCGCTGTGGGCCCGGATGCTGGGAGCGATGAGCTGCGCGGTGGTCAGCGGCGGATCCGCGCTGACCGAGCAGATGAGCCCATCATGATGCCAGGCGATAGCTGCCGGAGCGACCTAGCCAGGGACCCTTCGAACGCGGATCAGGTCCATAGACCACGCTCCTGCGGGGACTGCCAGGAGGATGGAACACGAAACGGGCCATCGATCGACTCGATGATCAGCATCTGGGGCCTGCTCCGCTGATGCGCGGGGTTCACACAGAACTGCCAGATCGGTATCGCTTTGCCCCCGCTGTGATGAACCGGATCCGGTGCCAGATCGGCGGCTCGGTGAGCGTTCTCCCTACCTCGGGCGTCACTCAGCGTCACGCTAAGATCGAGGAAGCGCGGAGTTCACTTCCGGACCGAGCCACTGCGGCCAGCCTGCTGGACGCCACCATCGCACGCCGGACGAGGTCATGCACGGTGCGACGCCGGGCCATGGATCGCCGCGTCGTGAGCGAGCTGGTGCGCTGTATGCAGATCCGGACGTTGTCCTGGCACCTATGTATAGGTCAGCGTGTCGCACAAACGGATACCGACGAAAACGATCTCCACCCAAGTGTCGGCGAGCTTCGCGCGAGGCGCTGTCACCCCCACTCGGGGGCCGAAAGACCGACGTTCGCAGCCCTCACCCCCCACCGAGGCTCGGCGGGCAGTCTTTGTGCGACAGGCTGAGGTATGCAGGCTAGACCACTCTCACCCGGTGCATGCCGCGCGTGCAGGAGGTGGCCGACACCCGGGAAGGCCCTCTAATATGGCGCGCCTACCCGCCGATCTGCACGGCAACAAGGCGCGAGGTGGCCACCGTGGCAGCCGCACATAATGGGCAATCCGCGCACGCTGGATTGCGAGGAAGGCTGGACCACATCCCTGGTGGCCGGCAGGCCTGTCAGGACGCCTGGAGAGCCAGGGCCCGCCGCGGGTTGTCGATGAGGATCTGCTGGAACTGGGCCTCGGTCACCCCGGCCTGGGTGAGCAGTGCCTTGACGCCGGTGAATAGGTGGTCGTACCCAAGGCCGCCGTAGTGTTTGTAGCAGTTCTTCAGCCAGACGTCTTGCCCGAGCAGGATCTGGTCCAGGTGCCCCTCGGTGATCTGAGTTGCTACGGCTGAGGCGCGCTCGGCGTCCATCGGTTCGCGGTTCTGGTTGTAGTACCACTCGGCGCCGAAGGTGTCGTATTGGACGTAGACCCCCAGGTCCGCGACGCGGCGGTGGTAGTCGAGGTGGGCCAGCCCTGGCTCGAAGGAGACCAGGTTTTCGTCCATGTGCCCGACGATGATCCGGTTGGCGGCGACTCCTTCCTTCAAGAGCAATTGCACGCTGTGTTCGCCTGTGGGGCATCCGACGTGGGTGTGCAGGCTGATGGCGGCGCCGGTGGCCCGGTGTGCTCGGGCGCATGCGCGGAGCACCTTTTGTTCGCGCTTGGTGACGGTGGAGGTTCCGATCTCGCCGATGATGCCGGCGCGAATGCCGGTGCCGCCGATTCCTTCGCTGAGGTCGCGGATCATGCGCGCCGCGAGTGCCTCGACGGAATCGGTGCGGACGTAATCTGGGTGCGTGCCTTCCAGGTAAAAGCCTGTGCCAGCGACGATCTTGAGCCCGGTTTGCTCGGCAATTCGGCGCAGCCCTGCCGCGTTGCGCCCCATGTTGGTCACGCCGTCGGCGGCAACGTCACCACAGCAGGTTACTTCGACCAGGCAGTCGCCTCCGGCGTCGGCGAACTTGCGGACCTCGGTCAGGGCGAGGGCTTCATCGTCGCCGATCCGGAGGTTGTCGCGAATCACGACGGGGTTGCGGTGGATGACCCCGAGGATGCTCATCTCCACTCGTGCGTTGGCATCTACGGCGACCCTCGCCAGGCTCGCGGTCTGCTTCGGGTCTTCCTGCCAAACGGTGAAGTCGCCGAAGATGTGCTCGTGCATGGTCGTCGGGCCCAGCTGGCCCGCCTCCACGTCTCCGGTCACGGTTCTGACAATCGTCATCCACAGCCTCACTCAAGGTTGTATGGCAGGCCGGCTGCCATTGCCTCAGCTGCACCGCGGCGCGTTTCAGATAGCGCGTTAGGCCGCGAACCTGCCATTCGCCTACTCCTCGCCGGCGGATGCCTTCGTGATCACCTTCATGCGGTCACCGTCAGGTGCCTTCACTCGTGGCGTTCGGATAGGAGCCTGGCAAGGCGGTCGCGGGGCAGGGCCGGGGTGCGGTGGCCATCGCGGCCGGTCATTTCTTCGTTGGCGATCAGGGTGTTGAGGACGGCCTCCTCGGTGCCTTGCACGACAGCGGCGTAGAACGCGTCGAGGAAACCCCACGGGATGAATCGCAGCTGGTCATACTTGCCTTCGGCACCGGGCCGGAAGGTGGTGACACCGGGGGTGATCCCGCCCGGGTTGGCGGTGGAGAAGGCCAGGAACAAGTCGCCGGAGAAGTGGGAGCCGGTGGTGCCGGTGCGGGCCAGGCCGAGTGTGACGCGGCGGGCGAGCGCGGCGCATTGCTGCGGCAGAAGCGGAGCATCGGTCGCGATGATTGCGATGACGGACCCGGCCCCAGCAGGCTGGGCGAAATACTCCGCCATCGGGTTGTCGTCGGCAAGCAGGTGTCCGACGGGCAGCCCGGCGATGGTGAGTTCCTCCCGGCTGCCGAAGTTGGCTTGCACGAAGACACCTACCGAATAGGTGGTGCCCGCGTAGCCGACCAACCGGGAGGCGGTGCCGGACCCGCCTTTGAACTGGTAGCAGTTCATGCCGGTGCCACCGCCGACCGACCCCTCCTCGACGGGCCCGCTGGCGGCCGACTCGAGCGCGTCGATCGCCGCCTGCTCGGTGACGTGGTGCCCGTTGATGTCGTTGAGGTAGCCGTCCCAGGTCTCCGCCGCGACCGGCAGCAGCCAGGCGCCGGTCAGGCGAGGGTGGTGCCTGACGGTCCAGGCGACGATCGCAGCGTGGGCTATCCCGACCGCGTGGGTGTTGGTGACGGCGACTGGGCCGCTGAAGGTACCCGACTCCTCGATCCACGAGACCCCCGTCATCTCGCCGTTGCCGTTCTGGGAGAAGAAGCCCGCAGCGACCGGGTCTGCGGCGCCGCCGGGGCCGCGCGGGTGGATGGCGGTGACCCCGGTGCGGACGCAGTCGCCCTGGAGCAGGGTGGTGTAGCCGACCTGGACGCCGGGCACGTCGGTGATCGCATTCCACCGAGCCGGAGTCCCGCCGAAGGGGATCCCCAGCGCGCGGGCGCGCGGCTTGCCCGCTGGGGTCGCCGCGTGCGGGCCGGGCAGGCCCGCGGTGCCGGCCGGTGTCACGCGGTCAGCCGTCCTGGCCGGCGGCCTCGTCGACCACGGCCTCGCGGAGGTTCCACGCCCGGCCGCGCTGGGGGAAGATCACCACCAGCCAGTACACCAGGCCGATCCCGATGGTGACCAGGGTGACATACAACAGCAGCGAGGTCTGCTTGGTGAAGATGTAGCCCAGGCTGACCAGGGCCAGGATCGGCGGCAGCGGCCACAGCGGCATCTTGTACGGGCTGTGCGCGGTCGCCCCGGTCGGGCGTGCGAACAAGGCGGCGATCGCGATCAGCGCGTAGTCCGCGACCAGGCTCGCCCCGGTGAGGTTTACCAGAGTGGTCAACGAGACGGTCAGGCACAGGACGGCGCCCAGAATGCCGACGACCGCCGTCGCGAACCAGGGCGACCGGAACTGCGAGCGCATGGTCATCCAGCCGTTGACCGGGCCCGGCCAGGCCCGATCCCGGCCGGAGCTGAAGAAGATCCGCCCGTAGGACAGGATGATCGCGATGACGGCGTTGAGGATGGCGATGACCACGCCCAGGCTGACGATCGTGTACACGGTCTTGTTCGAGGTCGCCTCGATGAAGTACTGCATCGGCACCGAGGAGGTCGAGAGCTTGGCGATCGACGGCGAACCGACCAGCACGGCAGTCAGCGGAATCAGCTCGGCCGCAACGGTGATCACCAGCGCCCACAAGATGGCCCGGGCAATACGCCGGGACGAGCCGGTCGTCTCCTCCGAGAAGTTCACCGCGTTCGCGTAACCGTTGTAGGAGAACACCGCCACCGCCGTCAGTGCCAGCACCGCAGTGAACGGCACTGACGTCAGCCCGCCGTGCGCGTTGCCCACCGCCGGATGCACCAGCGAGCTCCAGTTCTTCGCGTTGATGATGCCGAGGACCGTCACCACCCCCAGCGCGGCCAGCTCGATCGCCAGGAAAATGCCCGTGATCACCGCGTTCAGCCGGATGTTCAAGATCGCGATACCGGCCGCGATCAGCATCACGACCGCGCCAATGACCTTCAGATTGACGTTCCAGATCACAGCCAGGTAGGTGCCAGTCCCCAAGGCGATCACCGCCGGGATGAAGGCGATGAAGTCCACATACAGCGCGAACGTGACGAAGCTGACCGGGCCCGCCAGCCGCGAGGTCCGCCCCTTGTACGAATGCCATACCAGCGCATAGTCACCGGCCGCGATCGGGAACGCCGCCGACAGCTCCCCCCAGCAAAACGCCATGAACACGCCCACGATCGCCGCGAACACGAATGCCAGGAACGAGCCGCTGCCCGCCGCCAGCAGCGCCACCGGCACAATGATGAACACCGACGACGCCGGGGTCACCCCCGACAGCGTGATGAAGACGTTCCCGAGGATGCCGATCGACCGGCTCAGGTCCTGCTCATACCGTGCGGCCTCCGGCGCACCGGCCGCGGCCGCCAGCGCCGCGCCCTCAGGCACCTTGTGCGTATCGTCCATGGCCGGGACCTCCCGCGCCTGACTGGCTCGGGGGGCCCGCGTGAGCCGCCCGGGCGGCTAATATACTATTGGACTGGTATGCGGTCCTTTATAGCTTTGCCGTTTGCCGGCTGTCAACGGCCGGTAACCCTCGCCCTTGACGCCCGGCGGCCCAGGCGGGGCACTGAAGCCTTGCCCCGGGTCGTGACATCATGACTGCCACGGCAGCCGGCCAGCCCGCTGACGCTTTCCGGGACAATCCCAAGGCCCAGCCGATGTTCGGCGCGATCGAGCAGCAACGGGCTCATGAGTACGTCGCCGGGCAGATCCGGCGGCAGATCGGCCTGGGCATCATCGCCCCTGGCGAGGCTCTTCCACCAGAACGGGAACTGGCCCGCCTGTTCGGGGTGGGGCGGGTGACGATCCAGCTTGCCATCGGGATGCTGGAGGCTGATCGGCTGATCACCACGCGCCGGGGGCGTTCTGGCGGTTCGTTCGTGCTGGCGCCCGCCGAGCAGCACGGCTCGCTCGATTTCCGGGTGCTCGAGGTGGCGCAATCGGTCGGCCTCATCGGCGAGGCCATCGACTTCCGGGAGGTCGTCGAGCCAGCTGCGGCCCGCGCCGCGGCGCGGTCGCGGACGAAACGTGAGCTTGCCGCGATCAGTGCCGCCACCGAGCGCATGGCGGCAGCTGGCACAGGCGCGGAGTTCATGCGCGAGGACACCGCCTTCCACCTGGCCATCGCGCGGGCGACGGGCAACCGGTTCCTGGTGGAGGCCATCGAGCAGGGCCGCCTGCACCTCAACTCGGTCCTGGCGCTGCTGCCCGACAGCCACCTATGGCATCAGATGTCGGTACGGGAGCACGAGGCCATCTTGCGTGCCGTGGCGAGGCGCGATCCGGACGCGGCGCACGGCCTGATGTATGAGCACGTGAGAGGCACCGCACGCAGCGTGCGGGCGCTGCTCAAATCGCTTGATTCCAGGGCCGCCCACGCACGAAAGCGCGCCACGTAGAATCCCGGCCTCTAGCCAGGGAGACCGCACGGCAGCCAGCGTGTGACGGAGGGCTACTACAGATCCGGCCGCAGGTGCGCCCGAGCCGCATCGTTATCTCTAGCCCGCCCGCAACTGACGGCGAGTCCCTCGGTGATGCCCGAGCGCTCGCACGGCAACAGAACGCCGATTACGCGCTGTATGCCGGGTAAGGAGTTCACTGCAGATCAGGGGCGCAGAATTGGCAGGTCTGGCCCCTCCTGCATGGGCGATTACGTAGCCTTCCGGCAGGCACAGTTTCAGATGCGCCGCGGGCGGCGAGGATCTGTCGAAAGCGCCGGGGCGAGTACGTGCCTTAACGGTCTAGGGATCCTTGCTGCGGCGCAAAGGATTGACGATCACTCCCCGGGCCGCGGGATCGACCCGCCGGGGCTTAAAAGATCTTTAATTGGTGGTGTCCGCGGGGCTGGCGGGCCTGGCTGCTGGCGGTATGCAGGGTGTATGCGGTATGCGCACGGCGGCGGGTTAACCGCTGAGGCCCGGAAGCGCCGGGAGCGGGTCCGGCTGGCGGCGGTGGAGCGGTTCGAGCAGCGGGTGCCGGTCGCGCTCCCGATCTTGTGGCGCAACACTCCCTTGGCCAAGTTGGCCAGCAGCCCGGGTTGCGCGCGCCGGCGATCAGCGCCTCCATCATGGCCCGGCCCGACACGCCGAGCAGGTCACTGGCCACCGAGCCCGATCTTGATCCCGGCGTCCTCCAGCACCTTGGTCAGCCGCGGCGATGTGGGCCCGGACCGACCCGGGTCAACGCTATCGCGCCCGGGCCTTCGCGGTCGGCGCCGGCAACCACGCGACCGACCTGGACGTGACTCCTCCGAATGCCTTCCGGCACTTGGCTGTCAAGATCCCGGGCGCGCCGGTGCAAATCGCAGGCGGCCTGTTCGTGACCGCACTGTCCAGGCACACCCCTGCAACACATGACCGAGGTGCTTCACGGCGGGGGCTTCCCGACCATCGGCGGGAGGTCGCGCGATACCGGTGGGAACCCCCGCTTGCCAGGCAGGACCAGCCGGCTGCAGCAGGGACGTCGGGGTCAGCGCGGCCCGTGTGCTGGTCGATGATCAACACCAGCACGGTCAGCAACCGGAGCCGGGAGTGGGTCTAGCCGGACCGGGTGTCACGCTGGGCCGGCTTGGCGTGGGCGATGGTCAGGGTTCCCGCGCGGGGCTACCCTCAGCGTGGGCTGTCGTGTGCCCGTGCGGCGACGGGCAGGGGGTTGCGAGGGGCGTTGGGGCAGTGGCGGAGCAGCTTGGGCCGAGTTTCGCTGAGTTGCTGCGCGAGTTGCGGGCTGAGGCGATGTTGACCCAGGAGGAGCTGGCGGAGGCGGCGACCCTCTCCCCGCGGGCGGTTAGTGATCTGGAGCGGGGCATCAACCGCACGGCCCGCAAAGACACCGCGATACTGCTGGCTGGCGCCCTGGGCCTGGCTGGGCCCGCGGGAGAGTTGTTCGTGGCGGCGGCCCGTGGCAGGATCCCAGCGTTAGAAGCGCTGGCGGCTGTCCGCGGCACCCGGCCACGCCCGGCGCCGCCTGGGCAGTCGGCGTACCTGGCGCAGGTGCGCGACATCGCTCCCGACGTGCTGATCGGGCGGGACACCGAGCTGGCCGAGTGGGCCGAGTTCTGCGCTGGCGATGACCCGTACGCCTGGTGGCAGGGTAGGCCGTGGGCGGGCAAGAGCGCCCTGGCGTCGTGGTTTGTCCTGCATCCGCCGGCCAGTGTCGACGTCGTCTCGTTCTTTGTCACGGGCCGTCTGTACGGCCAGGCCGACAGCGACGCCTTCCTCGACGCCATGATCGAACAGCTCGATGCCCTCGCCCCGGCCGACGCAGGATCGATCGCCAGGGCACAGGCCGGGGCGTGGCTGAACCTTCTGGCGTCGGCGGCAGCCCAGGCGGAAGAACGAGCCCGGCGGCTCGTCGTGGTCGTGGACGGGCTTGATGAGGACGAGGCCGGCGCCACGCCTGCGAGGGGGCGACCCAGCATCGCTTCCTTGCTGCCCCGCCGTCCCCCGCCTGGTGTCCGGTTCATCGTTACCAGCCGCCCCGACCCAGGCATTCCCGATGACGTGCCCGTCGATCATCAGCTGCGGGCGTGCACTGCGCATCCCTTGCGGGTGTCGAAGGAGGCCAGGGGCATGGAACTGCGCGCCAAGCAAGAACTGCGCGACCTGCTCTCCGGCGACCAGGTCGCGGTCGGCGTCGTCGGCTACATTGCCGGGTCAGGAGGCGGCCTGACCCGAGGCGACCTGTCGGTGCTCACCGGGGCGCCCCCGCACCAGCTCGACCGGGTCCTTCGCGGCGTGTTCGGGCGCAGCCTTCACACGCGGGCATCCGCCGACCCGCGCGACCCGCACGCAGACGCGGCAGCGCGCGTGTACCTGTTCGCGCATGAGACCTTGCGCGTCACCGCCGAAGACCAACTCGGCGGTGAGGTCACCCGCTACCGGCACAAGGTCCACGAATGGGTCAGTTCCTACGCCGAGGACGGCTGGCCCGACATCACGCCCGGCTACGCCATCCGCGGCTACCCGCGCATGCTAGCAGCCACCGGCGACGTGACCCGGCTGTCCGCGCTGGCCCGCAGCCCTGCCCGGCACGCGTTCCTGCTGCGAGTCACCGGCAGCGACTACGCCGCCCTCAGCGAGATCAGGACCGCGCAGAGCCTCATCGCCGACCAGGGTGAACTGGATCTGCAGGCTCTCGCCGAGCTGGCCGGCTGCCGGGACGCAATCTCGATCCGTAACCAGTCCACTCCGGCTCAGCTGCCTGGCGTGTGGGCGCGGCTGGGCCGATACGACCACGCCGAAGCCCTCGCGCGCTCTATCACCGCCCCCTTCGCCCGCGCCAACGCGCTGACCGGCCTGGTCACCGCGGCCGCCGAGACCGGCGACCTGGACCGCGCCGAGGCCCTATGCGCCCGCTCGCCTTCGTCGGAGGGCCGCTGAGCATCCGGCAGGTGGCCGATCGCCGGGACGGGGCGGTCCGTGCCCTGGAGCGAGCAGGCAGGCCCGTGGCCGACATGCACGTGATCGAGACGCCCGCGCTGAATGTCTCGGCCGGCCAGCGGGCTGGCGCGGCGATAGCGGAGATTACGGCCGACGCCAGGCCCACCGCCGTGTTCTGTGCGAATGACCTGCTCGCGCTCGGTGTCTTGCAGGAGATGACCAGTCACCGGATCCGTGTGCCTGAGGGCATCGCCATCGTGGGATACGACGACGTGGACTTCGCGTCCGCTGCGGCTGTTCCCCTGTCCTCGGTCCGGCAGCCGCGGCATCAGCTCGGCCGCGCTGCTGCCCAGTTGCTCATCGAGGAGGCCCTCGGCAGCGGCGCGCACCGGCACCGCCAGGTGGTCTTCGAGCCGGACCTGGTGGTCCGCAAGTCAAGCCGGGGCCGCCCGCGCCGACCCCGCAGACCAGCCGTTGCTGCCAAGGTCTCGTCGGCCGACGCCACGCGCACCCAGGGCTCGCCGACA
>Ga0126371_10006874_pt1 | contig 10157 bp, 7 predicted proteins | sample PanSoiMetaPlot_4_FD_110145 | JGI IMG/M metagenome (GOLD analysis project Ga0126371, IMG submission 110145) | Tropical forest soil microbial communities from Panama - MetaG Plot_4 | ecosystem: Environmental > Terrestrial > Soil > Tropical forest > Bulk soil | place: Panama | collected 2016-02-17
AGCTGCACCATCAACATCATTCGTTACGCGAACGCCGCCGAGCGGAACAACAAGGCCGCTCAGGCGGCCGACAGCGTGCCGGAGCCGGATTTTCGCGGCGCATCCGCGCATCCTTGCCGACGTTGCTCGCCGATTCCTTGCCGCCGTGGTTTTCAACCAGTCTTTGTCCGCGGGGAACGGCGCCGCCCGCGCAGATTGCTCACATTCCCCGACGCCATTCCGACGGCGCGACACCTACCATTTTCTTGAAGGCTCGACTGAATGCGGCCTCCGAACCATATCCGATTTTGGCCGCAATGGTCGCAATGTTGGCGTGACCGCCGTCCAGAAGTCCCGCGGCAATCTGCATCCGCCATTTGGCGAGGTAGTGCATCGGCGGCATCCCGACGAGATCGCCGAAGCGCTCCGCCAGCACCGAGCGCGACAGCCCGGTCTCCTTGCCCAATTCCTCGATTGTCCAGCCGCGCTCCGGCTGCGCGTGCAAGAGCGATAGCGCTTTGCCAACGAACGGATCGCGCAACCCCGCGAGCCATCCCGCCTGTTCCGGCGGCATTTCGGCGAGATGCCGCCGAACAACCTCGATGAACATGAGCTCGCTCAGTTTGGCGAGCACGCTTTCCCCGCCAGCGCGCTTGTCGGTCGATTCGCTCGTTGCAAGGCGGATGAACTGACCAAGCCAAGGCGTCCCACCGTCTTCAGAATCACGGACCGTGATGACTGGCGACAGATTGTCAAGAAGCGGATTAAACGGATGGGCATCGCAGGCGAGGTAACCGCAAACTAACTTGGCCGAGATCGGCCCCTCCTCGCCAAGACTAATGGAGAACGGCAGTTGGCTGCTGGCGGCAGCATCGAGCGCTTCTGCCGGAGGCGGATTGGTGCGCATACCCGGATTGCTTGACAGGACATGTGGATCGCATCTGGTGAACACAATAACCTCGCCGGCTTCGATCGGGATCGGCTCTTCCCCAATGATGTTGGCAAAGCAACGGCCCTCGGTGAGCACATGGTACGCAATCAGATGCCCGGCACCCGGTAGGATCCTCGGCAGGATCAGATCTTTCTGAGGCGATTCTGCGACCCAGGGAGTTTTGGCCACGACGTCAAAGAACGCGGCCCCGGTGAGACGCACCGTTTTCAGCACATCAGATAATGCATCAGCGGTCATCCGCACTCCCAGACGCCTGAGCATCTAATCCGGACGGCCGGCCAACCGCGATGTGACTTTCCGACGCTGGGTCAAGCATTGCGGACCCTTGATCATTCACTCCCCGGCTCGGCGGGGCTACGAACAGGGGTCCTCGCGTGAACATCGCGATGCCCCATTGAAAAATAAAGGAGTATGAAGGTGACCGTTCAAACAGCTGCTACCGTCGACTTCGGCGCGATCAAGGCTCGCCAGCAGTTCGCCTGGTCTTCCGGCGACTATGCCATCGTCGGCACTACACTCCAGATCGTCGGCGAGACACTTTGCGAAGCCGTCGATCTTCGCAGTAACCAGCGCGTCCTCGATGTTGCCGCCGGCAACGGCAACGCGACTCTCGCGGCTGCTCGCCGCTTTGCCGATGTCGTATCGACGGATTATGTAGGCTCGCTTCTCGAGCGCGGACGTGAGCGGGCCAAGGCCGAACGCCTATCCGCCACCTTTCAGGAGGCCGATGCAGAAGCGCTCCCCTTTGCCGACGACAGTTTCGACGTCGTACTCTCTACCTTCGGCGTCATGTTCACGCCGCGGCAGCAACAGGCCGCCAGCGAGCTTATCCGCGTCTGCCGCCGGGGCGGAAAGATCGGCCTCGCCAACTGGACGCCGGAGAGCTTCATCGGCGAGCTGTTCAAGACCATCGGCAAGTACGTTCCGCCCGCGCCGGGCCTGAAGTCGCCGGCCCTCTGGGGCAACGAAGCACACCTCGCTTCCCTGTTCGGCTCGCGGGCCGCAATCGCAGCCGAGCGCAAGACATTCGTCTTTCGCTACAAGTCACCGGCACATTGGGTTGAGACGTTTCGCGGATATTACGGTCCGGTTGTCAAGGCCTTCGCGGCCATCGATCCGCCGGCACGCGAGGCGCTCGCGGTCGAGCTCAAGGCTCTCATCGACCGATTCAATGTCGCTGACGACGGCACGGCGGTCATCCCGGGCGAATATCTCCAAGCCGTCATCACCAAGCGGAACTGATCGTTCGCGTCATTCGAGTCGCGCCGTAAGGCATAAAGAAGAACTCTGTTAGGGTGAGCAGAATGAGAACAGCGTCAAGACCTCATTCACGGGATGCAAGCGTGGATGCCGATGCGGACTGCTCGCGACGGTGCGATCATGCGCTCGCGCTGCTGCTTACGCACCGTGGAAACCCCGCCGCGATGATCGATCGGGTCCTCGCCGACGCCCCTCGATGCGTGTTCGCCAATTGCCTGCGGGCCGCATTGATCGTGCGGGCGGATGACATTGCGGCGTGGTCGGCGTTAAACGAGAGTGTAGCCGTTATCGAGGCGGAGTGTGCGGACCCCAACCATCCCGCGCGCCGCCACGCCGCTGCCGCGCGTGCCTGGCTCGAGGGCGACCCGGCCCTCGCGCTCGACCGTTATGGCGAAATCGTCGCCGAGCGCCCCCGCGACGTACTAGCGATCACCCTCGCGCATGCGCTCGACTTCCGGCTCGGTCGCCGGCAGATGCTGCGAGATCGGCTCGCCCAAGCGCTGCCCGCTTGGGAGGCAACCCTGCCCGGCTACGCCAGCGTCCTTGCCATGTATGCCTTCGGTCTCGAAGAGAACGGCGAGTATCGCCGCGCCGAAACCGTAGCGCGTCGCACGCTCGACCTCGACCCAATGCATCCTGGCGCCATCCACGTCATGGCCCATGTGATGGAAATGCAAGGACGCAACCGTGAAGGACTTGCATTTCTCGCGGCGACCGAAGGCGCATGGGGCGAAGGCACGGGCTTTTCCGTGCACCTCGCCTGGCACCGCGCGCTGCTTCATCTCGATGCGGGCGAGATGGGTGCCGCTCTCAAGATCTACGACGCGCAGATCGCGAATGCCGACCCGTCGGATATGTCCGCGCTCGCGGACGGTGCGGCATTGTTGTGGCGGCTCCAGCTGCGAAGCCTCGACGTGAGCGAACGGTGGCGGCTGCTGGCCGATCGCTGGGAGCGGCAAACGCTCGTGCGTGCGCGGTCCTTCTACCTCGTGCACGCAATGATGGCCTTTGCGGCCGCAGAACGAATGGCGGCCGGCGCACGTTTGCTTGCGATGCTTGCCCGCACCGACAGCAGCTACCCTTCCCGTTCGAGCCCTGAGGCAATTCTCGCGGAGCCGTTCTGCAAGGCACTTCTCGCCTTCGCACGCGGTGACTACGCGGAGTGCGTCGAATGGTTGACGCGCGTGCGCAGCATCGCGCATCGCTGTGGCGGCAGTCTTGCTCAATGCGATCTGATCCATCTCACCTTCACCGAAGCGGCACTGCGTGCACGAAGGAAGTCTCTTGCCCGCTCGCTCGTGGCGGAACGCTCGGCGTGGAAACCGGCGAGCGGCGTTAATCGGCTGCTACAAAATCGCCTGCGGACGATGTCGCGTGACGAACGAAGCGTGGCCGCCTAGACCAACGCCGGCCCAGTCGCACCGCGAGGCTTGCTGCGGGCCTGCGAGGCAGGAGCTTGAGCCGCTGCTGATCACATTTCTCCGGTTCATCCTCCTGCCGCTGTCTCACGTCATGGAACGGCCGTATCAGCCTCTGCGACTGGCAGCTCCACGAAGACGTGCCAGCCCGGTCGCGTGACGCTTGTGGAGGCAGACCGGACATCGCGACTCGTGCAGCATGCGGTTGGGTGGTCTGGGAGTGTGCGGCGCTGGCCGTTTGGACCTGGGCAACGCTCGACAGATCGGCTTTGCCGAGCGCTAGGCTGACATCAGGACGATGCGGGCTCCCGCAATCTGGTACGGACCGGCAGGGCTGGGAGCAATCCCTCAAAGGCGAGTGAAAACGATCAGTGGGGCGATCGCGGCTCAAGCATAGATAGGGCAAGCGCGTCCCGGCAGAGCTTGTCGGGACCACGCTCTCCCTTAGATGCCAACTCAACTATTCGTTCAGCGGCGACCTCGCGAACAAAGGCAAGCAGTCTCCACTGCGCTTGCGCGATCGCACGAAATCCGACTAAAGATCTGCGCTCCGCCGCCCGGTCGAATTGAACAACAATTTGGCTGACTAAAACAAGTTTGTAGGTCGGCCGCAGTTCTCCGCCTCGGCGATCTGACCGCATCTCATTCATCTTGAGCCAAGCCTGCGAGGTCCGGCCATACTTTCGGATGGGGCGGCTGCGATATGTTCAACTCTTTGGAGCACTTCATCTTTTGTCGATCCACGCGCACTTTGCGCCAGGCCAGAACGATACCACCAGATGATTTACGGAGCCGCCGCATTAGCAAAATGTGATCGAACGAACATCAACAATTGAGGGAGTCTGAGAATGAAACGAGCAACCACGCTAGTGGCGATAAGCTTGAGTCTTGCCATTGTGCAGCCAGGCGCCGCCATGGCACAGCAGAAGCAGCAAGTCTCTTTCAAAAGCCCGCCGGAACATACCAAATACAATCAGCAACATGTCATCGATGTCGGAGACCTGCCCGGACATGAAGTGCGAGTCTATGAGATTCACCGGACCTACCCCGACAACGCCCCCATGGTCAACGGATTGAAGCTTGTCGAATCGTGGACCCGCGGATTGTCCGACTATATCGAGGGGAACGGCTCGAACACGAGCTACACGGTCTACGCGTTTGACAACGGCGACAAGCTGTTCAGCCGCGTCTCTCTAGTGGCGCAGGGCCTAGGCGGCGGGAAGCTGACCACCACTGCGGCCGGAACCATCACGGGCGGCACCGGGAAGCTCACCGGAATCCAAGGCACCCTGCGAACGCGCGGCACCGCGGAGCCAAAGGTCGGTGTGAACGAGAATCAGACCGACATCGAATACTGGTTCAACAAATAAACGGCGATCTTACGTAGGCGCCAACTGCTTCAGCTTGGCGCTTCCGTACAGTGCGCCTGCAACGCATAATATTGGAGGAATACAATGAATCGGCGTGCATCTGGGCGCTCAGATCGGCATTCTCTGCGTTCTTCATAGGTGGGGATCGGCGCTCAATCACCATCCTTATGTCCACATGATCGTGCCGGGCGGCTCGTTCGATGGCGCTTTTCGGCCGCCGGCCGTCAGAGCGCGTGGTTAGATCGTAGCCGTTGAACAGCGCTGAAGGTGCCATGCCCTCGCCGCTCTCCCCATAGCATCTGCACACCTCCGGACTCATGCACTGCAAAAGAACGGCGGCGCCCCTTCCGCCGGCGCGCGACGCTGATGTAGCCTCACCGGCCAGGGAAACGACCCAGCGTTTTTCACTCAAACCTTTTTCAATCCCGCGTTCGCCGAGATGTTCGTCAAGAAGGGCTACATGGTCGCCTTCCCGCAACGCCGCGGCCGCGGCAAGTCGGAGGGGCTCTACAACGAAGGATTCAATGTTGACCGTAGTCAAGGTTACGCCTGCGACCCGAAGCTGTCCCTGCCGGGTGCTGACCGCGCGCTGACCGATATCGCCGCCGCTGTCGAGATACTGCGGCAGCGGCCCGACATGGCCCGGCAGCCAATCCTTATGGCCGGCGTCTCACGCGGCGGCATTCTTTCGATCGCCTACGCCAGGATGTACCCGCACGAGGTCGCCGGCGTGATCAACTTCGCGAGTGGCTGGATGGGCGAAGGATGCCGGAACGCGGGCGAGATCAACGGCACGCTGTTTAGACGCGGCGGGATGTTCCCGCATCCGACCTTGTGGCTCTACGGCAACCACGACCCCTTCTACAGCCTCGACCATAGCCGCGCGAACTTTGCCGCGTTCCAAGAGGCGGGTGGCAAGGGTTCGTTCTTCGACTTCGAGGTGCCGGGCGGGAACGGGCACATGGTGATGTCTTCCCCGCCCCTCTGGGCCGACCACGCCGACCGCTATCTCGACTTGATCGGCGCCGTCGCGAAACAGTAGCGATACTTTAAGAACCTCATCGGTCCAGGGGCGGCCGCCCTTTCAAGTCCGCTGTCACGGAGGGCGATCGAGAGTAAGCGGACTCACCACGAATCGAATTCCACGATGCTGACGTGACCCAAAATGGGTCGGGGTCGAATGGCATTACTTCATTCCAGACGATGACCTCTCGCGCTTCATGCGCGGCAAGATTGCCCTTTTCTCACATCGGTCGCTGAAGTCGCGTTGTGCATCCGCGGGACCGACTTTCGAGGTTGAGAATGTCGGCTCCGCGTTTTGGTCGTGTAAGAAGCTCGTCAAGGATGTCGGTCCCGGCAGGCAGAAGGCGGGGCATCTCCGGGCGCGGAACACGTAGCGCTGTTCCGTCGTGGGTGCCCGTATTCGTGCTTCAAGCACCGCGCAATCCGCCGGCGTCAGCCGGACTTCGGCAGCTTTGGGAATAATCCCAATGTTGAATCCTGAATCGGGCCTCCGTAAAACCGGCTGCTAGTCCTTCCGGGGATTACCATGGAACCAGCCGCGGGCGCGAACCGCTCCGCGCTAGGCACCTCGTGAAGAACGCTTGCCAGGCGGCCGCAAATACTGGCTAAATCGGTCCGCAAGTCGCGGCGGGGGCCGCGCTGACCAAGCGGGGGAAGTCCTCAACCACATCAATGAGCACGATGTCGGAGACGGCGCCCAGGAGGGCGTGACGTCTGCGCCATTGACCCTACCGAGCGAAGCGGTCCGGCCCGAGGTCAGGAATCTGCAACCGTTGCGCCGGCCTTAGCCCGAGTCCCTTGAAAGGAACAATGACGATGGCCTTTGCAGTCGACATCTACAACCACCCGCTAGAGGCAAGCGTGGTGTTCAGCGCCGCGCTGGTGTTTGTCCTGGCTTTCAGATGGAAAGCATCCTGATCCTCACTTGGCGCGGAGAGCGATATTTTTCGTTCGCGTTGCGCGAAGCGACTGCAACTCGAAACGGCTAAGACACAGCTCGGCGGTGCCCGTGAGCGCGACCAGCACAAATCACCCGTAGCAGGATCATCAGCGCCGCGATTTCCAGCCTGCGTCGGTTCATGCTTCGGTCCATTTTTTGCCGTTCGGCGGTCCGCAAAAAACTGCGTTCAACCGCGGCCGCTAAAGTGAGTGGCTGCGCGCCGCGGGCAAAGAGGCGTCTCCGCAATCCGCCCCCTCAGGGGCAGCGCTGCGAGTCAAAAAAACCTTAAAATCTTAAGAACCGGGTGGCTGAAAATTTCCGCAGCATTCCGTATGGGCCCGGGTGGCGTCATGCTCCCAGCGCGTCGCGCACACTATCTGGTGAGAATGGCAATTCGCGCAGGCGGACCCCGGTCAATGCCGCGACGGCGTTGCCGACCGCGCCACCAACCAACGGCAGTCCGTCCTCGCCGGCTCCGGTCGGCGGATTGTCAGTGGAGATCACTTTTACGTCGATCTGCGGCATGTCCGACATGCGGGGGACCCGATATTCGTTGAAATTCCTCTCCTGGACGCGGCCGTCCTTAATGGTGATCTTCTCCCGAAGGACGTGGCCGAGCCCGAACACCATGCTGCCCTCAATCTGGGCTGCGAGATTGCGCGGCTGCACAGCGAGCCCAGCATCGATAGCGGCCCAGATGTTGTGGACCTTGATCTTGCCGGTCGAACGGTCGAGCGACACTTCCGCGATCCCCGCCCCCAGCGTGTCGTCCTTTTCCATGACCGCGACTCCAAGCCCGCGTCCATCTCGTGGTCTGCGCCAATCGGACATTTCGGCAACCGTGTGCAGCAGAGTCTGGACACGCGGCTGCCCCACCGAAAGCCCAAGCCGAAACTCGATCGGATCCCTTCCGAGTTCCCTGGCGATCTCATCGAGAAAGCTCTCGACCGCAAAAGCGTTGTAGTAGACCCCCACTCCGCGCACCGACGACAGCCTCGCCCCGCGTGTTTCGACGATGTGCTCGGCGAGCTTGTTGGGAATTGGGTAGTGTGGCAGCGCCGATCCCTTCATAACGATGCCATCGATTGGTGGCGCAGCGCTACCCGTGAGGCCCGCCCGATATCCGGCTACCGACTCAGCGACCACGCGATGATGCCACGCGATCAACCGACTGCCGGCATCGAACCCCGCCTCGAGGTGATGCGCTGTCATGGGCCGGAACTTGCCGGTCGCAATGTCGTCCTCGCGGCTCCAGATGACCTTGACGGCCTTGCCGACCACCTTGGCGAGACGCACGGCGTCGAGCACCACATCCTGCGGCCCGCCGCGGCGTCCATAGCCGCCGCCGATGAGATGCTGATGGAACGTAATTTTTGAGCGCTCCGTCTGCAGCAGCCGCGCGACGTCATTGAAGAGGCCACTAGGATTCTGCGTACCGACCCAGATCTCGGCCGATTTTCCATCCGCGCCGACCACGGCGGTCGCGTTCATCGGCTCCATCTGGGCATGATAGGTATACCGCGTGCGATATTCGCCGCGGAAAACTCGTGCGGCGCCACTCAATGCGGCGACGGGATCGCCAACCCCTGAGAACTTCAACCCGGCTCGATTCTTGTCGCGCGCAATGGCGGCAAATTCCTCAAGTGCGCGCTCTGAATCGTGATAGGCGGCGGGCGCATCGGTCCACGTGACCCCAAGCCTGTCCTTCGCGGCCTGGACTGCTGTGACCGAATTGCCGACAACGGCCACACCGGATGGTAATCTTACCACGTCCATGACACCGGGAAGGGATCGTGCAGCGGAGTCATCAATCGTCGCCGGCGTGCCACCTTCATAGGGAGATTGCAGCACGCCGGCGTAGACCATTCCTGGAAGCTGGACATCGATGGCGTATTTTGCGGCGCCGGTCACCTTGGTGGGGAGGTCGAGCCGCGGCAAATTCTTGCCGATGTAACGGAAGCTCGCTGGGTCCTTGAGGTCCTTGTCTTCAATAACGGGAAGCTTGGCTGGCACTCTGACGAAGGCGGCGATCTCCCCGTAGCTAATGCGACGGCCGGTCGCCCGGTGCACAACGACGCTTGGCTCGGTCGCGAGTTCCACAGGCGGAACGCCCCATTTTGTCGCGACTGCATTGATGAGGATACGGCGAGCTTGGGCGCCAGCAATTCGCATCGGCTTGAAATAGCCACGAGTAGCCAAGCTTGCCGTGGTGTTAAAGAGCCCGTTCCATTGCGGATTGCCGAACTTCATTTCGTTCCATTCGGGGGGGAAGATCGCCTTGATCTTGGACCAGTCAGCATCGAGTTCGTCGGCGAGCACGGCCGGCAAAGTGGTGAACGTCCCCTGTCCCATCTCGGCCGCCGGGGATACGACGGTGATTACGCCATCCACCGCTATGTTGAGCCAAACGTTCAGCGAAAGCGGAGCCTCAGCAAGCACCCCATCCGCATCAGGTGACACGATTAGAGCTAAGGTGACCCCACCGAGCGCCGTTAGGAAATCGCGCCGGCTAGCGGTCGCGTTCACGTCGATGCGCTCCATAGCTCGGCCTCCGTTCTCGCACCGATGATCTTCGGACGCTTCTCGATGAAGACTACCTGATCCTGTGGACGATTCACTCCCAAGGGACGGCAATGGACCTCTCGTCTTCGTTCTCAACGTTATCGACGGATGTCTGCCTCCGATCTTGCAACCGGCTCAACGTCCGATATTGAGGAAGAGCGCCGTCTCCCCTACGTAGCGATGACAAGGCGAAGGATCAGCTTCACGTGACGGTGCCACAGCGCTTCTATACCCATGGTCTGCGAAGCGATGGCGGAGCGTCACGTTTACCACAACGCTCGCGTTTCGTCCCCCCGCCATCTTGGCACATTTTGACCTGTGCTCATGGCCAAGCATGAACCCACACGCAGCATGGATGGCAAAACTAGCACGCCCGTTGATCTGCGCGCCAGGATGCGCCGACACGGCGGCTAAGCTCAGGCTGAGCATATGGTGTCCAGTCCCACCAAGCGCGGACATCCACGGCTTCGACTACGCGGCCGACGCCGCCCTACGGTGCGCCGGAGCCCTCACCCGCGACATCTCTAGTAGGCGCTGGATCTCACGCTCGTGGAAGAGCTCAAAGGGCTCGCGCGGGAAATGACCGTGCCACTTTCCGCTCTTGGGATCGCACGCAGAGCACAACGGCGTCGTCTCGCGGACGCGAGCTGACC
>Ga0126371_10006875_pt1 | contig 10157 bp, 9 predicted proteins | sample PanSoiMetaPlot_4_FD_110145 | JGI IMG/M metagenome (GOLD analysis project Ga0126371, IMG submission 110145) | Tropical forest soil microbial communities from Panama - MetaG Plot_4 | ecosystem: Environmental > Terrestrial > Soil > Tropical forest > Bulk soil | place: Panama | collected 2016-02-17
GCTAGGAATGATCGAGACGCGCGGCCTGGTGGCGATGATCGAAGCCGCCGACGCCATGGTGAAGGCCGCCAAAGTGACCCTGATTGGCTGGGAGAAGATCGGCTCCGGCTATGTCACCGCTCTGGTGCGCGGCGACGTGGCCGCCGTTCGCGCCGCTACCGACGCCGGCGCTGCCGCTGCGAGGCGTGTCGGCGAACTGATCGCGGTCCACGTCATCCCGCGGCCGCACCAGAGCCTGGAAGACGTCCTGCCGATCGGCAAATCGCAGGCCGCCGGCAAGTAGCCGCCATGATTCTGGCGCGCGTGGTGGGCACGGTTGTGGCCACCCGAAAAGACCCCCGCCTCGAAGGCAAGAAGCTGCTCATTCTCAAACCCGTCTCGCCCGAAGGCAAGGACGAGGCCGGCTATGTGGTCGCCGTCGATACCGTCAGCGCCGGCTATCGCGAGCGCGTCCTCGCCGTCTCCGGCAGCTCCGCCCGCATGGCCGAAGGCTGCAAGGATACGCCTGTCGACACCGCCATCATCGGCATCGTCGACGACGTGCGGTTGGATTGACCCCGTGTTTCTCGGCCGCGTTATCGGGTGCGTTTGGGCGACCGCTAAGAACCCGTCGCTCGAGGGCTTGCGCTTCCTGCTGGTGCAGCCGGTGACTCCCGAATTGAAGAAGACCGGCAAGCGCTTGGTGTGCGCCGATTCTACGGGCGCCGGCGCCGGCGAGCTGGTCTATTGGGTGCGCGGCCGCGAGGCCGGCATGCCCTTCCTGCCGAAGCAGGTGCCAGCCGACGCCACCATCGTCGGTATTGTCGATGAAGTGCAGGTGAAGCGGCCATGCTGATTGGGCGCGTAATCGGCGAGGTGGTGGCCACGCACAAACACGCCAGTCACGAAGGGCGCAAGGTGCTGGTGGTGCAGCCGCTCAATCTCGACGGCAGCGACCGCGGTGATGCCGTGCTGGCGCTGGACGCGGTCGACGCCGGTGTCGGTGACCGCATCCTGCTCGCGACCGACGGCTGGGCCGCTTCAAGCGCCACCGGCCGCCCGCAATCGCCCATCGACATGGCGGTCATCGGATTTATCGATCAGATTGACGTGCTGCCCGGGGTTTTGTGAAGAAGCTGTCAGTTGTCAACTATCCGGCTTTCAGCTTCGGAATGAGTGCCGTCAGCATGCGTTTCAGCTCGACGGTGGCAGCCAAGACCGACGCCGCCCTCTGTTCCAGCTGATTGCTGACCGCTTCTCCCCACTAAAGCTTTTCGCCTTCCTGCCGATTACCGCAGCGTGAGGTGGCATGCCTTCCGTTCAAACTCAGTACTTCGGCGTAATTTCCTACGAGCCGGACAGCACGCTGGAATTTCCGCGCGGCTTGCCGGGCTTTGAAGAACGCCACCGGTTCGTGGCCCTGCGATTTGCCGACACCCAGCCACTGGTCTTTCTGCAGAGCCTGGAGGATCCGGGTGTTTGCTTTATCACACTGCCCGTGTTGGCAGTAGACCCGCGCTATCGTCTCGGGATCAGCAATGAAGACCGGGATTTGGTGGGGCTGCCCCTGGCGCGGCCTCTGCGGATTGGCGAGGACGTACTGTGTCTGGCGGTGATCGCGATTCGCGAGACCGGCCCGACGGCGAACCTGCTGGCCCCCGTGGTGGTGAATCTCCACAATCAGAAGGCCGTGCAGGCAGTCGATCCCGAATCCGAATATTCGCACCAGCACGCCCTCGTGCCCGAAGAGGCGCCGGTATGCTCATGATGGCGCGCCGCGAAGGCGAGACGATTCTGATCGGTGACGACATCGAGGTGGTGATCGCGCACATCGGGCGTTCGCGAGTGAAAGTGGGGATTCGCGCGCCGCGGGAACTGACGGTGATGGCGCGCGAAGTCAAACTGGTGCGCGACGAGAACCTGGCAGCCTCTGCCCGAAGCGCTAAGGCGCTTACCCGTCTGCTGACGCATTTGCGGCCGGCGCCTTCAAGTCCTTCGGGTTCGGGCCGATGAGGCCAGTATCCGGCAAGAAGCCGGCATCTCAAAAAGGAAGGATTTCTCCATGGCTTTCTCGATTCAAACCAATGCAAACTCTCTGATCGCGCAGGAGAACTTGCGCGTCAACAGTAATTTCCAAAGCCAGACCATCCGGCGCTTGACCTCGGGCTACCGCATCAACCAGTCCGGTGACGATGCGGCCGGCTTGGCCGTGGCCAACAAGTTCCGCACCGACATCGCGGAGCTGGGGCAAGGCGTGCGCAACGCCAATGACGGCGTGAGCCAGCTGCAGATCGCCGACGGCGGCATGAGCAATATTTCGAAGATGCTCGACCGGCTGAAGACCCTGGCTGCCCAATCCGGATCGGCCACCTTCACCGGCGACCGCACCGTGTTGAACAGCGAGTTCAGCACGCTGGTCGGTGAAATCGACCGGCAGGCGAGCGCCATCGGCTTGAACACCGGCGGCGATTTCGCCAAATCGTTGAGCGTGTATCTGGGCGGCGGTAAAGGCGCCACCGATTCCGCACTCATTACGAACGGCACCGTCACCATGGACCTCAGCAGAGCCACGGTGGATTCCCAGAGCTTGTCTCTGAAAGGCGTCCAGGCCGTCAACGGCAATACCTACGACCTCGGTGCCTCGAGCGGCTCGAGCGTGCAAAGGGTGGTCACCGATGCCACCAACCTGTCGAATCTTTCCACCGCCAACAACACCGTTTTCAAGTTCATCGGCCCCGGCTTCAGTGATGTCAATGGCGTCGGCGTATCGGTCAACATCAGCGGCGTGCAGGATATGACCACCCTGGTATCGGCCATCAATGCTGCCATTACTTCGGCCGCAAACCAGGCCACGTCTCAGGCGGCCGCCTTGAAGGCTTCCGGCATCACCGCCGCCATCGTCACCGATACCGCCGGCAATCAGAAACTCGGATTCTCTTCCAGCGTGGCCGCGTTCCAGGTCCAGGCCGAAGACTTGATGTCCAATGCGTTAATGGGCAACCTGGCCGTCGCCGCCAATCCCACCGGTGCTTCCATGGCCTACAGCGTCACCGCCAACAATCCCAGCGGTATCACGGCCGCGAACGCTACGGTCAACGTCCGGATCATTGGATCCAGCCTCTCCGGCCCCATCGACATTTCCGTGGTCGGCACAGGCGTTGAGAATCAGTCCCAAATGTTCACCAAGCTGCAAACCGCATTGAACGCCAATAGCACCCTGGTGGGCTCGGGATTCTCGGTGGATACCACCAACTTCCGCATCGTGAACGGCCGCGGCGAGTCCTTCCGCGTGGAAGTCACCAACGACAACGGCTCCATGGGGATGGGCGCGTTCCTGTTGGGTGGCCTGGGCAATGCCGCCGTGGAATATAGCGACATCACTGCTGCCGGGACTTTTGCCGGCAATAGCAACACCGCCACGGTGAACCTGAATTTCTCGTTCAATGGCGGCCAGAGCATTACGATTTCGGCCGGCCAGGTTCAAGGTACCGATACCGCGCAAGCCATGACCGACAAGTTCAACGCCCTGATTGCGATCAACACAACCCTCAACAAGACCGATATCCAGGTCATCAACAACGCCGGCACCCTGGAAGTCAAATCGGCCTCCGGCACGCTGTTCCGCTTGGCGGTTACTTCCAACGCCGCCACCGCCAACATGGGCTTCGGTGGTCCGGCGGCGCAAAACGCTTCCACCGGCTACACCGCGGGGGCCGTCGCTACTGCCAATAGCTCATTCAACGGCTATGTGGCCGGCGGCGCCTACGAAATGGCCAATGCCGCCGGCACCGTGACCAACCTGTCGTGGTCGAACCTCCGGTTTTCCACCGAAAGTCAGGCCATCACGTTTACCGCTGACGATGCTACCGGCAACCAGCACACTCTGACCGTTACGCTCGGCAATACCGCTGGAGCCCAGACCGGCAATAGCATCGACGCTGCCATTAAGGCCCTCAACACGGCTTTGCAGGCGTCCAACGATACCACCCTGCAAAAGATCACGGCCATTAAGGTTCGCGATCTGAGCGGCGGTGCCACGGGCGCTGAGAAGATCAACTTCATCAGCACCCTCAACAAGTTCACGGTCGGCCTCGGCACCGATGGCGGCAGCACCGCCGCTGCCAATATCGGTCTGGCCACGGCGAGTTCCGGTGCCGGAACCCAGGGAGTCAGCGTAACTGCCCACCAGGTGGGTACCGGCAGTGCGCTCGACATCAGCACACAGGCCGGCGCTTCGGCCGCCGTTACCGCTATCACCAGCGCGGTACGGGCGCTCGGCGTGGCCCAAGCTGCGGTCGGGAAAGGCCAGAACCAGCTGGCCTATGCCATCGGTCTGGCGCAATCACAGATCAGCAGCTTTTCTTCGGCTGAATCTCAGTTGCGCGATGCCGATATCGCAGCCGAAGCGGCGAACCTCACCAAAGCCTCGGTATTGCAGCAGGCCACCATGGCTGCCATGGCCCAGGCCAACTCCGCTCCCCAGGCGGTGCTCGCACTCCTGCGAGGCTAACCGTAAGTCGTTAACTTCTTACCAAGGGCCGGCGGGTCTTCCGATCCGCCGGCCGTTTCTTCTTCTTTTGGATCTCTAAAGTAAGACCGGCATGACTGCCGATCAAGCAGAGAGATGAATTTCCGCGCTGCGCCACTCCGCCCAGCTCCGGCGCGGCCCCTCTGGGTGGATTCCGCGTTCCAACTGGCGGTCCGGTGCCAGGGCGGCGGTTTGGCCGACAAGGCCAAACAACTGTACGGCAAGATTCTTCTGGCGTGGCCGGAGCATCCCGAGGCGCTCCACAACCTCGCGCTCCTCGCCGCCCAGGATCGCGAGTACGCCCTGGCTGGCGAATTGTGCGCCCGCGCTGTGCGGCTCCAGCCGGCCAACGCTCTGTTCCACGCGTCGTACGGCAACGTGCTGGCAATGGCCGGCCACGCAGCACAGGCTCACTCGGAATATCTCCGCGCGCTCGAGCTCGATCCCCGCTGCGTCGACGCGCTGTACAATCGGGGAAATCTGCTGCGAACCGAAGGCGCTTTTCGGGAAGCCATCGACTTGTTCCGGCGCGCCCTCGCCATTGAACCCCATCCTCGCGATACGTCGAACAACCTGGGTAACGTCTATCTTGCGGCGGGTGAGAGCGCCGCGGCCGCGGAGTGTTTCACAGAGGCGATGCGGGAGCAGCCCGACGATTTCAAGGCCTACGCCAACCTGGCGAACCTGCATAGCGCGCGAGGCGAATGGGAGCAGGCCGAATCTCTGCTGGGGCGTGCCCTTCAGCTCGCGCCACAGCAAGCCTGCCTGCATCACAACTTAGGCAAAGTGCTGGCGTCGGCCAACCGGCTGGGTCCCGCGCTCGCGTGCTTTCAAGAGGCGGTCCGATTGGACCCTGCTGCCGCCGACCTGCACATCAGCCTCGGCGGAGTCTACGGGAAGCAGGGCCGTTTCGAGGAAGCGCTCGCCTGCTACCAGCGCGGGCTCGCACTCGAACCGAAGTTTGCCGCGGCGCATGAAGTGGCGCTGTTCACGCTGCACTACAGCCCGGCTCTGGAACCGCCCGCGCTCGCGGCCGAGCACCGCCGCTGGGCAGAGCGTCACGCCGAGCCTTTGGGACAGCCGGCCCGCCGCTTTGCCAACTCGCCTGATCCGGAGCGGCGCATCCGCGTGGGTTATGTGTCGGGGGACCTGCATCACCATCCGATCGCGTACTTTCTCACGCCGGTGCTGGCGGCGCGCGATCGGCAACGCACGGAAGTGTTCTGCTACGCCTGCGGCAAAGTCGATAGCTGGACCGAGCGAATTCTGGCTTGCCAGCCGGTCTGGAAACCCGTCGGCTCTCTCGGCGACGCCGAACTCGCCCGCCAGATCGAACAGGATCAGATCGATATTCTCGTGGATCTTTCGGGACATACCGCGGGGAATCGCTTGCTGGTTTTTGCGCGAAAACCGGCTCCCGTACAGGTGAGCTGGCTGGGGTACTTCAACACGACCGGGATGCGTGCCATGGATTACCTGATCGTGGATCCGGAACTCGCGCCGCCCGAGGAACCGGCTCCGTTCGTCGAGGAGGCGCTGCGGCTTCCAGGCTGCTATCTGACATATGCGATTCCGGATTATGCCCCGGCAGTTGCTCCCGCTCCCGCTCTACGGAACGGATACGTCACCTATGGCTGCTTTAACAGCCTTTCGAAGATTGGGTTACACGTGGTAGCGGTGTGGGCCGAGATCCTCCGCCGCACCCCGGCCTCGCGGCTGGTGATGAAGAACTACGCCTTCGCCGATGAGACGTCGCGCCGCCTTTATGAGGACTATTTCGCGCAGTGCGGCATTGAGCCCGCGCGGGTGAATCTGCTCGGGCCTTCCCCGCATGGCGCGGTTTTGGAGCACTACGCTGAAGTCGATATTGCCCTCGACCCGTTCCCGTACAACGGAGGAACCACCAGTTGCGAAGCGCTCGCCATGGGCGTCCCGGTCGTCACGCTGCGCGGCGATCGGTTCGTCAGCCGCGTGGGAGCCACGATTTTGCGCAACGCCGGACTGGATTCGCTGATCGCCTGGAGCGAAAGCGAGTATATCGAGAAAGCGCTGGTTCTGGCCGCACAGCCAGAACTGGCAGCCGAAATGCGCACCGGCATGCGGGCGCTGCTGGCTCGATCGACTCTCTGCGACTGCACAGGTTTTACAAGGAAACTCGAACATGCTTATCGCGACATCTGGCGCCGCTGGTGCGCCCTCCAAAGCGGTGCCTGAAGCGGCCGCGACGCTGGCCGGGAGCCTGATCGCCGCCACCTGCCCGGCTTGCGGCCACCACGTCGCCGCGCCCTTCTATTCCGGGCGGCAGCCGCTGGCGACGCTCGGCTGGCCGCGCACCGCGGGGCAGGCGCGGGCCATGCCTGCTCTGCCGCTCGACTTCGTCTGCTGCACGTCCTGCGGCCACGTGTTTAACTCTTCCTTCGACTACACGAAGGTCCCGTACTCGGATATGCCCAACCTGATGTTCAACCGAGGCGGCCTCTGGTCGGATTTTCTGCGGAACATCGCGGCCGAGATGCTGGGCCGGCTTCCGCCGGAGCCGGTGGTGGTCGAGATCGGATATGGCGATGGAACGTTCCTGGATACGCTCGTCTCGCTCTGTCCCCGCGGGCGGTTCATCGGGTTCGATCCGCACGGCGCCACCGCGCCTCACGCCTGCCGCCTGGAGCTGCGCCGGGAACTGTTCGAGCCCGGTGTGCACCTGGCCCAACTCGCACCGGACCTGATTATGAGCCGTCACGTCATGGAGCATCTCAGCGACCCGCTCGGATTCATCCAACTCATGGCCTTGGCCACCACCTGCCTGGAGCGCAGCCCGCTGATGTATCTCGAGGTCCCCTGCATTGACCGCGCGCTGGCGACCGGCAGGACCGAAGATTTCTACTACGAACACAACTCGCACTTCACCACGTCGAGCTTCTGCCGGATGCTGGAGCGCAGCGGGGCGCACCTGGAGACGCTCGGGCACGGCTACGATTCCGAAGTCGTCTACGCCTTTGTCCGGTTGAATGCCCGGACCGAATTGATCCGCAATGGCCTGGCCGCCCTCCGCTTCCGCGCTCAAGCAGAGCGCTCGCGCGAGCGGATCCGGGCGCAGCTGGCGGCCCTCCACGAGTCCGGCAAGCGAGTCGCGATCTGGGGCGGTACGGGGAAGTCCGCTGCGTTTCTCAACGCTCACTCCGTGGACGCGGAGCGGTTCCCCTATGTTGTCGATTCCGACATTGCCAAGGCGGGCACGTACGTACCGGGCACTGGACAGGTGATTCAGTTTCGCGACCAGTTGTTGAGGGAGCCCGCCGACGTCATCGTGATCCCCTGCCAGTGGAGGGCGGCAGATATCGTGCGGGAGATGGAGGGGCGGGGAATTCGCTTCCAATCGGTTCTGATCGACTACCGAGGGGAATTAGTCGACTATTTTTCATCAGATCATCCGTATGGACGGATTCCCGATTGGGCGGCGTGCCGTCTGGTCGGCGCGCTGGAGAGTTCCTGGGATAACGCGGAACCCCACTCCGAAGAGCGGAGCCAGATGCACCCTCTAATCGGCCTTCGGTCCGGACAGGAGAACGCTCCTCCGCAGTTCGTTTCTGAAAGGCCGGTCTTCTTGACTACTCCCCGCCTGGTTTTTATATCAGCGCGCAGGTGTTGCAGGGATACACGGTCTCCCGTCCGGCGAGCGTCTCCCGGTAATTACGAAAATTTGGCTGGTTGTAGATCTCCAGTAAAGAGCGTTCCTTCGCGTTGCCCAGAGCGAATGTGCCGCGGGCATCCATGCAGCAGTGGGGCACGACGCCGTTGCAATGAACGCTGATGTCGAGCCATTGGGCGCACGGCATCAGAAATGGAATCGGCGTTCGAGCAGACGCTTGGTATCCGAGCCAGTTGGTCCGGCGCTTACAACATTGGAAGGAACTCGCGCCCGCAGTCGAATTCGGCGAAGAGATTCGCGCACTCCTGCTCAAAACGGGTATCCCCGCCATCGCCCGTGGCGATGCGGGATAGAATGACGGGACAGTCGAAGAAATGTTGGGAACGGTTTGCGTCCAGGAGTTTTCGGATATGCGACACGGTCCGCTTAAAATCGAGGCGCATGGATTCCCGGTATTCCGGCTCATTCGCCGCGTTGAACGACACATTGAAATACGTCAGCCGGCGAACGTTGCGGATTTTCTCGAAGAACCCCGGGGGAAGGACGTTCAGGTTCGTATACAGACCCAGCGTGGCGCGAGGGATCGCCAGATTCAGCAAAGCGATCCTCTCGAAGATCTTCTTGTCCATGAACGGCTCGTTGACCACGTTGAGAAAGACGTTCACGGGGATTCCCGGGGGAATGGCGGAGACCTCGCGGATGATCTTTTCATAGAGGGCGTCGCTCATTTCCTCGGACGCGCGCTCCAGTTCGTCGTGGGGGCAAAACCCGCAGTGCGCATTGCAGCGGCCCACGGTTTCCAACTGGATATTGGCGGGGTAGTCCATGTGGCGGGCGCGTAGTGCCAGATATCCGCTGACGTATTGCTCGGCGGCAGCCCGGAAGTCGAAGGTTGCCAGGCGTCCTCTGAAATCGAGCGCAGCCGAAAACTGAGGCGCCACTGCCAGCGCGCGATTCACCATGAGACGGGCCACGGCAAAGTGTCCGAGGGAAGCTTCGATTTCCGCCGCGAGCAATAGCGTATCCGGGTCTCGGGGCGCCACATCCAGCACCTGGTGCGTGATAGACCACGCCTCCTGGGTGTTCTTGATCCGCAGCGCCGCACGGGCGTAGTCTCGCGCCTCCTCCAGGGTCATAGTCCGTTGGATTCTGCCGGCCTGCTGTGTTTCCGCCAACCGTCCCTCCTTCAAGCGCTCCCGGCCGGTCAGGGTATGCGGTGTCGAGCTGACCCAGCGCCAGACCAACCCCGGCGTAGCGGCGAGCGTCCAGAAATAGTGCTATCGACGGAATGCCTGAGATCCTCCACGCCCCGTGCTGAGAGGTTCACCTTAGGGGAGTGCGTCTCCCATCCGTTACCGATCTCCGGCCGTTCGTGCGCTCGGTGGGGTCCGAGCCGGCGTCGGTAGCGGAAACGCTTCAAGTTTCCAGTAGTCCGGCCGATAAGCCTACTCGAGGCTAGGAGTGTATTTATGGGCACGGCCAGCAATGCCATCTTCACCGGCAGCAGCCAGTTTTCTCAGGATCTGCAGAGTGTCGTCAAGCGCGCTGTCGATATTGCTTCTCTGCCCATCACGCAGATGAAGAATGATCTGACGGACCTGCAGAATCAGTCCACGGCCCTCACCGGCCTAGACACGAAGTTCGCGGCTTTGCAGACCGCCGCGCAGCAGATCCAGGACGCCATGGGCGGGGCGGCTTATGAGGCGACGATCTCGGATCCGGCCAAGCTCAGCGCCACCCTCGGCGATGGCGCCATGGAGGGCGTTTACTCGGTCCAGGTGGTCAGTGCTGGGTCCTACGGAACCAGCATGACAACGAGTGGCTGGAGCTCTTCCGGTTCGCACACCTACCAACTCACGCTTGACGCCGGGACCACCAAGTTCGACATCACGCCGGCGGATACCAGCATCGCCAGCGTGGCGGCGGCCATCAACAGTCAGTACAGCGACAAGGTGCGGGCTATCGTGGTGAACGTCGGGTCCAGTGCGACGCCCGCCTACCGCA
>Ga0126371_10006876_pt1 | contig 10156 bp, 13 predicted proteins | sample PanSoiMetaPlot_4_FD_110145 | JGI IMG/M metagenome (GOLD analysis project Ga0126371, IMG submission 110145) | Tropical forest soil microbial communities from Panama - MetaG Plot_4 | ecosystem: Environmental > Terrestrial > Soil > Tropical forest > Bulk soil | place: Panama | collected 2016-02-17
CGCCCACCTGCTCGAGGGGGGGATCGCGGCCAAGCCCGAACAAAGCCTTGACCGGCTCTGCGCGCTGGCGCTGGAGATGGCCATCTATCGCGATTGCGTGCGATTCTATCCCTTCATACTTGGCGCTCAGCCGGTGCGGCCGATCGATCTGGCCGCGTTCTACGCCGCCATCGCCAATGAAGGCGTGCGCGTGACCCCGCATGTCGTCGAGGCGATCGAGCAAGGCGGCAAGACCTACCGACGCGGTACGCCGCGGCCGGCACCGGTCAGCGCACCCGACCGCGCCGCCTTCTACCAGCTCAAGAGCATGCTGCAAGGCGTGGTCAAACGCGGCACCGCGCACGCTTTGGCACCGCTCGCACCGTATATGGCCGGCAAGACCGGGACGACCGAGGACGAGAACGACGCGTGGTTCGTCGGCTTCACCAATGAGATCACGGTCGCGGTTTGGGTCGGCTACGACAATGCGAACGACGCTCGCCGCACGCTGGGTGATGGTGCAACCGGCGCAGCCGTCGCGGCCCCGATCGTCGAGTCGATCATCGAGGCAGCCTGGAGCCATGGCATGAGCAAGACCGCGCTGGCGCGCCCATCAGCGCAGGCGCAGAGCCAGCTGTCGTGCAAGTCGATCGACCCGGACAGTGGCCGGTCGCGACATGGATCGGACGAATGCCTCCGGCTCGACGACAAAGGGCGGCCGATCGAGGCGCGCAATCGTCTGGTTCATACCAATACCTATGCGCGGCGCAATAGCGACGACGACAACAACCGCTCGAATGCCTATCAGGAGCCTTGGCGGGAGGGCCCGGGCGCGGCGGCCTTCGGCAATGCCGGCCGCCCGGGCGGCTGGTGGGGCGGCTCGCGCCGAGACGAACCGCGGGAATGGCCGGGCCCCCGCCGCGGCTTCTGGAATTGGTGATCTCGGCCCGGAACCACAGGGCGCGGACGGCGTTTCGACAGAATGCTAAATCCGGCCGAGCTGTTGATCGAGCCCGAGCTTTTCCTGCGTGACGGACGCAGCATCCGTTCGATCGCGGACGCGATCAAATTGTTGCGCGAGCACGAAGGTCGGCCCGGGATCGACAATCGCGACGAGGTGCTGCACCTCCTGGAGCGGGCCGAAACCGACAGCGAGCTGCAACGGGCCGCAGAGGCGTTTTTGACCTGGACCAAGGAGCTCGATCTCTTGGCGCCGGCGCCCAGCGCGGGATCGGCATCAAAGTCTTTGCATTGAGACCCCATGGCTGTCCACGACACCGTCGGCGAGCCGATGAGCCAAGCCCAGGCCGTCGAGCAAGGGCCTATCCGAGGCGGCGTTCGAGCCAGAGGCCTTCAGGCCCAATCTTAGCGCAGCCGAGGCGGCGCGTCGAATTGCCGTGCTCGAGGCCAAATTGCCGCTGATTGATGAGCCCCCGCATGCGCTTTCGCGGCGCCCTCGGTCCCGATGCCTACTTCCGCAAGCACCGCCAAGTTGATCACTGCGGCGGGAACCGGCGCGGCTGATCAATATCGCGATCCAAAAACAGCCCGGCGACGGCGAAAGCAATAATGAGAGGCCCCCGTTCGCGCAGCTTCATGAAGATCGCGGCGATGATCAGCACCTTGACGCCCGCAATCGCCAGCGCGATGACCGTGTTGAGCGAGCAAGCGGCTGGTAGGCCACCACACTCGTAAGAGCCAGCAAAGCAAGCAAGCCCACCCAGGACAGCAGCGACGCGATGGGGGGCCGGCTCATCCGCTGCTCCGTCCCGGCAGATAGATCAAGGCGAAGAGAACGACCCAGACCGATATTCCCGATGAGGCCGTGTGGTATCTACGGCGCGAGGAGAGAGTCTGGGGCATCTTGCTGTGTTGTTGATCCTGCTCCAATTCGTGCTGCCTTTCTTTGCCATGCTCTCTGAGCGCTTGCGTTACGGACCCAGCATCATGCTCGCCCTCAACGTCCCGACGCTCGCCCTCATGATCGGATGGCTGTGGTTCAAATCGTTTGCCCTGATGGCATGGCGGCCCCTCGGGCCTGCCGTGACCCTCGCGCCCTGACCGGCGCTACCCGCCCGCTGCGTGAAAGGAGGAACCGGTCCACGGTCGGGAGCGTTACAATTGAATGAGGACAAGAGGAGACAAGAGGCTCGGCACACGGGATCGGGAGACCCAAGGCACCGCGCTTGCCGCAGGGCTCGTCCTGGCAGCTCTCTCGGTCCTGCCGTGTGGCGCGCAAAGCACTGCTCCGCAGTGCCAGCAGGCGCAGCGCCCGCAACCCGCGCAGCCTCGCAACGGCGCCGCTCCGCAGCAGGCCGACCGCGGAGATCAGAATCTGAGCGAAAAGCTCGATCGTTCTGAAGGGATCATCTGTCCGCCCGCCAACGTCGATCCACAAATCGACACGCCCCCGCCCGCGGGTGGAAAGACGCCGGTTATCCCGCCGCCCGGCAGCCCGGGCGGCGACCCGACGGTACGCCCCAAATCTCCCTGAACGCGTGGTTTCGGGCTGGTGCAGTGGCCGTCCTGGACGGCCACTGATTTTCACACGCCACATCATGTGCCGACGTCGTCGGCGACCAACAAAGAAAAGCCCATAGTGTTTCCCACGTCGCGCAACGGCGCTCTGCGCAAACGTGGCACCCTCGATAGGAATTCACGCGGATTGTGTTGGTTCCTTCATCGTAGCCGATGGAACTGACGCTACGCCTTCGATCGGCAGTTCGTCAGAATGATGGTCGAGGATCACCAGACGTCAAGGATTTCGAAAGGAGACCAAGAGCTCCAACGAGCAGATCGCCGGATTTGCAAAGGACACGCTGCCTACGCTGCAGAAGCACTTGGGCACAGCGAAGTCGCTCGCCAGCAGCAAGTCGTAGCAACTGCCAAGCATGCACGCGGATGTCACCAGGCCGGTGCGCGCCGGCCCGGTGAGATCGTACGTTCAACAACCGACGCCGCCGGTGTTGGGAACCTGCGTCGTACCGCTACGATCATTCGTGGTGTTCGGCGTGCCGGGCGCGTTTGTGGACGGCCGGGTGGCGGCGGCGCTCCCATCCGCAGACGCGCCGCCGGCGGTCGCGCCGGAACCGCAACTCGGCCGCGACTGGCCGGATGTCGTGGGCGGGGCAACGCCCTGCGTCTGTTCCGGCGTGGACGGTCCTACGCCGCGGTTCGGCGCCGGCATGCTCCCGGGCGCGGACGAACTGCTGCCTGCGCCCGCTCCGGCTCCGCCGCCACCGGCTTGGCCGAAGACCAGGCCCGCGCTCGCCACCAAATACAAGCCGGTAAATCCCGCCAAGCAAATCTCTTTCGATCGCCCAATCGATCGCATGTTGTGCTCCTTTTGCTTGTTGCCCGAGGCTAACGCTGGCGCTCTGGCCCAGTTCCTCGAACCGTCGCGTGCGACGGAACGCTCGGCGCGACCGATTGTTTTCTGTGATGGGAGCGCATCCAAAACATGGGCAAGGCATGGAGCACGAAAAGTCGACTCCAGAAGAGCTCGAGCTGAAGCTTGAGGTGCCTGCGGCGAGTCTGTCCGATCTCGGGAACCTTCCGACCTTGCGGACGCAGCCGGCCACGAGTCAAACGGTCGTGTCCGTTTATTACGATACGGACAAGCAGAAGCTGCGCAGGAACGGCTTCCTGCTGCGCGTGCGCCGGATCGGAGATCGGCATGTCCAGACCATCAAGGCGGTACGGGGCTCGCAGCTCTTCGCACGCGACGAGTGGGAGGACGAGATCGAGGACGAAACTCCGGATATGCGCCTTGCACGCGGCACCGCGCTCGAGCCGCTTGTTAATCGCAAGCTCTGGGAGAGACTGAAGCCGATCTTCGAAACGCGCGTACAGCGAAAGACATTCTGCATCTGCGATGGCGATCGTGCCATCGAAGTCGCGTTGGACAGGGGCCGCATCGACACCGGCGAGCACGCACAGCCACTATGCGAGCTCGAGCTCGAGCTCGCGCGCGGAACGAAGGCGGCGCTGTTCGACCTCGCACGCGAGGTGGCGGATGCGCTTCCGGCTCGGCTGGCGCTGAGGAGCGAGGCGGAACGCGGCTTCTCGCTCCTCGACGGGACGGAGACGACTTCCCTCAAGGCAGCGCTGGTCGAGCTGCGACCCGAAATGCGCGCCGACGACGGTTTGCGCGCAATCGGCCGCTCCTGCCTGCGACAGGTCGCCGACAAAGTGCCGGCGCTAGAGGCCGGCGATCCCGAGGGTGTGCATCAGATGCGGGTGGGCCTGCGCCGCCTGCGCGCGGCCATGTCGCTGTTCGGTGATTTCTTGAGCGATACGCAGAGCGCCGCTCTCAAGCGCGAGGTCAAATGGTTGACAAAGGAGCTCGCGCCGGCACGCGAGCTCGAAGTGCTGGTGCAGCGCGTGGTGATCCCCGTGAACCGCCAGCATGCGCGCCTGAGCGGCTTGTCGAGCATGGCGCGGGCGCTCGTTCGCCAGCGCGGCGACGCGCTCGACCAGGCAAGAGCCGCGGTCGGCTCGCCACGATTTCGCCGACTGTTGCTCGATATCGCGGGCTGGATCGAAATCGGGCGATGGGCAAGCCCACGGGACGATCTCCTGCGCGGCCGCATCGAGATGCCGATTACGACATTTGCCGCGGCGGCTTTGCAGCGGTCCTGGCGCAAGCTTCGCAAAAAAGGCAAGGCCTTGCGCGAGCTCGACGGCCGCGGCCGCCACAAGCTCCGCATCCAAGGGAAGAAGCTGCGCTATGCATCGGAGTTTTTCGCCACGCTGTTCCAGCGCCGAAAAGGGGCGAAGCGCCAGAAACCCTTCTTGTCGAAGCTGAAGTCACTGCAGGCGAGCCTAGGTGAACTCAACGATATCGTCGTCCATGAAGACCTTATCCGGGCCAACGCGCATCTTGATGGCCGGGCCGGGACCCGACGCACCGATCCAACGAGCGCATTTGCGGCCGGTTACTTGACCGGCCACGAGGATGCCCGTCTCGAGGCCGCACTCGAAGACGCGGCCCAGGCTTGCGCGACCCTCGTCCGAACCAAGCCGTTCTGGTGATGCAATCGAAGCACCAGCCGCTGGCCGCGGAACCACGAGCTTGCAGGCAGGTTGATTGAATGAACGCCGGAACTGTCGCCGCTCGCCGCCCCAACCGTCCGGCGCGGCGACCGTCGAACAAGGGCTGAGGAGAACGCATGGCAGAACCCCTCTTGATAGTGGGCGCCGGCCCGACGGGGCTCGCCGCCGGCCTCTTTCTAGCCGAACGGCACATTCCGTGTCGCGTCATCGACTGCGCGGAGCGACCAAGCACCAGGTCGCGCGCTCAGGTCATCAACCCGCGCTCGCTGGAGCTCCTGGAGCCTACCGGAGTGACCGCGGCGGCGCTTAAGGAGGCGCGGCCGATCCATCGCACATTGTTCTATGACGGATGGCGGCAGATTGCCGAGCTTGAATTCGGCAACGCCCACCCTCGGTTCAAGCTTTCGGTCCTGCCGCAATTGCGCTGCGAGGCCCTGCTTGCCGAAGCCCTGGTGAAGCATGGGGTCGAGCCCGAGCACGGCGTCATGCTGCATTCGATCTGGCAAGACGACGGCACAGTAGAAGCCGCGCTCACGCATTCGGACGAGCGGGTGGAAATCGTCACGACCCCGATCCTGTTCGGCGCCGACGGGGCTCACAGCGCAGTGCGGCGGATGCTCGATATCGAATTTCCCGGCTCGGGATTCCCGGAGCTCTGGCCGCTCTACGACATTCACTTGGATTGCCCCCTCGATTGGGAAAGCGCGCATGTCTCGTTCGTGAAGAACGGCCTGGTGTTTCTTCTGGGCATCCGGGATGGTGTCTGGCGCGTGTTTGGTGATGTGCCGGACTTGCTGGATCGGCTGCCGCCCGGAACGAAGCGAGGCGAAGTCATCTGGACTTCGTCGTTCCACGTCGGGCATCGGGTGGCGGCGCGCGAGATGGTCGGTCACGTGGCAATTGCAGGCGACGCCGCGCATGTCCATTCGCCAGTCGCGGCGCGCGGCATGAACCTGGGGATCGAGGACGCTTACGTGTTTGCCGCCTGCGCGGCAGACGCACTCGACGGCGACCTCGAGCGCCTGGAGGACTACGGCCGCATTCGCCATGACGTGCACAGGCGCGTCGTCGCGCGGATCGAACGGCTGACGCAACTTGCGCGCGGCCGGCCTGAGATCGTCGGCTTTCTACGCAGCTATATCATTCGCGGATTGACCGTCCTACCGCCCGCCCTCGCGATGATGGTCGAACTCGTCACCGGACTGGATCATGACGTGAAGCTCCAGTGACTCGCAGCGTGCGGGTCCGATCGATCAAGACGGCGGCTGCGGGCGCATCCCGTTGACAAAGGCAGGAGCCCGCGAGGCCGAATTGTCACAAGCCGTCAGGATATGGTCAATCCAACACTTCAGAGAGGACCGCCAGCGACAGCGGGCCGCGCGGCGCAAGGCGAGGTGCCGCCCGAGGTAGGCCGGGCCGAGAGGCATTCCGAGAACGGAAAACGACCGGAGCTGACGAACACCAGCAACGTCCTGCGCCAACTTCCCTGCTGTCCAGGACCCGCCAACATGCCTTGATGGCCACCCTCATCGCCGTGGTCGTGCTCGCGTGCACGGTTGGCGCGCTGTTTTGGTGGCTCTACGCGCGCGTCGCTACGAGTCGACAGACGACGCGTTCATCGACGCCCGCACGGTCGCGATCAGCCCGCAGATCAACGGCGCGATCACCGAGGTTCCCGTCGACGACAACCAGGTCGTGGAAGCCGGCACGCCGCTCGCGCGTATCGACGATCGCGCTTGTCATATACTGACCTGCCGGGTGAGCTGACCAATCAGGCCTCGGCACTGATCAATGTTGCACGCAACCTCGGTGGCAGCATCGGGGTATCGATGACCCCGACCGTGTTGGCGCAGCGCGCGCAATTTCATCAGGAGCGTCTCACCGAGCACCTCATGCCATCCTCGCCGGAATATCGGGAAGCGCTGCAACAGGTGGCCACACATTTCGCGTCGCAGGGCGTGAGCAAAGTGGACGCACAGCACCAGGCCATCGGCTGGCTCGGCCAGCTCGTTCAGAATCAATCTTCGCTGCTGTCGTACATCGACGTCTTTTGGATCTTCGGGACGATCGCAATCCTGCTCGTTCCCCTGGCGTTCCTGCTCGGACCGGTGCGACAGCGAGGTGTAGCCTCGGTCTCCGGCTAGCCGCGATGGCGGCTTATCGTCACGGGCTGCGCTTGGGGACCTTCTTTCCCTTCTTCCGCGCCTGCGAAAGGCCGATGGCGATCGCCTGCTTGCGGCTCTTGACCTTGCCGCCCCGGCCGCCCTTGCCGCGCTTGAGCGAGCCGCGCTTGCGCCTGTGCATGGCGCTTCGCACGTCCTTGGATGCGCTGCGTGAATACTTTCGTGCCACGGCCTGAACTCTGATCAGTGCGGACGGGCGGGCCGCACGTCGTCGTCGTGTTCGTCCTCATTTATGCCGCACCAAGCACGGGCCATCGTGATGAACAACTCACGGTCATGTTCAGAACGCGCGCGCTCCGCCAACTTGACGCATTCCGCTGCGCGTTCACCGAAGTCATGGATGAGCATCGATGCCTCCCTGCGCGACACTTGAGAATTGAGCATCATTGCACCGGATCAACCATCACCCCGACATGCCGACGATCGACGAAAAATCTAGCGACTCGCGAGGATCAAATACAAATCGTCTTTCGGTTTTGCTGCAGTTCTCGCATCTGAAGGTTCGATGCGCGAATCCCCGCACCACGGCATGGTCGTGAGGCTCGATCTTTATGAGGCGCATCTTGCCGCCGCACAGAAGGCATTTCATGGCGACCTCCGTCTGTCGGTGGTTTCTAATTTCAATCTCAAAGCGGAACGGAAGTTCCTATGTCCGGTCTCCGACCTGAGCTGCGGCCTTCCGAATCCGGAACCTACGCCTCGACGTGAGGTTTGCATCCGTATGGCGCAGATCGGAGAAAACTTGAGGTCGCAAAGCCCTGAATGGGGCGCGCCTGTGTGCTCCGTTTTCGGTGTCGTTTTCGCCACAGCTGCCGTTTTGTTTTTTGTTCTATTCAACTTGCTGCGGCCTACTGTCATACCCAATCCAGGACTTGCGGCCTTTAACCCGTCCGCCGGTGCGCGATTGATCCCATTGCCCCGAGAGAGCAACGCACCGGAGCCGCAGGAGCGGGTGACGCCAGCACCACAGCTCACGTCCGCCCTCAGTGCCCGCGCGCAAGCGGGCGCGCAGCGGAGCAAACGTTCGGCTTCGCCCACCCGCCGCAGATAAAATCAGATCACGCGATAGCCAGATGCAGTGCCGTAGTCGAATTCCGGCTATCGCGGCGGGCCCAATACTGGCCTTGACGCATGTTCTTCCCTGTGGCCGCGACACGCTAACGGTTGGAGTCGCATCTATCAAATATCGGCAGAGGCGAGCTCCCGGGTGTCCTCGTGCGCGTGCCCGACTGCCGGCAATTGCAGCACCGTTGCCCTTTGACCCTTACACAGCTTTGTCAGAAGGACGATCTTCCCGCTCGGGAATTCCAGCGCATCGTGGTGGACATCGGGTTTGCGCGTGTTGATCTGACGGAACCGCGCCACCCTGCCGCCTGTTTTGCGGCGTCGGAACGAAGTGAACCACCCGTCATATTCGGCCTCGGCTTCGAACACGACCTCCGTGCCCGGCAGCAGACATACGGCGATGGCCGGTTCTCCGCACGCCGCGAAGCCGCGGGTGAGCGAATTGCCGAAGGCGGTCGTTTCAAGCTTGTCTCCGACCCTGGCGGGCCGGGTCATCACGTTGTGCAAGCTGTAATCACACATGCCGCGCACTCCTATGCAATCAAAGAGCTGGTGCTCTGGAAACCGGGCAGATCGCTCTAGGTTCCACGGCGAGAGGCTCGACACATCGCGAACGGGAAGGCGTACCATAGATCGGCAAACACCAACAGCAGCACGGCAGAAACTGCAGCGCCGATCCAGTGCTGCTGAAGGATGACGCGCCCGAGCACACAGACCTCGATGCAAAGAGCAACCATGAGCGGCAACGTTGCGACCGCGATCAGCCCGGATGCCAGGCGCACGAAGAAGGCCGATATCGAGCCACGCTCCACCAGACGGTGGTAGGTGGCCGCCGTCATGATGATCGCAATCGCGACGGCGATCAGAACGAGGGCCGGGAAATGGAGCGCTTGCACTTGCGGCTCGAGCTCATGGAAGCGGTCGCTGAATGCCGCAAATCAGCTGAAACCCGAACAGCGCCTGGATTCCAGGCAGCACCACCCGGCCTCGTCGATGGCGGCGAAGGCCAGCTTTTCGGTTCGGACGGAGCTTTTTGTCGGTCGGCTGGTCGTGGCCGCGCTCGTCTCGCTCGATTCCCAGCTTGCGATCACGCTCGCGTTGGGCCGACGCCCGATCGACCTGCGACCCAACCATGCGTCCGTTCCCGGAACGGCCTATCTTGCGTGGCATACTCGGCGATGATCCGCCTCGACCGACAGATTGTGCCAATGGCGAACGCGCAGCCGTGCGGAGCGGTTCCGAAGTGGGCGACGCGGCCGGACGACCCCAGTCAGCTCTGGGTCTTCTCCGCCGTGTGGGCCATGACAGCACCGCGGCCTCTCCGGCCGTCGAGCGGCGCGCGGTCTGATGCTCGGAGCTGACTGTGCTCGACGATATCCACCGCAAGAGGCGAATGCCGCGCAACGCCGGGCGGTGTCACTGATTACTGCCCGGCAGGGATTACTGCCTGGCAGGAGGGCTCGCACAGCGGTTGGCCAGCGGGCTCATGCCGGCAGGACGAAATCGCCGAGAGCAAAAATTTAGTGACGGCTTTTGGCGCCAGCCATGCCGATCAAGATTCCGACCCCGACCGCGACTGCCAGCATGGTCAGGGGGCGGTACTCAATCTCGTCGGCCACGCGCCGCAGCGCGTCGTTCCCGACTTTCACCCCGAGCGCGGCGGCGTCGTTGCCAAAACGCATTGCCTCATCGCCCGCCATCCGCCCACCGCTGCGTAGTCGATCGAGTATCTCGTCGAGCGCTGCCGCAACAGCGTCGCTGGCGCGGTCTCCAGCCGCCGAGAGGCTGGTGGATGCACGCCGGCCGGCCTTTCGGCCTAAGCGCTCGATGTCGTTCTCGAGGGCGCGCACGCGGCCGCGAAGGGCCGTGAGGTC
>Ga0126371_10006877_pt1 | contig 10156 bp, 10 predicted proteins | sample PanSoiMetaPlot_4_FD_110145 | JGI IMG/M metagenome (GOLD analysis project Ga0126371, IMG submission 110145) | Tropical forest soil microbial communities from Panama - MetaG Plot_4 | ecosystem: Environmental > Terrestrial > Soil > Tropical forest > Bulk soil | place: Panama | collected 2016-02-17
ATCAACTCGTGTTCGAGCGCGTTGATCTCTTCCTGCAATTTTCGTTTGATCGCGTCTGTCATGTCGATTGAAGTGCCGGATTACTAAGCGGCCGGATTTACGGCAAGGCTTGGGACATTATAAACCCGGCTTCCGTTTTCCGGTTTCGCTCCTGTAGCTCTATTTTGTTTGTGGCTAGGAACGCTTTTCCCTTTTGGGTAAAGTGCTGTAACCCGAAAAAGGGAACTTTGGGGCAACCTGGAGGCGTGCATGCCTAATCCATCGGCAGTTTCTGAGGGACAAATTGAAGTACCTGCAAGGCAAACGGGAAGAAGTGTGTGGGCCATCGTTGCGGGGTTTCTGGTGGTCGTGATTCTCTCAGTTGGGACGGATGTCGTATTGCACAAACTCGGCATCTATCCAGCGCTGGGGCAAAGAATGGAGGATCGGCTATTCCTTTGGGCAACCGCCTACCGGACGCTCTATGGCATCCTTGGCAGCTATTTAACGGCGCGATTGGCCCCCAACCGGCCGATGGGGCATGCGCTACTGGGCGCTGCCATAGGGATGGTTATTGGCACAGCCGGTGCGGTGGCGACCTGGAATAAGGACTTAGGGCCTCATTGGTACCCGGTTGCATTGGTGGTTGGGGGAATTCCGTGCGCCTGGATTGGGGGAAAAATTCGAGAAACACAAATCTCCAAATAGAAAGTCCTGGGTGTCGATCTCTCCGCTCGTCAATCGACGTTCATATGGAGGTTGGTCAAGTCAATCCGACCCGACAGGAGAACCATCATGAGAGTCATGGTCATCGTTAAGGCGACGAAAGATTCCGAAGCGGGCGCTCTGCCCAGCAAAGAACTTATCAATGCGATGGGGAAATACAACGAGCAACTGGTGAAAGCTGGCATTATGCTGGCCGGGGACGGTCTGCAGCCATCGTCGAAGGGCAAGCGGGTCCGGTTCTCCGGAGAGAAGCGCAGCGTGATCGACGGGCCCTTCACCGAGACCAAGGAACTGATTGCAGGCTTCTGGATCTGGCAGGTGCGGTCGATGGAAGAGGCTGTGGAATGGCTGAAGCGTTGCCCGAATCCACATTGCGAGGATTCCGAAGTGGAGATTCGTCCTTTTTTCGAAGCGGCAGACTTCGGCGAAAACCTGACTCCAGAGGCAAAGGAGCGCGATCAACGGTTACGCCAGCAGATGGCGGGCAAAAGCTAAGGCCTGTGCCTCTGCCAGCCAACAACAGATTCCTCACCGCTTCGCGGTTCGGAGTGACAAATCGGAAAGGATGCCCGCAGTGCAATACGGGCTGCGGGCGGCCGGATTGCTTTCCGTGCTTGGCGGTTCGGAATCACAAACTTTTTTCCCCATTTTCTTGTCGATTTCGTGATTGCTCATTCGACGCATCCATAGAGCGAGGGTGATTCGAGGCGACTGACTGTCGAGACCCGGCTCCTAAACCGAATCCACTGAAGGAGATAAAAATGAAATTCTTGAGCATCTACAAGAACGTTGAACGAAACACACCGCCATCGCCAGAAGAGATGGCGGCGATGGGCAAGGTTGTCGAACAGGGTTTCAAAGAGGGCTGGCTGCTGGCCACGGAGGGCTGCATGCCGACGGCATTTGGCGCCCGGGTGCGGAGAGACGGTACCAAGATCAGCGTGACCGACGGTCCGTTCACCGAGTCGAAGGAGGTTGTCGGAGGATTCGCTATCCTCAAGGCGAACTCTAAAGAGGAAGCGATCCAGATGGCGAAAGACTTCCTCAAATTTGCCGGAGAAGGCGAGTGCGAGCTACGACAGATTTATGAACCTGGCGACGCACCTTGCGTAACTCATGGCGAGCGTGAGGTTGCGTTGAAGGCCTAGAAAATGATGTGATCGGTAGGTGGGCACTACCGAGACACATCGCGCGATTGAAGCTGTCTGGAAGATGGAGTCGGCTCGGGTGATTGCCGGGCTGACTCGCATCGTCCATGACGTGGGCGTGGCGGAAGAACTCGCCCAAGACGCCCTGATCGTAGCACTCGAGAAGTGGCCGGAATCCGGCATTCCAGAGAATCCAGGCGCGTGGCTCATGGGGACGGCGAAACATCGAGCCATCGACTACGTTCGCCACGGCACGGTGGCTGAGGGCAAGCATGAAATCCTCGGGCGCGAAATGGCCGAACGCGAGATGCAGGTGCCTGATCTCGCCGCTGCTATGGATGACAACATCGGAGACGACGTGCTGCGCCTGGTATTCATCGCGTGTCATCCGGTGCTTTCCATGGAAGCGCGAGTTGCCTTGACGCTGCGCATGTTGGGAGGCTTGGCTACCGACGAGATCGCACGCGCGTTCCTCCTCTCAGAACCGACGATGGCGCAGCGCATCGTCAGGGCCAAGAAAACGCTGAGCGATGGGCATGTTCCATTTGAGGTGCCGCGCGGTGCTGAGTTCACGGTGCGGTTGTCATCTGTTCTGCAAGTCATCTATCTCATCTTCAATGAGGGCTACTCGGCGACGGCGGGAGACGATTGGATGCGTCCTGCTTTGCTCGAAGAGGCGTTGAGGCTCGGACGAATTCTGGCGGAGCTTGTGCCAAAAGAAGCAGAAGTGCATGGTTTGGTGGCGTTAATGGAGATTCAGGCCTCTCGGGCCAAGGCGAGAGTCAATGCCAGTGGCGAGCCGATCCTATTACTCGATCAGGATCGAACGCGCTGGGATCGGCTACTGATCGGACGCGGGCTGGCGGCGCTCGATCGAGCAGAGCGACTTGGTGGAAGGCGCGGTTCCTACACGATTCAGGCTGCAATTACAGCTTGTCACGCTCGGGCCGCGACTGGAGACGATACCGACTGGTCGCGAATCGTAGAGCTCTATGGCGAACTTGCGGCTCTCGAACCTTCACCGGTAGTCGAACTCAACCGAGCTGTGGCTATGTCGATGGCTCGCGGCCCGGCCGCTGGGTTGGAACTGGTTGAGGCTTTGAAAGAGGATCCGGCATTGCGCAGCTATCATTTGCTGCCCAGCGTCCGCGGCGATCTTCTCAAGAAGCTCGGGCGGCTCGCCGAGGCGCGCAGCGAATTCGAGCGAGCTGCTTCGATGACCAGGAACGACCGCGAACGCAACCTGCTGCTCGAGCGCGCGCGATCGTGTGTGACTGTATAGAGGAGGTTGCCTTTCCATTATTGACCGCATTACTCCCGTAATCCTCGAAAGTCCTTTTCGGTTTTGTGCGTAAACGTTGACGCCTACCATTTGTCATAGCTGCGAGAAAAGAATGCGGAAATTCCACATGAAAACACGAATTTCTTTGTCCATTTTGACGATGGTCGGCTTGTTCATCATTGCGGGAACTCTTCGCAGTGATCTGAAGGGTGCCGCAAATGGGATGATGCCGCGGGTTACGGCGATCACGCAGGTCACGCATGACGGCTATCGCAAAACGAATCTGTTGTCCGATGATTCGAGCCTCTTTGTGACGGAGTTGCCGGAAGCGAAGCGCGTCATTGCCAAGGTAACGCTGCCGGGATCGGAGCGTTCGGTGCTGCCGAGCCCGTTCGCGAGCTTGCAGGCACTCGATGTTTCCCCGGATCAGTCCAAGTTGTTGGTGTCGTCGACCTCAAAGACCTCTGCAGAGAGCGAGTTTTGGACCCTGCCCGTTGCGACGGGGAAGCCGGTGCGCGTAGGCGACTTGAACGGCCGTGATGCCAGTTGGTCGGCGGACGGAAAGCAGTTGGTGTTCGCCAAGGACGCAGATGTATTCGTGTCAAGCGGCGACGGTCGCCAGGCACACAAGATCTACACGGCGAGCGGGTCGGTTTTCGCTCCGCGCTTCTCGCCGGACGGAAGGCGGATTCGGTTTACGGTCAGTGACACAGAGAAGAATGCGACTGCTTTGTGGGAAGTTCGGCGCGACGGATCAAAAGCGCATGCGCTGCTTGCAGATTGGCCATACAGTTCGACCGCCTGCTGCGGCAGCTGGACGGCGAATGGGCGCTACTACATCTTTCAGGCCAGCGAGACTCTGCCCAACACGACCGTTGTCGTGAGCAGCCTCTGGGCGTTGCTCGAATCGAAGAATGGCGAGAGTGCGGCTCCGACCAAGATCACGAATGGTCCCATGTCATTCGGGAACGCATCCCTGGCGCGCGACAACAAGAAGATCTGGGAGATTGGTGTTCAACCAACGGTGGAAGTCGTGAAGTATGAAGCGCGCAAGAAGAAGTTTGTGCCGCTGATCTCGGGATTGTCGGCGACGGACGTTGACTTCTCCGCGGACGGCAAATGGATCGCTTATGTTTCGATTCCCGGGGGGACGTTGTGGCGTTCGCGTGCGGATGGTTCCGAACGCTTGCAGTTGACGCAAGACTTCGAGCGCGCCGCATTGCCGCACTGGTCTCCCGACGGAAAGCAGATCGCGTACGCGAGCACGAAGGCAGGCGAACCGTGGAAGGTATCACTGGTTTCGGCCGACGGCGGCGATGCGCACGAGATTTTTCCGGATAAGGGAAGCCAGATTGATGCCAATTGGTCTGCGGACGGAGGGCAGTTGATGTTTGGCGATTTCAGCCGCGACAAGAACGGCCTGAAGATTCAGGTGATGGATTTGAAGGCGCACAAGCTCACGACGATTCCCGGATCCACGGGTCTGTTCAGTCCGCGCTGGTCTCCGGACGGGAGATATATTGTGGCCCTGTCCCCGGACGGAACGACGTTGATGCTGTACGATTTCACCAGCCAGAAATGGACGACGTGGCTGAAACAGGCGGAGTCGGTCGCATATCCGTCATGGTCGAGCGACAGCCAGTATCTCTACTTCGACGATTTTGTAACCGGAGCCGAAGCGATTCGCCGCTTGAAGATCGGAGCAAGCGAACCCGAGCTCGTGTTCGAAGTCGGAAGCTTTGAGAGATATCCCGGAGTGTTAGGTCTCTGGAGTGGCAGAACTCCGGATGGCTCGTGGATGTTTGTCCGCGACCGCAGTACGCAAGAGGTGTATCAGTTGAGCCTGGATTTGCCGTAGTCGGATTGCGAGGGGGAATTTATGTCGAGCATGGCAGAAGCAGTCCGGCGGTTCAGGAGAGTTGGGTTGGTACTCCCGATCGGGGTCCTTTTAGTCGGCAGCTTCTTTGTAGGAGTCATCGGAGCAGGAAGAAGCCTGGCGCAAGAGAGCGAGCGCACGGTGATCAGCCGCGTAGAGCCCGACTATCCGGATCAATTAAAGAAGCTCTACATTGGTGGAGTCGTGCGGGTCGAAGTGCAGGTAGCCCCGAACGGGACGGTCCGGAATGTGAAACTGCTGGGCGGAAATCCAATCTTGGGCCAGTCCACGATGAAAGCAGTGAAGATGTGGAAGTATGCACCTGGCGCAGCGGAAGAGACACTCACCGTGAAGTGGGAGTTTGATCCGCACAAGTAAGCAAGGTTTCAATGTTTCAAAGTGAACCTCTGCAAACCCTGTGACTCGGTTTGAATCCCACACTTAGAGGCGTCGTTGCGAAGGCCCGCGCTTTCACCAGCGGGACGAGGAATCTCGCGTGGACTGCTGCAGAAATGATTTACGCGAGAATCCCTCGACTCCGCTCGGGACAGGCTCTTCCCTCCGCCGGAAAAGCGGCTACGCTCAGGATGACGCCGCTCCAAAAAACAAAAGCGAGACGCTGCCAGACAGCGACATCCTTTCAACGTTGAAACTTTGCAACTTGCCCCTACTTTCCCCTTGCCACGATCATGGTGATGTCGTCGTGCTGCTCTTGCGGGCTGTAGTTGCGGACGTCGTTTGCGACTTCAGAAACCAGCTCCTGACAAGGCAAGTCGCGATGATGACTTAGCCTTTCGATCAGCCGTTCCTCTCCGAATTCCTGGCCACTCTCGTTGCTTGCTTCTGTAATGCCGTCCGTGTAAAGCGCGAGCAGATCGTCCTTAGCTACATCGCAGTGGACCATCGAGCATTCCCATTCCTGAAAGAGCCCTAGCAACGTTCCGGTCGAGTCGAGACGCTGGCAGCTGCTATCTGGGTGCAGAATGAGCCCGGAGAGGTGACCGCAATTGGCGTAGCGCAGGTGGCGCGAGTCGTCGCAGTATTCGGCAAAGAAGAGCGAGGCATATGCGCTATCGATCGTGTTCTCGTAAAAGAGCCGATTCACGTTGCGAAGAAAAAACTCAGGCTGATCGAAAGCGATCGCACATTGGCTGCGAAGATTCGCCTGAAGATTGGCCATCAAGAGCGCAGCTGCGATGCCCTTACCGGAGACGTCGCCCACCACGAGACCGAGGCGTCGGTTCCCTAAATCGAGAAAGTCGAAGTAGTCGCCGCCGACCTGGCGCGCTTGCAGGCAAAGGCCGGCATATTCGAGGGTCCGAGCCTCAGGGTGAATCTGCGGGAAGAGCCGGGCCTGCACCTGCTTTGCGATTTCAATTTCCTGCGCTGCGCGGCGGTCGGCTTCGAGCTTTTGCGCGAGAGCGAGACGGTGCTGCTCAACGCCGCGCGTCAGTTCGTCGAAGCCGGCCAGGCCGAAGCAGTTACCGTCAGGATCTTTAAATCGGGTGTGAATACCTCCCCACAGCGGAGTCTGAGGCGGAAACTCGAATTCAACGCCTCGAGCGAACCACTCATCGTATTTGCGCTGGACATCTTCTGTAACGAACCACACGCGCGCTTCAGAACCAATCAGGCGGTCGGCGTCGTCACCCGGCTTGATAAGAGCGAGCCCCAGGTTGGCATTCCCGTCGGCCGGTGCGACTTCAATCCAGCGAAGACCGTCTTCGAACTTGTGGTCCACAACAACCCGGAAGCCCAGCTTGTCGACGAAAAACCTCAGGCTTCGTTCTTGGTCGCGAACATAGATGATTGTGAAATGCAGACACAGGTAAGGATCTTGTCCGTCGAGGCGGAGCGGCGACCGGTCAATGCCGAAGGGTAAGTCGTAGGTTCCCATCGGGCGAGATTATACGGGCATTTGCGACCTGGCGAGAGAGAGAGAAAGCAGATTCCTCACCGCGTCACGGTTCGGAATGACAACATTGACTTCCGCGTTACGACTGAAAATTCGTTTTGTTAGGCCTGAAATTCGGAAGCTTCGGGGAAGCGCAGCTTGCATTTCGCGAGGGCTTCGGTGAGGACTTGTTCGATCTTGGCTTCCTCGCAGTTTCGCGCCATGGCCAGTTCGCTGACCAGCAAATAGCGGGCGCGCTCAAGCATCTTCTTTTCGCGGAAGGAGAGCGGCTTGGCCTGATGCAGCGCGATCAGGTTCTTCAGCACATAGGCAACTTCAAGAAGGGATCCGGTACGCATACGCTCGGAATTCTCCTTGAAGCGGTCCTTCCAGTCGCCGTTGCCGTTGCTCTCGGCAATGGAAAGCAGGTCGAGTACCTTCTGGACCTCTCCATTGCGGACGACGCGGCGAAGGCCCACGCTGCCGGCGTTGGTGCAGGGCACCATCACTTTGAGGCTGCTGGCTTTGATGTTCAGGAGGTAGAACCGTTCGACCGTCGAGCCGATAGACCGGCTGCTGATCTGTTCAATGACTCCGACACCATGATTGGGATAGACGACCTTATCGCCTATGTGGAAATTCAGATCTGCACTACTCATAAGATTACCCAGTCGGCGGAGGGTTTGTAGGGAAGAGCGTGTGAACCGCTGTAAAAACTACTATAAATATGGTACTCCTCCGGCCTTATGGAAGCAAGGAGCCCGGTCGGGCTTCAGGCTTTGGGCTCTGGGCTCCGCGACTCTGATGTCCTGCTGGGAACTGACCCCACCACAGGCCCTAATGTACGGTTTCATCTCCACTGTGGGCCAACAGGAGGCGGCCTGAAGGCCGAAACCCAAAGCCCGAAGCCTGGTTACCTATTTTCCCCGGTTTTCCATCCATCCCTGCAGAATGAGGATGGCAGCCATGCGGTCTACAGCCTGACCGCGCTTTTCAATCGACAAGTCTGTTTCGCGAAGGAGGCGGTTGGCTTCGGCCGAGGTAAGGCGTTCGTCCCAGAGATGGACCGGGAGTTTGAAGTGCTTTCGCAGGTCCTCGGCAAATGCTTGAATTTTCTCCGCTTGCACACCTTCTACCCCGCTCATACGCAGTGGAAGCCCGACGACAATTTCCCTGATTTCGTAGTCGCGAATAATCCGGTGCAGGAACGAGAAGTCATACTTCTTGTTCCTGCGATGGAGAGTTTCCAGCCCTTGCGCGGTAATGCCCAATGGGTCCGATACCGCCACGCCGATGCGGCGGGCGCCGACATCGAGGCCGAGAACGCGATCGACAGTCATGAACGAATTATAGAAGGCGCCCGGCTTTCGGCTCCCGGCTTCCGGGGCACTACCGCGGATTGTGTATGGGTTTTCCAAAATGGACTTTCAACACCGAATCTTGGCGAAATCGTGATATAGATCACGTCGCAGAATACTGCCCCAATGCCAGTCTGTTGTGACAGTGGAGGACTTACAGATGAGTGGGACCGATGCCAGACTTGGAAGTCTGACGTGCAGCAATGGACTTGGTGGAAAACATCTACAAAATCGCCAGGCGATTTCCGAAGGAAGGGATGTACGGTTTGACAAGCCAGTTAAGACGAGCTTCAGTTTCGATCGCCAAGCAACATAGCCGAAGGCAAGGGGCGGTCCTCCGACAAAGAGCTCATACCGTTTCTAGCACACGCTCGAGGATCGCTCTTCGATCTTGACACGCAATTACAACTAGCAGAGAGATTGGGCTACATCGCGAGAGAACCTTGCGATTCAATACGCCGGGAAACGGTCAGAGTAGGGCAGATGCTGAGCGGCTTAATTCGTTTCTGTTCGGCCTGTTGACCTGAAGTCTTGTTCCAAAGCCGGAAGCCCAGAGCCGAAAGACGGCTTCTAATGTCCTCTCATCGCCTTCCGATACGCGGTGACGTTCTTGTTATGTTCTTCCATGGTGCGAGCGAAGCGGTGATGGCCCTGGGCATCGGCGACGAAGTAGTAATAGTCCGTCTGGGCCGGGTGCATGGCGGCTTCGAGCGCGCTGCGTCCGGGATTGGCGATTGGGCCCGGTGGAAGGCCAGAGTTGCGGTATGTGTTGTAGGCCGATGTGAAGCTCATATCGGCGTGGTGTAGCGCACCCTGGTACGATCCTGCCAACAATTCCGCATAGATGATGCTGGGGTCGGCACCGAGAGCGATGTGTTTGGCGAGGCGATTGTAGTAAACGCTGGCGACTTCGGGGCGCTCTGCGGGAACCGAAGTTTCCTTTTCCACGATGGATGCCATTGTGACTACTTCGTGCGGTGAGTATCCGGCAGGATCTCCGTCAGGCATCACGTCGGGAGTTGGGAGCAGTCCGATCTGTGATGCGACTTGCCGAAACTGCTTCACCATGGCTGCCGCCATTTCCTGCATGGTCATCATGCGGGAGAACTCATAGGTTTCGGGAAAGAGATAGCCTTCGAGCGAGCGAGCAGACGGGTCCAAATCGGCAACAAGGGCCGTGTCAGACTGCGCTACTTTGAGGAAGTCCTCGGCAGGACCGAGTCCTGCAGCTTCGATCGCCCGGGCGATGTCGAACATCGTGTAGCCTTCCGGGACGACTACGGTGTGCAGATAGACGTCGCCACGACGGAGGCGCTTCTGGATGTCAATGATGTTCGCCGGTTTATCGAAAAGATACTCCCCCGCTTTGAGGGATCGTCCACGATGGATGTAGCGCCACAGGATGAACGCTTCCTGGCTTCGAATCACTCCCGCATTCTTGAGCTCCGCAGCAATTCGGCGTGTGGAAAAGCCTGGACGCAGCAGGACGAAGGTGTGACCGGAGGGTTTCACGGGGGTTAAAAGAGCCCAATTGAGCCATCCCGCGGCGGCGAAAACTGCGATCAGAATGAGCCAGAAGAGCTTGCGCACCATAGAGTCAGTGTAGACGAGGCGTCTGACCAATCGGACCTGACGATAGTGATGAGGCTTTCGGAAACGGCCCGGAGAAACGCACTTGGCTCCGAGCAACCTCAGGTGCTCCACCATCTCTCATAAAACTAACAGATTGAGACGCAATAAGTAGTAGAGGCGCAAGTCATTGCGCCGCCACAAGGGTTTTGAACCCTTTAGATTTCGGTATACTCAAATGATCGTAGAGGTGCCTTAATATCTTCATGAGACGTCGTTCGCCTTTTTGGAAATTAGGGTTATTCGTCGGTTTGCTGCCCATGG
>Ga0126371_10006878_pt1 | contig 10156 bp, 10 predicted proteins | sample PanSoiMetaPlot_4_FD_110145 | JGI IMG/M metagenome (GOLD analysis project Ga0126371, IMG submission 110145) | Tropical forest soil microbial communities from Panama - MetaG Plot_4 | ecosystem: Environmental > Terrestrial > Soil > Tropical forest > Bulk soil | place: Panama | collected 2016-02-17
CCGCCGCTCGCATAGACGGCTGAAAAACCCGCCTGCTCGACAAGGCGCGCCGACAAACCGTCAAACGCGCCCGGGGCAACCACGATGGCGCCACCGCGCAGCATGGATTTGAACTTCGTGGTTGCACGCATTTTGCCTAGTCTCCGTCGCCTGCCGGATACGATTGACCGCAGCAACCGCCGCTAACCGACGCGCCGGTGCTCTTAACATGCAGGAGATGCGATATCCAGGAGCTTCCGATGAACGCGGCAAACACGGGAATCGCCGGTGCCCGAGGCCGAGCGCCCCCGTCTGCCGCTGCCCATGCTTTCGCTTAAGGTCCGTAGCATCATTCTCCACGACGAGACTCCGCGGCTACTGATAACTGATGTCCTACCACGTCAACTCCGACGCAACCGCATCACAATGCTGCCATTAACCGTATTAATTCGCAACCTGCAAAATAATGCATTTAAGGTCGCAAATAATTGAGGTGCAAGCAACAATATTATCTCAAACGTTAACCCAAATGGCCTTACCCAGAGACGCTGTTAATCACATAATGAACCACTTATTTTTGTCAGAGGGACAGGCATTTTGCAGCGCGGGGTATAGTTGTGTCGACACTTAATGAGACTGACAGGGTGGCATTGCGCGCTTTTGTTCAACGTGGTGAAGTTAGGCTATCAACAATGCACCGTGTTGCCGGATCATTTCTCAGCGGGGCGGGCTGTTGTTGCTATTTCCAGCAGTCCTTTTCAATACATTCGGCACCGTATTCAAAGCGAGTCCGCCGACAGAAATATCTGTGCTTTATTGGATCGTGATTTTAGCGTTCTTTTTCCTCCCAGCTCTATCGCTTATGCTCCTAATAGTTGACTTGATTTCGTTTTACTTTACAGCAAATGCGCCAGGAGCTCAAGACGTGCGCTTCTATTCACGTTTTGTGCTGTCTGGTATTAACTTTTCAGAGGATGAAAGCCCTGAAATCAAAAAAAAGACATCCAGGCTTTACAAATCGAGAGAGGATGGCTCAACTGGATAATTCCAGAAAAGTCGTCGGAATCGTATTACTACAGCGAAATTCTGAAAATACATTCGGAATTCGTAGACAATTTTCGAAAGGGACCGCTTAGGTCTGGCGAACCAGCGCACCACCGAGGGAGACTTCTTTATGTAGCCTTGAGGCTCGCCGGGGCCGAAGATAGGAGCCTTCTTGAAGAAGCTGCAAAAATGGAGCTTTCGCTGGCAAAACATGGATTGGCATTGCGGCGACTGGTGTTGCGGTATATGAAAGCTTTGTCCATCATCATATTTACCGCGCTATTTGCGGCAATCATTGCAAACGCCGAAACTTTTAAGCAACACGATTTTTTGATGGGAGAAGACTTCGTCGTAGTCGCATGGGCGCTGACCGTTTGGTTCGCCATCTGCCCATTCGTGGTACGCTTGCCTATAATTCTGATAAGTGTGAGGCGGGAAGGCACCGCAGAGCTGCCCCTGGTTCAAGATAGACAATTAAGCTTATTTGAGCGATGGACGGTAGCGTTAGCGCTTATTGCTTTATTTTTTATCAGCAGCTTCCTTTTGCTTGCTTATAAGGCCTCCCATGCATACGTCATGGTTGCGTTGGCAGTGTACATTTTATATTGGCTTTTCTGGCGGAAGATTTCGTTCGCGAGACACTTATCGGTAAAAGACTCTTGGAAAGATTCTTGGATTGAGCGCTTTGCAAGAATACTTTGGCCTGTTACAGGCAGACCACAGAGTAGCGCCGCGTTAGCATTTATGTTTTCTATTTGGTTACTGCTTTACGGCGGAGGGATTTATACCTTTTCAATTCAGATGGGATTACCGACCATTATCGGCGCATTGCCATCTGTCGTATTTGCTTTTCTCGTATGGCCTCGTATAATATCTACCGTCGGGAGGATAATTTCTTGGGTTTTGTCCAAGACATGTCGCTGAACGTTTCGATTTGGGAGACGATGGCAGCACAAGTTGCCGCGGCCGGTAGCGGCGTCGGCGGTCGCCAACGCCCACCGCCTCGGCCATTCCGACGAGCCCGCTGCACGATTTCGTTAACCGCAATCAACCCGATGTCGGGGCACCCCCGGCCGAGCGTGCGATGGCGCCGCCGCTCGCATAGACGGCTGGAAAGCCCGTCTGCTCGACAAGGCGCGCTGACAAACCGTCGAACGCACCCGGGGCAACCACGATGGCGCCGTTTCGCAGCATGGATTTGAACTTCGTGGTAGCGCGCACTGCAGTCATCTCAATTGATCATTTGTGGTGGTGCCTGAGATAATCGTGGAGCGAAGCCGACTGGGTCTCCTTGAGAAGTGTCTTGAGCATCATATCCTTGCGGCGACCCACAGCGAAATGCTCGCCATACTCCTTGCGCAGCGAGCCAATCTTCGTATTGCCATGCTTGCGTTCGATCCTGCCGCTCTTGTCGCGGTGACGCCCGTCGAGACTGGCTTTTGATGTTTTTGCCATTTGATCCTCCTCCCTTGAAATTGAGCGAGTTGCCAAAGATCCGCCTCGCAAACCCGGGCAGGATATCAAGACAATGAGCATTTATCCATGCTTCGTTTTTCAGACGTCGCCATCCGGTACCAGACACCGCAGACGCCGGCGACTGAAGCGCGGCAACCGCAATTTGCCTGTTTTGATGCCATGCGATCTAACCGCTACGCCGCGCGCGAGCCATCGGGCTACGGCAAGTTCGCTTCTGCTTGAAGAGATCGGCGGCTATCGCAAGCCGATCGAAGGACGCACCACGCTCAGCGCACGCGCCAATGCGCGGCCGGTGCCGGACCGCCAGCCCGTCCGGTCCATGCCAGCGGCTGTCTATTGTGGACCGTTGACATAGCGCCAGTCAGCCCGCGTCATTTCGATCGGCGTCGCCCCGCGCGCGGGCACATTGCGCGTCAGGATATCGCCGAGCTTGCTGGTGCTGTTGATAAGATCAAGCCCCCACTGGGTGAAGGTATTTGCATTGAACACATGTTCCGACAGCAGCGGGTTCGTCAGCGCCTGACTGAACGCATCGACCGCCACCATACGAAGCAGCAGTCCCGGCAGCGGGCAATCCGGCACGCGATCCTCGGCGAACAGGCCAGGATAGAATTCAACATTGTCGGGCTTTTCATACAGCTCTTTCAGCAAAGTCGCGACGTCTGGGTTGCCACTGATATCGGAGAAGCTGGTCGCAGGCTCCATCCCGAACGCCATCCGATAGTGATTGTAGGTGTCGATGCGGTTGAAGCGCGCCTGCTCGATTGCAAAGGCCTCGATCGGCAGCAGCGCATCGGCCGTATTGAATGCGCCGAGTTCACCGGCATACTGCGCGGCGGCCGCCGAAAAGGCTGCGTCGAGTCCGACGGCCAACAGGGGCCCATTGTCCATCAGAAACTTGTCGATCGGAATCTTCCCGTCCGGCCAGGCAATGACGTCGGGCATGAGGGAATGCCAGCGATAAAGCAGGCTGAATTCCGCAGTGATCCAGTTCGGCCGGTTCCAGTTGGCGGTCCAGGCGACCGAGGGGTCGGCGCGCAGGCTGAATGGCAGCGGCGTAATGTGGTTGATGTAGTGCTCGACCACGATCTTGATGAACATCGGAATCATGATGTTCCGAGCCGTCTGAAACACGCGCTCGTCGTCCCAAGCGGGATTTCGGATCTCCAACTCATGGGCGACGCGATTGTGTTCGCGCAGCAGCAGAGTGTTCATCATGGCGGTAAAGGGGGTGGAGTTTGCGCGGTCGCCGCCGATCGCAAACAGCGTATCGAGTTTCGTCTGCGGCCAGACCGGCGGGGGCGCCGGCGTGGGTTGGGCATGCACAAACAGCGGCGAATCGAGCGCTGCGAACGCAGGATCAATGGTGTTCGTGCCGTTAATATACATAAACGGCGGGTATTCCTCGTCACCAACCGTTTGGCTTTTCAATTTACCGCGCCGGCCGGGCGCGTTGCTGTTCAGGCGCAGCACCGCGGTCTGGGCCGGAGTACGGCCGTACAGCGGGCACAAATCGATCTCGTGATTGGTGGTGGTGCGGCACAGGTCTGTGGGAAGCGTGCGAATGAACCCGTCCGTGAGGTACTGGGCGAATGCAGGGAAGAGGCAGGTGGATTTGTCTGAGAGTCGCGGCGCGGTTCCTGGTCGACGTTGGAATAGCTTTTGTACCTCGGCCACAGGCGGTTTTCTCGGCACGTCGGCTGGCGGAAGGTGGCGCGCCAGGTAGGTGCGGTCCGTAAGGCTTTGCCACGACGTGTAGTCGGAAAACGTGCTCCAGGGATGAGGACGGTGGCGCGTGGCGTTGACCGCCTGGTTCACAACCTCGGCGCTGGCCTTTCCCGAAAGCCAAGCCCAACCATCAATGGCCGAACCGGCGGCAGAAAAAATCTCTTTGGCAAACCAGGTCGTCATATCTCATTCCTTTCTGATGCGTTGTGAAATCCTTAGCCTCACGCGGGTTTCAGAGCCGATCCGGCGATGGGAAACGCGGATGATCGAAATGACGGGTATTAGTGCGAGTCAGCGAAGGTCGGCACAGCATTGCTCGCATGCCGGCAGCCATAAGGAGCGGCAAACGAACCTGCATTGCGACATATTTGCCCCCAAAAATTAGCACGCGATACTGCCGCTACAGGACGAAATCCTGATAAAGAACTTATTGCAAGGTGGCGACGCGAAGTGTGAGATATCTCACACTTGGGAATAAAGATCGCACGAGCTACCGCCTTTCCTAACAACACCCGGGTCTGCGATATTGTCTCGGATCGCCGACGAAGGCTGCCACCAACTGGGCCCACTGTAGCACATAGCAGGCCGGGCTAATCACTAGGGTCCGATACCGGGGGCGGTAATCTGCCTCAGACCGGGGGGCGTTTGAGTCCGATACATTATGCCCGCTCCGGACAATCCGGGGCGTGCCCGGTCTTCTCATGCCATCTCAGAAGGTCGGCATCGCTGTTCATAAATCACATCGATCGGCGTTGTGAGAATGTGCGGACGAACGATGAGATTGACCCCGCTGACGCGCCGACCTCGCCGATCAATTCACCGAATCGACTGATGGAGGATGCATGATGCCGACCTGGACACCCGATCCGAGCTTCTACCCTTCCCCGCGCATGGCGATGAAGGCAGCACCGGAAAAGCTGGCTTATGTTGCCGCATTTGATCCCGAGCGAAAGACCCCGGATGCCATCGCGGTGGTCGATGTCGACCCCAACTCCAACACCTACTCACAGATCGTCGGATCGACGGCCATGCCCGGCGCCGGGGACGAGTTGCATCACTTCGGTTGGAACGCCTGCTCCTCCTGCCTGTGCCCAAATGCGCCACATCCGCATGTCGAGCGGCGCTATCTCGTAGTGCCGGGATTGAGGTCTTCGCGCATCCACATCCTCGATACAAAGCCCGATCCCAGGAACCCCAAGATCGTCAGGGTGATCGAGCCAGACGAGGTCGCAGACAAGGCCGGCTATACCCGGCCGCACACGGTTCACTGCGGGCCGGAAGGCATATATGTCGCCGCCCTGGGTAATCGCGAGGGCAAGGGCCCGGGTGGAGTATTCCTGATGGACCACGAGACATTCGATGTGCGCGGCCAGTGGGAGATCGACCGTGGACAGCAGCACCTCGCCTACGATGCCTGGTGGCACCTTGGCTACGACACACTGGTCACCAGCGAGTGGGGCACCCCGGATACGTTCGAAAATGGATTGATTCCCGAAATACTGTTGGGCGCAAGGTATGGCCGACGACTTCACTTTTGGGATCTGCATCAACGCAAGCACCTCCAAACCATCGACTTCGGCGATAAATACCAACTGGTATTCGAGCTGAGACCTGCCCACGATCCCACCAAAGCTTACGGCTTCGTCAATTGTGTCGTCAGCCTCGAGAACCTCTCTTCATCGATCTGGACTTGGTACCGCGACGGCAACGGATGGGCTGTCAGGAAGGTGATCGAGATTCCGGCAGAGCCGGCCAGCGAGGAGCAACTGCCGCCGCTGCTCAAAGGCTTCAAAGCTGTGCCACCGCTCGTCACCGACATTGATTTATCAATGGACGACAAATTTCTCTACGTGGCCTGCTGGGGGACAGGAGATCTTCAGCAGTATGATGTATCCGATCCCTTCCACCCGAAGCTCACCGGTAAGGTCAGGATAGGCGGCATCGTCTCCAAGGCAACGCACGCCGGAGCCAAAAATGGCGCCCTCAATGGCGGACCGCAGATGGTCGAGATCAGTCGCGACGGAAAACGCGTCTATTTCACCAACTCGCTCTATGGCGCCATTGACCCGCAATTCTATCCTGATGGCATCGAGGGTTGGATGGTCAAGCTCGACGCCGATCCGAAAGGCGGCGTGGCCTTCGACGAGAAGTTCTTCGTCAGGTGGCCGACGCCGCATCGGCCACACCAAGTTCGGCTCGAAGGCGGCGATTGCTCATCGGATTCTTACTGCTATCCGTGATATCTCTTGTCGTTGAGGGGCGCCTGCAGCCATTGCTGACCCGGCGCCAAAGTTGAAGAAATGGACTGGTGGTTGTGGCCCGCAATGGCGGGGCTCGGGGCGTTCCATGGCCTTAACCCGGCCATGGGATGGTTGTTTGCTGTTGCGCTTGGCTTGCACCGCAAGAGCCGGGCAGTCATCTTCTTATCGTTGTTGCCAATCGCAGCCGGCCACGCGGTATCAATCGCATTTGTGACGGCCTTGCTGGCCGCAAGCGGCTACATTGCTGGACAAAGTGCAGTGCAGACCGGTTCAGGTCTGTTGCTGCTGGCCTGGGCCGGTTACCATTTGCGCATGCGCCATCGTCATCGCGTGCGCTTCGGTCTGCAGACCGGACTCTGGGGCCTTGCTGCCTGGTCCTTCCTGATGGCCACGACCCACGGGGCGGGGCTCATGCTGTGGCCGGCCCTGATGCCGACTTGCCTGTCGGATGAAGGGCGCGCAGACGGCCTCCCGACCGGCGTTATGGCGATGCTTGCCGGGGTGGGACTCCATACGCTCGCGATGATCGCAACGACCGCTATCGTCGCCGCCCTGGTCTACGAGTGGCTCGGCCTCGCGCTGCTCCGGCGCGCTTGGCTCAACGTCGATTTGGTCTGGCTCCTCGCGCTCGCCGCCACCGGCGCATTGCTGCTGCTTACATAAGCGAGAGAAACACGGCAAATGTATCAAATGGATTCATCCCGGGATTAGAAGACGGGCAGCAGGAAGGACGCGACGAGTACGCAGATGACCAGGAAAGTGCCCTTCACCGAAATCAAATTGAAACGTGCCTATCAGGCCCCCGAGCCTGGTGATGGAACCCGTATCCTGGTCGACCGGCTCTGGCCGCGCGGCGTCAAGAAATCGAGCGCGGCAATCGATCATTGGCTCAAAGAGATTGCCCCGAGTGCGACGTTGCGGCAGTGGTTCGCTCACCGCCCCGAGCGTTGGCCGGAATTCCGCCGCCGCTATCGCGCCGAGCTCCGCCAGCACCCCGAGCTGTTGGAACAGATACGCAACGCTGTTCACGAAGGGCCAGTCACGCTGATCTACGCCTCGCGCGATGAAAAGCGTAACGACGCTGTGGTGTTGAGGGACCTGTTGAGCGATAAATCTGCAATTCGTCGAGGTCCGCGCAGGCTTGGTCGGTGACTTTGGTTTCGAATTTGCGGTTTCGAATTTGCCCATTCGCAATGGGAGGGCGTCATCATGAAATCACTTGTGACGAAAGCGAGATTGCGCGGGATCATCTTCGCGTTGTCCTGCGCGGCGGTCACCGCGGTCTCGACGCTTGCGGCGGAATCCGCGGCACTACACGGCTATAATGCTGCCATCGGCGAAAGCTCGATTTCGGGCATTTCCTCGGGCGCATTCATGGCAGTCCAGTTCGGTACCGCCTGGTCTTCGGTGATCAGGGGCGTGGGGGTGATCGCCGGCGGGCCGTATTGGTGCGCCAAAGCAGATGCGTATGACATCATCAATGGCTACACGCTGCCAGTTCTGAACGCCGAGGGCCAATGCATGAAAGGACCGCCGCCGATCATCGACCTGAATGACTTGCTGGCGAAGGCCGAAGCCAAAGCGGCGTCAGGCGATATTGATCCGACGCAGAATCTGCGCCGGCAAAAGATTTATCTCTTCCACGGCTATAACGATGCGGTCGTGGACAAGTCGGTGACCGATGCAGCTGCCGACTTCTATCGTCATTATCTAGGCGATGCTGGCCGCGGCAATCTGTACTACCAAACAGCAATCGGGGCCGGGCACGCGCTGGTCGTATTGCCGCAGCCGCGGATCCATGGTCTCAATGGCTGCACCGAAAATACGAGCCCGTACATTGATCGGTGCGGATATGATCAGGCCGGAATCATTCTGCAGCATATTTATGGCGCTTTGAACCCTCCCAACCGAGGCAAACCGGCCGGGACGATAAAGAGCTTCGACCAATCGATTTACAGCAAGCCCGACGATACCGACCCGTTGAGTCTGGGCGATATCGGCTACGTTTTCGTCCCGAAGGACTGTGACGACGGCGCTGAGTGTCGCGTCCATATCGTGCTTCATGGATGCACGCAGGACGCCGGCGAGATCGGCCGGCGGTTTGTCGATGACACCGGATACAATTCCTGGGCAGATACCAACCATCTCATCGTCCTCTACCCGCAGACAAAGTCCAGCCCGTTCCTCCCCTTAAATCCAGAAGGATGTTGGGATTGGCGGAGTTATATCGACCATCAGGACAGCTATGTCACCAAATCGGGGGCGCAGATCAGGACATTAAAAGCCATGCTCGATGCACTCACCGCGGCGGCAGTTCCGGTGGATGCGACGACGGCTGCGCCACCGCCAGCGCCGGATGCGCTCGCTGTGACCGATACCTCCGACACCGGCGCAGCGTTGGCTTGGGCTCCTGTTCGGGGAGCGAGCGCCTACCAAGTCTGGCGCGCCGAAGCGGATGGCGTGTTCCATCTCGTGGGCAGCGTTGCGGGCCCCAGTTACGGTGACTCGGGTCTGACGCCTCAATCGTTCTATCGCTGGCGCGTCTCCGCGATAGCGGGTGATGCTGAAGGGCCGCCGTCTACGGAGATAGCCGCAACGACGCGACGGGCGCCTGCGCCATGCGATACCCCTGGCACCTGCCCGGTTAATAAATGAGAAGCCGCTAGCTGCGGTGGCGCGGGTCGAGCGCGTCACGCAGCCCGTCGCCGAAGAGGTTGAAGGCGAGGACGACGGAAAAGATCGCCGCGCCCGGCCAGATCGCCATCCAGGGCGCCTGGTCGAGGAAGTTCTTCGCGGCGTTGAGCATGCTGCCCCAGGAGGGCGCCGGCGGCTGCTGACCAAGGCCAAGGAAAGAGAGGCTTGCCTCGGCAATGATCGCGGCGGCGATGGCGAGCGTCGCCTGCACCATGATCGGCCCGAGGATGTTGGGCAGGATGTGGCGCAGCACAATGCGGCGATGCGGGTTGCCGACCGCGCGCGCGGCTTCGACGTAGTCCTCGACCTTGGCGTTCAACACCTGCGCCCGCGTCAGGCGGATAAAGGCAGGCATCGCCGAGATGCCGATCGCGATCATGGCATTGGTGAGGCTTGGGCCCAGGAAGGCGGCGAGCGCGATGGCGAGGATGAGGAAGGGACAGGCGAGGAGCGCATCGGTGATGCGCATGAGGAGCCCGTCGAGGAACCCGCCGACATAGCCCGAGACGAGGCCGATCGGTACGCCGCAGGCAAGCGAGATGCAGACCGAGACGACGCCGGCGAGGAGGGAGGCCCGCGCTCCGAAGATCACCCGCGAGAGCACGTCGCGGCCGATCTCGTCGGTGCCGAACCAATGCTCGAGCGACGGCGGCTTGCGCACGGCGGACCAGCTGGTCGCAACCGGCTCGTAGGGCGCAATGAGCGGCGCCGCGACTGCGACCACAACGAAGAACAGCACGACGACGGCACCGACCATGGCACCGCGCCGCTTGACAAGGCGCCGAACCGCCCGCTGCCAGGGCTTGGCGTAGGCGGGCGCGACTGCTGTCGCCGTCGTTATGCCGATCGCCGTCATGCCCGCAACCTCGGATTGACCAGGAAATACGTGATGTCGGCGAAGAGGTTGAGAACGATATATGCCGTCGCCGTACAGAGGACGACGCCTTGCACCACGGCGTAGTCGCGGTTGAAGA
>Ga0126371_10006879_pt1 | contig 10156 bp, 5 predicted proteins | sample PanSoiMetaPlot_4_FD_110145 | JGI IMG/M metagenome (GOLD analysis project Ga0126371, IMG submission 110145) | Tropical forest soil microbial communities from Panama - MetaG Plot_4 | ecosystem: Environmental > Terrestrial > Soil > Tropical forest > Bulk soil | place: Panama | collected 2016-02-17
CCGCAAATGTACGAGAGCTTCCGCAGTCACTGCATGCAGGATTATCCGGCGTACGAAATCATTTTCGGCGTGAGCGATGCCGATGACCCGGCCATTGAAGCGGTCCACAAGTTGATGGCCGAGTTCCCGCAATGCGATATCCGGCTCTTGATATGTCCGGACGTACTCGGGAACAACCGCAAGACCAGTAACCTGGTTCAGATGCTGCCGTTTGCCAGGCACGACCATATCCTTGTCAACGACAGCGACATCTTTGTCACGCCCGATTACCTGACTCGCGTCATGGCCCCGTTTCAAGATTCGCATGTCGGAATGGTTACCTGCCCATACCGGGGGATTGCCGCGAACACTCTCGGATCGAAGCTGGAATCGATCGGCATCAGCACGGATTTCATCGCCGGCGTGCTCACGGCGCGGGAGATCGAAGGAGGAATTCATTTTGCCCTTGGTTCAACGCTGGCCATGAGCCGGGTTGCGCTGGAAGCGATCGGCGGTCTGCGCCCTCTTGTGGATTACCTGGCAGATGATTTTGAACTTGGCTACCGAATATCTCGGCGCGGCTATGAAGTGGTGTTGGCTGACGTGGTGGTGGAAACCTATCTTCCTGCCTACAGCTTTCGCGGATTCTTTGAGCACCAGATGCGCTGGGCCCGGAGCACACGGGATTCCCGTCGCATGGGATACGTTGGGTTGTTGCTGACGTTTGGGCTGCCGTGGGCGATCATCTCAGTTCTGCTTGCCGCCGGAAGCTGGTGGTCATGGACGATCCTTGGCGGCGCAGCAATTCTGCGCACCGCTGTAGCCCTGCAGGTGGGTCTTGGCGTGGTTCATGACCGGGCGGTGTGGCGGCGCCTATGGCTCTTGCCTCTGCGCGATCTGATCGCATTTTGGGTGTGGTTTGCCAGCTTCGCCGGCCACACTGTGCACTGGCGCGGCGAAATGTTTTTCCTGGAGGATGGAAAGATTCGTCCGGTCCATCCGGGCGCAGCACTGGTCAGCGCTGCCGATCGGGAGCAGGGCAAAGTTTCAGCTCATTCGTAAGGACTTCCTTCCCACCCCAACGAGCCACGACGCAATTCGGTCCGTTCAGCACATATTCCGGCAAGCGATCTTTTTGCGGGCAATCCGTCGTCGAATCCTGCTCAGGGCGCGCTTGCGCATCGGTTACAAGAAAAATAGTTCGGCCGCTGTTCCACAGCTTTGCGAATGAAGCGTTGTCATCGAAGATCGGCGGGGCATCAGGGAACGTTGATCCGTACCAGATGTTGTTACAGCGTCCATTCAGAATTCGAAGCTGCCGGTGGGTGTAGAAGTTGACGCTGGATGCGGCTTCGTAGTCGCCGTTGTCTTCAATCACCGGATCTGTTCCCTGCGGCCAGTGAGAGTCGATCGCCTGCGCCAGAACTTTGGACGAAAGCACGGGTGAGAAGATCACCACCCCCCGATGGGCTGCGTGCAGAAGAGCAATCGTCATCACAGTCAGAACAACGTTGGCTGCGAAAGTCCGGTTCGATCTTCGCAGGACAAAGTTGAAGATCGTACCCAGTGCGAAGGCGATACCTGTAACCAGTAGCGGCACTTTGAACGCGCCCATGGCCTGGGGCGTTAGGTCAAGGAAGTGGCCAAAGGAGAGAGCGTAGTCTTGCGGGTTCTTCTTCAGCAGCTCGGCAATGTCATAGTTTGGCGGCGGAGTCTTTGCCTGCATCGCAAGAGCCAGGCATGCGACACAAGCGGCCAAGCCGATCAATAGCAGGATCAGGGAAGAAATCCGTCCACTACGTCGATCAGCACTGTCAAGCGATGAAGTTGTTTCGCGCGACAGCCAGCCCCCGATAAGGAGCGCAACTCCCGGCAGCCCTGGCAGCACGTAATACTCCTGTCTGCTGGAAAAGCTGAAAAACACAAGGATCAACAGCGGCCACAACACAAAGAGCAATGTACGGCGCTGCTCGGCGGTCAAACCACCACGAAAGGCGGCGATTCTGGCCGGCACCCGGCGCACTGCCTGAACAATGAACGCCGTCCAGGGCATAAGCCATAACAGCATCAGACCCCAAAACAGCCAGAGAGGGACAGTGTCATAGTCGGCGGGATAACGCTTCTTCAGGTAGCGCAGAAAATGCTCGTTGACGAAGTAGAACCAGAAGAACCCTTTGGCCGAACCTTGTGGCGGATTGCGAAATCCGGCCAAAAGATGCCACGGCGCGGCTATCAGCACAAACACAAGGAAGCTCGAGAACAGACGCAGTTTCAGCAAGTGACACAGGTTACGCGTGAGCAGCAGATAAATCAGAATGGTTCCCACGGGAAAGACCAGCCCGATAAGTCCTTTGGTGAGGACGTTTAAAGCCATCGTTGCTGCGATTCCCCAGCAAATCCATGTCGAGGGATTCTCTCCCGCTTCAGCCTGCTCCAGCGACGTCAGGAAGAAATCAAAGCCAAGAGCGAGCCAGAGCGCGACCAGCATCTCGGGGATCAGAAAGCGCGTGTAGATAAAAGGCCCGAATCCGGTGGCCAGCACCAGCGCCGAGTAGAGCCCGGCTTCTTCCCCATATGTGCGGCGGCCGAGTCGATATACCACCAGCAATAAGGCGAGCATGGCCAGCGCCATAGGCAAACGCTCCGACCATTCGCTGACTCCGAACAGCTTGAAACTGGCGGCGACGAGCCAGTACATCAGAGGCGCCTTCTCCAGATATCGAAACCCGTTGTTGATGTGGAGAGTGACCCAGTCATGCCGCAGCAGCATCTCTCGCGCCGCCTCGGCATGCACCGTGTCGGCGTCGTCAAGCAGAGCCGGGTGAAAAATGGTGATGACGTAGACCAGCAGCCACACCAGGAGCACGAACCCCAGAAATATCGTACGGCGATGTTGCGCAGGGTGAGACCAGGGCGCGCTCAGCGAGGCCTGGGGCAAAGTTCGTGTCGGCATGAATGGATTCATTATAAGCGGCTGCGCCGACGCGACATCTCACAGATGGAAAAGAACCATCACACCAAATAGGACCTTCATTTATGAGTGCGCGTCATGCGACCAAGGTGCGTTCGATCTTTTCCCGTTCTCAACCATGGGCCATCACCGAGGCCCACGCATTCCTGGTGCGAATCCCGGTAGATCCTCCGAAGGGAGATGCTATTCAGAAGTTTTCTGCGCTTGAGCTGCCCATGGTGCGAATCACGGATGTGGAGGGCAATGGCGGAGTTGGGTTCGGTTACACCATCGGGCAAGGTGGTACAGCCATTCTCGAACTATTGAGAGCAGAACTCCTGCACAGGTTGGAAGGCCAGGATTCCCGCAAGATCGCGTTCATCCACAATTTTCTGAGCAAAAGCCTCCATGCCATGGGTCCGAGCGTGGTGCTTTCCAATGCCCTTGCTGCGATCGACGTTGCACTCTGGGATTTGAATGCGAAGCGGCAGCAAATTCCGCTGCACATTCTGCTGGGCGGCGCCAAAGACAAGGTCCCGGTCTATAACACTGACGTCGGCTGGCTGAGCCGGGATTTAGACGAAATGGTCGATCTTTCCCGTCGTGCAGTGCGGCGTGATGGCTTTCGGGCGCTCAAGTTGAAAGTCGGCAAGCCGGACCCGCATGAAGACGCCGAGCGGGTTGGCAAGTTGCGCAAAGCCGTCGGCGAGCATATCAAATTGATGATCGACGCGAACCAGTCCTGGACAGTGGACGAAGCCGAGCGGCGACTGAAGCTGCTGGAGGAGTTCCATCTGGTCTGGATCGAAGAGCCGCTGCTCGCGACCGACATTCAGGGATATCGAGAGCTGGGGAGACGCACGGCCATTCCTCGCGCTGGAGGCGAGAGCCTCTATGATCCGGCGTATTTCTACGAGAGCATTCGCCAGGGAGCGCTCGATATCCTGCAACCGGACGTTGCGCGCGTCGGCGGCATTACGCCCGCGATGAAGGTATGCGGAATGGCGGAGGCCGCCAATCTCAAAGTCGCGCCTCATGTCTCGCCGGAGCTGAGTCTGACTGTGGCAGCAGCGGTTCCCAACAGCATGTTCATTGAATACATTCCGCAGATGGAGCCGGTGCTGCGGCACAAGGTTAGAATTGTGGACGGCAACGCCATCCCTCCGGATGTGCCCGGCCACGGCATTCCGTTCGATGAAGAAGCGCTGCGGCGCTACGAGGTGAATCAGTGACGCAAACTCTGGAATTCCATCCGCGCCTGCGGACCCGACCGGACGAAAAATTTCCGCGCAGCCGCGCAGAAGCTCTGGCCGCTGACCTGCGGCGCGCGATCGAAGGAGAAGTTCGATTCGATGACGGAAGCCGTGCACTGTACGCGACGGATGGGTCGAACTACCGCCAGGTACCGATCGGGGTGGTGATCCCGCGGACGATCGAGGACGTAGTTCAGACGGTGAAGCTGGCAAAGCAGCATGGAGCGCCCCTTCTGGCGCGCGGCGGGGGAACCAGTCTGGCCGGGCAGTGCTGCAATGTCGCGGTGGTGATGGATTTTTCCAAGTACCTGAACCAGATTCTCGAACTGAATCCTCAGGAAAAGTATGCGGTGGTGCAGCCTGGAGTAAAACTTGATCATCTGCGCAAGCGCGCCAACCAGTTCAATCTCACCTTCGCTCCTGACCCCTCGACGCATGAGTATTGCAATCTGGGAGGAATGATCGGCAACAATTCGTGCGGCGTCCATTCAATGATGGCCGGCAGGACCGTCGATAACGTGCAAGAGCTTGACATTCTTACGTATGACGGGGAGAGGCTTCGCGTCGGACAGACGTCGGATGTAGAACTGGAGCAAATCATCCGTGAAGGCGGCCGTCGCGGAGAGATTTACTCCCGGCTGCGCGCGCTGCGCGATCAATATGCCGAGCAGATCCGGCACCGTTACCCGAAAATTCCACGTCGCGTTTCCGGCTACAGCCTGGATGAGTTGCTGCCGGAAAACGGCTTCCATGTCGCAAAGGCGCTGGTAGGCAGCGAGTCAACTTGCGCTGTCACTCTGGGCGCGAAAGTCCGGCTGGTGTACTGGCCCCCCGTCCGGAGCCTCGTCGTTCTCGGATACAAGTCGGTTTATGAGGCGGGCGATCACGTTCCTGAAATTCGCGAATCCAAGCCCATCGGACTTGAAGGCATGGACGAGATTCTTGTCCGGAATATGAAGAAGATGAAACTCCATCCTGAAGGCGTCAAACTGCTGCCCGAAGGCAGGGGCTGGCTACTGGTAGAGTTTGGCGGCGAAAGCAAGCAGGAATCGGATGCAAAGGCACGCGAGCTGATGGACAAGCTGCGTTCCAAGCCAGATGCCCCAAGCATGAAGCTTTGCGACAGTGAGAAGGAAGAGCAGCTTATCTGGCGGACGCGCGAATCCGGCTTAGGCGCAACTGCGCGCGTGCCAGGCGAGCCGGAAGCATGGGAAGGTTGGGAAGATTCCGCAGTCGCTCCGGAGAAGCTCGGGATTTATCTTCGCGAACTCCACAAGTTATTTGACAAGTACGGCTATGACATCAGCGCCCTCTACGGCCATTTCGGCGATGCCTGCGTGCACACGCGAATCAACTTCGATCTGCTGACGGAAAAGGGCATCAGAGACTTTCGGTCTTTCATTGAGGAAGCTGCGGATCTGGTGGTGCGGCTCGGCGGTTCGCTTTCCGGCGAGCATGGCGATGGCCAGTCTCGTGGTGAATTGCTGGTGAAGATGTACGGACCGGAATTGATGGAGGCGTTCCGCGAATTCAAACGCATCTGGGACCCGGACTGGAAGATGAATCCTGGCAAGAAGATCGATCCTTATCGCCTGGACGAGAATCTTCGACTGGGAACGGACTACAGTCCGCCGAAAGTCAAAACGCACTTCTTCTTTCCCGAAGAGCACGGCGATTTCTCCGAAGCCACAACCCGCTGCGTGGGTGTCGGTAAGTGCCGCAAAGATGAGAAAGGCACCATGTGTCCCAGTTACATGGCGACTGGGGAAGAGATGCATGCCACCCGGGGAAGAGCGCGGTTGCTTTTCGAGATGCTGCAGGGCGATCCCATGAAAGGTGGCTGGCGGAGCGAGACCGTACGCGAGGCGCTCGATCTGTGTCTCGCGTGCAAGGGATGCAAGGCGGAATGCCCGGTTAATGTCGACATGGCGACGTACAAGGCGGAGTTCCTTTCGCACTACTATGAGGGACGTGTCCGTCCGCGCTCGGCTTACGCGATGGGATGGATTTACTGGTGGGCGCGTATTGCCTCAATCGCTCCGGGAGTGGTGAACTTTCTGAGCCACACCCCAGGGATATCGAACCTTGTGAAGTTGATGGGCGGTGTGGCGCAGCAGCGCACCATGCCGAGCTTCGCGCCGCAGACCTTCAAGTCGTGGTTCCGACAGCGTAGTGTGCGCAATGAAGGGCGCCCGCAGGTCTTGCTGTGGCCGGATACATTCAATAACCATTTCCATCCTCAAAACGCGAAAGCTGCTGTTGAGGTGCTGGAGCACGCGGGTTATCAAGTCACGATCCCCGAAGTCTCGCTCTGCTGCGGCCGGCCGCTTTACGACTTCGGCATGCTTGATACAGCAGCTACGATGCTGAAGGAAATCCTTGAGAAGCTGCGTCCGCAGATTGCAGCAGGCATTCCGGTCATCGGATTGGAGCCGAGCTGCGTCTCCGTGTTTCGCGATGAAATGCCCAATCTGCTGGCACATAATAAAGATGCAGACCGGCTCAAATGCCAAACGTTTCTGCTGAGTGAGTTTCTGGTCAAGAAAGCTGATTATCATCCGCCGCAGTTGAAGCGCAAAGCCATTGTGCACGGGCACTGCCATCACAAGTCGATCCTGAAATTCGACAGCGAGCAGGAACTGCTGAAGCGCACCGGCCTCGACTTCCAGATTCTCGATTCAGGCTGCTGCGGCATGGCGGGCTCATTCGGTTTCGAGGCAGACAAGTACGATGTTTCGGTCAAAGTAGGAGAGCGCGTGCTGTTGCCGGCAGTGCGCAAGGCAAGTCCAGAAACGCTGATCATCGCCGATGGCTTCAGTTGTTTCGAACAGATCAAAGACCTGACAGGTCGTGAGGCAATGCATATCTCCGAGGTGCTGCAGATGGCCATCCGCGGGGAGCGGGGCGAACCGGAAGCCGAAGAGAATGGGCGCGCTTCCAAAACGAAAACTGCGGCCCTGGTTGGCACCGGTGTGCTGTTGGCCGGCGCGGCGCTCTACTTTGGGCTGCGAAATGGCAGAAACGGCGCTCACGGCACGAGCGAAGAGCGGTTCATCTTCGAGGATATGGCTGAGCACGTTTGAGCTTGGCAAATCAGCGTTGATTCTGACGGAGTACCAGTCCCTTCGCGCCGATCGCAAATCCTTGTCCGGAGCGCGTGAAGGCTATCGTGTTCAAGTTCCCGCTGTTCTGCCTGGCCCATGATCCGTTTGCCGGCTTGAAGAACTGACCTTCGATTCCTACCGTCGCTAATTCCCCGAGAGATTTCACGCTGGGATAGGCCACGGACGAGAAATACACCCCCGGTGGTTCGGTGGGGTCGCTGAGGCGCCAGGTTTTGCCGCCATCGTCAGTAGTCAGCACATTGGGCAGATCGGATTTTTCCGGATGAGCGTAATCTCCGCCGACCGCTACGCCATGCCGGGCATCACGGAACGCAATCGAGAAAAGGCCTGACGAGGAGTTCGCCGGATGCAGCGGAGTATCTGCCACTGTCCAGGTCCTCCCGCGGTCACTCGAATGAAAGACGCGGGCGAGCTTGGCGCCGCCTGTGACAAACCAGGCGTTTCGCGAGCCTTCGACCGTGATGCAGGAATTGCTTGCGGCGAACGCTCCTTCATTGGCCAACGCGGGCGGAATGCCGCCGGAAGGCACTTGTTTCCAGCTCGAGCCGGCGTCATCGCTGGTGAAGAGCGCGAATTTTCCCCCGACAGGATCGCTAAGCACGATGCCGTGATTGCGATCCCAGAATGCAATCGCGTCGAAGAAAATGCCCTCCGCCTTCTCCTGATCGACGATTTTCCAGTTTTGGCCGGCGTCCGTCGTGCGATAAATGCGGGCTTTCCCCTCTTCGGCCTTGCCTGCGCTGACGATGACGGCGGTATTCTGATCGAAAGCGTGGATGCCGCGGAAGTCCTGATCTTCGGCTCCTGGCACCTTTATTACCGACCAGTTCTTTCCAGCGTCGGTGGTGCGGAGTATTGTCCCGTCCGTCCCGCTGGCCCAAATCACATTTTCATCGACGATGCTCAGTCCGCGCAGGCTGGCAGAGGTTGCGACAGAGATCTTCTCCCACGAATTGTTTCCCGCCGGCAAAAGAAGCAGCAAAGCAAAGAAAAGTCGCATCATTTACACCACCGCTCCAGTGCCAGATTTCCTGCGGAGTCCGAGCGAACGATCCGCCACAGGTGCTGCGACGGACGGGCCCAGCCTCCTGGCGGAGATCGTCAGCAGCGATCAAGATCTCGTGACTCACCTCAACAATCATTGGAATTATCTCATCCGAATAGTGCCGCACCGTCCGAAGGGACACGTACTCCTGTTCGCGGCTACTTACACATTTGATACACCTGTTGCCCGGTTTGTTTGGACTATACTTTTAAAGACTTCCACCGGTTTTCCCCCGAAAAATTGGGATACTCTCCCCTAACTTTTTGCAATGCTAGGCATTCCGCTTCATGATGGAAGATGAGAATGCGCCACAGGTAAAAACAAAATGCTGGTTCGATTCTGGGGTGTGCGAGGTTCGACTCCAACGCCTCAGGCGGAAAATATGCGCTACGGAGGCAACACCTCTTGCGTGGAGGTGCGCGTCGACGGGCAGATCTATGTTCTGGATTGCGGTACCGGCTTCCGCAACCTGGGGAAACAGCTCCAGCAGGAAAACAACGGCACGGCGATCACCGCCCATATCTTCCTTTCCCATTTTCACTGGGACCACATTCAGGGCATCCCGTTTTTTGCGCCGCTGTACAACAATCACAACAGTTCGTTCTTCTTTCATTCATCGAATCGCACTCGCGGCTTGCAAAGCGCGATCGAAGAGCAGATGTCCGATCCGTATTTTCCCGTCAATATGAGTGAGATGGCGGCGCACAGGCGCTTCTACAACATCGATGCCGATCGCATGAAAATCGGGGACTGCACCATTCAGACGATGTGGCTGAACCATCCGCAAGGTTGCCTGGGATTCCGCATTGAGGGCAAGGACAAGGTTGTGGTTTACGCCACTGACAATGAGCCGGGTGACCCGGTCTTCGATCAGAATGTGCGCAAGCTCGCCGAGGGCGCCGACGTTTTGATCTATGACGCGCAATATCTGCCGGAGGAATACGCAGCCCGCAAACGAGGTTGGGGGCACAGCCACTGGCGCGAGGCGATCAACGTGGTGATGGAAAGCGGAGCCAGGGAGCTTGTGTTGTTTCACCACGATCCCGACCACACGGACGAATGCATTGACGCAGTGGTGAAGCAGGCCAGAGAGCATTACCCTAAAGTGCGCGCGGCATCTGAAAGCATGGAGATACTTCTTTAGCAATTGGCAACTGGAAATCGGCAACTAGCCCAAAGCTTATTTCCCAAACAAAGCATTCATCTCATCATACGAGGCCTGGCCGTCGGTCATGAATTTGTAAGTTCCGCTGGATGTGGCTTCCTGGATGATTCGCTTCAGAAGTCCCATTGCGGCGCGCGCCGGACCTGACCCAAAACTCACGCGCTTGACTCCCAATTTCCCCAATTCGGGGATGGACGGGACATTGAGACCGGCAAGAATGTTCACCGGCGCGTGCAGTGCCTCGACGACAGCGGAGATTTGTTCAACCTTCCGCAGGCCGGGAACGAAGATGCAATCGGCGCCGTTCTGAAGATATTGACGGCCGCGCTCGATGGTATTGCGCAATGCCTCTTCCGGAGATGGACCCTTCTGCCAGAAAGCGTCAGTGCGGGCATTGATCACAAGATGAACCCCGGCCTTCCCGCCGGTTTCACGGGCTGCGCGGATGCGCGCAATCTGATCGGCCACGGGATACAGCGGACCGAATTCGCCGTGCCCAGGCAGAGCGTCTTCCAGATTAACGCCGACGGCGCCCGCTTCGATGATCTGCTCGATCGAGCGCCGGAGATCCTGGAGCGATGGAGAGAAGCCGGCCTCGATATCGGCAGTCACCGGCACTCCGACCGAACGTGCGATGCG
>Ga0126371_10006880_pt1 | contig 10155 bp, 8 predicted proteins | sample PanSoiMetaPlot_4_FD_110145 | JGI IMG/M metagenome (GOLD analysis project Ga0126371, IMG submission 110145) | Tropical forest soil microbial communities from Panama - MetaG Plot_4 | ecosystem: Environmental > Terrestrial > Soil > Tropical forest > Bulk soil | place: Panama | collected 2016-02-17
AGCTCGATCTCGACACCCGACGCCGCCCATGCCCACAGCAGCGCCGTCGCGGTGATCGCGAACATCGCAAGCGGCACCGGGCGGCCGAGATTCTCGCGCTTCCAGGCCACCATATTGATGGCCATCAACGCGACCCAGATCATTGAGCCACCAATCAGCAGAAACGCGCCGCCGTAATACCAGCCGCTTCCCAGGAGAGGGGGATAGAAAGTGTAGAGCACGGACGCTTGCCCGGAGAGGACGGCGGCGACCGCCATCCCCGTCCCCAGCAAGCAAATGACGAATCCGGTCCAGGCGAGAGCGATGCCACGGATCGGACGGCCGAGGCTGGTCGCGGTGACGGCATAGCCGAAGAGTTAGGACGTACATGAGGCTTAGATTTATTTGGAACGTTATATCATATATCACTGCGCGTGAGCTGACTGTTTTGACGGCTCTCAAGGCCGCGGTGGTCGAGTGGAAAAAGGTCGAACAGGGAGGGGGCCAAACGCTCATGGGAAAAGCAAAAGACAAGTGGATGAAAGCTAAGGCCAGAAGGAAGAAGGCCAAAGAGAAGGCCGAAGCCGCGGAGAAGGCAGGCATCCTTGTTGATATCTCGTAATGTTCTTATTCAACTACTTATAATAGCAGCCATTACCGGATATCCGTACTCGTCTTATTCTCTCGTCACCCATGCCCTGCGTGGTTTTCAGAAAATGGCTCATGGTCGTCCATTCCTGCCACGTCCGTTGACCCCGACATGAACACGCCGACAGGCCGGCAAACATCTCGGGCAACATCAACCGTCGACGCCAAAACCGTCGCTGGTGCGCTTGGCTCCCGGCTCGATCCTGACGGGGAGGGCGAGCAATGAGCCTCCCGCAGGACGCGAACTAGCAACATTAGTCGTGGCCGAGGGTTATACGACCCTCGGCCTTCGAACGGCGAACGAAGCGCCTATTTCTGGTTATGAGACGTTGCTGCCGTGACGCTATCGTTGTGATCGAGTCCGCTGTTGAGGGTGAATCTGCCGTGCTGGTTGTTTGGTCGGCTCGTCTCCGATTGACCCAACCCGATACTCGATCACCTCCGTGGGCGGACACGACAAACCGGGGCGGAGGGCCGACCCGCCAATCCCGCCAGCAGCCTCCCGGCGTCCGATCAGCCCTGAAAGTGGTACGCGCGCTTGATCCCAGGCCGGAAAATGCATTGCGGCTTACGTCGCAGGTGATGGCCGATAAGCCGGTCACCATCAGACGTGAACGGATCGGACAGAAAATCGGGCGTCTCAGCAACCAAGACATGGGCCGACTCAGTGCTGCCTTGGCGTTTGTCTTGGGGCTCGCGGATTAGCGGCGCTGCTCGTCCACGGACGAACAGCGGTTTGACGTGCGGCTGTTGGAAACTTGAAGCGATATTTGCGAGCGCCCGATAACAACATCGAAATCGCACGGTGGCGCGCCCGAAGAAATTCGAACTCCTGGCCCCCAGATTTGTAGTCTGTACCAAGTATTTGAGTTTTCGGGGCTTGGTTGGAAATTCACGCCCGTGCCGATCGCTATTGGTACCCCTCAATCATGCCGCGAGCGCGCGACCATTTCATCGGCGGCCAGATCGAGCGTTTCAAGCCGTGGCGGTATGAGGCACCCACCACAACGCAGGAGCGGAGCAGCGCCAATCACTGCCAGGGAGCTGATTATGTTGCGGATGGCAAACCACATGGGACAACCCACGCTCGTTCGGCAAGAGACATCCCGCGCTTGATATTCCAATTTTGCGAGATTTGTTGATCAGGGGGAGCTCCGGCACTCAAGTCTTTTGATTTTCCTCGCGGGAGCGAGGGGAATCGAACCCGCCCTGGGCAGACCCACCCGCCTGGTGAGCGCCTTGAAACGGCTACCGCGCGCGAGCGTCCATCGCGCTGTGGCGAAGCTCGCCCACGGACTCGGATCGGTCGCGGGCTCGGACCTCGAACTGGTTAGTTCGGGGGCGTAGCGTGTTCTGGGCCCCGTTTGACTGGCGGAGTGATACCTGACAAGGCTGCTGCAGCGGGAGGGACGAGTGTGGTGGCGGGCCTCAAGCCTGGTAGTGCGCTATGGACGAGGAGCGGTCGGACGGTGGGAGCCAGGCACTTGAAAGGCCCTCAATGAGCGTGCCGATCGTTGTCGCGCAAAATCTGGTCAAGTGGTATGGCCCGCGCCTCGCAGTACGGGACGTATCGTTCTCGGTCGCCGAAGGCGAAGTCGTCGGTCTGCTGGGGCCCAACGGCTCGGGGAAGAGCACCATTTTTCGGATCTTGACCGGTTACCTCGTGCCCTCATCAGGGACTGTAGCGGTGGCCGGCCGCGATGCGACGACCGAATCTCTCGCCTTGCGACATGAAGTCGGGTACGTGCCAGAGGACGCGCCGCTCTACGATCACATGCGGGTCGTGGAGTTCCTGCGGTTCATGGCGCAGCTCAAGGGGTTGTTCGGGCGTTCTGCCGTCCGCGCCGTCGAGGCCGTTGTCACGCGTCTGCAACTCGAAAAAGTGGCGAGCCTTCCGATCGGGAAGCTGTCGAGAGGCTATCGACAGCGAGTCGCCATCGGCCAGGCGCTGCTCAACGACCCGAAGCTGCTCATCCTCGACGAGCCGACCAGCGGGCTCGACCCCAGCCAGGTCATCACGATCCGCGATCTCATACGCGAGCTGGCCGGCAGGCAGACTGTTCTGATAGCCTCGCACGTGCTCCCCGAGATTGAGCGGATTGCCAGCCGCGTGATGATCTTGCTCGACGGCCGACTGCTCACGGACGACGCGCTTGCTTTAGAGACCAATGGTGAGCGCCTGCGACTGCAGGTCACGGGAGCCGAGCAGGAAGTGCGTGCCTGTATTGCTGCTGTTCCGGGTGTGCGCTCTATTGTCGTCGAGTCGGGTTCCCGCGGCTTGGATCTCCGGTACCTGGTGGAAGCCGACCGGCGACCAGGAATGGCACAGCATCTGGCGACAGCGCTGGTGGGGAGCGGCCTGGCGCTCTCCGAGCTTGCAACGATGCCGCCCGACCTCGAACGCGTCTTTTTGCAGCTGACGCGAAGGCCGGCCGAGGAGGCAGCATGAGGCGATTCCTGGTGCTGTGGATCAAGGAGGAGAAGGCGCTCTTCTCCTCTCCGATCGCGTACGTGCTGATTGCGGGGTTCCTGCTGATCATGGGCTACAGCTTCACGCTCGCCCTCTTCATCAGCCATGCAATGACCCTGGTTCATTTGTTCTTCCAGATGTTCGTTCTATTTCTGCTAACGGTGCCGATCATCACCATGCGCCTCATCGCAGAGGAGCGGAAGTTGCGGACGATCGAGCTCCTCCTCACTTCGCCGGTGACGGAGACTCAGGTCGTGCTCGCAAAGTTCGCGGCCAGCATGAGCCTCATTCTGCTGATGCTGGTGCAGTCCGGCGCCTATGCGATCGTGCTCGGCATCTACGGCAATCCGGATTGGGGACCGATCTTCAGTGGCTATCTCGGCTTAGTGCTGCTCGCGGCAGCGCTGGTCGGGGTCGGGCTGCTCACGTCGGCGCTCACTAACAATCAAATTATCGCCGCGCTGTTGTCGCTGAGCACGTTCCTGCTGTTGTGGATCATCGACGAGTACGGGTACCTCCTTCCTGACCCGTTCGACTCGCTTGTCGTGAACCTGTCGCTGTCGGTGCATTTTAAGCCGTTCGCCACCGGATCCATGTATTTCTCCGATGTTGCATTCTATCTGAGCGCCGCCATGCTCAGTCTATTCCTTAGCGTCCGCGCGCTCGCGTGGCGCTGAGGCGGCGCGGGGACCGTCATGTCACGTAGCTTTCCATGGCTTCTCATCCTGGTGCTGGCCGCGACGGCGCTTGTCTTCGGCGCGCTCGGCGCCTCGCATTATTGGGACGAAAGGGGCTCCAACATCCTGTTCTTCGCGGCATGGTGCGCCGCCATGTTGATGCTCTTTATGCTCGGGCTGCGGCTACCGTTGCGAATCCCGGGTTCACGCTCGCGGGCCACGCTATTTAACGCAGCGCTCGCGGTCGGTGCCGTCGTCACCGCCTGCCTGGCGAACGTCGCGATCTTCCGCCACGACGTCTATCTTGATGTCAGCCGCGAGGCCGCCAACACCCCTTCGCCGCAGCTCGAATCGGTGTTGGACGGGCTGAGGAGCGACGTCTCGCTGACCTATTTCTACAACCATTCGGACAGGAACGCGATCGACGCGAAAGATTTGCTGACGGTCGCCTCACGCCAGAACCGGCATTTCCGCTTCCAGCCCATTGACATCGACAAGGAGCCCGCCAAGGCGCGTGAATTCGGGGTTCGCGCCTACAACACTGCGGTGCTGCAGGCCGAGGACAGACGCGTCGTCGTCGAGAATACTGTTGATCTCGCTCAGATGGCCTATGCGGCCCTGCGGGTCCTCAAGAAGCAGGTCGACGTCGTCTGCTTCATCACCGGGCATGGCGAGAGTGTTCCTGCGGGGCCGCCGCATTTCCACTACAGTCACGTCGAGACGCTGCGGGGCCACGAGGTGCCGGGTGCCGGAGACCTCCTACAAGGCGAGACAGACGGTCTCGACCGGCTGCAGCTTGCGGTGACTACGCTTGGCTACAGCGTCCGCCCGATCGCGCCGACGACCCTTTCGGCCATTCCATCGGACTGCAGTGTGGTCGCCGAGATCGGGCCCCATCATGCCTATGCGCCAGGGGAATCGGCCCTGCTGTTCAACTATCTCGCGCGTGGCGGCCGGCTGCTGGCCATGATCGACCCCGCATTTCCCTTGGAAGGCGAGCTCGGGAACCTGTTCGGGAAACTGGGGCTTGCATCGGACCCGGCCGTCGTCATCGATCCGGTCAATCACTACGGATCCGACGACGACAAGGTCGCAGTGCCCTATTATCCCCCACACCAGATCACCAGACGGATTGCGCTGACCATTTTTCCTGACGCGCGGCCGATCCGGGTCGGAGCCGCTCCGTTGGGCGTCAAGACGACGATCCTTGCCAGCAGCAGCAAGGACAGCTACCTGCGCCCGGTGTCGCAGACGCCGGACGGGGCGGAGCCCGCCGAGTCGAATATCGCCCACCGCGCCGCGGTGCTCGCGGTCGCGGCCGAGGGGCACTGGCCGGATGCACCCGCCGACCAAACGAAACCGTTCCGGCTGGTGCTCGTTGGCAACAGCAATTTTGCCACCAATTCTTACTTCCCGTACGTGTCAAACGGCGATCTCGCGGTCGAGATGGTGCGGTGGTTAGCCGACGACGAAACGAGGCCCGCGGCGAAGCCGCAATCCTTCAGCCCCGCGGAGCAGATCACGCTGACACGAAAGGACATGCGCACCATCTTCATCGCGGTCGAGCTCATGCTGCCCCTGAGCGTCATCCTGCTCGGGGGCGTCGTCTTGTGGAGACGCCGTTGATCGGCGGGGCGCGCAAGTTCGCGGTGCTGGCCGCGAGCGTGCTGATGGTGGCCCTCATCGCGGCCCTGGCGTTGACGGGGCGTTCCCCGGGCCTGCCAGAGCTGCATTTCGAGCCGCACGGCATCGTGCCCGCGCCGCCCTCGGCAGTCACCGCCGCCGAGATCAGGACGGGCCGAGAGCGAATAGGGTTCCGTCGCACCCAGGCGGACGCGTGGAGCTTCGATCACTCGAATGCGTTCGCGGTCCCAGCAGAGCTTGCATCCCATCTCGAGATGGCGTTGCACTTCATGCACGTCTCGGAGCCAACCCGGAGCCTTGATCCGAGCGAGTACAAGGGCACGAGCTTCGCCGATTTCGGGCTCGATCCGCCGGCCTATCTGGTCTCGCTGAAGCAGGCCGACGGAGCCGCGATCGTTGCGGATTTCGGCACGCTCAATCCGGCGAGCACATCGCAGTATGTGAGACTCATCGGCCAGCCCACACTCTACCTGATGCCGCGCTACGTGGGGACGGAGTGGGAGTTGACGGCCGACATTGCCAAGCGGATCCTGCCGCCGGACACTGGAAGCGGCGACCGCATTTCGGGCCTGCTGCTGCCGGCATCGATCGACCGTGTCTGGGCAATCGAGATCGTATTCGAGGGCAAGCTCCACCGCTTTGAACGGGATGGCGCCGGCGACTGGCTCCTGCATGTCGGCCAGCACACGCATACCGGCAACTCAGACGCGCACGTTGCCGACCGTACCCAGGCTCGCACCATCGCGGCTGCGCTGGCCAGCCTCGACCAGACCCATGTCGAGGCCGTCGTCGCGCGCCATCCAGGCGACGCCGATCTCGAACGATACGGCTTGAGCCGACCGACGCTGATCGCCTTGATGTACGCTCGCGACAGCTCGTCGCCACTGGCACGCCTCGCGATCGGCCACATGACCGGCGATGGTTTCAGCTGTTATGCGCGGATGTCCGACGGCGACGTCGTGACCATCGCGGCTTACAAGGCGACCGGCATGGTCGAGCTCTTGAAAGCGGTCGGGGCCGCCTCGTGAGCAAGCGTGCAAGCGCTGCCACGCTCCTCCTGGCAACCCTGGCCGGGCTCGTCCTCTGTCCACCCCGGCTGGGGGCCCATCAAATCAACCTTTCGAATGCCCGCATCGAGCTTAAGCCCGATCGCGTTGTAAGCCTCGAGGTCGCGCTCAAGGGAAGCGACGTGGATCGCGTGGCCGGAACCAAGGTGTTCGACCAGCAATCGGGCCTCGTCGATCCGTCGCGGCTTGCCGCCTCGTCCGCGCCGATCACCGCCTATGTGTCGACGCATGCCGTCATCCACGGAGCCGACGGCACGCCTTGCAAGGCTGGCGCCGCGGACATTGCTCCCGACCAGGATGGCGTGATCGTCCGCCTGACCTGGTCCTGCAATGAGGTCGACGGTGACCTGATTTATCGCTCGTCGGTGCTCATCGACGTCGATTCGACGGCCAAGCAGGTCTTGCTCATCGGCTCGGGGCAGGATGCAGCGCAGGCCCTACTGGACGCGTCGCAAACGGAGGTCCGCCTCACGGCGCCGCCGCCGGCACTGCTCGACGTGATGTGGCGTTACTTTGTGGCCGGCGTCGAGCATATCTTCCTCGGTTACGACCACGTGGCGTTCCTGGTCGCGATCGTGCTATGGGCGCGCCGCCTCTGGCCGGTCATCAAGATCGTCACCGCCTTCACGGTGGCGCATTCCATCACGCTTTCGTTGGCCGCCCTACAGATCGTAGTCATCTCCAGCGCCGTCGTGGAGCCAGCGATCGCCGCCTCGATCGTCTATGTTGCGATGGAGAACTTCTTTTCGCGCAACGTCGACCGCCGCTGGCGCGACACCTTCGCGTTCGGTCTGATTCATGGATTCGGCTTTGCCTCCGCGCTGCAGGAGTTCGGCCTGCCGCGGGGCGCGGTTGTGCCGGCACTAGGGTCGTTCAACCTCGGCGTCGAGGTGGGCCAGGTGGCGATCGTCAGCCTCGTCATCCCGCTCCTGATCGGCCTGGACTGGATGATCGCTGTGACGCGAGATGCGCCGCTGAAGCGAACGGCCGCGCTCGTCTACACACTGTCCGGTTTCATTGCGATCCTTGGCTGTTATTGGATCTTCGAGCGGACCGTTATAGCGACGTGAGCACCCCGGCGTGCCAGCTGGTACAGGGGCGGGCGGTAGAAGCTCTGCCGCCCGCTCACAAGCTCCATGGAATGTCTCGTGTCGGCTTACTCGTAATATTCCGGCGAATGCTTGTGCGCCTTAAAGCCCTCCGCGTCATGCGCCATCAGCACGTCGCCCTTCTCGGTGTCTCGAACCCGCTTGATGTAGGCGTAGCCGTTGAGCATCTCGGTCGGACTATAGGTGAGCCCGATGCTCGGAAGGATGTCCTTGTTCAGGTTCTCCTGCAGATAGCAAGTATCGCTGGTGAGCACCACGGTGCCGGTCTTGGGCAGCCGGACGACCGCAAGCTGGCTTCCGGGAGTATGACCGGCGGCCCGATGGACATAGACGCTGCCGTCGCCGAACAAGTCGAGATCGCCGTTGAGCTCGATTGTCGGCTGCCGGCCGGCCGATCCGGAGCCGGTGCTCGCGCGCAGCATCTCGAAGTCCCCGCTGATGTAGGGCCCAGCATAGTCCTTCGGCGGCCAGAACGCATTGGTGATCTCGTCCCGCTGGACGACGATGGTCGCGTTCGGGAACTTGCCGACGTTGCCGGCGTGGTCGAGATGCATATGTCCGAGGATCACGTAGTTGATGTCGGTGGGCTTGATTCCGATCTTGTCAAGCTGGGTGTCGATGGCGAGGTCGGCCTTCACGCCTCTGTCCAGCATGGCCGCCATGGGCCCCCAATAGGTCTGGTCGGTAATGATCTTGTCGTTGTCCCCTGTATCGAACAGAATATTGCCTTTGGGGTGCTTGATCAGGAAGAAGGCGACCGGGATCAGAATCTTTTCATCTCCCGTTGCCGCGCTCGACAACGCTGATTTTGCAATGTCCAATGGCTGCGACGTAAAGATGTAAAGCCGCATTCCCTCCGGCGACGCCGCAGACGCTTGCCAGGTGACGCCTGAGATCGCGCACGCGGCAATTGCAAGCCTGGTCACTACTAGTCATCGCTCCTCCTCCCTACTTGACGGTTGTCGTCATCGATACCGGCTTCCGGACTGAGCATAGTCGTCGAGGGTACGGACACTCAAAAAAGGTCCCGATAGTTGCATCACACTACTCCAGTGGTGAACGCTGGGCAATATCCGGGGCGCTCCAGGCCGGTTTGAGGAATATCGATTTTACCGAACGGATCGGCTTTTCCGCTCATCGTCCCAGGACCAAAGCTGGCTGCAGGTGCGCTTGGAGCGCGGCCGTGAGGCGGGATTTGCCAATCCCTGGCACGCCGATCGAAAATTGTCGTCGAACTGGGCCACGAGAATGCGCTTACGCTCTTTACAGCTCGGCGGGCGCCGCAATTCACGTCGTTGTCGCAGCCGCAAAAGACGGTAGGCGATCGTAGTGGCCACCTGCCCAACGGTATTCGATGCTTATGTTCCGCCCTTCGACAAAGCCCCTTAGTGCTTGATAGAAAGCTGACAGTAAGCCGGGCAGTGTAGCATCAAAAGACCCGGTTCGTTTCACAAGAGCGCTCAGAACACCGATTACGGGTCGCGGTTTTTGGGCAGGCGCTGTGGATATCCATGCCGTGGCGCCGCCGAGAAACGTGATGAAATTGCGCCGCCTCATTGCCCATCGCCTCGTCGGCCAACGACGTGCAAGTGTCCGCTCCGAGCACCGATCCTATCATCCTTGGCGCTGCGCGGGTACGCGAAACTTCCCAGAACAAGGAGGGCGGCGCCACCGTCATGCCTGAGGTTTTCGCACCGTGTCCCACAGCACGCGGTAAGCCCGGTTGTGGCACCATCTTCCCATCCGCAGCAGCCGGATCAATGCCGACAACCCAAACTTGGGCTTGTGGCATTTAGGACCAATGCGACATCGCGGCTACTCGATCACCTGCTCGGCCGTTCGAATTGAGCGGCTCCGCTTCGCAATCGACTGCACCGTCTGCCAGAACTGAGGCGGGTTTCATACAGGCCCCGCTTCGCGGGCGAGCACCGGATGTTTTGGGCAAACGCTGCTCCGGCGCGGGAGAAAAACCGCTGGCTCTGAGCGCCAAGCGGGGCCAGAATGAGGCATTAAATGTTACCAGCGAAGACATGCGCACCGCGCATCGCTCTGCGTCGAGTGCTAATCAAAGAGGGAGCCAGTTAATAAGGTTTTCGAGCATCAAAGGGCCGAGTGCTATGCGGAACCTTGCCAAATTGATTCGCATCGAACCAGCGTTCGACGACCCCGACATGATCCGGGCGCTCTTCAAGCGACATGCACCTTACCGCACAATCGCTGAGTACATTCCAAGGAAGCCGGAGCAACCGGCTTTTCCCTATTTTCGAGGCAACTGGGCAATTGGCGGTGAGCCGCTCGTAGACGGAGCCGAAACGATTCTGCACAACCATCGGTTCATCGACGCGGCGCGGGAGCTATTTGGGAGCTCAACGATCCGTCCCACGTTCATCGTAGTGAATCTAAACGGGCCAATGCCCGCTGGTCCGATTCATGTTGATGTCCCGACGTTTCGTGGCGCGACGCGGGAGCAGTATCCACTCGCCTGGCTGATCGCCATGGGTCGGTCCGAGCTTTTTGAGCGCTGGCGCGTCATTCAAGCGGGGGCGGTTTCATGGTTCTAT
>Ga0126371_10006881_pt1 | contig 10155 bp, 9 predicted proteins | sample PanSoiMetaPlot_4_FD_110145 | JGI IMG/M metagenome (GOLD analysis project Ga0126371, IMG submission 110145) | Tropical forest soil microbial communities from Panama - MetaG Plot_4 | ecosystem: Environmental > Terrestrial > Soil > Tropical forest > Bulk soil | place: Panama | collected 2016-02-17
CAGCCTGGGGGTCTGCTACCTGGAAAACCAGGCCCGTGTTTGACACGGCCCCACGGTCTCCAGTTTGGGGCCAACATTCGGACGCGGGGCAATGACGAACGGCTGGATCGACATCAAGAACACCGACATGATGTTGATCATGGGCGGTAACCCAGCTGAAAACCATCCATGTGGTTTCAAGTGGGCGATTGAAGCCAAAGTTCACCGCAACGCGAAGACGATCGTGGTCGATCCGCGCCTGACGCGGACGGCTGCCAACGCCGATCTCTACATTCAGATTCGCGCCGGTTCCGACATCGCATTTCTCGGTGGACTAATCAACTACGCGCTGCAAAACAATCGCATCGCGAAGGACTATCTGGTCAATTACACGAACGCTGCGTTCGTGATCAAAGAAGGGTTCAAGCTTCCGGACGACGGTCTTTACTCCGGTTTCGATCCGACCAAGCAGACCTACGACAAGTCCACCTGGAACTACGAAGAGGGGGGCGATCTCACTGGGAAGCCCTTGCCTGCGGTTCCGAACGGCGCTGGTGTTGGGCAAGCAGCCAAACCTAACGAAGGCACAGAGGGTCACGGCTACCAGGCAGCTAGTCCGGCCGGAGCGAAAGCCGGGGGTGCACCTGCGGCCGCACCATCTTTACCGGGAAAGACTGCCTTCGACACGTCACTGCAGCATCCGCGCTGCGTCTTCCAGTTGCTGAAGAAGCAGTACGAACGTTACACGCCCGAGATGGTCGAGCGGATCACTGGTATCCCGAAAGAACAGTTCCTCAAGGCCGCTGACATGTACACGTCCGTCCGTAAGGACGGCGACATGAAGAAGGCGTCGACGATCATTTACGCCGTCGGCTGGACACAGCATAGCTTCGGTACGCAGATCATTCGCACCGCGGCAATGTTGCAGTTGCTGATGGGAAATATTGGTCGTGCCGGCGGCGGCGTGAATGCGCTGCGAGGGCACTCGAATATTCAGGGCGCAACCGACATGGCCGGCGTCTTCGACATCTTGCCGGGATATCTGAAGATGGCCAATCCGGCCGACGAGAATCTCGCCGCGTACTTGAAGCGCACGACTCCAACCACGTCGAAGCCGGATCCATGGGACTCATTCAATTACTGGTCGAATACGCCTAAATTTGCGGTGTCGTTTCTGAAGGCAATGTACGGCCCTGCTGCTACAAAAGACAACGATTGGGCGTTTGACCATCTGCCGAAGATCGATCGCAACTACTCTTGGGTCAACCTCTGGAATGACATGTATCAGGGGAATGTCAAAGGCATCTTCGCTTTTGGCATGAATGGCGTCATGATCGGGCCCGATTCGCAGAAAAATATCGACGCGCTGAAGAAGGCGGACTGGCTCGTCGTCTGCGAAATCTATCCTGATGAGACCAGCGAATTCTGGCGCGCGCCCGGGATCACCGAAGATGAAATGAAGAAGATCAACACGACGGTGTATCGTTTGCCCGGCGCTGGGTTTGCCGAGAAAGACGGAACCTTCGTGAACTCGGCGCGATGGCTGCAGTGGAAGTATGCGGCTGTACCTCCTCCGGGATTGGCCAAGCTCGATCAAGAAATTTTGGCCACGATCTTCTTGAGAGTGCGTGACCTCTACAAAAAAGAGGGAGGGAAATTCCCGGATCCTGTTCTTCAAGCATGGTGGCCCTATACGGATCAGTACAATCCGTCGCTGGCCGAACTGGCGCGTGAGATCAACGGCAAGGCGCTTGCCGACCTCACGGATCCGAAGACTAACCAGACCATCAAGGCCGGGCAGCAACTGCCCGGATTCGCGTGGCTGAAAGATGATGGCACGACACTGTCGGGGAACTGGCTATACTGCGGATCTTGGACGGAAGCAGGCGCGATGATTCAGCGTCGCGGCACGGATGATCCCTCAGGATTGGGGATCTATCCGAGCTGGGCGTGGTCCTGGCCGGCGAACCGCCGGGTTCTTTACAACCGCGCATCGTGCGATCTCGACGGCAAGCCCTGGGATCCCGCTCGCCGGCAGGTGTGGTGGGACGAGGCAAAGCAATCGTGGGTCGGCAACGATGTTCCTGACTTCAAGGTGGATTCGGCGCCCAAGGATCACATGGGTCCATTCATCATGAATCCTGAAGGTGTTGGGCGATTATTTGTTCCATTGGGTGCGATGGCTGACGGACCGTTTCCCGAGTATTACGAACCGATGGAGAGTCCCGTCATCAACCCATTGCATCCGAACCAGTCCAACAATCCTGTCGTGAAGCAATACAAAACTGACCTGGATAAATATGCGAAACCAGGCGGCGAGTACAACGTCATCTGCACGACGTATCGTCTGACCGAGCACTATCACTACTGGACTAAGAACAATCCGATGAACGTGCAACTGGTCCCGGAACCGTTTATCGAGATCCCAGCTGAGCTCGCGGATCGCATGGGCATTCGTGGCGGTGAAAAGGTAAAGGTCAGCAGCATCCGCAGCCACTATATCGCGAAGGCCATGGTTACCCGTCGCATTCGGCCCATGAAGATCGACGGCAAGGAAACGTTCCAGATCGGTATCCCCATTCATTGGGGTTTCCGCGGTATCGCCGAGGACGACGGGAAAACCGCGAAAACGCTGACGAACCAACTCACTCCCACGGTAATCGATCCGAATGCGTACACACCGGAGTTTAAGGGCTTCCTGGTGAAACTCGAAAAGGTTTAGCGAGGGCGACAGATGAGCGATCGACGAACATTGCAGATCAAACAGATGTCGGCCCATCCCGGCCCAATTCCCGGACAGGGAGTGCAGCGGGATTACGAGGTTTGCAAGCTAATCGATACCACGACGTGCATTGGATGCAAGGCCTGCGAGGTGGCGTGCGTCGAGTGGAACGATATGCCGTTCGGGGAAACGACCTTCGACAACACCTACCAGACGATGCCCGAAACGCGTTGGAACTTCTGGAACCTCATCAAGTTCAATGAGCACCAACGTGAAGACGGCACGATTCAGTGGCTGATGCGCAAGGATCAGTGCATGCACTGCGCCGATCCCGGGTGTTTGCGGGCGTGTCCAGCCGACGGCGCCATTGTGCAGTACACGAATGGCATCGTGGATTTCCAGCAGGAAAACTGCATCGGCTGTGAGTTCTGCGCTTCCGGTTGCCCCTTCAACATCCCCAAGTTCAACCAGACGACCAAAAAAGTCTACAAGTGCACGCTTTGCTCCGATCGCGTCGGCCAGGGTTTGGAACCGGCGTGCATCAAAGCGTGCCCGACCGGCTGCCTGAAATTCGGCTCGAAAGATGACATGAAGTTCATCGCCAACGAGCGCGCGCATCAACTCAAGGAGAACTTTGGGTACGACAAGGCGGGAGTCTACGATCCGCAGTCGATCGGCGGCACGCACGTCATTTACGTTCTGCATGACGCCACGAATCCTGAGGCGTACGGTGGACTGCCATCGAATCCGCAGGTTCCTTGGAGTTACACCATCTGGAAGTGGCTTGCGAAGCCAGTTCTCGGCACGTTTGCGCTCTTCGGATTATTGGGCGTATGCCTGCACTACGTAATGGTCGGACCGCGTCGTCCGCAGCCCGAACCGCCGATCAAGGAGGCTACCGATGGGAACCGCGGTTGAGCGCTTTGACGAAAAGGCACATCATGCCTTCGACAAGATTGGACGGAATGAGGTCTACCAGGGTGAGTTGCTGCGCCATCGTGTCTACACTCGCTTCCTTCACTGGATGGTCGCGCTGTGGTTCTTTCTCGCGCTCTTCTCCGGTTTTGGCATTTATCTTCCGTGGCTGTTCCGCTGGTTCACACCCATTTTTGGCGGCGGCGCGCTAGCGCGATCGATGCATCCCTGGTTCGGCCTGGCGTTTGTTTTCTTCTTCGGCTTGCAAACCCTGAATTGGATTCGTCCCATGATGTGGACGCCGGCCGATACGCGCTGGATGCGCAACATCCGGCAGGTCGTTAGCGGCAAGGAAAAGCTTGAGCCGCCCGACACCGGATTTTTTAATGCCGGACAGAAAATTCAGTTCTGGGAGATTGTGGTCGGTTGCGTGGTCTACCTCATCACCGGGATCATCTTGTGGACGGGAGCACACGTTTTCGGACGAATCACCGTAGCCGTAAGCTACGTTTTACATGACATCTCCGCGTTGATCATGCTGGGCGGGATCTTCATCCATATCTATCTCAGCACCATCGGCGAGCCCGGAACCCTCGAGGCCATGACTCGCGGCGCTGTTAAGGAGTCGTGGGCCTGGACCTTCCATCCGGCTTGGTACAGCAACGTTACTGGTCGGGACCCGAAACAGGCCTATGACGAGGCCGTTCGCGCCGGCCGATGGGAAGACCCGCGCTCCTGACAAGACCGCCTCTGCGGCCTATTACGGCTGGACTGGTACTACTGCCACTAGCCCGTTCTGACACTCTCCGTCCAAATATCCGCCGAAAAGGTATTTTCTTTCTAAGGTGTTTTTGCGATGATGTGCGGCACTCAATTTCTGCGCGGAGGCAGGCGCCATGCGTGCAGTACTGATGTGTACGTTGCTTCTTTGTGGGCTTCTGATCGCCACGATCTCAGGAGCTTACCAGGCCACGCCAGCTTCGGACTCGGAGACGGCGATCTGTACCTTTGAAGATGGAAAGCAAGTCACGGCACGTTACGACCCCATCTCCATCGGCCATAATGACTCCGCTCCGATGGGCAAACCGATGATGCCCGGTGGATCCGCCATGGCGTTCTTCACGGAAACCGACCTTATCCTTGGCAACACCGCCATTCCTCCCGGCGGATACACGATGTATGTGATCCCCGGAAAAAAGGAGTGGACGTTCGTGATTAGCAAGAACACAAAGCTGGACGCTAAGTACGACGATAAGCAGGATCTGGCGAGAGCGCAGATGGAAACGGGGCAGTTAGGAACCCCGGGAGACAAACTGTCGGTGTACTTCGGACACACCGGCCCGAAAAAGTGCGAAGTCGATGTCGATTACGGCAAGACGCGCGGCTGGGTCGAGTTCAAGCAGAAGTAGATCGCAATAGGCAGGCTCGGGATTTTCCCCATCCCGATGTCAGGCGTGCCCCATCCGCGGATCATACGGTTGACTCATTTGCGGATTCAGTATCACCCTCAAAACCTTTCTCTTCCCCACATCGCGGAAGCTTGTAGTTCCGCGAAAAAATTACCTTGCCGGTCGCCCGAGTTCATCCCCGTCGGGAATTTGTCAGGCTAACAACTCCATTAAAATCATAACGATAAAGCTGCCTTGGAATTTGTGGTGGCCTGGCCACCGGCGATGCACTTCTGTCTCGGGGCGCAATGCGAAACATTGAGACCTTTCTCCGCCGGGAGCATCTTACTCGGGATGCGGTTGAAACACTGTTGTCCCGCGGAGGCCAAGTATGCTCGCAGAGCAGATCGATGTTGCGCTGCGTCATGAACTCCTTGAACGTTTGGCGGATGCCCGCGTTCGTACCGATGAAATCTTCTCCCTCGTTCGTCCTGATTTTCTCTACGATCGGCCCATTGCCGAGCGTCATCGCATCATCTTCTACATAGGTCATCTTGAAGCGTTCGATTGGAACCTTTTTCGGGAGCGCTTGTTCTCGGCGCCTGTGGCACAGCCGGAGTTGGACCAGTTGTTTGCATTTGGGATTGACCCGGTTGATGGCGGGCTCCCAAGCGATCAGCCCAAAGATTGGCCTTCAATTTCCGAAGTACACGACTACGTCGCGCGAACTCGCCGAGCCGTTGACCAGGGACTCGAGCGGAGTTTGTCCACCGAGAACCATGAGTCGGCCCGCGAGTTTCCCACCGCGCAGCTGTTGCAAGTGGCGATTGAACACCGGCTGATGCACGCCGAAACATTGGCCTACATGCTGCACCAACTCCCACTGGACAAGAAGGTCCAACCTCCGCAGAAGCTGCAACTCCTCACCAAGCCCCTTGAACCGTCGATGATCGACATCCCCGAGGGAAACGTAACCCTTGGGCTCAAGCGCGACGGGGACCAGTTCGGCTGGGACAACGAATTTGAGCAATATCACACCCATGTGCCCGCCTTCCAGATCGACAAATACATGGTCACCAACAGCCAGTTTCTCGAATTCGTTGAGGCTGGCGGATACAGCGATCAGCAGCTCTGGGATCCTTCCGATTGGAAGTGGAAATCGGAACAAAAGATCGAGCATCCGGGATTCTGGCGGAAAAAGAATGATGGCTGGTACCTCCGCACTATGTTCGACGAAACTCCCTTGCCTACCGATTGGCCGGTGTATGTGAGCCATGCTGAGGCATCGGCTTACGCTCGCTGGGCTGGCAAGAGCTTGCCTACTGAACAGCAATGGCAACGGGCTGCGTACGGTACCCCATCGGGCGAGGAAAGACAGTATCCGTGGGGCTCGGAGCTCCCCAATCCTGCTCGCGGGAATTTCAATTTCGAGCACTGGGATCCCGTACCGGTCGGCAGTTTTTCGGAAGGGCAGAGTGGCTTTGGCGTCGTGGGCATGCTGGGCAACGGCTGGGAATGGACGTCGTCTATTTTCGGTCCGTTTCCCGGATTTGAGCCTTTTCCGTTTTACCTGGGCTACTCGGCCAATTTCTTCGATGGTAAACACTTCGTGATGAAAGGCGGCTCCGCGCAAACAGCCGCCTGCATGCTGCGCCGCTCGTTCCGTAACTGGTTTCAATCGCACTATCCCCACGTGTATGCGGGTTTCCGCTGCGTGAGCCAATGAACCAGCTCGAAATGAGCGAGGAGAAAGAAGCATGCTGACACAGGCGGTTGCCACCCAACCATCGTGGGAATTTGCAGAAGACGTGCGCGCGGGCCTCACGAAGCCACAAAAAGAGTTGCCTTCAAAATATCTCTATGACGACGTAGGCTCTGCGCTCTTTGAAGTGATTTGCGTCCTTCCTGAGTACGGGCTGACTCGCGCCGATGAGCGCGTGCTGCTGCGGAACTCGTATGAGATCGTTCAACGGCTTCCAGTGCCGCTAACTGTCGCTGAGTTGGGTAGTGGAAGTGGAAAAAAGACTCGTTGGCTGCTGAAGGCGCTGGCACGACGGCAACCGACCGCCTACTGTCCGATCGAGATTTCTCCGACAGCGCTCGCAATGTGCAAGAGGGAACTGTCTGACATCGATGCAATCAGCATTCTAGGCTTCGAGCGGGAGTATCTCGACGGACTTGCTGAGGTCGATGCGCGCCGCAAGACCGGACAATACTTGCTGGTTCTTTTTCTGGGCAGCACGATCGGAAACTTCGACCGTCCCGCCGGCCTCGACTTCCTGAGGCAGATCCGCAAGTCGCTGCGCCCGGGCGATGGACTTCTTCTCGGAACGGATTTGCTGAAACCGATTCCGCAGCTGCTGGCCGCATACGATGACTCGCTCGGAGTTACTGCAGCGTTCAATCTCAACCTGCTGGCGCGTATCAACCGCGAACTGGAGGCCGATTTCGTGCTCGATCAGTTTGAACACCTGGCTCTCTTTAATTCGCACGCACGAAGTGTCGAGATGCATCTGCGCTCGAAATGCGCTCAGACTGTAACGGTCGGAGCAGCTGGTTTTTCCGTGCGCTTCCAAGAGGGTGAAACCATCTGGACCGAGAGCAGTCACAAGTACGCCAAGGATGAGATTTTTGAAATGGCAAAGGATACCGGGTTCCGCTGCGACGCGCAGTGGATCGACCGCGAGTGGTCATTTGCCGAGAGCCTGTTTGTTGCGGAATAGAAGTCAGGCGTTGCAGTGGTGCGACCAAGAGGTTGTTTAACGGGTACTGACTTCCTTCATGTCGGTCGCATTCGCAAGCGGTAGTTCCACCCAAAAGATGGATCCGGCGCCCAGCACGCTCTCTACCCGAATCCTGCCTTGATGTTGTTCGACGATCCACTGGGCGATCGAAAGCCCCAATCCCGCACCCGCGAATTCGCGGCTCCTCGCCTGGTCCACTCGATAGAAGCGTTCGAAAATGCGCGCGTGATTCTCCTCTGCGATCCCCATTCCGTTATCACGAACGCTTATCAGCGCGCGACCATCGCGCTCTTCAGCACATAAAGTCACGACGCCGCCGGGCACAGGCGTGAACTTGAAGGCGTTGTCCAGCAGGATGTTGATGACCCGGCGCAAGGCGGCAGCGTCTCCCAGAATACGTAGCTCTGCCTCGCGAATTCGCTCACTAAACTGAAGTCCGCGAACGCCAGCGACCGCACGCCAGCCTGTCGCAACCTCCTGAAGGGTGCTGCGCAGATCAAGCGGTTGGATATCGAGTTGTTGCTGGCCGGAATCAGCACGCGCCAGAGCAAGCAGTTCTTCGATCAGAGAAGTTGTTCGTTCCGCCTCGAGCAGGATATGCCGCAGAGCTTCTCGATACTCGTCGTCGGTTCGCGACCGCCGTAGAGCCAACTCGGCTTCGGTGCGGATCAACGACACCGGCGTGCGTAGCTCGTGAGAGGCGTCTGCAGTGAATTCGGTCACGCGAGTAAATGCGGTCTCGATGCGATCCAGCATTTCGTTTAGCGTGTCCGATAGGCGTTGCAGTTCATCGCCGGTGTGCAACTGTTCGAGACGGCTGCCGATCGTGTAACCGGTGATCGTTCTGGCGGTGCGGGTCAACGCATCCACCGGCGCTAGTGCCCGTCGGCTGAGCCAGTAGCCAACCAATCCCGCCACAAGAAGGAGAGCGGGCGCAAACATCAGCAGGTAAGCCCGAAAACGCTCTAGTGTCTCTTCCTCTTCACGATTCGAGATCGCAGCTTGCACCGCGTACGCATGGCCGTGAACATCGATGCGCTGGGCAATCAGGCGAAACGGTTCTTTTCCGAAGCGAGCATCTTTTCTGATCGGCTTGCGGATCTGATTCGGGGAAACACCAGTGACCGGCTGCTTCGAAAACGCAGGGGATCTGTAAATCCATGTGCCGCCTGAATCCAGAATCTGGAGGTAATCGCCGCCCGTTTCGCTGCTGTATTCCTCAATGACTGCTCCGCGAATTTCATCGAGCGTTGCGCTCGGAGGTTGGGCCTCGAGGAAACGCCGCACATCTTCCACCTCGGTAAAGAGCCCACTGTCGGCCACGTCGCGCAGGTTGTCGCGCAGGATGAACCACATGCCGACCCCAAAGATCAGCTGTGCTATCGCGAAAATTCCCAGATACCAGAACGTGAGCCGCAAGCCGATCGAAAGACGCTTCACGGATGTGCCTCCGACCGGATCATGTAGCCCACACCGCGCACCGTGTGAATCAGCTTTGCTTGTCCCTTGGTGTCGATCTTGGTTCGCAGTAAACGTACGAAGGCGTCGAGAGTGTTCTCTTCGATCTCGCGATCGAAGCCCCAAACCGCCTCGATCAGCGATCGCCGCGATACCACCTTGCCCGGTCGGTACATCAGCCGCTCGAGCAAGTTGTATTCCGTCCGAGTTAGCAAAATATCCGCGCCCGCCCGGGACACTTCGCGCGTCGCAGGATCGACCACCAGATTGCCCACCTGCAGCTTGGTTTGCTGGGGAACGGGCGCGCGTCGCTTGACGGCGCGCAGACGCGCCAGCAGCTCTTCGAACGCGAAGGGCTTCGTCAGGTAATCGTCTGCTCCGGAATCGAGACCGCGTACGAGATCGGGGACCGAGTCTTTGGCCGTGAGCATGAGCAGGGGGGTGGCGATATGCTCTGAACGCAACCGCTGGGCCACCTGATAGCCGTTCAGTTTCGGCATCATGACGTCGAGGATGATCACGTCGAACTCATAGTTTCGTGCCAGTTCCAACCCCTCGCCACCATCCCGTGCGTAGACAACGGTGTGACCCTCTTCGGACAGTCCTTTCCGAAGCAATTCCACCATGCGCGCTTCATCCTCGACGACCAGGAGCTTCATAACCGCCAGGTGCACCAATTCACCGTAAATTTACCCTAACTCCGCGGAAGGGAAGCTGAAGATGCGGCCGCTTCCTGCTGCATCTTAACCCGATTTCGGCTCCAGACCAGGCTTTCCCATGGTTGGCGGGGCAACGTATTGGAGAAAGCGCCCGTCTAAAAACCGACCCTACGACGTAGAGCTATCCAGTCCTGCCCGAAGGTGGACAGACCCGCATTTTCTTGTGGATGGAATAGAATGTCTGGTTCCAGTTTTCAACTCTATCCATGGACTTACGCCGCCATCATGCG
>Ga0126371_10006883_pt1 | contig 10153 bp, 8 predicted proteins | sample PanSoiMetaPlot_4_FD_110145 | JGI IMG/M metagenome (GOLD analysis project Ga0126371, IMG submission 110145) | Tropical forest soil microbial communities from Panama - MetaG Plot_4 | ecosystem: Environmental > Terrestrial > Soil > Tropical forest > Bulk soil | place: Panama | collected 2016-02-17
CCGTAGAAACCGGAATTGTAAGTAAACAATTGGCCGGGCAAGATGTTGTTATTCGTAAGCCACTCGCGTTTAACGGTCAGATTGCCGGCCGTGTAGGGAAGCGCCAGGATCGCACCCATCTCGCGAGCGTATTGCTTCGCGAGGTTCGCGTCTGTCAGCCAGGGACGCTGCAAAGTTTCAGGGCGCGGCTGCCCCGTGATCCTGAAATTGTTCGCGTCCCGATAAATCTGCACGTAATCGTTGTAATGATGCTGACGGTCTTTGTAGACGACAGTGATCTCGTTGAAGGTCGGGCCCCATCCCTGCGGACTGAGCTCGGGCTCGGCCAATAAGTCGTCATCGGTTAGCGTGGCGCTGCTGACCGGAGATCCGTGCGAAAACAGGCCGACCTCGATTAGCTGTCCGTTCCGGCGGATCCACCCGTCGTAATACTCCAAGAGCTCTGCAATGATTTGCCGAAAGTCTTCCTGCTGCGATATCAGAGGACTGATGCGCGCGCTGAGAGATTCCAAGGCGTTGTAAGCAGTGCTGAAAGTCGTGGTGTTAAGGAACGCGTCCGGGAGTCCCATGCCGAAACGCGTGTCGGTCAGCCAGTCGTACAGAACAGCGATTGGATTAACGCCGAGGTCGTCGGCATTGATAAATCCGCCATTGATCCACGGACAACCACGCTTGAGTTCGAGCTGGATGTTTTGGACGCTGGTGCGATCGCGGCCGAGTTTCCAGTCCTTGAATACTGCGTAACACTGCCCTCGGTAAGCGGGATGTTTGTCATAGTGTCCACTGTAAGGATTGACGTCGCCGGCAACAAAATTATTGAAGACCGTGTCACCCGTTCCCGCGGTCGCCGGCGGATACGTGGTCGAATCGTTTGGATCAATTCCGCCGGTCGCTACACCGCGGGGAGAAAGCAGCACAGTATCGATCGGTTGCGTCTCACCGCCCCAGTACAGATGAATAGTTCCGAGATCCGGAACCTGGATGATTTCTTTGTTGGCGGTTCCGCGCTGGATGTTTCCGCTCCATCGAATGTCGCTGTCCACAATAACCGCGTAGACGGCATCGACCGGGCGCCGGCCGCCCATGCAGAACATGAGCGCGAAGTCTGCAAAATATTTGTAGCCTACCGTCGAACTTTGGTTTTTGCCGGTCGTCTGTTTTACCGGCACAGCTTTAGGATTGTACGCCGGCGAGATGTAATCGCCGGCAACATACGTTCGGCCGGCCAGATATTTTACCGGGACAGCTTGCTGATTGGAATTGATCTGGTCATTGGAAATGTTCGCGAACTTTTTCTGCTTCGTCTCCTGGTTCGCTGTGTTTCCCCATAGACTCATAGGACATTCCAATCCGCCTTTGGTTTCACGCGGAAAACAGCTACCAAATGCTGGCTGTAACTGAAATCCTGGATCGTGCCTTCGATTACGCCGCGCCGCGGCAGCGCATTAACAAAATGCAGATCGTCATCGTAAATGACAGGCATGTGAAAAAGCGATCCGTGTTGGAGAACCAGGATGTCGCCCGGCTTGAAAAAATCCCGCGGCGTCTCGGCGTCGCGTTGTGTCACCTTGTCAGGAATCTTGAGCTCGAGCAGGACGCTGCCCAACCATTTGCTTTGCGGATCCTCCGCTTTGCCTCGCAACCAATCCAGAATTTTTTCGCCGGTCTGATGCGATTGATAATCCGCCGGCGAGCGTTTAAGCACGAACCGATCGGAGACGCCGATCCGCGAAAAAATTTCGTTCACCAGGCCGATGCAATCGATCGCGCCGGTCGGTCCCTTCAAATCGGGTTCAGGCATGTTCGGGATCTCCTCGACGTAACATTCTGCGAATGGCGTGCCTAACCATGAGAGTGCTTCCTTGCGAAGAGCCAGTGCAGCTTTGCCGTTATCGAAGTAGCTTGGTTCGCTCATGCCTTTTTGCCGCCTTGCGTTTGTTTCGGCTTAATCGCTTTCACGCCAGGATTAACATTTGGAATGTAAGGTTGTCCGCCGAAATTGATTCGATTATTGAATTTGGTGTCGCACTGATCGATGGAACCATCGTAACCGGGATAAACGTCAATCGATTGGCCGACAACCGCGTTCAATAGCGGCCGGTCAATGATCAGAATTTCGTATGGCGACGTGCCGGACCGCGCTGAATTCAAAATGCCGCGCTGTTCTTTTAGGGCGCCGGTGCCAGTCTCTAGCCAGCCGCCGGCGAACCATGCACCGGCCGAGTCTGCGTTGTAAGCCGCGACGGAAGCCACGGTGATTGTTTGCGGATCACCGCTCGTAATGAGCGTGCTGATCACACCCGACATTTTGAACGCGCTCGGAGTGAGTTTCGTCGGCGGACTGAATTGCACGTAATTGTCGGACACCGAAAGCAGGAAGCGCGGAAACTTTCGATCGAACAAATTCCCAAACGGAATCAATTCCGCCTTGTAGCTAGAGTCCACGCTCCAGACATCACCGTAAAAGCGCGACACGGCGGTGCTGGAGCGCGGAGTCACTGCATCCACCTCAACTATCTCCAAAGTTAAAACGCCGTTAAGGGCGAAGGGCCACAATCGATTAAGTGGGTTGCCGTCGAATTTAAAACTTTTTAGCTCGAGCTTTTCTTGGTCGAGCTTTAATCCGGTCTTAACTGTGTCAAAACTGAAGGGCGCCGGCACGTAGGTCCCGCGATAGGCGCCAGTGTCAGAGATCGTGATTGTGTTTTCGTACGAAGTGTAGAGATCAGTGCGAATGCCGGCTTCGCGAAAAATGAATAGATAGGCCGGCTCTTTGAGCGGCGTCGGTGGACTAGCGTATTCGTGCGGCAACTCCTGGAACTTGATCTGCGTCGTTGCGAGATACGGCGTGGTGTAAACCCATTCCAACGTCGCCTCGGCAAATCGCGCGAGCAGCAAATGGCTTAAGATCGATGTCTGCGCGTCGTGCGTCGCAACATTCTGGTTGATGATGAGCGTGCTGGTATTGCTTACAGTGGGATCGTCGATGGTCCGGGAAATCTGATACGGGTAAATCGTATCGTTCTTGTCGATTACCGCGATGAACGGATCTCCCGGTTGTGCCTCGCGCGCTGGATTCGAGAAAAAACTACTCTCACAGACTATGTAGGTTGGATTTCCCGGCACCGGCGTGTCCTGCAACATCCGCAGATCGCCGCGGAACGTTGGAATCATAAATCGCAGCGTCGTGGCCCGACAAAACCGCCAAAAGAATTCTATCTTGGCAATGTCAGCTCGATTGTTCTGGTAGAACTCGAGTTGCTGTCCGCGCGCGGTCCGATGATCATAGACGCGCTGCTGATCCTCGCGCATGAACCCGACATGTTCATAAACAATATCTGGCATCTCGGTCCAGTCGAGCGGCCTCGACCAGTTAGGCATAACATCCCATTTGGGCAGCGTGGCGAATGCCGGAATATTTGCGCCGACCGTCTTGAGCGAGGATGCCAAAGGCGTGAGACGCGCAGAAAATGTTGAGCTTTCTTGCAATGTGAACTCAGCTTCGAAACTCTCGTCGGTAATCGATTCAGGGCGCGGCCGATCGGTCAGCCGGCCGGCCATAAGCGGATAAAGAAAAGAGCCGGCTCCGTACGCCCGACTCACGCCGACTGGCAAAGTGAGCACCGGCGGCGACGCGCTTAGTGAAGCGACTGCGACAATCTCAAAAAGCGAAAAATCCGAATTAGTAATGATCCAGTTTGAGCTGAACCTGGCCGGCAGATCGACCAGTGACAAGACTGTGCCGCCGCGCGGGATCCCAACCGCTAACTCGCACATGTCAGTCCAGAGAGGTACCACTATCGATTCGCCGCGGACTCTGGTAAGGAAAAGTCGCAACTCGGTCGCATCGGCCGCATTCGACATGTAAGAGCTCCACTTCATTTTGTAGCGTGCGCTCTGTGCAAAATTGCGCCGGCTCTCTGTGAACGTGATCGCTTCCTTTGAAACGTCCGTCGGCAATTCCAGGGTGATCGTGACCTCGGTTGCCCAGTTCGGTTTGGCAAGCAGCAATGCGACCTGCTGGCCGTCAACGGTGAAGATCCGCGCGATCATCAGATGCCGAGATTGATGCGCTGGCCTTTAACGGTATCGAAAATTATCTTTTGTCCTTCGCGAGAGGCCATGTGTTTGGTGAGCTCTTTCAGGTCGGTAAACGCGTAGATGTGAACGCCGCCGCCGCCGACAAGTCCGCCTTTCTGGAAAGCGGTGCGATGTCCGCCGCCGACTCCAATATTGCCGATTCCGTGGGTGCCTCCGAATGTCGCCGGCGCAGTTAGCTTGGCGTTCCGCAAGGAGTGCCAGAGCGACAAATAACCGCGGTAGTTGTAGCCACCGAATGGATGCGCGCCAGCGACCAACGGTCCCTGATATCTGATAAACGCGAGGTTCCGATTAAACGCGGCAAGGCTCATCGGATGCCGGCCGCTCCAGATACTGTGAAAGATCGCACCCGTCCCGCCGCGGCCGCCCCTGCCGCCGCCATAAAGAATTGGGATTCCAGGGAAACCACCGGGCGGTCCGTAGACGGTCACCCCAGGCAAATCGACAGGGGGCGGTTCGTTCGCTGTTACGCCTGGTAAATCGGGTATCGTGTCAGGCGGCGAAGTCGTGGGCGTAGTATCAGCTGGCGGTGGGGATGTGGCTGGATAATCGGTGGGCGGAAAACCTCCGAATGGCAGTTCCGGATCCACTGCTTCTTGATAGAAACTTCGACCTGGCGTCACCATGCCGCCGCGCGCATAGGCGTTAAGCATGTAAAGGTTGTCGTAGCCGATAGCCGACGCACTCTCTCGGTTGATTACAAATTCACCCGGCGCGAGAACCGCCGGCACGGAATCGGATGTCCCGGTGCCACCGACATGGCCGCCGGCTGACATTGCGCTTCCCAATCCCATCATGGCTTGGATCGCTGCGAGCGCGACGCCGAACGCGGCCGGGGCGCTGTAGGCAGCCTGACCTTCAGTCGCAGTCGTCACTGCAGTGGCGGGTGCGGCCCACGCCGCGCCTACGACTGCGGCTAGTGATTGCGCCGAGGCCGCCGCTTGCTGCTGATTGATCAGCGACACCGCTTTTTGGATGAGGAGTTGCTCGACCAAACGCAAGCCTAACAAGACTATCTGCTGTTCAAGTTGTTGCGCGTTGAATTTGCCGGTCACCAAATATTGGTTCAACGCCTCGAGAGACGTGTTGATCGTGCTCTCGATCGTATGCGCGATTTGATGAATCGTCGTGCCAAACGAGTCCGCCCATGTCTGCAGTTCGGCTTGCAGTGGTTGCGTCAATTTCTGAAATTCAAGGCTAAGGCCCTTAAGTCTGAAATCGGCTTGCTGTAGCTGCTGGTTTACACGCGCAAGTTGCGCGTCATCAAGCGCGCCGCCGGCAGCTTGTCTGCGAAGTTCGATTTCCTGCTGCTGAATATTTTTCATCTCCTGTGCAATATTCTGCAGCGTCATCGCCTGTTTCTCGTCGGCGCCGAGGAATGGCGATTCCTTGATCAGAGTTGCCTGCTGCTGGATCGCTTGCATCGCCGCTTGCAACCGATGCATGGCCGCGCTCAACTCGTCGGTCTTTTCGCGGCTCTGATCCTGAACCTCCAGATTATGCTGAGTAGCGGTAGCGTAATCTCTGGCGAGTTGTATTGCTTGCTCTTCCGGCACATGTGCCGCTCTTAGTGACTCAAGTTTTTTGTTGTATGCCTGTGCTACTTTTTCCTGGATGACCGCTTCTCTGTCACCAGCGGCATTGAGCACATTGATCTCGTCGGTGGTGTCGGCGACTGCTTTCTCGCGAGTCAGAAAATCCTCGATCTCCTTCTTGTTCGCCTTATCGATTGCGTCGGTGCCGCGCTTCATCTCGCGCTCGATCACCTCGCCGGTTCTGATAAATTCGTCCTGAACCTTCTTGGCCTTGTCCATTAGGAGCCCAAGAAGATCGGTCAACTCTCCGATCTGCTTGTTGGCGCGCACCCATGCTTCGTACTGTTGGTTGTCGGCGGTAGGATCGTATTTTGCGCGCTGCTCTGATATCCGGACAATGTCTTGCAGCGTCTTATTAATCGCGTCCACGACTGGCATCGTCTTGAGGCGCGCCTCATATTCCGTGGCGGCAAATTCCGCTTCTTTCTCCATCGCGACCGCAGCCAGTTGCTCCATTTGGGCATGGACCCGCGCGGCCTCGGCGTTCGCTTTCAGTTCATCTGTGATAGGATGCGCCGTCGGCCCAACTCCAGGCACAAGGCCGCCGACTCGCCCAGCGCCTTCCAGCAACGTGGTTACAATCCCTGGATGTGCTGCTTGTTGCTGCAGTTCAGCTACCTTCTTCGCTTCCTCTGTAAGCGAACGAAGAGCCTGTAATCCGATATTCGCCGCCTGAGTAAAAGTCTTGGCGCCTTCAGCACTTGTTAGCCAGGAGATTTCAAGTTCGTGATTCGCTTGCGCCAGTTTGAGGACTTCTTTTGCGCCTGTTTCAATTTCTTTCGAGAGCGAAAAAATCTCACGGGCAAGCACGAACGCGCCGACGCCGGCTGCAGCTACAATCGGGTTAAGCGCGCTGATCATCGCGCCCAGGGTGCGCGTCGTGTTGCCGCCGGCCGCCATCTCCCTTACCAGAGTGACAGCTTCTGCGCGGAATTTCGCCATCGAGCCGCCAGCGAAAATTGCGCTCTCGCCCACCTCCTTGACCGCCGCAGAGGCACCGGTAGCCTCCGTCTTCATTCTGTCAAAGCCGGAACCTGTGAAAACCAATCCTAGTTCTTTTAGCGCGTCCTGGGCTGTTCTCCCTCGTTCTTCGAGGCCCTTTAGCTCGACCTGCAAATTTTTAATGCCGTCGAGCTGCGCCGTCGTCTCGATGTTTAATTTAACTCCCGTGTCCGCCATCGCGTGCTCCCATCATTGCTTCCAGTGCTTTCTGCAGGCGATTAAACGCTCGGTCCGGATGTTCGGTATGCGGCGTAACAGAAATCTGCAGATCAAGAAGCTTGTCTTCTCCGCGTTCCGCGCACGCGCGTTCATACCATAAAACCAGTTGCGGTCCTGAAAACCGCGCTACCTGTTCTGGACTAAGCTTGTAGTAGTAGGCGACCGAGGCTGCAAGTTCTCCAATACTGATTGTTCGGTCTGCGCCTTCTCGCCGTTGTCTAGGGCGATTCCGAACGCTGCTCTCCATTTTCTCTGATCTTTCAGCCACACGCCGAAAAAAGGGAGGTTCAGTTCGCGCCCCTTATCCATTATGTCTTTCGCGCTTTCCAGACTGAGTGTGTCACCCCAGCCTTTTGGTTTGTCGCAATACAATTCAATGGCGTCGGACATGTTTCCAAATCCGACTGCCATTGAAAATGCCTGCATTTTCGAGAGCGGAATCTGGCGCACCGTCACAGCCTGGCTCGTTGCATCTTTCATTGTCACGGCCAGTTCCGCGCCGCCGACTACTGTTACTAAGTCGCTGCTTTCTTGTTTTGGTTGGTCCATTAGTTCTCTCCTTATTGCAGGCGCTTCACTGTCATTGCCGCAGTTGCGGAAACAGCGAGTGTGATTTTTCGGTAATCGTCCGGCTTGAATTCGCCGCTCGAATCCGAACTCAGAATGCACGGCACCGTGAAGATGTATCTCGAAGGCGGCACGGCGTCCACGCCGGCACCTTTGTTTGAACCCGAATCATCTTCAGCGTGCACCTCAAGCGTGCCAGGCCGATTGAGAACCTGCAGCGCAGTCACCGAATCGTAGGTGAGCGCAGGGCAGCTGTATGTCACCACGCTCGCGCCGGCAATCAGCGTACTCGACAGCGGGAAATAAATTTTCCCGGCGCCGCGATCAATCACGTAGTCCGCCGTGTATCCTTCCACCTTGCTGGACGGTGTCGTGAGCGACGCGTTGAACAGACCGTATTTGCCGATGTCGAGCGTTGCGCCCAGCATCGTAGTGGCAAAGGTGAAGTTGAACGTCGCCGCAGTTCCGAGTGTCTGCGCGAAGTTTGCGTTGACGGTGCCACCCCACGCAAAAGCAAGCAGCGGACTGACAAACTCGTCGAGTGTCAAAGTCCAGAGTGCCTGGCTGGCGTAAGCGTCGTACCGATCCATCGAAAGGACACCCCGACGTGCGTCGAAATGCTCCTTGCGTTTGATTCCGAAATCGACCTTGAACATTTCCATGTTACCCAGGTCGACTCCCTGTGTTGCTCCCGTAGGCGTAAAGTAGCCTCTACCAGTGAGGCGTTCCTGCGCATACGGATTTTGATAGTCCATTTTGTTACTCCTTGGTTATTTGGTTCGCCTCACTTTTTCTCTTCCGCTTTGGGCGAGGCATGCTCAAAGTGGAAAGTGTTTTCTCCTCTCTTGTCGTCCGAATGAATGGCAAGCGCGCTGCCGTTTTCCCAGACAACAAGTGCTTCATTTTCGTTGTAGACCTGGCTGATTTTTGCCTTGTGCGTTTTCTTGTCAGGACCAACGAAAGTTACGTCCTGACCAACTGCTAGGTATTGCTTCATGGTTATGGTACTGCTTTCTTTGATATGTCGAACGTCCCGCTAGAGGTCGTTCCGATTGTTGATGTGTCCAGTTTGAACAGGACGGGTTGAAAAGTGATTGGGCTGTCGGTCGAAAGAAGTGCCAGATTCATCGGCGCACCGATGATGTCGCACGTGAGCAGATACATGAGATTCGTGCCGGTCGGGAAACCCGTGATCCAATCGGTGCGACACAGGTCAACGAAATTATTTCCGGCATCGTTCTGAAGCTGTCCGGCAACCAAGAGCAAGTCTACCAAGCGCGCAGCAACGATGAGCCCAGTCTCCCGGTTCTTTAGCGGCGTCGAACTCAAATCGTAAATGATGGTCGGATTAGTCTGATCAACGGCCACAAGCGTGATCGTCATCGGCTCGCCGTCGACCGATTGCGCGCTGATGTCGTTCCACGTTCCGAAGCAACGGCAGATCGAAAGCTGCGGCGGGTTTCCTGGCACGATCGTAGACGGCAAATTCGTGGGCACGTACGGAGCGGTAAGTAAAATTTGTTGGGCGGAAGCAAGCGCGCTCAATCCAGCCCGATAGCCGGCCACATTCCAATTGGTAAGATCGGTCGAATCGTAGACGATCATTTCCTCGGCGTTCGTCGGCGGCACGCTATCGATCCGAAACACCGCGAAACTTGCGCTCGGCTGAGTTACGCCGGCGGAAGTGGCTGAACCGGCCGCGCCGTTCGCGATCCAGAGGTAGACCACGTTTGCAAGGGTCGTGCCCGGTTGCAGTGGAACGGTAAAAATCATGCCTCAATAATCCAATACTCCAAGTTCGGCGTTCCAGACGCGCCTTTAGCGTTTATGGTCGTCACGCCGGCGTTCCCGATCGCAATCATTCCGGGCGGGATCGTCATGTATTCGACCGTCCCAAAACTCACCAGGATCGCGATGGTCAAATCCTTGTTCCTGAGAAAAAAGAATCCAATCGTGCCGATGTTGCCCTTTGCCAGAGCGGTATTGGTAGTAGTGAGTGCCTGGTTGTCATGCACAGCATGCTTTCCGGTAACACTCAGGTTAATGATGCCCGGCGACTGAGTGTCGTTGTAGACATCCTTAACGTAAGTGATGGAAGGAAGGTTTATTGTGATTTCGTTAGCCATAGTGCTTGGTTTTCATTGTTGTATTACTTCAACTGTGCCGCCAAATGTGCGGATGTGCGGGGTGCCAGTAATCGAGGAAAGTGTCCAGCTCAGAACCAGGTCTTTGTTCGTTGTCGTATCGATGGTAATTGGCGTCGCGCCAGAGTTATCAACGTGTGCAGTCTCCACGCCTGTCGTGCTGGTCGAGCGTTCCGTGTAGCGCATTTCCGCTACCGCAGTGCCGGTCGCGCCGATTGTTCGGATCGTGATTCCCGCGTCGAGTGAATACGCGCGATTAGTATTGAGAGTGGTGCTGGCGGTGAATGTCGGCGTCGCGAGCAACTGCGTGCCAGCAACACCGCCCCAACGAATACGTGGCGTGAAAGTGATGCCAGTCGTGCCGTTGTCGACGTTGCCGGCGATGTGAATGCGAAAAGTCGTTCCTATTACGCAAGCGTTTGCAGGAACGGTGTAGGTGATGTGCGCTTGCTCGGCAACGGCAGTCTGATCGACCGTGGCAGTGACAATCGAAACGCCGCCGATCCTGTTTCCGTTCAGGTAATA
>Ga0126371_10006884_pt1 | contig 10152 bp, 6 predicted proteins | sample PanSoiMetaPlot_4_FD_110145 | JGI IMG/M metagenome (GOLD analysis project Ga0126371, IMG submission 110145) | Tropical forest soil microbial communities from Panama - MetaG Plot_4 | ecosystem: Environmental > Terrestrial > Soil > Tropical forest > Bulk soil | place: Panama | collected 2016-02-17
AGCAAAATCTGGCAACCCGCGATCTCCTGCCTCCGCCCACGCTGCCGCCGCTCCCGGCGCCGCCCCGGCTCACCGACAAGGGCCGCGCCGCTTTCGTGGACTATCTGACGGCGGGCCCGCACAAGGCGTTCGCAGCCTCGCCAAGCGGCGCGTTCGGCTATTGGTCGGGAACGCGATCGGCCGAGACGGCAAAGGATCAGGCCTTGAGCGGCTGCCGGGCGAATGCGCCGGACTGCAGGATCTACGCGATCGACAATGCGCTCGCCGGAACGCAAGCCACGGACAATAGATGAGGCAAGCTCGGCGCGATGGGTCTGTGCAAGAAACGTGAAGAAAACGCGTCAAAACAACAGACGCTAGGCCTGCCGCTCCGGCGTGGAGACGACGAGCCCGTCGAGTTCGTCGGTGACCTTGATCTGGCACGACAGGCGCGAGTTCGGCCGCACGTCGAAACCGAAATCCAGCATGTCCTCTTCCATCGGCGAAGGCGGGCCGACCTTCTCGCGCCAGGCTTCGTCGACATAGACATGGCAGGTGGCGCAGGCGCAGGCGCCGCCGCATTCGGCTTCGATGCCGGGAACGGCGTTGCGAATGGCGGCTTCCATGACAGTCGCGCCGTTCTCGACTTCGATAATGCGGGTTTCGCCCTTATGGTCGACAAAGTGGATCTTGGCCATGTTTGCTCGTGCTGCCGGGTGAAAGAGGTCCGGCAGTCCTATAACGGGTCGATCCGCGCTGCGCTAGGGATGCAACGCACCGCAACCCGATCCAGCAGCGCCGCCACCGCCGTACAGGCTTGCGCGACCGCGGCATCGAGTTCTGCGAGCGCCTGCGCGGGATCGCCGCCGTCCCTAATCGCAGCCTCCAAGGCGCTCGCCCGCTCCGCAACGCGCCAGGCGCCGATCGCGCGCGCCGAGCCTTTCAAACTGTGCGCAAGCGCAGCGGCATTTGGCGGCCCTTCGGCAAGCGCGCCGACGAGACGGGTGGCCTGTGTCAGAAACATCCCGAGCACTTCCCGTTCGAGATCGGCATCGCCGAACGTCGCGCGCCGCAGATGTTCGAGATCGACCGGAGTGGGTTCAGCGGCAGGCGGCGGGCACGACATGCGATGGTCCTTGCGACAATCCTTGGCAGGTTCCTGTGGGAGTTCCCTTGCAAGTCCCCCGCAAGACTCCCTGCCCGCGAAACGCCCGAGGCGAATCTATCCCCATCTTTTTGCGGAGCGCTGCGGAGGTATCCAATAGCCAACCACACGTCCCATTAAAGGCGCACTTGGACAAGTCCGCCGCAAGAGCGGCGTATATTCGCCTCTATTTTACCCAACAATCAACACAATTGGCCCGAAACCACTGAAAACCACGAAGATTCTTAACGTTTTATCGCTTTGCACTGTTAACGATGATGAAGATTGGGTTAATCGCAGCCATTTCATTCGGACCGGCCAGCCAATAGGATGTTTGCCGGATGTGAGCGGACGAGACCGCCGGCCTCAGGCCGCGTCTCGGCACCGCATGGGGCATGACGCCGTTTCTGGGGCCTGCGAGGGCGTTCGCGCAAGGCTGCCCGGGATGCTGCGCGCATTGATGATGAGGGGTCTGACATGGCGAACAATCCCAAGAAGGTCAAAGACCCCACTGAAGTTGCACTTTCCGCCATTCAAGAAGCCTTGAACATCAACGACCCCTCGGCCGATGCGAACCGCAATCCGCAACGCAGCGAAGCCGCGTCGCCGACCTCCACCGAGGCGCCCGTTTTCAACGAAGCCTCTTTCGAACCGCGCCCGGCCGCCGCGGATCGCCCCGTGGAACGTCCAATGTTCATCGACGAGCAGCGCCCGACGCGCCGTCCCGCAAATGACGACCGCGAAACCATCGGGCAGCTTTTGCAGGCGATCCAGAAGGGGCGCCCCGCCCGCAGCGTCTATACGATCGCGACCCTGTTTGCCGCCGTCTGGGTCGTCGGCTGCGCGATTTTGACGATCGGCTTCCTCGCCGCGCTGCAGGCCGTGGTCGGCCAGGGCGGCGGCGCGCTGGTGCTGGCTGGTCTTACGGCCCTGTTCTTTGCGCCTGTGCTGCTGTTTTATTTCCTGGCAAACCTCGCCTGGCGCGGACAGGAATTGCGGATGATCGCGCAGGCGATGGCGCAGGTCGCGATCCGTTTCTCCGAGCCGGAGGCTGCGGCAAGCGACTCCATCGTGACGGTGGGACAAGCGATCCGGCGCGAAGTGGCGGCGATGGGCGACGGCGTCGAGCGCGCGATCGCGCGCGCAGGCGAATTGGAAACCCTGGTCGCCAACGAGGTCGCGGCGCTGGAGCGCGCCTATTCCGACAACGAGGTGCGGATCCGCGCGCTGTTGCAGGACATCGCCCATCAGCGTGACAATCTGGTCGGACAGGCCGAACAGGTGCGCAGCGCGATCTCCGGCGTGCAGATCGATCTGCGCCACGACATCGCGCTGATCTCGGACGCGATCGCCTCCCGTGTCGACGAAGTCGCGAAAAGCATCACCGGCGCGCTGGAGGAACGCGGCGGCCATATCACGACGGCGCTGAGCAATGCCGGCGACAACATGATCCTCGCGCTCGGCGAGCGCGGCGGCGACCTGCTCGACCGGCTCGAGGAAGCGAGCGCCGAGACGACGCGCGCCGTGCTCGATGCCTCCGAGCGGCTGACCACCAGCCTCAACTTCAAGACCGGCCACGTGCACGACGAATTCGTCGATCTCGCCGATCGCGTCCACGAGATGCTCAACGAGCGGATCGACCGCATCACGTCCGAGTTCGAGCAACGCTCCGCGGCGATCGTGGAAGGCATCTCCGAGCGCACCGAGCAGGTGCACGATTCGGTGAAGAATTCGGGCGATTCGCTGCTGGTCGAGCTCGATCTGCGCAGCACCGATCTCGTCAGCAAGCTCGACGAGGCCGGCCAGCGGCTCGCCTCCAGCATCATGACCAGCGGCGAGAAGGCGACCGAATCGCTGGATGCCACGGTGAATTCGCTGGTGGCGAAGGTCGTGAGCCAGACCGAATCCGCGCACGACACGATCTCGCAGCGGATGGGCGCCTTCGATGAGCTGATGAAGAACCAGGGCGGCGACCTCGCCGAGAAATTCGCGCGCGACAGCGGCACGCTCGGCGCCCTGATCACCCGGCACATTTCGGAGTTCGACCGCACGGTCAAGACCTTCGGCGGCGAGATCGTCGAACGCCTGGGCCAGCGCACCCAGGATATCACCGACAATCTGAAGACCTATGTCGACAATTTCGACAATCGCCTGACCTCGAATGGCGGCGCAATCACCGCCAAGATGGACGAGCGCCTGGCGCAATTCGAAACCACCGTGGTGGGCCGTGTCGCCAGCCTCGACCTGTCGTTGGACACCAGGCTCAAATCGCTCGAACAGACCTTCGAGACGCAGTCGAAGTCTGTCACCGAGACCTTCGAGAACCGCCTCGGCGCGTTCTCCGACTCGATGACGGACGGCGCCGCGCAGGTGATCCACTCGATCGAGTCGCGGCTCGGCCACCTGACCGCCTCGCTGACCGATGGCACCGCGCAGGCGATCGAGGCGATCGACCGGCGCATCGCCACCGTCTCCGACACCATCAACGGCCGCAGCACCCATCTGACCGACACCATCACCGCGCGCTTCCAGGAGATCCACCAGGACATCGAGAAGGGGGTCGGCGGGATCGCCAACGACATCGATATGCGCGTCGCGCAGTTCGAGGATCTGCTCGGTTCGCGCGTCGAAGCCGTGGCCGGCCGGATCGAGAGCAGCGGCCGGCGGGCCAGCGAGGATCTGATGGCGCGCGCGGAGACGCTGTCCTCCGGCATCAAGTCCCATGTCGAGGATGCCGAGCGGGCGCTGACCACCCTCGTCGTCAACACCAGCGAGACTATCCAGACCGGCGCGCGCACCGCGCAGCAATCGCTGCTCAACGTCTCCTCCGATGTCGGCGCCCAGTTGAAGCTGACCTCCTCGGAGGTCGAGCGCGCCCTCGCCGCGGTCGGCACGGGGGCGGCGAATTCGCTGCTCACCAGCGCGCGCGAGGCCCAGTCCACCTTGATCGGGGCGACCGCCGACGTCACCGGCCAGATCAAGCAATTGTCCGCCGATGTCGAGCGGACGCTTTCCGCCGCGGGCACGGCGACCGCCGCCTCCGTGCTTGCCGGCGCGCGCGAGGTCCAGACCACGCTGGTCACGGCGTCCTCGGATGCCGCCGGCCACGTCAAGGCGCTTACGGCCGACGTGCAGCGCTCGCTCTCGATCGCCGGAAACGCGGCCGCGGAATCCGTCACCGCAAGCGCCCGCGACGCGCAGAGCACGCTGGTCACCGCCTCCGCGGAAGCCGCCAATCACGTCAAGACGCTGACAACCGACGTCGAACGCGTATTGACAACAGTCGGTGCCGAGATGGCTTTGTCCATCGTCAACAGCGCGCGCGAGGCACAGAGCTCGCTCACCGCGAGCTCGGCCGATGCCGCCAACCAGATCAAGGCGATCGCCGGCGAGGTCGAGCGCACGCTCAGCATGACGACTGCCAGCACCACCGACAATATCCAGACCAGCGCCCTCAACGCGCAGAGCTCGCTGGTGGCCGCGTCCAACGAAGTCTCGACCCGCGTCAAATCGACCACGGTGGAAATCGAACGCTCGGTTCTGGCGGCGACCAACAGCTTCGGCGCGACCATGACCGGCAAGACCGACGACATCGTCAGCTACGTGCTGCAGCAGACCGAACGGCTGTCGCAGATGCTCGATTCCAAGCGCGGATCGCTGGTGGAGACGATCGGCGCCAAGACCAATCAGCTCACGACCGAGGTCACCCGCGTCACCTCGGATGCGCTCAAATCGATCGAGACCCGCGGGCAGAGCTTCGCTCAGGCGCTGGTCGGCAACTCGTCCGAGGTCGCGCGCACCATCACCTCCGCGGGCGAACTGGCCACCAACGCGATCAACAAGTCGCTCAAGGACCTCGAACACGCGTCAAGGACATCCATCGAGCAGTCGCGCCAGGTTTCGGTCGCGGCCGTGACCGAGATGCAGGAAACCAGCAAGATCCTGCGCACCGACACGGTGGCGCTGTTCGAGCGGCTGCGCGAGGGCAATATCCTGCTGCAGGAGGTGCTGACCGGCGCGCACGACAACCTCAACTCGCTGGAACGGGCGCTGGTGACGCGCGTCGCCGATTTCGTCTCCGCGATGAACGACGTCACCATCCGCAACGGCACGGCGACGCAGGCGCTTGAAGACCAGCTCAGCGTATTCAACGACAAGACCTCGAACGCCCTGCGCGACCTGGGCTCGCTGTCGAGCCAGTTCGACGCCCACGGCCGGGCGCTGGCGGAAGCGGCCGCCGTCGTGGAGCAGAGCAACCAGAACACATCCGCCTCCGTCGCCGAACGCAAGGCTACGCTTGAGTCGCTGGTCACCACCATCGACCTCAGGACCGCCGATCTCGACCAGCGGCTGTCGCGCTTCACCAACCTGCTCGATGAATCGCTGGCGGCGGCGGAAGAGCGCGCACGCGACATCGCACGCGTGGTGGCGGAGACCGCGGGCGCGGGATCTGCCGCGCTCAGCCGGAATTTCGAGAGCGTGCGCGCCACCGCCGAGGAGGAGCGCCGGGTCACTGCCGACACCATGCATGCGATCTACCAGCAGGCCACCCAGGAGGCGGATGCGATGTTCAGGCAATCCGCCGACAAGTTCTCCACCCTGGTGACGAGCATGAAGCAGATGGCCACCGAAATGCAGCATGAGCTCGAAAGCACTCGCACCGAGCTGCGCCGCGGCGTCATGGAGATGCCGCAGGAGGCCGCCGAGAGCACGGCACAGATGCGCAAGGTCATCGTCGACCAGATCGAGGCGCTGGCGGAGCTGAACCGGATCGTCGCGCATCACGGCCGTGGGATGGACGTGGTCGGCACCGGCCGCGCGAGTGCTCCGCCGCAGCAGCAGTTACAGCCGCAATTGCAGCCGCAGCAGCCGCCACGTCAGGAAGAGCCTATCCTCGCCGCGGCGGTCGGCGGCCGCAACGAGCCGCGCATCGCCGAGCCGCGCATGCGCGACAACGGCAATGGCAGCGCGTCAAACCTGCCCCCGCCGGACCTCGGCGCGCCACAGGTCGCGCGCCGTACGGACGCGCCGCCTGTCAGCCCCATCGGTCCTCTCGGATCTGATCCTGGCCGCGACGGCTGGCTGTCCGACCTCCTGAGCCGTGCCGATGCCCCCAGCCCCGCTCCGCGCGGCCGCTCCGCGGCCCAGCAGCCCGCAAGCGGCAATCCCTTGGAGACGCTGTCGCTCGACATCAGCCGCCTGATGGATCGCAACCTCGCCGGCGAGATGTGGGACCGCTATCAGCGCGGCGAGAGCAAGGCTTTCACCAAGCGCCTCTACACGCCCGGCGGCCAGAAGGCTTTCGACGAGGTCGCCCGCAAGTACCGCTCCGACCGCGTGTTCAAGCAGACGGTCGATCGCTACGTCACCGAGTTCGAGCGAATCCTTGACGAGGTCGCGCGCGAGGATCGCGGCCCGCAAGCCCTGCGCAGCCACCTGACCTCGGAGACGGGCCTCGTCTACACACTGCTCGCGCATGCGGCTGGGCGGCTGGGGTGAGAGGCGTAGTAGTGAGTAGCGAATAGGGATTTAGCGAATAGAAAAAACGGAGGCCTCGCGGCCTCCGTTTCCTTGAAGCATAGAAGATCGGAATGAAAACAGGTTCGGGGGTCAGCGAAGAGCCCCTACTCGCTATTCGCTACTCCCTATTCGCTTCACTGCCGCCTCCTGTCGTTCGCCGCGGCGGCGGCCGGCGGCACGGGCTGCGAGGCCTGCGCGCTGCTGGCGTTATTGCTGGCGCCGAACAGCACCCGCGTCGGGTTGCGGTCGAAATTGTTCACGGCGCGGCTGATATCGCCGAGTGTCCTGCGGCCGTCGGTCATCAGCGCGCCGGACCGCTTGTCGAAATCTTCCGCCAGTTCGCGGATCGATTTCACGGCCAGGAACAATTCGCCGCCGTCCTTGCCGCCAGCCAGCGAATTGAGACCGAGCATCAAGCTATCCGCCTTCCCCATCACTCCGTCGACCCGCGACATGATCGCGTCGATCCGCTCGGAATTGCGCGACAAGGACGACGTGAAGACTTCGAGATTTCTGAGCGAGTTCTTCACCGCCTCCTGGTTGTCCGCAACCACCTTGTTGATGTTCTGCAGCGTGGCACGGATCGCCTCGGTGACATCCTGTAACCGGTTCGGGTCGGCGGTCAGGACGGGAATGCCGTCCTCGTCCAGCGGCACGCCGGGCGCGGCTTCCTCGCCGCCCTTCAGCGAAATCGCGGCGACCCCGGTCAATCCCTGGAACTCGAGCCCGACCAGGGTGTCCTTGCGGATCGGGGCGCTGTTCTCAACCATCGCGAGTGCGACGACTCGACGCGGATTGTCGAGCTTTACCGAAACCACTTCGCCGACCCTGATACCATTGAAATTCACATTGCCGCCATTGCGCAGGCCGGTCGCGGGTCCTTCGAACACGATGCGCAAGGGGCTGCGCGCCTTGGCAGTGTGCAGGCTCTGGAACCAGAGGACGAAGCCGAACGCCGCGGCAATAACTGCCAGCGTGAACAAGCCGATCAGGACGTAATTCGCCCGCGTTTCCATCCCAGAACTCCGCAGCTAGCCCACTACCGCCCGGGCGCGCTTGCCGTGAAAATATTGCCGCAGCCAGGGATGCTCGGAAGCTTGCATGTCGGCCATCGTTCCCGCAGCAATGACCTTTCCGCTCCCCAAAACGGCGATCCGGTCGCACGCTGTATAAAGGCTGTCCAAGTCGTGGGTTACCATGAAAACGGTCAGGCCCAAAGTGCGCTGCAGGGTGCGCACCAGTTCGTCAAAATCACCCGCGCCGATCGGATCAAGCCCCGAGGTCGGCTCATCAAGGAAGACCAGTTCCGGATCAAGCGCAAGGGCACGCGCCAACGCCACGCGCTTGATCATGCCGCCGGAGAGTTCCGATGGGAACCGATCCGCAACCTCCGGCTTCAGCCCCACCATGCCGAGCTTGGCCACCATGATCTCGTCCAAGAGACGCTGCGAGACCTTGAGATATTCGCGCACTGGAAACTGGATGTTCTGGCGCACCGTCAGCGAGGAGAACAGCGCGCCTTGCTGGAAGAGGATGCCCCAGCGCCGTTCGACCGCGCGGCGCGTCGTGGAATTGGCGCCGTCGAGATCGACGCCGAACACCTCGATGCGGCCGCTGACCTTCGGCACCAGCCCGATGATGGTGCGCGTCAAGACCGACTTGCCGGCGCCGGAAGGACCGACGAACCCCAAGATCTCGCCGCGCTCAACGTCGAGGTCGAGCCCGTCAAGCACGCGGGTCGGCCCGAACTCAACGGTGATGTCGCGGACGCGGATGATGGCGTCGGAAATCGGCCGCGCCATCGTCACATTCCGATCGAGGCGAAAAAGATTGCGAACACGCCATCCATCACGATGACGAAGAAGATGCTCTTTACCACCGAGGCCGTGGTGTGCTGGCCCAAGGATTCGGCACTGCCCCGCACCGCAAGTCCTTCGACGCACGCGACAATGCCGATCACCGCCGCCATCACCGGCGCCTTGACCAGACCAACAATGAAATGATCGATCGAAATCGCGTCGCGCAATCGCAAGAGGAACGCTTCGGGATCGACGCCGCCATAGAGCCATGCCACCAGCCCGCCGCCATAGAGCGCGGCCATTGCGCCAAGGAAGGCGAGAATCGGAAGCGCGATGATCAGCGCCAGCATGCGCGGCAGGATCAGCACCTCGATCGGATCGAAGCCCATCGTGCGCAGCGCGTCGATCTCCTCGCGCATCTTCATCGAGCCGAGCTCGGCGGTGTAGGCGCTGCCCGAGCGGCCCGCGACCATGATCGCCACCAAGAGCACGCCGATTTCACGCAGCACCAGGACGCCGAGCATGTCGACGACGAAGATATCCGCGCCGAACCTGCGGAAATGGAAGATGCCCTGCTGCGAGATGATGCAGCCGATCAGAAAGGTGATCAGCACGATGATCGGCACCGCGCGCCAGCAGACCTGCTCCAGATGGTGCACGGTCGAGGTCAGACGGAAATCCCTGGGATGGAAGAAGATGCGTGCGCTCGCGGCGAGCACCGCGCCGAGCATGTCGATCAGGCCGACAAAGGTGTCGCCGATGCCGGCCACGCTGCGGCCGATCTGGGCGAGCATCCCCGAGATCGTGATCTGCGCCGCCTCCACCGCGGGCGCGGCGTTCACGCGGCGCACTTCGTCCACGAGGCTGGCGTAATCGGCCGAGAGCCCCGAGATCTTCGCCTCGATCGGGCCGTCGGTCAGGCTGCGGCGTAGCCGCTCGATCAGCCAAGCCCCGAATGTGTCGAGTTTCGAAACCCGCGAAACATCGATCACGATGCTTGGATTGGAGGCTGCGAGCCCTTCGGCCTCGGCCACCATGCGCTCGAGCCGCGGCGCGAACGGCGCGGTCCAGGAGCCCGTGGCCCAGAGGGCGAGCGCGCTGCCCTGCGTCACCCGCTGCAGGGCGGGGTCGCCGTTCCCATCTGCGGGCTCCGGCGCCAGGTCCATGTTCAAATCCAAGTCCCGGGCCGTTGAGGAGGAGGAAAGTCCGAACACCGCGCCAAGCCCTTGTCGAGCACAGCCCTAACCAGCCATAGTTGGAGACGCCGGGCAAGCTCGGAGTTCAGGAAATCGCCAGATTTTAAAATGACTTCCGTCAAATCTCCAAGACTTATCGTGAACATCGCGCACTGGCCGATCAACGGTTCGTTCACGATCAGCCGCGGCGCCAAGACCGAGGCCGTCGCTGTCGTGGCGGAAGTGAGCCAGGACGGTCATACCGGGCGCGGCGAATGCGTGCCCTACGCGCGCTATGGCGAGACGCCGGAGGCCACGCTGTCGGCCCTCCAGGCCATGGAACAGCCGATCGCGCGGGGCCTCGATCGAACGGCGCTCCAGGCAGCCATGCCGCCAGGCGCCGCCCGCAACGCGCTTGATTGCGCGCTCATCGATCTTGAGGCCAAGCGCGCCGGAATACGGGCGTGGAAGCTTTTGGGGCGGACGGCACCGCAGCCTTGCGTGACCGCTTATACGATCTCGCTCGGCCCGCCGG
>Ga0126371_10006885_pt1 | contig 10152 bp, 8 predicted proteins | sample PanSoiMetaPlot_4_FD_110145 | JGI IMG/M metagenome (GOLD analysis project Ga0126371, IMG submission 110145) | Tropical forest soil microbial communities from Panama - MetaG Plot_4 | ecosystem: Environmental > Terrestrial > Soil > Tropical forest > Bulk soil | place: Panama | collected 2016-02-17
GACGACAAATTCCGAGCGCAACTCTTCGGCTTTCGCGTGCGCTTCGGGATGCAGTTCGTTGCTGAACACAATCTGCGCGATGCCCGCGCGATCGCGCAGATCAATGAAGATCAGCTGGCCGAGGTCGCGGCGGCGCTGCACCCAACCCATCAAGACGACGTCTTTGTCGGCGTCGGAGGCACGCAATGCGCCGCAATAATTTGTGCGTTTCAGGTTTCCGAGATATTCGAGCAATTTTCCGTCCTTTAAATTTAGCTACTTTGATTCGCTTTTGCTTCGCCCAGCGTCTTTTAAGCAGTCGTTTTACCGCCGATTAGAAAATCGCAAGTTGCTCATTATACATAGCTTAGGCGGCGTTCTAATCGCGGTACCGTAGATTAGATTTATATCCTAGCTCCGCCGCTCGGATTCAAGGTACTCGAGCAATTCCCCTTCCGAGAGCTTGCGCTGGTCGCCGTCGGCGAGGCGCTTCAGAGTAAAGGTGCGCGAGGCGACTTCGTCTTCGCCGATGATGACACCATAGCGCGCGCCGAGTTTATCCGCGAGGCCGAGCGATTTCTTGAATTTCATTTCCTCGGCCGGCAGTTCGACGGCGAGGCTGGCGGCGCGCAACTTTTTCGCGATGCTGACGGCTGCGGGATAGGAAGCCTGTCCCATCCAGGCGATGTAGGCGGTGAGACCGCCGAGCTTGGGCGCTTCGCCGCCTTCTTCGATCGAGAGGATCGAACGGTCGGTGCCGATGGCGAAGCCGATGCCTTTTGTGGGCGGTCCGCCGAGGAGTTCGATGAGGCCGTCGTAGCGGCCGCCGCCACAGACGGCGTTCTGCGAACCGAGGCCTTCGGCGGTGACCTCGAAGGTGGTGCGTGTGTAGTAGTCGAGACCGCGGACGAGGCGCCAGCTTTCTTTGTATGCGATGCCGCGCAGATTCAATTCTTCTTTGAGCCTGGCAAAGTGCGCGCGGCAATCGTCGCAGAGGTGATCGGAGATGCGCGGCAGCGTTTCGATCATGGGCTGCTCTTCGGGAATTTTGGAATCGAGGACGCGCAGCGGATTCGTTTCGATGCGGCGCTGCGAGTCTTCTTTGAGCTTGTCTTTCACTTTGCGGAGCTCTTCGCGGAGCAATTCGACGTATTGGGGGCGGCAGTTTTTGTCGCCGATGGAGTTGACGTAGAGCGTGGTGCGTGTGAGGCCGACGCGGCGGAAGAATACGAGCAGCATTTCGAGGACTTCGGCGTCGATGGCGGGCGCGTCGGATTGGCCGAGGACTTCGGCGCCGATCTGGTAGAACTGCCGGTAGCGTCCTTTTTGGGGGCGCTCGCGACGGAACATGGGGCCAATGTAGTAGAGCTTCTGGTTGCCGGGAAGTGCTTGCATATTGTGTTCGATGTAGGTGCGGCAGACGGACACTGTTGCTTCGGGCCTAAGAGAGACCTGCTGCGGCTCGTAGTCAGGTATGCTCAAGACCTCAATTTCAACTCCATTTTCACGCGCTAGCTTGTCAACAAATGCGGATGGCTCCTCTGCAAAGACTAGAAGAAGTTTTGCGGACTTTTCCTTCGGAAACTGCTCTTCAAACGCTTTCCTATATTGCAAAACGTTCGCGACTGTAAGCTGGTTAATCGTTCGCCGCTTAAATTCAATGATAGATACGCCTTCATCAGTACGAACAACTAAATCGGGCCTTGCCCGATTGGCAAAGACAGGATGCGAACTTGCAGAATGAAGTTCGGCCGAGTGCTTTAGCAACCACATTTGCTGTAAGGTCGATTCAACGGATGGTCCGCTTTCGTTCCAAGTAAACATTTCCTTTGAGACGATGTCAGTGTCAGCGCCAATTGCGCGAGCAAACAGATCCGTTTCCTCAAGGATTGGCAGGCGGATTTCGCCGAAATTGTAGGATTCGAAGACTTCGCGGGCGGTGTTTTCGAACCAGTTCCAGCGGGCGGAGTCCGGGGGGAGGATGTCGCGGGTGCCTTTGATGGCGCGAAATTGTTTCTTTTCGGACATCTGCCCTCAGCGGCTGAAGCCGCGTATAGATTGCTTGCGTTACGGCACGGCTGAAGCCGTGCCCTGACGGTGAATCGTTAAATATAGCAGGAATGATGGCGGCGTGGGTGACGGTGGAGAGGCAGCTTGTGTGGGCGCGGGGTGGTCGTTGCGCATGCGCGGGCAAAGCTTCGGAGAGATCCTTCAGGGCGGGCATCCTGGTCGGATGCCTTCAGGATGACAGCGGGCGGCAAGGCGTACCGATGGGGGGCGATCGGGGCGTGTGCGACGCTGCAGGGCGCGGTTGAAGGCAAGCGTGTGCTTGGCGGGCGTTCGGGCACGGCATGCCGTGCCCCTGCTGTGGCGTGAGTTGGGGCGTGTGCGACGCTGGGGGCCTCGCTTCGCTCTGGGCTTGGTGCGCGCTTCGCGCGGGTGAGGTTTATGTCGGAGCTGAAGCTCCGACCCCCTAGAAGGCAAAATCGACGATCTGGGCGATGGGGAGGTTGATGGCGAGTGGTGCTGGGTGGGCGTTCAGGCACGGCCCCGCGAAAACTGCGGGATCTGCGACGTGCCGTGCCCCGGAGGATCAAAAACGCCGGCCGGAGGCCAGCGGTACAAAGTCGAAGCGGTGACCCGTTGGCCGCGCGGAGGCAACGTTGGGATTGGGAGCGAGGTTGATGGCAGGCGTGTGTTGGGCGGGCGTTCGAGCACGGCACGCCGTGCCCCTACTGTGATCAAGCACTCGTCACTTGTCGCTCGTCGATGGTGCTAGCTGCTTTCCTGCTTGTAGGTTTCTTTGTATTCGACGTAGCGCTCGGCGTAGTTGTCGATGGAATGCTGGTCGGCGTCGGTGAGGGCGCGGCGGAATTTGCCGGGGTGGCCCATGAAGAGGCTGCCGGGGGGGACGTCGGTGCCTTCGGGGACGAGAGTGCCGGCGGCAACGATGGAGCCGGTGCCGATTCTTGCGCCGTTGAGGATGATCGAGCCCATGCCGATGAGGCAGCGGGATTCGATGGTGCAGCCGTGGAGGACGACGCCGTGGCCGATGGTGACGTTGTCGCCGAGGATGAGCGGGTGCGTGTCGCGCATAACGTGGAGGACACAGCCGTCCTGGACATTGGTGCGGGAGCCGATGCGGATGTAATGGACGTCGCCGCGGATGACGGTGCCGGGCCAGACGCTGGAGTCGGCGGCGATGGTGACGTCGCCGATGATGATGGACTGCGGATCGATGTAGGCGGAATCGGCGATGCGTGGCGTGCGGCCTTGATAAGAGCGGATCAAATTGATTCTCCTTTGCGCCGCAAACGCTAGCATAAATTAGGAGTTAAGAGGTAAGAGGTTAGGAATTGGAGTGCGATCCGGAGCGCCTTTGCCGATTGCATCATCGGAAATCGCGCCGCATCTAATTGCTTAGAGGTCAACAAAAATGAGGTATCTAAGATCAACTCTAACAGCAAGTTTCCTTCTGGCAGCTGCGCTGGCATGCCGGCGCGAGGAGACACCCAGCCAAGGGGCAGCGCAGTTCCCGGCACTTTGAATTACGTGGAAGGGCAAGTTTCGCTGGGCTCTCAGCCGCTCAATTCGAAATCGATCGGTTCGGCCGTTTTGGAATCCGGCCAATCGATCACAACCGAAAATGGAAAAGCAGAGGTGCTGCTCACGCCCGGCTGGAGCAGCCTACGATCGGCGTATCTGGCCGAAGCGAACGTGGATGCGGCGCCCGGATACATCTATGCTGACGGCTTTGGTCCCGGCTGGTTGGAGCCGGCTGGTATTGGGATCCTTGGTTTAGCGCCTACACCTTTATTCCGGGCGATGGAATCTTCTACAGTCCTTTCGGTTGGGGATTCTATTCGCCATTCTTTGCGTTCGACGCTCCATTCTTTTTCGGCGATCGCGATCACTTCCATCACCACTTCGATCATGACCTTCGAGGATGGGGTCCAGGGCCGCATTACGCCGCGGGTGTTCGCGGAGGCGGCTTTCACGCAGGTCACGGATACGCGACGCCTCAAGGCGGACACGCGAGTAACGGCTTCCGTGCTGGAGGTGGCGGTCACGCAGGCGGATTCTACGGAGGCGGCTTCCACAGTGGAGGTTTCGGCGGAGGCGGATTTTCCGGTGGCGGTTTTGGAGGGCACGGCAGGTAACAGCCACGGCCGAGCATAGGTAAGCAATGGAAAAGCGAGGCGCCAAGGTGCCTCGCTTTTTTTTGTGCAAATTAAAAAATGGGACGAGGGGGAGAGGACTACTCAAGACCGACCCTGCAAGCGCTTGGGGGCTTTGCGGCTCCAGGCTACGCGGAGGGCGGCCGCTAGAATATCGGCGGGGACTTTGGCGAGGCGTACGCGGGTGGCGCCTTTGTCGCCCCAGCCGCCTGGGACGGGGGAGAAAATTTCCGGGGCGTCCTGAATCATGCCGGATTGCTGGTCGGGAGTGAGGAGCAGGACGCCGAAACCTTGATGTTCGAGGGCGAGGGTAGCGAAGATTTTGCCGGCGATGCGGAAGTCGGCCTTACTGAAATGGGAGCCTTGGGTGGTTTCGGGGAGCGAGAGAGCGATACGGCGGAAGGTTTCGGGGGTCATGGGTGGATTTGGCTTCAGGATGATACTTCGGGTGGCGGGTGTGGTGGCGGGAAATATCACAATCTGAAATTCGAATTTGAAATTGGAAATTTGAAATTTCAAATGGAAGCAAGGGCGACGGCGGGCCTCGCTTCGCTCTGTTCTTGGTACGCGCTTCGCGCGGGAATTTTTGCCGGACCTAAAGGTCCGGCCCCCTAAAAAGCAAAACACGACTGAAACCATTCAGGACCTGCAAACACGATGGGGCGGTTTGTGCTGAGATTGGCGAACGAACTTGTTGTTAAGTGGGCGCAGGCAGGAATGCCTGTGCTACCTGAACTACAGGATCTGGACGACGGGGGAGGTGGCGTTGGCGTTGACGCGATCTACGCCGGCGATTACGTTGCGGGCCATGGCGAAGATGCTTTTGCCGCCGGGGGCGTCTTCGCCCATGGCGGCGACGGGCTTGCCGCTATCGCCGCCGATGCGAATTTGCGGGTCGATTTCGATTTCGCCGAGGAATGGGACACCGAAGAGCTGTGCCATGCGGCGGCCTTCGCCGTGGCCGAAGACGTCGATGCGGCCCTGGCAATGAGGGCAGGCGAAGTAGCTCATGTTTTCGACCACGCCGAGGATTTCGATGTGCACCTGGCGGAACATTTCGACGGCCTTGCGCACGTCGGCGAGCGAAACGATCGACGGCGTGGTGACAACGACGGTTCCGGTGATGGCGACGCTTTGAATCAGGGTGAGCTGAACGTCACCTGTGCCGGGAGGCAAATCGACGATCAGGTAATCGAGTTCGTCCCATTGCACGCTGCGGAGAAATTGCTGGATCACGCTGTGGAGCATCGGGCCGCGCCAGATGAGTGGCTTATCGCCGGGATTCAGCAGGCCCATCGAGATCATTTTGATGCCGTAGGCTTCGACGGGAATGATCGTGCGTTCGTCGAGGGCGCGGGGCTGCTCGACGGTGCCGAGCATGACGGGGACGTTGGGACCGTAGACGTCGGCATCGAGGAGGCCGACTTTCGCGCCGAGGGCTTTGAGGGCGAGAGCGAGATTTACTGCGACGGTGGTCTTGCCGACGCCGCCCTTGCCGCTGGCGACGGCGACGAGATTTTTGATGCCGGGGATCGGGGCTTTCCTTTCCATCGGCTGGCTGGGGCCGAAGCCTGGCATTTGTCCTGGTCCTTGTCCGGGTGCGGGCGGCATGGAGTCCTTTCAGATAGAGGGCTGAGTTAATTGCGAATAACAATCATAGACCGGCAGCATCGAGGCAGCAAGGTTCGGCTCAGGATGAATCGGGCATAGCGATTCGTCGCAGCAACCGGAGCGGGAACCGCGCTTTGCGCGAAATCGCGCGAGCGGATAGAATAGTAGGCTGAGAAATTGGTGGAATGGCGAGACGCTTGTTGCTTGTGCGTCCTTTCGTCGAATGCGCTTCACGCCCCAGAGGCATCTAACAAGGAAATATGGACGTCGAGAGAATAGTTGACAGCGTCGTCGCGCGATTTATCGGGACGAAGCACGAGCGCGACATCAAAGTGATCCAGCCGATCGTGGCGGAAATCAACGCGCGTGAAGCGGGGATGCAGAAGCTCAGCGACGCAGAGCTGGCGGCGTACACGCCGAAGCTAAAGGCCGAGGTGCAGGGGCGGCTGGAGGGAGTGGAGGACAACGACCCGGAGATCAAGCAGAGGCTGAAGGAAGCGTTGGAGCCGGCGATTGTGCCGGCGTTCGCGGCGGTGCGCGAAGCGGGGCGGCGGACGCTGGGGATGCGGCACTTCGATGTGCAGTTGATCGGCGGCATCGTGCTGCATCAGGGCAAAATCGCGGAGATGAAAACCGGCGAAGGAAAAACGCTGGTGGCGACATTGCCGGCATACTTGAACGCGCTGGCGGGGCGCGGCGTACACATCGTGACGGTGAACGACTACCTGGCGCGGCGCGACGCGGAATGGATGGGGCCGATCTACAAGATGCTGGGGATGACGGTGGGCGTGATCGTTCACGACCTGGAGGATTCGCAGCGGCGCGCGGCGTATGGCGCGGACATTACCTACGGGACGAACAACGAATTCGGTTTCGATTACCTGCGCGACAACATGAAATACGATTTAAAGGATTGCGTGCAGCGCGGGCATCATTTCGCGATTGTCGACGAAGTGGACTCGATTTTGATTGACGAGGCGCGCACGCCGCTGATTATTTCCGGGCCTGCCGAAGAATCCACGGACAAGTACTACAAGATTGACAAGATGATTCCGAAGCTCATCCAGGACATCGATTACACGCTGGATGAGAAGCACAAGACAGCGACGCTGACGGAAGAGGGCGTATCGAAGGCGGAAAAACTGTTGAGCCTGGGGAACCTCTACGATCCGGCGCACATGGACATCATTCATCACGTGTATCAAGGGCTGCGGGCGCACACGCTTTTCCAGCGCGACGTGGATTACGTGGTGAAAGACGGCGAGGTGATCATCGTCGACGAATTCACCGGGCGGCAGATGCCGGGGAGGCGGTGGTCCGACGGACTGCACCAGGCGGTGGAAGCGAAGGAGAACGTGAAAATCGAGCGTGAGAACCAGACGCTGGCGACGATCACGTTTCAAAATTATTTTCGCATGTACAAAAAGCTGGCGGGCATGACCGGAACGGCGGAGACCGAGGCGCCCGAGTTCGACAAAATCTACAAGCTGGAAGTGGTGGCGATTCCGACGAACAAGACGCTGATTCGCGTGGAGCATCCGGATGTGGTGTACCGCACGGAAGCGGAGAAATTCGAAGCAGCGGTGAACGGGATTTTGCAGGAAGACAACACGAAAGAGGGCGGCATCCGGCAATATTACGAGCGCGGGCAGCCGGTGCTGGTGGGGAGTATCTCGATTGAAAAATCCGAGAAAATTGCCGAGCACTTGAAGAAGGCTGGAATTCCGCACCAGGTGTTGAACGCGAAGCAGCACGAGCGCGAGGCAAAAATTATCGCGCAGGCGGGGCGCAAGGGCGCGGTGACCGTGTCGACAAACATGGCGGGGCGCGGTACGGACATTTTGCTGGGTGGGAATCCGGAAGCGATGACGCGCGAGTATGCGTTGAAAAATAAGCTCGCCATGCCGTACATGCCGGCAGGCGCCGTGATTGGCGCGGCTGCGGGAACGGAGACGGCGGCGCAGGCGGACGCGGCGACTGCGGGAGGCGGCGCTGCTACGAATGCGAGTGCGGGTGCTTCGGGCAATGGCGCGAGCGGGGCGAATAGCGCTCCGATGGTGCTATTTCAGCAGGAAGGCAAGATTTATCAGGTGCCGCTGGATCAGTGGAAGCCGATTTACGATCAGTTTGCGGAACAGTGCCGCGCGGAACACGACGAAGTGGTGGCGATGGGCGGGCTGCACATTCTGGGAACCGAGCGGCATGAAGCGCGGCGGATTGACAATCAATTGCGAGGGCGCGCAGGGCGGCAGGGCGATCCGGGGTCGTCGCGATTTTTCCTTTCGCTCGAGGACGACCTGCTGCGAATTTTCGGCGGGGAGCGCGTGAAGGCGCTGATGTACCGGCTGGGCATGACCGAGGGGATTCCGATCGAATCGCGGCTGATCAGCAAGCGTATCGAAAACGCGCAAAAGGCTGTGGAAGCGCAGAACTTCGAAGCACGGAAACATTTGCTGGAATACGACGACGTAATGAACAAGCAGCGCGAGACGATTTACTCCACGCGTCGCGCAATTCTGGAGGGCGCGGATCAGAAGGAGCTGGTGCTGGAGAAAGCGGAAGAGATTGCATATGAGTTGGTGGATATTTATTGCCCGCGTGACCAGCATCCGGATCAATGGAATCTGACGCAGTTTTCGAACGAAGTGCTGAATCAGTTCGGTTTTGAGCCGAAAGCGGCGGGAATCGATATTGCCAACTTGAATCACGATGCGTTGGCTGATGCTTTAATTGCGAAGGTGAACGCGCGATACGAGGAGAAGGAAACGCTGTTTGGGGCGCAGGTGATGCGCTGGCTCGAGAGGCGCATACTGCTCGATATCGTGGACGGGCAGTGGAAGGATCACCTGCTCAGCCTCGATCACTTGAAGGAAGGCATCGGGCTGCGCGGGTATGCGCAGAAGGATCCGCTCGTCGAATTTAAGAAGGAAGCGTTCACGCTTTTTGATGATTTGATGGATCGCATCGATAAAGAATCGGTGCGTTTTCTATTCCTGGTGCAGCCCGCAAAACCAGAGGACGAAGCCAGGCAGATCGAGCGGCGGCAGCGGCAGCAGCAACAGAATTTGCAGTTTCAAACGGGACCTGCGCAGGCCGAGCCTCCGAAGCCGGTGCGAGCGGCGGCGAAAGTCGGGCGTAACGATCCGTGTCCTTGCGGCTCGGGCAAGAAATACAAGAAGTGCCACGGCGTGGAGTCCTAGCCGTCGCGCGTCGCGGCTAACATTCCTGGCAACGCTGAGTCGAAGCATCGTATGCTTTCTCGATCTTCGGCAGCGCTCCGATGAGTTCTCCCATCAAATCTTGTACTTCGGCCAACTTCTACCGATTCGCGTCGGTTTGCGCGGCTGTCTACGTTGTTGCACAGATCTTCCAGGATTACACGTTTCACCACGGAATCAGCGACTCGCCTGCCGGCGAGCAAGCGATTTTGCAACGGCCAATACCGCTCGATCAATTCCGCCTGACGCTACTGCTGTTGAGCTTTTTCCCGATAACGGTGGCGTTTGCCGCCGTCGCCTTGCGCCAGGTGAGAACGCGTCCTGCCGCTTCGGTCCTGGGATTTACATTCTCGCTTTTGTTCGTCATCGCAGAAATCGTCAACCGATCGATCGACCTTTTCGTGATCAGCAAGCAGTGGGCGGCGCAGTATCAGGCTACAGCATCGATGGCGGCCAGACAGGCGATCGCGGAACGAATTGAAGTGTGGACCCAGAGTTTTTCCGGATACTACTTCCTTATCAGGATCGGACTGCTGCTCGGGTGCTCGGCTTTTGCGATCGCCACATGGGACAGGCGCGAACGCTGGAACCAGTTTATTGCGGTCGTATTCGCAGCCAATGCTGTGCGATCGGCCGGACGGCTCGCAGAGGGATTCATGGGACAAGCGTGGCTTGCTCCTGTGAATGACGCCATCTATTTTCCCGCCACGGTTCTGATTAACGGCTCGCTGGCTGTTTGGTTGTGGAAGCAGGCACAAGATCGGAACCGAGAAGAAATGCTGGCAGGCACTTCGGTGAAATGAACCTTTCCCTCCCGCCTTGCGTATTCCATTTCAGATTGAAGTAAATCTGACCGGAGGCATGGAAATGAGGAAGCGCTTGCGCGTTGCCGGTGTTCTTTTGATTTGGACGATGGCCGCAGCCGTGGCCACGGGACCAGCATTTGCGGCCCAAGAAGGGCATTTTGACAGGACCTTGAGCGTCACGGGGCCGGTGGACTTTACAGTTCAAACGGGGTCGGGAAATATCTCGGTGAGGCCGGGAGATTCAAGCAACGTGCAGATTCACGCGACCATTCGCGCCGACCACTCCTGGTTGAATGGCGACGCCAGCGCGCGGATTCACGATATTGAAACCAACCCGCCGATCGAACAGAATGGCAACAC
>Ga0126371_10006886_pt1 | contig 10152 bp, 25 predicted proteins | sample PanSoiMetaPlot_4_FD_110145 | JGI IMG/M metagenome (GOLD analysis project Ga0126371, IMG submission 110145) | Tropical forest soil microbial communities from Panama - MetaG Plot_4 | ecosystem: Environmental > Terrestrial > Soil > Tropical forest > Bulk soil | place: Panama | collected 2016-02-17
CCGAGCTGAACATGCTTCGTTACCTCCGCATGCATCGGATATGCTAACCACCCGCACAGGCAATTGGTGGTGTGGGGACTTACACCCCACGAGATTCACAGCCTTGTCGGCTGCTCCAGTGTAAATGGGATTTCTCGACAACTGGCCCTCTGAACACGATATGAATCCTCTAATCTTCTGGGCAAAATCGTCCGATTGCCTTTAGTGAGAGTCGTGCTGGATGAAATAATCGAAAGTCTGATTCCAAGAACATGCTCTACTTGGATTGGATTTGGGAACGGCGAAATCGCATCCCCGTTCTTCTGGCCAGCGGTGTCATTGTCAATGCGATCGCTGCCGTCGATTGGTGGACGAAGCCGTATTTTTCACTGGGTTTTCTTTACCTGTTTCCGGTCATGCTCGTAGCAGGGATTCTGCCTCCCTGGGCAATCGTTCTGTCGGGTCTAGTTTGTGCGCTATTGAGTGAGCGCTTTAGTAACCTCGATCCTGCCGATGCTCATATCCGACTTGGATTCGAAGCCTTGGCACTCTGTGGCTGTGGACTGCTGACGTTTGAGGTGGTTCGGAACAAACGTCTCAGTCTTGAGGCTCAGCAACGGACACGGGTACTAGTTGAAACAAGCCCCGCCGCCATTGTTACCGTAGACGATCGAGGCTTTATTGAACTGACCAATCAGGCAGCCACCAAACTCATGGTGCCGCGCCACGGGAACTTGGTCGGGCAACCTATCGCAGCGTTCCTGCCCGAGCTCCATCATGCTTTGCGCACTGAAGAGGGACCACAGTTTCGAACATCAATGCAATGCCGTGGTCACAGAGGGAATGGAGAATCCTTTCCGGCGGAAGTATGGTTTTCTACCTACAAGGAAGGCACAACGCCAAAACTGGCAGCCATCATTGCCGATCTAACCGAGGAACAGACGGTGAATGGATCGAACTCCTCCTTCGATCAGAAGGAGAGACCGTCACTCAACAGCCGAGAGTTAGATGTGCTGCGACTCGTGGTGCAAGGATTGTCCAATAAAGAAATCGCATCGCGAATGGATATTTCGGACAGTCTTGTCAAAAACACCGTGCAGCAAGTGTTTGGAAAAACTGAAGTACGGACCCGAAGCCAATTGGTTCGGGTGGCGCTAGAGCGTTACAGGGACCTGATCTAACCTCGTAGGCGATTCGCGATGAGTAAACCTCGATGACGTGCTGGAGCAAACTTGCAAAGCGCAGCTTTATTCTTGGCGTCTCCCTCGCTTTGTCTCTAGGAGCAGTAGAGGGGCTATCCGGCTCGGCAGGCATCGTTGAACCGGCAAATCAAGGAGAGCAGACCGCCAGAATATTGAGTGTTCGCAAGGTCTTGCGCAACCAGTATTTCGCTAGCCGTTATCCTCAAATTCATTATTACATTCTCTACATTTCTCTCCGTGCTTCCGATCAAACATACTGCACCGAGTATCAGACTCCAGTTCTAGATGAGATCTCCGATGTCTCTTCAGCGACCAACCAAGACATCGAAGTCGTTGTGAAGGGCAAGAGTGTTAATATCCAGACACCTGGGGGACGCAGGCTCAAGGCCCACTTAACCAGAGGAAGTCAGTGCTAAGGTTTGGAAGCGTCCATGGATGGATGCTGCGTTTGACGGGTAAGCCCGAAGTGTCAACTGTTAGTAACAGCCTGCTAGCGACACTTGACAAAACTTGACTTCCAAACACTTGACTTCCAAACATTTGACTTCCAAACATTTGACTTCCACCTTGACAAGAACACCCGATGGAAGGACAATCGCGTCCCAGCTCAGGACTGTCAGGTCCCCGGGGGCACATCGAGGAGGACATATGAAATTGGAATCGCGTTTCTTGGGCCCAGTTCTGTTTGCCTTGCTCATGCTCGCGCCTGCTATCGCCGCCGGTCAGTTTACGGTAGTGGTAGGAGATCTTCAGGACCCGCGCGGCTTGACATTCGGCCCGGGAGGCCGGTTGTACGTTGCACAGGCCGGTTCCGGGGGGGGCTAGCGCGACCGGCAAGATTACGGAGATCCGCTATCCCTGGCGGCCAAATCCAACGGTCCGGGATGTGGTCAGCGGGCTAATTTCGGTGACTACTCCAGAGGGAGACTTCGTAAGCGTAGCGGGACTGTCGGCAATGGGCAACGGAACCATTTACGCTGCTATGGAGGTCTCTAATGCGGGCATCGGCTTCCCCTCACTGCTCGGACACTTGCTTAAAGTAAGCCAGGGTGGGCAGATCCGCGATGTCTCGAACGTCGGAGATTTCGATTATGCCTGGACAGTTGCCCACCACGACCTCGCGCCGCGTGATTTTCCGGATTCGAACCCGTATGGTGTGCTCGCGCTGTCGGACTCTCTGTATGTAGCCAACGCAGCATCGAACACGCTTGATCTCGTGCATCCGAACGGGCGAGAAGAGATCCTTGCTTTCTTTCCCAACAACAAGATCGCCGATGCAACACCAACCTGTATCGCTCAGGGTCCTGACGGCGCGCTCTATATCGGGACTCTGGCGCTGGTGGATAGCCTCGTCTTCGGTCCATCTGCCATTGTCTATCGCGTCGATCCAAGCCAAGCCGACCCCAGTGACCTGGGTAAAGTCCTGAGCCTTGCGACGCCGTGGGCAACGGGACTGTGGCCAATCAACGGATGTGCCTTTGGACCTGACGGCAGCTTCTATGCCTCCGAGCTGATCACGAGTTCTAGCTTCAGCGGTGGCGAGGTTGTGAAGATTCCGTTTGACTCACCGAGCGACCACACACCGCTAACCGGTAACGCGCTAACGTTTCCCGCAGGAGTGGCGGTCGGCCCTGATGGCAACGTCTATGTCTCGAATGGCACGACATTGCCTCAAGGACAAGTGGTGCAGCTTACGAACCACTGACAGAGCACAGTCTTGAGCGGGGAACGCCGAGGTGTGTATTTCCGGCTTCCGGCGGCAGCGGCCCGACTGGCCGCGAGGTTATTCCTATGTCCACAGATGCCGAAGGAAAGATCGCCAAGGCGTTATCCGATATAGAGACGGCCAAGCGTCGGGCAACCATGGCCCTTAAGGCCGCCCATGAAGCTCTTCGTCTCTCGCTCAGCACTCCTCGAATCGGTGCGATGTTGAAGGAAATTGAAGAGGAGCTGAGCGAAAGCTAGCGCTAGGCGTCGGGTGAAAGAAGCTCGGTTGGCGTTAAATCAATTACACTCATTTACCCTGAGGAAAATGTTTTTCCTCACAGTCACAAAACTACTGCAACTGAGATGGAAACCTGGACTGTCTGAGTGTTTTCCCTGTCGTGTGCTTGCCTCTCCCGCGCACAGTTGGAACGACCGGGATAATGTGCACACTGCCAGCACTGGGCCGCAATCCCAGATCGCTCGTGTGATCGCCTATCGTGTTGCCGAATGACAGCCAGCGACCGATTGACGCTGGCCGGTACGGAGCGGGCGGCACCATTCGCAATAGCTCAGGTAGCGCGGTATATCTCGCACGCCGAAAGGTTGCGGCTGATTATCGGTGACCATGAACTGACTCACCCGCGTGAGTCGGACTTTGGTCCTTCAGTGAGTGACGTTCGTGTGAGCCGGGTGCGCTCGTCACTGACTCGTTGCCTTCATCCACGGTGCCATGCCTTGGATCGCGCCCGCCTCGCATGAGGGACAAATTTCAAGGAAGGCATGTCCCCCGTTACCTCAATTTTGCCATCAGAATCGCTTGGGAGTTTTCGGGAAGATCGTACAGAGTTTTCCCTATGGAAAACTGTCTAGCTTGAAGCTAAACCGAGCAAGGACGAAGAATTGCGTAATCCGTCCTCTTGAACAATAGCTTGTTTTCGCCCCGGCCCCCAAAAACGGTCGGGGCGTTTTTGTTTTGCTCGTTCGGGAGACGCAAGGAACATGGCCGCCCCATCTGCGACCAAAATCCCTTGATCGGGTTTCCTTCCGTGACTAACGCAATGCGACGGCATACGATGTGCAAACTCCGCAGTTTCGGTCGACAGCCGAATGCCTGAAACTGACTATTCGTGTCCATGAACCGACTCTTCTGCGTGTGTCGGAGTGTCATCACGCAACGTCCGGCGCTCATGGGCTGCGTGCTCGTTCGTCACCTCGTCATTCCCGCCACACACCTCACCCTTGTGGGTGTGCCCGCCTTTCGCGCTGCCGCTGACACCACGTGTCTGTGCACCATTTTCAGGCAGCACATGGTCACCTAGGCCATGATCGGACAGCGTCCATCCAATCGAGTCCGTTTGAACAACCAAGTCGCTGTTTAGCGAACGGTCCGCGATATCGGCGGCGCAGTCCTGATTGTCAATACCGTACATAGAACTATCTGCCTTCTTTGCCATTTTTCCTCCTGAACTCTATATCGATCTCACCACGGAACGGACACATGCCGGTGACGCCGTGCGCGTGCCCGCTCTGCCGCGTGTTGCCAGAACTCGTTAGACATCTCCAGATTTGACTTTGCCCGTTCGCGTGTCTCCTCATCAACCGGCACAGTTGGCGCGGGTGGCTTGGTCTCTCGCCGCACGTGCTCGAACCGACGGTGCTGGTCCATGTCCCAACTGGTGGCAAATGTCTCAGCACAGAGCGGACACGGAACTCCTCGCTTACTCATGTGGTCCTATCCTCTTCAGGCGGCGCGATGCGAGGACACTTTCGACTGACTGTTGGGCGAACATCTCAGGCGTCAGCACGCTTTCCCCGTCGCTGCATTCCCGCGCGGCTTCGAGCAGTTCGAGATACAGCGCGTCGCACAATGTAACGGTGATCCTGCGTTCCAGTCCCTGCATTTCAAAACATTCCATCCTTCGGCTTGCGCTGGCCGGACTCAAATGTTGACGCGACATACGCGTCAATGTCGGCTTGTGTGGCGTTCGGATGATGGTAGAGCCATTCGATGTCACCGAGTGACACATCAGACCCGTGATTCTCTACTGCAATCGCAAGCAGCCCTTGCAGCGATGCCGCAGACAGTTGTTCGGCCTGTTCAAAGGTTATGCACCCTTGTGCAGCAGCTGCCTCAAATCCGCTTAATCCGTTCATCGTGTCCTCCGTCGTATAAATGGGTTCTTGCTGGGGCTGGTCATCATTTCATCGTGCTGTTCCGCCGCTTGGACACAAGCAGCAGCGCGGTCAAATGGAACGCCGTACTGATCCGCAAGCGTCTTGATTTCTGCGTTACGAGCCGCTCGGGGTAACACTTCGAGAAATCGTTCTAGCTCCGCATCCGCAATCTTCGCGTCAACAGCTGCTGCCACGTCACGTGGATCGTCGGCGAGCATATAGGCCGCAGTAAGTTCACGGGTCTGCTGCTCCGAGAATCCAGCTTGCCGCATAGCATCGTGGCCTTTAAGCAGATCGGCCTCTTGTGCGATATCGACCAACTGTTCTGTGATGATGTCCATAGTTAAGAGAGCCCCAGCGAGTGCCCGAGGCCAACGCGATACGCCACACGCTCTGGCCGATTGTCCTCTTCCGCTTCCCGCTTCCGTTCCGCTATCAGCTTGTGATACTCACTATCTAAAGGGTCTTCTGTCGGATACGTGCCGACTTCGGTGTCCATCGCGTCGAGTTCATCAAAGTCTGGGATGTCTTCGATCATTAATTCACCGGGCAGCCTTCGCAGTGCTCTCTTGCTTGGCCTGTAATCCCAGCTGCAACAATTCCATAAGCTCAGGAGAAAGGTTGATCTTGGTCGTGCTCTTTGCCTTGATAGCTTCGAGCGTGCCGGGGAGTTCCATTCCCAGCGCCCGATATGATTCGTTCTCCAGAAGACTGGGCTCCAACCGTCCATGTCCCGACAGTTGGTAATGCTGCAATTGCGCCTCGAAGCCACGAACGACGGACACACGCCATGCATGATTCTGGGCCTTCGCCTGTTCCACCAGCTGGGCTGCAAGCTCGGGATTCTTCTCGGGGTCTTCTGACATCGAGACCACACCCATGTGCCCAAATAGTTGGCAGAACCGTTCTGCGATCTCATCGGCATAAAGGCGCGTAACGATGGCATTTTTCTTCGCAGCTTCAGTGGGCAGTGCGCCTCGGTGAACCGAGTCGGTCCATCTGTAAATGCTTGTAGTATGGTTCCAACCGGACCCAGGATTGGCCGGGATGCAAGAGGTTGATTCCGTTGAACTCCAAGAACTGATGGAATCTCCCGCTTGTGCGAGTGCCTGGAAAACTCTCGACGCTATAAAGCCAACAAGTTGCTGCCATAGTTAATTTCCTCTCTGAGGCAGTTCAGCACGCAGCCGAACTGCTTCCAAAACAATTTGAGCTGATGACCACGCAGGGTGGGCCCCATGCAATGCACAAATTAGGTCATAGCTGTCCTCACGCCCCCGGATTACTTCTGCAAACGATCTCGCGGGATGCATGAGAATGTCATCAGTCTCAGTGACGGTCATTCGAGCTCCACTGTCGGGAATGAAGCATTGATAACCGGCTGGCAGCTTGTGCGACGGCGTCCAAGAGCTCAGTCGGGACGGGAACACGACCGCATTCCATGCGGCTAATCATTTGCTGGGTCGTGCCTGTTAGACGAGCAAGCTGAGCTTGATCTAACCCAGCACTAGTGCGAAGTATCTTGAGGACCTTGGCGTTCATGCTCATGACTTACCCTGAGCAGCCAAGGTAGCGATTGGTGGCTGTCGGCCAGTGTTGGCAGTGGAGGACCGGGGTCCGAGGAGGTCTGCCAACGACATCAGGCCGGTGTAGCATGACCCGACTAATGACCTATATGTGTCGTACTATACCCCGCCACTCCTGTCAATAGGTCGGCCTTGGCTGGACTAAGTGCCTGACAGTCTGTAGGGACTGGGTACTTGGCGCTCATGCTCTCCTCACTCTCCAATGTGCTAGTCGTGAAACTTCAGTGATGGTGGTAGAAGTAGCTTGGACTGGTGCTAAGGATCCAAAGCGAAATCACCAAGAGTACACTGATAAAGCTAAAGACCATGGCATTCCACCACCTCATCGGTCGTTTCTTCTTCCAGTAATACCTGAGAACGACTAGACAAACTCCCCCGACGACCATAGCTACATACAAAAGGTAAGCGAATAGATAACCTATCAAAAACCACGGGCGATGTAGTATCGCCCACAGATAAGCATGCATTGGTATCATCATAGTTTTAACCTCCTCAAGTACTGTTGAGCAGCTTCATTTCTTTTTCTCAAAATGTCCTATGAGATACCCGGCAAGGAATCCGGTTAGGCCACTGACCACGGCAGCGAAGATAATCACTACTCCAAGTTTTTCGTCGCTCACGAGTTTTAACCTCTCATACCAGCACCCGGTTAACGGATGCCAGCATCAACGGTTAAATCTTGTCACAATCTCTCTTGTACGTTTCGTTATCTTCGATTTTCGGTGCGCCGAAACCACCAGGACGTATACAAGTCCAGCTATTCGGACCACCTCCTATAGCCCTGCCGCACCACGCGCTTGCTGGGGCTAAGTGGTCGTCATAGTCGTCCTGGGTTCTCTCCCAGGTGGCCACTAAAGTGTAGCTGGAACGGGACCTTATCTTTGCCCGCGATTACTGGGATCGTCGCCGCAATCACATCTTCTGTATAACTCACCACATGTCCCGCATCGCGGCCCAGCCTTGTCTGCCCACCAGAGCACGAGTGACCAATAGACCACGACAAGGACCACACAGATCCACCAAAGCCAGTGATGCCTCACATCCGTCATGGGCCTTAGATAGCCACAATTTGATGTGGTCGATCATGATCTTCCCAGGCTTAGGACTGTGCATCTGAAGGGACCAGCCGTCCCTGTAACTGTCCCTCTCTCCCCGGGTGCCAGATGATAGCTCGCCTCGGGCTCTGCTTGTCAACCCGCTGCGCCACCCTAAAGGGTGGCTTGGGGTTTCCCGCGCAACACCGGCGCGGTGACAAGCGCCTCGGCTTTGCTGGCCGGGACGCGCCGGGAGAGACTTACTGTTACTATTTCACTGTATGCTTGCACGCCGATATACACCTATCTTCGACACGAACGTATTTGGACATGTCCAACAGGGCTGATCACGCAATCTGACTGGGACTACCTACTCCGTCATCGTCCTCGTCACGGGTGGCCACTACCTGTAACAACCGCGCTAGAACTGCTGGTGAGTATCGATGGAGTGCAACCTGAGAACTTCGCCAGTGTCAAGGGTCGCATCGAGCTTGCTTATGCACTCTCGAAGGGGCGGGTGCAGTATGATCCCAGATTTCTCATTTGCAGAGATGTCCTTAGGATTTCGTTTCCGTCAGATCAACGGTCGCCGTCGCCATCAGTCATTTCGATGCACATGGATATCGTTCGACGGGCGAGGTCTGTGGATCAGCTGCTTACTGGAGTGCCATACAAGTGGAGGGTCGCGTATATGAACTCAACAGCTCCTGTACGGGACCTGATAGATGACCTGACGTCCCAGTGGCGAACGGCAGTAGAGAGGATTGCAGACCAGAACTACGCGGGTTGGCGCGAGCTGGTCCAAGCAACGGGTTACCGCTTGCCGGAGGAAATGAGAAGAGAACTTCAACCAATGTCCGTCTGGGATGCGCAGCGTCCCGCTTTCGTGAAGTCGTTACTTGAATGGGCACATGCTCCAACTGGCTCGATGCAGATGGTTGACGAGTTGTTACGAGGATTAGATGGCACTGGAGTTTACAATCTTTATAAGTCGTGAGTTTCTTCTGCGCAACTACTCGCTGGACAAGCATCACTCGGATGTTTTCGATTGGTTTCAGTTGTACTATTTGGCGATGGACCAGTTCGTCATAGTGACGGGCGATCCTGATCTCTCGCACAGGACCCAGCAGTCGTCACAGGCGGGGCGGATTATGTCATTTGCCCAGTTTCTGTCCAGCCTATGAAGAGTGTGTAGCAGGGATAGTTTTTGACGTTCAAAAACACTTGAGGAAGATGGCCCGACGAAACTCATCCCCAGCTCATCGGGCCAGCCTTCTGCGGATACTGCTTTAGTAGTCGTACGCCAAGGGGTTGCAGGGACACATGATTACTGAGGTAAGAACGGCCCAACGTTGCCACACGAGTCTCGTTGGGCCACAAGGTATCGATATGAGATTGTGTCTGTCTGAGTGATTAATCTACTCCGAACAGGGCCGGAGTCAATCAGGTGAGTTCGGTACTACAGGCTTATACTCATCTGCATTCGGGCTGTCGAGGAGCTATTCCGATGAAGTCCAAAGGTATGACGCTGAAGGAGCATCAGGCGGTCGGTCGTCAGTTGGATGGGATGACTGGGCGAATCATAGTCATCGAACAGTTTCTAGCGAGCAGGTACGGCAAGAGCAAGAAGGCGACCAAGGCGGCGGCGAAGGTACGAGCAGCACTCCAGCATCTGCGTGTAGAACTGGCCGAATTAGCTAGGGGGCATACGAACGAGCCTGGGTCCATCTACTTCGGTGGCACGAACTAGCGCAGTGCCGTGATCATTTCCGAGGCTTGTTCCTCAGTCGCATAAGCCAGACGCCAATCACAATCACTATGACGAAGATCACGACCGACAAGAAGGGACTCGACATGGTCCTTCTCCCAAGCGAATAGCTGTTGGTTTTCCGCCACGCATAAGCACAGACAGCGGGCTTGCTTATCGACCAACTGTGGACTATTGTGAGGGCCAAGGATTACGGTGGGGAGTCGAACCCTGACGTATCCGAGAACAGCTGAGTGAGGTGCCACCTCCTGGGAGAGTGTTCGGCACCTCACCTCTCGGCGTCCTTTCCTTTGGACCACGTACCTGTGGCCCTCGATTGTCCTTATAGCAAATGGCAGGCATATAAAACCATTATTTATATAAAGCGTCGAATACTTTCTTAAACGCCCTCCTGGCCATCAACATCCCGCATGCACTGATGCAAATTGAGGCACAGTTCTCCACACGGATTCCACAAATGGCGCTTGGATGTTTGAAAACGTAAGGGGAAGACGGCCCGATGAAACCATCACACCTTCATCGGGCCTCTGCGGATGCAACTGCTTGTGGGGAGTCTCCAGCGAAGATCGATGGGATGCAAGGACACACAAGTACATCGATGACTCAAGGAAGTCACCCCTAGCAGCCCGTGGCATAAGTGATTTGCTCATTCCACAGCAGGCAGCAGCAAAATGGTGATGTGTGCTGGGAGCTCGAGCTCG
>Ga0126371_10006887_pt1 | contig 10151 bp, 9 predicted proteins | sample PanSoiMetaPlot_4_FD_110145 | JGI IMG/M metagenome (GOLD analysis project Ga0126371, IMG submission 110145) | Tropical forest soil microbial communities from Panama - MetaG Plot_4 | ecosystem: Environmental > Terrestrial > Soil > Tropical forest > Bulk soil | place: Panama | collected 2016-02-17
CGTTGGAACGAGCTGACGCCGATCCTGCAGATCCCTGCTGCCTGGATCGTAATTCCGTTGAGCGCCAGCATGGTGCTGCTCATGCTCCACGCAGCCCGACGGCTATTGCGGGCTCCGCGCGCCACTGTGATTCTGGTCGGCGGCACCTTCGCCGCCGTATTGACGCTCGCGTTTGCAATGCGCCCGGTTTGGTTGCCGTGGTTTGCGGGCGACGGTGCCATCACCCCCGCGCTGGTGCTGTTCTTCGTCACTATCTTCGGCGGTCTGCCGATCGGCTTTGCACTCCTTTTGGGCACCACCGTCTACCTATGGATGGCCGACACCGTACCGATGGTGGCGTTGCCGCAAAACATGGTGGACGGCACCGGCAATTTCGTCCTGCTGGCGCTGCCGTTCTTCGTTCTGGCGGGCCTCATCATGGAACGCGGCGGCATATCGCTGCGCCTGGTGCGCTTCGTGCATGCGCTGGTCGGCCATCTACGTGGTGGCCTCCTCCATGTCATGGTGCTCAGCATGTATCTGGTGTCCGGCCTGTCCGGCTCGAAGACCGCTGACGTCGCTGCGGTCGGCTCGGTGATGCGCGACATGCTCAAGAAGGAAGGCTACGATGTCGGCGAGGGCGCGGCCGTGCTGGCGGCCTCCGCCGCCATGGGCGAAACAGTGCCGCCGAGCATCGCCATGCTGGTGCTGGGCTCGATCACCACGCTCTCCATGGCCGCGTTATTTGTCGGCGGCATCATACCCGCTGCCGTCGTCGCCGCCTGCCTCATGATGCTGATCTGGCTGCGCTCGCGGCGCGCCGGCGCCCAGGTTTCGCGTCGCGCGCCGCTGCGCACCGTGATGACGAGCGCCATCGGGGCGTTCCTGCCGCTTCTCATGCCGGTGATTCTGTTCGCCGGCATTCTGTTCGGCATCGCGACACCCACCGAGGTGTCGTCCTTTGCGGTGGTGTACGGGTTGATCTTGTCGTGCCTCGTTTACCGCGAACTCGATCTGGCGACCTTCCTGCGTACCGTGCTTGACAGCGCCATGCTTGCCGGCATGGTGCTGTTCATCCTCGGCGCCGCATCCGGTTTCTCCTGGGCGCTCACCGTCGCCTATCTGCCTCAACGCCTGGTCGACCTGCTCCACGGCATCGACAACAACACCGTGCTGTTTCTCATCGGCTCGATCGTGCTGCTTATCGTGGTCGGCTCGGTGCTGGAAGGACTCCCCGCCCTCATCATCCTTGCACCGCTGCTCTTACCGGTCGCCGGCGGGATCGGGCTCAGCGAATTGCACTACGGCATCGTTCTGCTGATCGCCATGGGGGTCGGCGCCTTCCTGCCTCCGGCAGGTGTCGGATTCTATGTCGCCTGCGCCATCATGCGCACCGACATCGAGCCTGCTTCGCGCGCCATGATACCCTACCTCGTCGTCCTCATTATCGCGCTTCTCATCGTCGCCTTTGTGCCGTGGTTCACGGTGTCCCTACCGCACGCCTTCAACCTCGGCGGATGAGTATCATCCTCGCAACAGCACGATATCGAATACCTCCAGCCGGGAATCCGGCTCCAGGTCTCGCGCTAACTCGGGTGGTGGCGGAAGTTCCTTGGCAATCAGCAGTTCACGGCTGTCGGCAGGCGCGCTCCGCAGAAACGGATCGCGCAGGTTCAGGGCCTCGCCTTCGAAATACATCTGCGTCACCAGCTTGTCGCGACGGCCCGATACGATGAAGTGAATATGAGGGGGCCGGATGACGCCCGGGCCGGCCGGATAGGCCCCCGGCTTGATGGTCTTGAAGCGGTAGCGGCCTTCCGCATCGGTCGTCATTACGCCGAAACCTTCGAAGTTGGCGTCGACCGGCGCCGGATTGGCATCGTTCGGATGCGTGTAGCGGCCGTGGGTATTGGCCTGCCAGGTCTCGATCTTGGCCTGGCGCACCGGCTCGCCCTTGATGTCGAGGACCCGGCCCATCACGTTGATCACCTGCCCGGCCGCCCTGCCCGGCTTGCCCGGCAAATGAGTAAGATCGCCGCCCGGGTCGGGCATTTTCCGAACCGGATAGAACGGGCCGAGAATCTGCTCGGGCGTGCGCTGGCGCGCTTGTGCGAGGGCGCGCCGCAGCGGAGAAAATGCGCTCATGGCGCCGAAGGCTGCCGCGATCTGCAGCACGTTGCGCCGGTACAGTGTCGCGTTCTCGTGCATGGCTACGCTCCTCGTGAGCCGATCAACGGGGAGAACGGAGTATCTGCCCGTTCTTGGGGCTGCGCAATCTTGCAAGCGTCACGACGCGATCGGATTATGTAGAGTCCACAACGCACAAGCGAAGCCATTCGCATAACGAATTGACGTTGATCCTGCTTCATGGCCTTTTTGATCATAGTATCGTGTTTTCTCTCCCCCCTCCCCTTGCCGGGGAAGAGATCTCACAGCACGACCCGGATCGGTCTTTCGAACAGGAGGTACCCATGGCTGCCCGCCTTCGTCACATCGCCATCTCGGTTCCTGACCCGGAAAGAGCGGCAAAATTCTTTGAGGAGGCGTTCGGCATGACGATTGCCGGCCGCGCCGGCGTCGGACTTTACGTGACCGACGGCACTATCAACGTCGCCTTGCTTAAGTTCCCCGGCGAAGTGCCTGGTTTTACCGCCGGCTATTATGGCCTCATTCATTTCGGCATGTGGGTCGACGATCTCGACGAGGCGGCAAAGAAGGTCGTGGCTGCCGGCGGCTCCTATTACATGGGCCGCGCCGACAACAATCCAAACACCTATTACGAGGTCAAATATAAGGACCCCAACGGCGTCGTCTTCGACCTCACCCATACGGGCTGGGTGGGCGCCATGAAGGAAGTTGTGCCGGCCAAAACCGCGATCGCCGCCGAATAGATTTTCCGGGCCACGCCAAATGTCCCCTGCGGTGATCATCGTGGGCGGCGGGCCGGTGGGGCTGATCGTCGCCCTGATGCTTGGCCGCGCCGGTATCGCGGTGACGCTGCTCGACCAGGGCGACATCGTCCATTCCGAACCGCGTGCCGCCACCATCCACCCGGCCACGCTCGACATCCTTGATGACCTCGGCGTCTATGCGTTGATCGAGCCGCAGGGCATCGTGTGCCCGATCGTCAATTATTATGACGGCAGGCTGCTGCTCGCTTCATTCGATCATGCCTTGTTAAAGGGCGAGACTCGTCATCCCTGGGTGCTGCAATGCGAGCAGGACAAGCTCTCGCGCACGCTGTTCGCCATGGCGACAGCATTGCCGGGTATCGCGTTTCGGACCGCGACCAAGGTCATCGGCTGCAGCCAGCGCGAAGATATGGTGGAAGTCCAGGTTGAATCGGCTGACGGTCGGCGGGATCGGCATCAAGCGCTTTATCTCGTAGGTGCCGATGGGGCGCGCAGCACGATTCGCAAGGCGATCGGTGTGGAATTCGAGGGCTTCACCTATCCGGAACGCTGCATGATCGTAGGCACACTCTATGATTTCGCCGCCGACGGATACGCCTATCGCAATTACATTGCCGATCCGGGGGAGTGGTACAACCTCTTCAAGATCTCGTGGCAAGGACCGCCGGGCGTCTATCGCCTGGTCGTGCCGCTACGTCTCGACGAATCGCTCGACGGTCCCCTCGCGCTCGCAACCGCCCAACGCAAGTTGCAGCGCTTCAACCCACGTCCACACGACTACGACATAGTGATTTGCAATTCCTACACGGTGGCCCAGCGTGTCGCAGCGACCTTCCGCAAGGGCCGCGTGCTGCTCGCGGGGGACAGCGCCCACCTTAACAGTCCGATTGGCGCGATGGGCATGAACAGCGGCATCCACGATGCCGTCAACCTCGCCGAGCACCTGATCCGCGTGCTGCACAGCGAGGAAAGCGACGCCGCCCTTGACCGCTATGTGCGCCAGCGCCGTCACGTAGCGACCGCCCATGTGCAGACAGCAACGATCGCCAACAAACAAAACATGGAGCAGCGCGATCCGGTCAAGCGTCAGCGCTATCGCGACGAGATACGTCGCCGCTCCGAGGACCCCGCGCTCGCCAAGGCGTTCCTGATGCAGACCGCCCTGATCGACAGCTTACGGGATGCGGCCAAGATTGCGTAATGGCTCGGGTCGGTCAAGACTAAAAGATGTGGCCGCCCAGCGCCCACATCGGAAAATTTGGGCGAGAGAATTCGGTAATGCACATGCCTCGGACGGATCTAGACGGGAGGTCGAATTTCGGTCGTATATTTGTACAACAACTACGCTGGGGGCGGCATATGATTCGGGTATGTTGATACCAACGCCCGAAAAAGCGCCCGAAAAAAACGGAGTAAAGTCAATGTCCGAGCGAATGCCAAACGTGGTGGTCGCCGCCATCGTGGCGATGAGCTTTGCAACTGCTTCCAATCTCGCAGCGGCTACGCCGTTCGCCGATCCGCTTGCGATCAAAAACGCATCCGGAACCGACATCGAGACTGTGTGGGGCAGAGGCTTCGGTTGGGGCTTCGGAGCCGGATTTCTTGGCGGTGCCATCCTCGGTGGCGCGCTGGCGGCACCCTACTATTACGGTGCACCTTACTATGGGGCGCCCTATTATCCGCCAGCCGCTTACGGTCCCGGTTACTATTCAGGGCCGGCATATGGAGGCGATGGTGCGGCATATTGCGCGCAACGCTACCGGTCCTACGATCCGGCGTCCGGCACGTACCTCGGCCATGACGGCGTTCGCCATCCCTGCCCGTGATCAGCGCAACATATAACGCAAGGGCCGCCACCGAGCGGCCCTTTTTATTGCCCGGACGGCGAAGTAGCTCGGGGCAACGCATCTGCGGAGCGATCAATGCCGAGCGGCCCGATGGCAGCGAATAATCGACATACGGTGAGGCACATCACACCGGAGATTTGGTCACGGACCTAAAAGAGGTGCACGACAAACCTCAACCAACGGAGAACTGTGTCATGAAGATTTTCGCTCACGTGCCCCTGCTGTGCTTGTGCGCTGCGTCTTCGGCGACCTGTGCGGATTCGTGGGAGATTAATCGCGAGCGCTACCTCATCTGCAGTCAGTTTGTGATTGAACGTCCAGCTTCCATTTTGATCCATGATGCTACTAAAGGGTGCTGTCGTGTAGCCAATCGGATTCGCGATTGCCACGTTCACGAATGGCACTAGAACTGACGCCGACACGACAATTTCATTCGATTAAAAAAGTACAACAGCGTGAGCTGCCTCACAGAGAAATATCTGGATCGCCATTAAATCCTACAGCATTGATCCTCAAATACGAAGGTGAACGTCATGAAGACTTTTATTACTGCATTGGCCCTCGCTGCCATCATCGCGACGTCTGCAATCGCGAAAGTTGAGAAAACACAGCGCACATACGTCGAACCCAACAATTCCGTCGTGTGCGGCCGCGTCATTCTGGCCGACCCGGATCCCGCAATTCGCGCGCAGCTTATGCGCGACTGCACGCACTATGATGGCAACTAACATTCAACTGATGAGCGTGAAATTCCCCGGAACACGGTTCCGGGGAATTTTTTTGAAATTATGATGCCGCGGTGTGATCCCGGCCATTTATTCCGCAGGCGCATCGGCTATAGTCCTGCGCATGCCCGTCGCCAAAGACATTCTTTCCCCCTGTCGCGATACCGACAAGCGCACAATGCTGCATAACTACGATCTTTTCAGCAAGCTCAGCCCGAAGCAGATCGACCGCCTGGCCGCCTGCATCGTCACAAAATCGGTTCCGCACGGTACCAACATTTTCGCCAAAGGCGATCCTGGTTCCAGCTTGTTCGCGATCTGCCAGGGAATCGTGAAAATAACCGTACCGTCGGTCGACGGCCATGATGCGGTGTTCAACTTGATCAACAAGGGCGACATATTTGGGGAGATCGCCCTGCTCGACGGCGGGCCGCGAACGGCGGACGCCGTCGCGGTCACGGATTGCGAACTGTTCGTCATAGAGCGACGAGACTTCTTGCCATTAATGCGGGAGGAGCCGGACATTGCACTCAAGCTGATCGAGATCTTGTGTGCAAGGCTGCGGCGGACCACCGAGCAGGCTGAGAATCTCATGTTTCTTCATCTGCCCGGCCGGCTCGCCAGAGCGCTCCTGCGCCATTCTGAGGTTGACGAGCGCACGTGCGAGCGAAAAGTGACCGTAACCCAGAAAGATCTCGGCAATATGATCGGCATGTCGCGCGAGAGCACGAACCGTCAATTGCGCATTTGGGAAGAGCAAAAATGGGTCCGCCTCGAACGCGGCGGAATTGTCATATTGTCGAAGAAGGCGCTCGAACGCGTTGCCGAAAGCGACGCGGAGAACACATAGAGCTCCGATCCTCACGAGGCGATCCCATCCCGGCCAGCATCGCCCGCGAAAGCGGGCGTGAGCCATATTCAAGCGGCAACGCCGGGCGAGAAATTGCGCCACAAATGTGATGTGGATCACATTCGCGAAGCCGGCAGGCCGTTACGATCCATTGGTTAACAACGGATGGATCGAGGGCCATGCACACCTCAGCGGTGGCCAATTCAGACCTGAAACGGAATGGATGTGCTGACGACGCAGTCTTGATGAGACGCATCGCTTCCGGAGACAAGGTCGCGATGCACATGCTGTTTTCGAACCATTATGTTTCGGTTTATCGGTTTGTGCTGCGTCGGCTGCGGGACAAAGTACTGGCCGAGGACGTAACCAGCGACGTGTTCCTGGAGATATGGCGCCAAGCGGACCGGTTCAGAGGCCGTTCAACCGTCCTGACCTGGATCCTTGGCATCGCGCGCCATAAGGCGTTCTCGGTTCGCCCACGCCTTGATCAATTGCAGTTTGACGAGGGTCGGGACGAGACAATTCGAGATGGTGCTGACACACCGGACGCGATCCTGCAGATAAAGGATCGCAACAACGTGCTGCGCAAATGCCTCACCAAGCTGTCGGCACAGCATCGGGAAATCATCGACCTCGTCTATTACCAGGAGCAATCCGTCGGAGCGGTGGCAACAATTCTCGGGATTCCCAGAAATACTGCGAAGACGCGCATGTTCTATGCACGTCGGCGGCTAGCGGACGAATTGAAACGATTCGGGGATGACTACGCCTCGATTTGATTACACTGACCGGTTATCGTCGGGATGATCCCGCCGTCGACGAAGTCGGTTGCCATATGATCGATGCCGCCGCGATCTAAAACGCCATCCGCCGATGCGGCAAGAGCATCATCTCCGAGCACGGCTCCAACGCGCGGCCAAATGTAAAGTCTTGTGACTCATCAAGACGCTGAGCCCGAACAAAACGCCCCCTGGAGCCCCGCCAGGAATCCACGACCCCCCAGTTGCGCGGTTCGTCACTCGCCAACGCCCCAGCCCCATCCTGCGGCGACGCTCAGGGGAGGTTGAACGCCATCAACTCTCCAAGTGGGCCACCCCCCATGCCGCCCGGCAAAAGCGAACCGCCGCCGACAAAGAGGGTCTTGCCGTCGCTGGCGGCGCCGGCAGCGTGGCGGCCCTGTGGCATCGGCGCAAGCGTGCGCCACGTGTCGGCCTTGGCATCAAAACCTTCATTTTCTGCAAAGGTTCGTTTTTCCTGGGGGAGCTCGCCGCCGAGCACGATGGCCATGCCCTTGTAGGAGGCATAGGCAAGGCCGCTCCGCGCCGTCGGCAGCGGCGGCCCCGACGTCCATGTGTTGGCCGCCGGATCGTAGACGTCATGCATGTCGGTACGGTCAGCGGGGGTGGTAAATCGACCGCCGATGGCGTGGATTTTGCCCTCGGCTGCAACCACCGCCATATGGTCACGGGCCTTCGGCAGGGGCGCCAGCGCTGTCCATGAGTTGGTGGCAGGATCATAAACCTCGTTGGTGTCGACAGTCGTGCCCGCCGGTGTGCGCCCGCCGATCGCATAGACTTTGCCGTTAAGCGCGGCGACGCCCACAGCGCCGCGGCCGGCCTTCATCGGGGCGAGCGCGCGCCATGAATCGGTCGCTGGATCATATTCGAACACCAGCGGCTGGCCGTCCCGGTGTACCGAGGCAACGAAGCCGCCAACCGTTATGATTTTGCCGTTCAGCACCGCAACGCCCATGTGGTCGAGCCCGCGCGGCATCGGGTAACGCACCCGCCATTTGTCGGTCGCGATGTCGTATTCCTCGTTGTGAGGGACCGAGGTGCCGTTAATCGAGCCGCCCACCGCATAGATCTTGCCGCCGACTTCTGCGAGCGAGACCTCGGAGCGGGCCGTGATCATCGCCGCCCTTTGGGTCCAATTGCCGGCCGCGGCAGCGCCTGGCGCCGTGGCCTGGCCGTGCACAAACATCGGGATGGCGGCGGTCGCGGCGACGAAAGCACATAAGGCGGCGCGTTGAACTGCTTTCATGACAGGTTCCTCCCAGTGGGTTGTTGCAGTGTATCGTCGGTCCACCGGCACCGCCAGCCGATGATCGCCGCGGCGCCGAGGCAGAATGGATGCAGCAGCGAGCGGCTGACCTGATATCATGGGCGGCCCCGGCGTTTGCCGCCACCAAGGCGCCGCCAATGACAGGTGAGAACGATGACGCGCAGAACATTCGTGCTGGCCATCATGGCGGCACTCCTGTTTGTCGCTACGCCGCCGGCGGTCGCGCCGACGACCGCGCAGCCTTATCCGAGCCGGCCAGTGAAGATCATCGTGCCGACACCTGCGGGTGGGCCGGTCGACGTGATGGCGCGCCTGCTCGCCAATGCGCTGCCGCCCGTCCTTGGCCAGAACGTGATCGTGGAAAACCGCGCCGGTGCTGGCAACACGCTCGGCTCCAAAGTCGCCGCCGCTGCCGACCCGGACGGCTACACCCTCCTGGTAAGCGCCGCCAGCGGATTGATCATGAGCCCGATGGTCTACAAGTCCGCCGGATATGACGAGAACAGCTTCGCGCCGATCGCGCTTGTCGCCGAGACCCCGCAGGTGCTGGTTGCGCATCCGACGGCGCCGTTCGACAGCGTGGCCGAGCTCGTCGCCTATGCCAAGGCGAACCCCGGCAAGCTCAATTATTCGACCGGCGGCGCCGGCACCCTCCCCCATCTCACCGCCGAGTTGTTCAAGCAGCTTTCCGGCACCGACATCGTGCACGTCCCCTACAAGGGCGGCGGGCCGGCCCTGACCGACGTGGTGGCGGGACAGATTCAAATGACCTTCGACACCGTCGGCACCTCGGTGCAATTCATCCGTGACGGCCGGCTCAAGCCGCTCGCGGTCTCCAACCCGACGCGCCTTGCCGAAATGCCGAGCGTTCCGACCATGCCTGAACTCGGCTATCCGGCCATCAACTCCGGCGCATGGGTGGCGGTCCTGGCGCCCCTCGGTACGCCCCCGGCGATTATCGCGCGACTCAACCAGGCGACCAACGACGCATTGAAGTCGGCCGCCATGAAGGAACCACTCGCCCGTCTCGGGTCCCAGGCGCGCGGCGGCTCGCCTGACGACCTTGCCGAACACATGAAGGCGGAGCACGACAAATGGGGGCCGATCGTGGCCAGGCTCGGGCTGAAGGAGGAGTGATGACATGAGCGTCGTATGCGCCGCCCTCACCTCTCTCCGCGTGCGGGGAGAAAGAGAAGAAGACACCGCGACTATACGCGATTGTTGAGGAAATACGGCCGTGACCCGCCATCGCCTCGCGCTGAGCATTGCGCTCTCCGATAATCCGAACACGCGGCCGTTGATCGACGGAGCGGTGACGCCGGAGGGTATCAGCCTGACCGCCACGGTGGTCCATCCGTCGGAAATGTTCTGGCGACAATTGCGCTTTGCCGAGTTCGGCGTGTCGGAAATGTCGATGTCGTCGCTCTTGATCTCGACCGCACGCGGGCCGACGCCGTGGGTGGCGTTGCCGGTGTTCACCACCCGCGAGTTCTTCCATACCCGCATCCTCGTGCGGGCCGATGCGGGCATTTCGTCGCCCGCGGACCTCAAGGGCAAACGGGTCGGCGTACCCGAATATCAGCAAACCGCTGCGATCTGGGGCCGTGGCGTGCTGGAGAACGAGTTCGGCGTGCGCCCGCGCGACATGGAGTTCTTCATGGAACGCGTCGCCGACAAGAGTCACGGCGGCTCCACCGGCTTCAAGCCGCCGGTGGGCGTGACGGTCCACCAGATCCCGGCCAGCACCAATATCGGCGAAATGCTGGTGGACGGC
>Ga0126371_10006888_pt1 | contig 10151 bp, 10 predicted proteins | sample PanSoiMetaPlot_4_FD_110145 | JGI IMG/M metagenome (GOLD analysis project Ga0126371, IMG submission 110145) | Tropical forest soil microbial communities from Panama - MetaG Plot_4 | ecosystem: Environmental > Terrestrial > Soil > Tropical forest > Bulk soil | place: Panama | collected 2016-02-17
CACGCGAGCCCGATATTCGGTCTCATCGCCCGGGAGCTTCACTTTGATGTGATCCACTTTGGCGATCACGTGATGATTGGTGATGATGTAGCCGTTCTTGTCGACTACGAAACCGGTTCCGGATTGTTCCTGGCGGAAAGAGCGCGGCGGAGCATCGCTAGAGAACGGACCATTTCGGAAGAATCGCTTCAGCAGATCGTTGCCGTCGCCATTTCCGTTTCCATTGCCATTACCATTACCATTACCATCTCCGTCGCCAGGATCGTCCTGTTCGTTGCGGCGGCGGCGTGGCGACTCGGCGGCCGATACGCGCTGTGTGTAGTCGGCGGTGATGTAAACCACCGAGGGCTCCAGTTTCTTGGCGAGCTGGCTGAACTCGTTGCCCAGCTTGACCGGGCTCGGCACGACCAGCGGCGAGGCGTCGGGCGAGGCAGACTGGCCCCGGGCGGCGTGTACCCCGGTGTTGATGAGCGTGCCGATCACAATTCCTATGGACAGAGTGATCAACAAAAGACTCAAGGACAGCAGTTTTTGCTGCCGCATTACCTTGTACCACCGCATGTTCTGTTTCGCCTTTCTGGACGCTCGAAGCCGACTAACTATACCTAATATACTCGTTTTCCATTCAGATGGTTGCAGTTTTCTAACGCCGTTCGAGCCTTACCTCTCTGAGTAAGTATAACGGCTGACCGTGCCGGGGCGGACAAGCTATTGCGCCTCCCGCAGCCGCGCCGGTCTCAGCTCTACCATGAGAATTCCCGCCAGAATCAGCCCGGCGCCTACGGTTGCGCGGCGCGAAAGCAGCTCGCCCGCTACGGCGTACGAAGTGGCCCAAGCGAAGACCGGTTCCATCGAGAAGATGACTGCCGTGCGAGTGGGGCTGGACCAGCGCTGCGCCCAGGTCTGAACTGCGAACGCCAGCGCCGTGGCGAGCAGGCTGGTGACCGCCAGCGCGATCCAGACGTCGAGCGACCATTGGATGCGAATCGGTTCCGCCCACCAGAACGTAGCGGCGCTGAGGAGGCCGGCGGTCGCGATTTGCGTCACCGCGAGCACGCCGGTGTCGGCCGCTTTGGCGTAGCGGCCGAGGACGAGCATATGGAAGGCATACGCGACGGCACATCCGGCGACCAGGATATCCCCCAGGCTTAGGCTGAGCAGGTCGCGCTCCACCATCATGAGTGCCAGGCCGACGAACGCCATCGCGACACCAGCGAGTTCGGCGATTTGCGGCACCCGCCTGTAGAAAATGCTGCTGAACAGCGGCACGAGCGGAATGTAAAGGCCGGTGATAAAGCCCGTCTTCGAAGCCGACGTATATTTCAGCCCGAAGGTTTGCAGAACGTACCCGGCGAAGAGGCAAGTCCCAGCGAAGACGCCGCCGCGCAGGCTGTACGCGAGGTTCGGTGAGCGAAGATGTTTCCTAAAGACGAACAGCAGCGCCGCGGTTGCCGCGGCAAATCGCAGCGCCAGGAACAGCAGCGTTGAGACGTCAGCCAGAGCCCGCTTCACGAGCACAAACGTCGCGCCCCAGATCATCGCGACGGCTACTAAGCTGAGGTCTACCAGCCGGCCCGGTGGCTTCGCCCGGCTCATCCTCCGTTCCGGGAGGTTTTGCCGCTGAGCGCGGCGAGTTCAGGTCCGGCCAATGGTGGGTTTAAGGCCAGCATCCAGAGCGTCAGCAGGACGCGCTTCAGGCCGAGCTCGCGCCCTTCGGGATGAAACCACTCCCGTGGAGTGTGCGCGCCGCCGCCTTGTCCGCCCGCGCCGATCGAAATCGCAGCCAGGCCCATGGAGAGTGGGATGTTGGCGTCAGTGGATGCGCAGTCGAGATGAGATCGAATGCCCAGATGGGCATCCACCGCGCGAATGCATTGAAGAATCGGTGCGTCGTTGGCGAGCGAGCCACCCGGGCGAGTCCCGATCTCCTTGATCTTGGCTGTTACCTTGCCGCCGCTGGCGCGCTGGTTTTCCACTTCGAGCGCGCGTTCCACCGAAGCAGTGAGAAGATTCGCGATCTCGTCCAGTTTCGATGCATTTTCCGAGCGGACGTCCACTTTGGTGCGGGCCTCGGTAGGGATCGAGTTGATGCTGGAGCCGCCTTCGAGAATCCCGAAGTTCGAAGATGACCGCGAGCCGCCATTCGCGGGCAACCGATGCTCGGTGAAAAACGCGATCGCGCGCGCGAGCGCGTGGACCGGATTGGCGATGCCGTAGTCGCTCCAACTATGGCCGCCGGGACCGCTCACGGTGACGTCGAACCGGCGGCTGGCCAGAGCCTGCGACGTGATGTGGTCGTTGTTGGGGCCGTCTAGCACGACGAAGGCGTGAATCTTCGAGCCCGTGGACGACTGGCGGCACAGATATCGCATGCCATTCAGGTTGCCTTCGCCCTCTTCGCCGACATTGGCGACAAAAACAATGTGCTGTAAGACTTCTTCGAGCTCTGGATGTGCGCGAAGCACGCGAGCGATTGCCAGCAGGCAGGCCAGCCCGGCACCGTTGTCGGACACGCCGGGACCGTGGAGGCGTCCGTCGGGTGCGACAAAGATTTCTTCGGCCGTGCGCGGCGCGAGCACCGTGTCGAGATGCGCAGTGAGTGCAATATAGGGGCCTTCGCTATTCTCCACTGGGTGCGCGATGACGTTTCCGCCGCGATCGATGCGAGCCACGCAGCCGAGCGCTCGAAATTGCTCCAGCATCCATTCAGCGCGCCGCTGCTCGAAGAAGGTGGGCGCGGCTACGCGGCAGAGCTGGAGATGTTGATCGTTGATCCACTGTTTTTCGCGGACGAACCATTGCAGCGCGTCGTGAAGCGGGGCCTTGTGCACGGCTTCAGCAAGCTGCTTGGCAAGCGAGGGAGGCTCGCCGGAGACGGACGCGGACTTGCTCGAAGCGGCCAAATGTCAGTGTAACAGGGGGCTTTCCGGCGGAAATCTGTGGCGCGACGCTTAGCGCCCGAGCCTGCGCAGGACAGGCCCGGCGAGCGACCGCGTGGCGAGTTGCAGCTCTTCGACACGCAGCAGACGGCAGCTTGCGTAGAACACCAACAGACCGAACGGAATCGAGAGAGCCAAATCGACGACACTGGCAAGGCGACCCAGCCCGAGCCAGCCGTGGACTCCGTGGCTGGATATCCAGACCGCGCCTCCCATCACCGCCGAAGCGACCACGATCTTCGATAGGCTGGCCGCGAGCGCGCGTCCATGAATGCCTCCGATGCGCGGCCGCAGGATCGCGAACAGCGCGATGGCGCCAAAAATCGCCACCGCTGAGGTCGACAGAGCAAGACCGGCGTGCCCCAGACTTGTGTTGCGCAGTAGCAGTGTCGCCGTGACGTAGTTCACCACGATCGAGATCAAGCTGATAATCATCGGCGTACGCGCGTCGTGCAATGCGTAGAACGCCGGGTTCAGAACTTTGAGCGCCGCGTAGCCAGCCAGCCCCACTGCATAGCAGGAGAGAGCGAGCGCAGTTTCCTGCGTGTCGAAGGCGCGGAACTTGCCGCCCTGGTAAATTGCTGCGATCATCGAGCGGCCGAGGACGATCAGCCCGATCGACGAAGGCAGCGTCAACAGAAACACCATGCCGAGCGACCGCGAGAGCGTTCGCCGGAACTCTTCAAAATTCCCGGTGCCCGCGCTGCGCGAGATCGATGGCAGCGTCGCGGATGCGATCGCGACGCCGAACAATCCCAGCGGAAGCTGCATGAATCGGAACGCGTAACCGAGCCAGCTCACTGGACCGTTGCCCGGGATTTGCGACGCGAAGTTGGTGTTTACCATCACGTTGATCTGTACTGCTGCGTTGCCCAGGATCGCTGGCCCCATAAGCGTGATGATCTTTCGCAGGCCAGGATGACTCCAGTCGATACTCGGATGGAAGAAAAAGCCCTCGGACCGCAGCGAGGGAATTTGCCAGGCAAGTTGCAACGCGCCGCCGAGCACGACGCCGATCGCCATTCCGGTAATCGGCGTGATGTGAAGCCACGGCGCCAGGGCGAACCCGAGAATCAAACCCAAAGCGACAGAGCCGATATTAAAGAAGGTCGAAGCTAATGCAGGCACGGCGAATCGGTTACAGGCGTTCAGCACGCCCATCGCCTGCGCTGCCAGGGCGACGAGCAGCAGGAACGGGAACATGATCCGGGTCATTTTCACGGCCAGATCGAACTTGCCTGGGACCCGATGAAAGCCTTCGGCGAGCAGGTTCACCAGCGCGGGGCTGAAGATTACGCCCAGGACGCAGAACGCGCCAACGATCAGGATGAGGGCGGTCGCGACCAGGTTGGAGAGCACGGCGGCTTCTTTGCGGCCGCGTTGCGCTAGCGTCTGCGTGAAAATCGGAACGAAGGCCGATGAAAGCGCGCCCTCGGCGAAAAGATCGCGCGTCAGATTGGGGATGCGAAAACCGAGCAGGAAAGCGTCGTATACGAAACCGGCGCCGAACAGCCGCGCCATCACGATCTCGCGCACCAACCCCGTGATGCGGGACATGGCGACGGCCACTGAGACGATACCGGCCGACCGAACCACGCTTTCAGCCGGCGCCGGTGTCTGTGTTTCGGTTCGCAAGTGCCTTATTCGACCTGCGACACACTGGGCGCGGGTAACACCATTATCGCAAAAAGGCGCTTGCTAACGGCACTGCAGCGCGTTACTTCATCGGCGAGTAGTCGGTGGCTTGGGCGAAAACGGACTCAACCTTCGTTACCAGCTTGCCGTTAGCTTCTGACTCCTTCGAGACGCGCTGCCACTCCGGGTCGTCGCGGAACTCCGCCCAGGCTTTCGTAGCGGCGTCGCGGCTGGGGAACGAGAGGATGTAGGTCAGAGTGTTTTCCGAGCGTGGCTTGTCCGTCGGCGCGAAGTAGGCGACGCTCGTCATGCCGTGCTTCTTGAAAATCGCGAGCGTGTGATCGCGAAAGCGGGCGTGGAGCGCATCGAGCTTACCCGGCTCGGCGGTATAGGTTCGGATTTCGAACACCTTGCCGCCGGCATCGGCCTTTGCGGTGGTGGTTTGTCCCAGCCGGTACGCGATGATCGCGGCAGCCAGAATAGCGAGAACAGTGAAGATGTTTCTTCGTGACATGGTGATGGTCTCCTGTTTTATTTCTTGAACGGCTCCCACAGCTCTATCCGATTGCCTTCCGGATCCATGATCCACGCAAAGCGGCCATAGTCGTAGTCTTCGCGTTTGGGATCGATCTCGACGCCTTCGGCGCGAAGGATCTCGAGCAGCGCGTCGAGGTCATCCACCCGGTAGTTGATCATGAACGGTGCACTGCTTGGATTGAAATATTTGGTGTCTGTCTCAAAGATGCTCCAAGTCGTCAAGCCTTCACGTTCGGGATTGTCGGCTTCACGCCAACGTAGTGTAACGCCTTGCCCATGAGGCTCGCGTACCAGTCCCAGGTGCTTCTCGTACCACTCGTACATTTTCTTTTGATCTTTGGCCTTGAAGAAAATCCCGCCGATTCCCGTTACGCGTTTCACCGTGAGGGCCTCCGTTATGATTGAGACTATGATACGTCGTCAGAAGATGCCGTGCCCGATGGCAAGGCGCTTGGAACCGATCAGAATCGCCAGGACGCAGAGAATCAACGCGACCGTCGAATGTTGCCGCTCCGGGCGCTGCGTAGTGGCGTGCGCCAGAAGGCTGAAGATCAGGCCGCAAAAAGCGAACGGAATGTTGAACCAGTTAACCCAGCCGAAGCAGGGAATGAAGCCGACCATCATTCCGCCTAACGCGAGGATTCCCCAGGCGAGGCTTAAGGCTTGCATGGAATGCCCTTCCTGCCTGCGGCCGCGGCCACTCCGATTTCATTTGAGAGGAAGAGTAGGTACAGGGGAATTCCGGCGCGGTTAGCGTGGGCGGCATCGCCGAAGCGGCCTTTGGAGATGTCCAGAAAACTTGTAGTCATGCCGCAAAATGCGCATTCACGGCCGTACTTACTCTTCCATTCGCACGTTGGAACCAGACGTGCGACGCGCTCGCGGCCTAGCACGAACGGTGAAGTTAAGGCCGCGAGTATAAGCAGACTAACTGTCAACCAGGCAATGCGCAGGGCCTGCTTGAGCTCGGGCGTTATGAATCGCATTCGATAATTCTATACGCTAGACTGGTAAGTTAGGTTCGAGTTATGTTGTCAGTCGTCATTCCCATCCACAATGAAGAGCCGTCCATACTGCCGCTCTACGACCGGTTGACGGCAGTCCTCGAATCGCTCCAGCGGCCCTACGAAATCATCGTTGTGGACGACGCATCGACGGACCGTAGCTTCGACCTGTTGTCGAATCTGGTGGAGACTGACGCACATTTGAAGGTCGTCCGCCTGCGCCGCAACTTCGGGCAGACCGCTGCCTTGTCGGCGGGATTCGACGAAGCGCAGGGCACCGTCATCGTCTCGCTCGACGGCGACCTGCAGCACGCCCCCGAAGACATCCCGGCGCTTCTAGCGAAGATCGAAGAAGGCTACGACATCGCGAGCGGCTGGCGAAAGGATCGCGTCGATAATGCAATCACGCGTAAGATCCCGTCGCGCATCGCGAACTGGCTGATGGCCAAGACTTCCGGTATCCAGTTGCGCGATTTCGGGACGACGTTTAAGGCTTATCGCGCCGAAGTTCTCAAAGAAATCAATCTTTACGGCGAATTGCATCGCTTTATTCCAGCGCTGGCGAGCTTTTATGGCGCGCGCATCGCCGAGGTGCCGATTCGCAATACGCCCCGAATCGCCGGCGGCTCGCACTACGGGCTCGGACGCACGTTCAACGTGATGTTCGACATCCTTACCATCAAGTTTTTGCTGAAATACTTCACGCGGCCTATGCATTTCTTCGGGCGCGTGGGGCTGTTGGGCGTGACCTTAGGCGGCGGCATTCTGGGCGCTCTGGCCGTTTACAAGCTGTCCGGCCACGAACTGGTGATGGAGCACGGCCCGTTGATGATCGCCGGAGGCCTGCTGCTGCTGGCCGGCTTGATGATGTTCAGCACCGGCTTGCTCGGCGAAGTGCTGATGCGAACTTACTTCGAAAGCCAGGGACGGCGCATCTACGCGGTGCGCGAGATTCGCTGCCGGCGCGAGCCCGTGGCTCCCGCCTAGATTCCATCCTCGTTGGCGAGAGCGAGCTGATTGGCTGCGCGACGCGCCCAGTAATTAGCGAAGAGTCCCTTCATCGCTTCGCCCATTCCCCCATGTTCGAACACCACCGCGGTCCAGGTAGGCCGTGTGATGACGGGGTCAAGCAGCGCCATCAGCCCGCGCTTGCCGTCGAAGACCGCCAGCTTCATCGGTAGCGAATCCACATGGCCCACCTCGACGCCGGCCAGCGCGTATTCCTCCAAACGGTGACGATGACCTTCATCGAGCGTGCCTGCCTCGATGAGAAGCCTGCACGTAACGCCGCGCTGACGCGCCTTTTTCACTAACTGCTCGTCCAGCGGGTCCACCGCATAGGGAGGGCGCGAAAACTCCAGGTACTCGGAGCGTACCTCGGAAAGCATCCGGCGATACTGGATCGCGGTCTGTTCGGGATCGCTGACGATGCGCAGGTAGTCCAGCGTGCCGCGCTCACCGCGTCCCTCCGAATAGGCGTTGGTGAGGTCGGTGACCAAGGTGTCCGCCATGCGGTTTTGGTCGCTCAGCTCGCGCTGTAGAACCTGCGACCGGCGCACCAGGTAACTAGGCAGCGCGAGGCTCGGCTCGACCGCGGAGAACAGCTTGGTTTTTTCCTGGATAACTTGCGCGAATCCTTTTTCAACCAGGCTGTCCAATACCTCGTAAATCTTCTGGCGCGGTACGTGTGCCCGCGCAGCCAGCTCGAGTGCTTTGAAGCGCGGATGTCCGATTAACACTAAATAAGAGCGCGCTTCGTAGGCGTTCAATCCAAGTTGCTGGAGGCGCCGCCAAAAGCGCTGAAAATCCATCTCAGGTAGCTCGGGGGTCATTTGTTGTTCATTCCAGTCGGCGCCAATCAGATCGGCGCCGCTACCAGGCGGTGAAACGAAGCGCGACGCTTAGTGAGACTTTGAGCATATCAGATGGCTGGATGCGTTTGCTGTTAGAATCGCGGTAGATCGAGTTTCACCTTATGCCTGAATTACCCCGCACCCTCGGCGCTCTTAAAAACAGCCATTATTCGGAACAAAGAATCGGCGCACGCAGCGTGAAAGAGGAACTGCGGCAGAATCTGATCTGCCAGCTGCAACGGGGCGAGGACCTGTTCCCCGGTGTGGTGGGTTACGACGACACCGTAGTCCCGCAGATCGTCAACGCGGTCCTGTCGCGGCACAACTTTATATTGTTAGGCCTGCGCGGCCAGGCTAAGACCCGCATCATTCGCATGCTGACCGCGCTGCTCGACGAACGCGCGCCTTACCTCGCTGGCTGCGAGATTCGCGACAATCCCTACCGGCCGATATGCCGCGCCTGCCGCGACCTCATCGCCGAGCAGGGGGACGACACGCCGATAGCCTGGTTGGAGCGCGACGAACGGTACGTCGAAAAGCTGGCTACCCCCGACGTCACCATCGCCGACATGATCGGCGACATCGATCCCATCAAAGCCGCCCGCAGCGGCCGCGATCTGTCGAGCGAGCTGACCGTTCACTACGGCCTGCTGCCGAGAGCCAATCGCGGGATCTTCGCCATCAACGAGCTTCCCGATCTCGCCGGCAAGATCCAGGTCGGATTGTTCAACATCATGCAGGAAGGCGATGTACAGATAAAGGGCCACCCCGTACGTCTCCCGCTCGATGTCATGCTCGTGTTCACGGCGAACCCCGAAGATTACACCGCGCGCGGAAAGATCATCACGCCGCTAAAAGACCGTATCGGCAGCGAAATTCGTACGCACTATCCGCTTACGCTCGATCAGGGTTTGTCCATTACGAAGCAAGAGTCGTGGACCGAGCGAACGTCGCCGATCGGCCTCGAAACGCCAAAATATATTCGCGAGATCGTGGAACAGCTCGCCTTTCTGGCGCGAGAGGATAAGAAAGTCGACAAGCGCTCGGGTGTCTCACAACGCCTGCCGATCTCGGTGCTGGAAAACGTAGTGTCGAACGCGGAGCGCCGGGCGCTAAAGGCGGGCGAGAGCATGGCCGTCCCGCGGGTGTTGGATATTTACGCCGCCTTGCCGTCCATCACTGGAAAGCTCGAGCTTGAGTACGAAGGCGAGCTAAAGGGCGGCGACAATGTCGCGCGCGAGCTGATTCGCACAGCCGTGGGCAAGATCTATTCGAATTATTTCGAGGGCGTGAACGTCTCGCAGATCGTGCAGTGGTTCGAACTCGGCGGATCGCTGAAACTCGACGAGACCATGGATTCCGCGGGCATGGTTAAGCAGCTCGCGGGAATTCAGGGCCTTCTGGAAAAGACCGCAGCGCTCGGCCTGGGCGCGAGCGAGCCGGATGCCATCCGCGCGTCTGCGGGCGAATTCGTCCTGGAAGGGCTCTACGCGCACCGCCGGATCAGCCGCAACGAAGAACTCGGGTTCGTTGCCGGAGAACGCAAGCGCGAACCACCGCCAGAGGGCGGGGAAGGGCGCCGGCCTCCACGGCGTCAGTTCAATTAGCTTGGAAGCGGGTGCTGTCTCATGAAATCGATTCGCTATTCCCGTTACACCGGCGATGACTTCGGCCTGAGCGCCGAGGATCTGCTGAAGGCGCTCTCCGATTTCTTCCTTCAGAGCGGTTTTCAAAATCAATATATGGGCTTCAGCGAGTGGAATCAGCACACGCTCGAAGACTTGAAGAACGCCATCCAGCGCGCGCTCGAACAGGGCGATACGTTCGATCCCGATCAGGCCCAGCGTATCCAGCAGGCGCTCGAAAACATGACGCCTGAGCAAATGGACGAATTGCTGAACCGGCTGGTGCAGAAATTGATCGACGAAGGCTACATCAGTGAACAGCAGCAGGCGAACGAGACCGGCCCGGGCGGAACCGGAAATGCCGAACGCAACGTGAACGTCGAAATCACGGACAAATCCATCGATTTTCTCGGGTTCAAAACCTTAAAGGACCTGCTCGGCTCCCTCGGCAAATCAAGCTTCGGCGCGCACGACACGCGCGACCTCGCCACGGGTGTTGAAACCAGCGGCGCCGCCAAACCTTACGAGTTCGGCGACACGCTCAACCTCGATATCAGC
>Ga0126371_10006889_pt1 | contig 10146 bp, 10 predicted proteins | sample PanSoiMetaPlot_4_FD_110145 | JGI IMG/M metagenome (GOLD analysis project Ga0126371, IMG submission 110145) | Tropical forest soil microbial communities from Panama - MetaG Plot_4 | ecosystem: Environmental > Terrestrial > Soil > Tropical forest > Bulk soil | place: Panama | collected 2016-02-17
CATGGACCTCGACCAAACCGCCGCGAAGTTCGACCTCTCCGTATTTCTTTCGGAAAGACCCGAGGGCATTGGCGGGCGCATTGAATACAACACCGACCTGTTCGATCGAGAGACGATCGAGCGCATGGGGGTTCATTACTGCCAGTTGCTCGAAACCGTGGTTGCGAGCCCACAGATACGGGTACCCGGAGTTGGTTTGGAGGATCGCAACAAGACGGTACTTCCCAGGAACGACCTTGAACGCACTATCTTAAGAGTCTGGCAGCAAGTGCTGGGACTCGACTCAATTGGCGTAACCCACAATTTTTTCGACATAGGTGGCCATTCACTGCTAGCTATCCGACTGATGGCAGGGATTCAGGAGGCGACCGGTAAGCGACTTCCTGTGTCGACACTCTTTGAGAGGGCAACCGTTGAATATCTCGCCAGCGCGCTAACCCGACTGGGCAATTCGCCCGATAAGGTGATTGTGGAGATCCAAGGTGGTAATGCAAACCCTCCTTTTTTCGGCATCGTCGCGCCCGGCGCCGGGGGACTTTATTTTGCACTCGCGCAGCACCTTGGTAAAGCTCAACCGTTTTATCGGATTCAGGGTGCAGGCCCGCCGCCTGAACGTCGCCCCTTCACCGCAATCGAGTACGAGCGTCTCGCAGCGGAGTATATCGAGGCGATGAAAACAGCCCAACCACGAGGTCCGTATTACCTTGGCGGGGCGTGCCAGGGAGCGCGTATTGCATTCGATATGGCGCGTCTACTCGAGGCCCAAGGCGAAAAAATAGGTTTGCTAGCGATATTTGACACCTGGGCTATCGAGAACAGCCGAAATCGCTTGCTGTTTCAGGTTGACCACTACTCCAGGCGTCTGATGGAGTTCTGGCGCGGCACTCGATGGGAGAAGTCGCAAACCTTGCTGAGGGGGGTGAAACACCCGTTCAGGCGACGCGGGCCTTCGCATCTGTTAGTCGCTGCCCTGTGGCCCGGACGAGGCTTTGTCCCCGCCAAGTGCGCGGCAAGAATTACCGTTTTTAAGGGTCCAACCCAGCGGTTCTACTACGTCAGCGATCCATTGCTCGGATGGGGCACTCGGACAACTGGAGGGGTAGAACTTCAGTTAGTAGATTCCAGCCATAGGTCTTTTCTGCGCGAACCCTATGTACGTCGGCTTGCCGAAAGGCTTGCCGATTCTCTCGGTCGTGCAAACTCTACAACCGAAGACAATGGCCGCAATTGAACTCGCGAGCTAGCCGGCAATACTGCTTGTCACACGAGGTGAACATGTTGGGAGAACACGATGCGAAAGGGCGTACCTCAGTGCTGATCAAGACCGAAGACGTGGCTTGGACTTCATCGTCGTTTAACCTTTCTGACCACCACGTCCTTCTCGATAGCCTTGCTCTTCAGGAGTTGTCCGAACGGGTCTCCGAGACGCAGCGGGCGGGATATACGCGTCGTTCTAGTATCCATGATCCTGACATGTCTCGGCTGCAGCTGAATATAAGAAATATACAAAACGATTTTTTGGAGGGCTGTGCGGGATACTGCATAGTGCGTGGACTTGGAGCCCTCGATCGGTCATCATGGGCGTCTGCGTTCCGACTCCTCTCACTGTTGTTAGGCGACCTGCTTCCACAGGACGGAACTGGTCTTTTGCTCAAAGAGGTGAAGGACAGGGGCACAAAAGTCGGTGAGGGAGTCTCATCCAGATTTTCGGATTCGCGATATGGGGGAGTACACACTGACGGTGCGGAAGTGCCATTTCCCCTGCCTGACTATTTCGGTCTGCTATGCGTTAATCGGGCGCTGCGCGGAGGATCCATTCAATTGCTGAGTGCGGCAGCCGTTTACCGATTCCTTGAGGTTGGATACCCAACACACCTGGCGACACTTCGCCAACCGTTCCACTTCGACCGAAGGGGAGACTTGGGCCAAAACGGCGAAAGAACCATAGCGAAACCGGTGTTTTTCACAAGTGGCAGTATTATCTGCGCGACTTATCTGAGGGAATATATAAACGTTGGGCACTCGCATCCCGAAGTATCGGACTTGACCGAAGAGCAAGTCGCCGCGCTGAATGCGCTTGACGCCATGCTTCAGGACCCTCACCTTAAGGTGGAAGGATATCTCAACCCCGGCGAGGCCATATTCATAAATAACTTGCGTTTGTTCCACGGGCGCACTATGTTTGAAGACCATCGGGAGCCAGACAAAAAACGCTTGATGCTACGGACTTGGATTTCCGCGAGGCACTAGCTGTCAAGTAGTTGGAGGTATGGTCGACGTGGCCTGTCGCCGGGCAGGTCGGGATTATTAAGTCGATTTAAAGCTACGTGGTTGATTCTGTACAGAGATTACGCCAGTTATTCCTGCGACCAGGCATCATTAAATGTGTGGGAGCGCACGACGCCGCCAGCGCCAGGGTGGCGGAGGATGTCGGATTTAACGCAATCTGGGCCAGCAGCTTCGGGATCTCCACCGCAAACTGCCTCCCAGATGAGAGCGTTCTGTCGATGAAAGACTTCCTCGACGTCACAAGATCGATCAGCGCCGCCGTTTCCCTTCCCGTGATTGCTGATTGCGACACCGGCTACGGAAATGAAGCCAACGTAGCCTATGCGATTCAGCAATTCGAAGCCGCTGGAGCATCAGGCATTTGTATCGAAGATCAGATATTTCCAAAGAGATGTAGCCTCTACCCTGGTGGACAAAAACTTACACCCGTCAAAGAATTCACCGCGAAGATCAGGTCTGCAAAGCGGGCCCAAAAGAGCCCGGACTTCTTCCTTATCGCTCGCACGGAAGCTCTCATCACAGGTGCCGGACTAAGAAAAGCCGAGTTTCGGGCGCGAGAATATGCGCAGGCGGGCGCAGACGCTGTATTGATCCATTGGAACCAGCCTTCGCCGCAGCCGATTGTGGATTTTCTTCGCAGATGGACTCTGCAAACTCCGGTGGTGGTCGTTCCTACGACTTATGGTCCCATTACTGCTCGAAATCTAGAAGAGCTAAACGCCAAGATGGTTATCTACGCTAATCAGGGCATTCGATCCGCATTGCAAGCCATGGAAGATGCCTTCACGTCGATCCTTCAAGACGGAACAGCTGACTGCGTAAAGGCAATGTGGCCGCTGAGTCGATGTCTTGAGTTACAGCAACTCCGCAAGCCGGATTGCTCGCTGGGCAGGCCATCTCAGACCTCCGTTGCAGCCGCGGGTACAGAATGAAATCAGAAAAAATCGGGGTGCCGAATTGAGTGGAGCAGAGTTTTGTGCTCTATCGCGGCAATTGGGCTACGATTTTTTCACAGGGGTGCCGGACTCGACACTTGGGGCCATATTCAAAGTTCTGGAGAACGACCCGCAGTATACCTATGTCTCGTCTGTACGAGAAGACAACGCGATCGGATTGGCCGTCGGAGCATATCTGGGTGGCCTCACCCCTCTGGTGTTAATGCAGAACTCTGGTCTGGGTCATTGCATCACCGCCTTGGCATCTCTATCGTCGCTTTACCGAATTCCGTTGCTACTTGTCCTTGGGTGGCGCGGCTACCACCAGAATGATGCCCCGGAACACGTCATGATCGGCAGGCTCCTTCCGACCTTGCTGAAGACAATTGAAGTTGAATATCTGGCGCCATCGACGACAGAAGTAACTGAAGCCATGGCTCGCCTATCACAAACCAATAAAGAGAAGCGGGTCACAACCGCTCTTCTACTCCGTGAAGATATCGTTTCGTGACAACATCTGGTGTCATTGAGTTATTGCTTTCCCACCTCACAAATGAGTTGGTTGTCTCGGCTAATGGATACATAAGCCGCCAGCTGTTTCACTGCCATGATCGGAACACCAACTTCTACATGCTGGGGTCGATGGGACTTGCGAGTTCCATCGCATTGGGGGTAGCGCTGGCACAACCTCATAGAAAGGTAATTGCCATCGATGGCGATGGCAATGTCCTTATGTCACTTGGGGCGCTAACTATGATTGGTGGCTGTCGACCGACAAACCTGATCCACCTAGTGATCGATAACGAGCAGTACGAAACAACCGGTGGGCAGTGTAGCCTGTCGGCCAAGGTTGACCTAGTGAAATTCGCTTTAGCGGCAGGTTACGACAGCTCGTCTCTGAGTGTAAGTGCGGTCGAATTCTGCTCGTCAGTTCACAATGCGCTTCGTCGATGCGGCACGTCGTTCATTGTTGCGAAGGTCGGCCCCGATACCGGAACTCCACCTCGGGTCCGTCGGAGCCCCGAGAGCATCGCAGAACGCTTTAAGGCTGCTTGCGCGAATCGCGATCCTGAATGATTTTCAATGGCTTACGCGGTTGAGGATGTGCAAATCCGACCGAATGGAAGGCCCCGCTCATCGAGGTAAGACGAAGGTTCAAAGCCAAACTTCCGGACGATCCCCGACGCGCGTTCCAAGTCGGCAGCGCCGTCTATCTCAATCCAAGGGTCGCCGGAGGAGTCGACTAGAGTTGTCGGATAACTTTGCATCAGCGTTGAGAAGAGCTCGTAGAGGTGCATGGGGCCAAGGAACACGCTCGACATTAGCTTCGACCGCAACTCCACGATCGAAGTCGCGGAGAAATGGACGGCACAGACAAATTCGCCTTGTGAGCCACTGATGTTAAGCGCCCCGTGCTCAGCACACTCCAAGAAGTATCCTGAACTGCCCCGGTGAACTACCATATCCGCGCACCCGGTGTTAACATGGCTGCCTGCCGCGATCGTTATATCTGAACCGCTCTTGCACAGCGAGGTGATCAAGCGGGGATGCAACAACAGATCGCCTTCATAGTAAAGTGTTGCCCCATTCAAGAACTCTCGTGCACAAAACAGAGAGAAATCCAAGTTCTTGCAATCGAATTCAGCATTTTCGACGACATGCACCTCGAGTAAACTGCGCCATGGTTCGAGCAGTCGGCGAATTGCATGTGCCCCATGACCTAATACAAGCACGACCTCTTTTATTCCAGCTGCGATGAAAGCAGACATTTGCCAATCCAACACTGGCCAACTGGCAACGTTGAGGGCGGACTTGTGTACCTCGCGCGTGAGGGGTAGCAGTCGTGACGAACGGCCGGCACTCAGGCAGATTGCCTTCACTCGGTTCTCCTCTGGCCACGTATGTTATCAGAGCCAGACATAGATCAAAGCTATTGCCTCTCTTGATCACCGTTTGTGGGTGGAAACGTTGGATATAGACTGACAACCAAACAGGTACGGGAGGTTCTGTACCGAGCCCGTGAGTCAAAATGACTCGGTGGGGCCTATTTGAGCGCCCATCCCGGCCTACTCTGGTAGCATCAGAGGCTAGTCCAACTGGAAATTAGGCGAGGGATGAAGTGGGACTGCATCCCTGTGGCACGGCCGCCGAGGGTCCGCGTGAGAACATCCACAATCTCTCGTATCAAGCAGTCGTATGGCGAGAAGGAGTCCGAGGATAGGACAGACTCCCTTGTTTCCAGGTTTCTGTACAGGCCTGTATCGTTTTATCTGTCTGTCCCCTTTGTTGGGGCTGGATGTTCGGCGAATCAGGTCACACTATTGCGGATACCGATTGCAGTTCTGGGAACGGCGCTGATCGTGACCGGAACTCGGACTAATACTCTAATTGGATGTTCTCTGCACGCCCTTTGCACTTTACTGGACTACGTGGATGGGAATATTGCACGATTGTGCGGAAAGGCTAACGACAGGGGCGCCTTTCTGGATGCTCTTGTCCACGTCTTTGAGCGGACCTTACTTCCGATTAGCGTTGCTGTCGGCTTATGTATTCGGCGGGACAGGCTGTTAATGCACTACTCAGTAAGTTCGCAGTTTATATTCTTGGTTGGCCTCTTCGGCTCGATCACGGGGTTCGCAAGAACATATCTATCGCTCTCCAATCTGAAGAGTCAACCGACTGGTACTTCGGACTCCTCATCACAGTCCAGCGCATGGCCGTCGCCGCCGACTTCTACGCAAGGTGACAACACATTTGATGTCCTCAAATACAGTAAAAAAGTCGTGAGACTGTTGATCAAAGAAAGCGGGTATCTTTCCGATGCTGTTGGCATTGTCGTGCTTGCCGCTACAGACCTGTTGAGCCTTTTCCTGGTGTTTGTCGCTGTCCACAACACGTTTGTGCTTCGAGATGAATGGGGGTTGCTGCGGAGGAGCACGCAGTCGATAGCACATCATCTAGAGTAACCACTTCTGCGCCTTCAATCACCGGCTTGTCATGACATCCCAGGTTTAAAAAAACCGCAACTAAAATCTATCTGATCGGGGTGCCGATCATACCTGCCATTCCGAGCATCGAGTGTGGCCAGACAGCGAAGGGGTGCGTTCTCGTCCATGCGGTCGCCAGTCCACAAGGCTTTATTTTTGTACCTTTACTTTTCGAGGCGCTGGTCAAAAAATTTAGCCATCATCGCCAGACAATCTTTCGTCTCCGGAAAATCGAAGTGGTACCAGAAGGCGTGCGGCATGGCTTCAAAGACCAGCAGGCGGGCGTCGACGCCCGCGCGCACGAGCGCGAGGTGGAAGGCGGCGGTGTTGCTGAGCAGCGTGTCGCGGGTGCCGGTCACCAGCAGCGTGGGCGGGAAGCCCTCGAGATCGGCGAACAACGGCGAGAGCACGGGGTCACGGGGATTGCTTTTGCCGATGTAGGACGGGTCGTGGCTGGCGTTCGGATCTTGCGGAGCGATGTTTCCCGAAAACCCATTCAGCGCGAACAACTGCTGAGAATCGGCAGTGCGGCTGAAGTCGGCAAGCCCGGAGAAGAAACCGAGCGCAGCTGGAACCGGCAAACCTAATTGCTTCAGCCTCGCCGTGACTTCGGCGCTGAGGATGGCGCCGGCGGAGGTTCCGAACAGGCCGATGTTTCTGGGCGGATAGGTCTTCAGCAGCTCCTTATAGACAGCAACCACATCGTCGACGCCGGCCGGAAACGGATTTTCCGGCGCCAGGCGGTAATACACCGATACCACTTTCATCTTGGTCAAGTTTGAGATGGGGATGCCTTCGATCAACGAGCCAGAGTCGGAGATGAAACCACCGCCGTGCAGGTTGACGAGCACAAGGTTCCGGTTCGCATCCGGCATGGAGAGCGGGGTGATAATGTCGGTGCGGACGCCCGCAATCGTCCTTTCCTGAATCTTGACGGGATAGAAGCGCATAGCTTCGGCCGCGTCTCGAGCGCGCCATTCGTCCGTACGTTTACGGATCTCCGAGAGGTCGTGGGGTTGCGCGGTCTCGTGCTCGATTTGCTTCAGCCATTGCTGAGCCGCGGGACTGACTGTGGTCGGCATGGGGACGGTTCGGGTGATGTGAGCCGTGCCATCGGGATCGAATGTGGCTGAGTCAGGATTGGTTTGTGCTGCTCCGGGAATCGCGAACCCCAGGAATAAGATCAGGAACATCGGAAGCAAAGGAACCTTGTGCATGGGTCTCCTCGTCTCAGGATTCAGGTCCTCGCAAGAGACAAACCGAGAATGTAGTACTTCGAAGGGGGCTCCGTCCACCGTAGCCACCCGGGGCTGCTTTATACTCGATTGAGCATGCGCCTTCGCTTCTTGATCCTGTTCCTTTTCGTTTCCGGCTTCAGCTTCGCTCAAACCGCGTCGACTTTTCCGGCGCTTCAGCAGTGGAGAGATGCCGTGCTCAAGGGCGATCCTGCGGCATTGAAGTCGCTTTACAGCGTTTGGCCTCCTGTCGAAGTCAGCACCCGAGAAGGAAAAGTCGACACCGATAAGGACGTCGCGTTCTGGACAGGATTGAAAGCTCGCAGCATGAGCATGAACGTGGCCGAAGCCGGTTCTCCACAGCCAGGGGTGGAGGTTTTCACGCTGCAACTCAAAGTAGCCGGCCCGAGCGGTCGGACCACGAACATCGTCGAGGGCCAGGCGTGGCAGAACCAGGCCGGCACTTGGCGCCTGGTGGGCGCCAAGCGGGACATCGCCAAGCTGGAGCAGCCGGCTTCCGTGGCCGCGAGCATTTATCCCGGGGGCGATGCTCACGAACAAATTCATCAAGCCCTCGAACGAGCCCAGAAAGGCCACAAGAACATTCTGGTTGTCTTCGGCGCTGACTGGTGTTACGACTGCCACGTTCTCGAGAAGGCTTTACACCGCAGCGACGTGGCGTCCGTCTTGGATCCGAATTATGAGGTGGTCAACATCGACGTCGGCGAGGGCGACAAGAACCAGGATTTAATGAGTCAGTATCAGGTTCCGATGAACCGTGGCATCCCCGCCATCGCAATCCTCGATGCGCACGGAACCTTGATCTACAGCCAGAAGAATGGGGAGTGGGAGCGCGCGCGCGGGCTAGGCCCTCGCGATCTGATCGCCCTGCTGGGTCGCTGGAAGCCGCAAGCGAAGTGAGTTGCACTTTTTCGCGCGGAAATTCTTTGTTCTAGGAACTGGTCGGCCGGGGTTTGACTACTACACCCTTGATCGCGTCGAAGGCGAGCGTGAGAGTCGATGCGCATTTGCCGCAGAGCCAGAAATGCGACACCTTGCGCACCAGACGCTCCCGTGCTGAAGTGCTCTGACTTTCTTGCAGCTGCTCGCGCACGGGGAGTTGCGGTCTGACCTCAAACTGAAACAGACGGCCGTCCTGCAAATAGCGCAGAGGCATAGCGCAAGCTGGGTTGGCGCAGTGAGACGTCATGGCGGAACGCGAGGATGCTATTCCTGTATCTCATAACAGGAGAGTGGCTGTAATCAGGTAGAAAGGGTAGAAGGTAGCAGAGTTTTTAACACTCCGTTAATATCAATCGCCGGCAGCTTGCGATTGTCGCCCGGGGAAGAAGGTCCCGCCTTCGAGAACAGCTTTCACCGCTTCGAGCAGGTCGCGGGCAGCTTCGCTTTTGGCCACTGCGCCGCGAATGGTTCCGGTTTTAAAGCGCCCGATCACCTCTTCGGACAGGTGCAGGGAGAACATGATGACCGGAATCTCAGGACGCTCCACCGCGATTTTGGCGGCAGCTTCGAGGCCATTCATCTCAGGCATGGTGATGTCCATGATGATGATGTCGGGAGAAGAGAGCAGCGCGAGTTCCACTGCCTCGACGCCCGTGCGGGCTTCGGCGTAGACGGACCAGTTCGGGACCGACTCCAGCAGGTTGCGGATACCCATCCGCATGACCTCATGATCGTCGGCCACGAGAATTCTGACCGGTAGTGCGTCCAGCTTCGCACTGGCTGGGTTTGCGACCGGCATAGCGAGAGACATCATAGGATACACCCGAGGCCCTTCGCGACAACGGTTACCCCCGGTGGCAGGAGCGTCCGACTTAGGGACGTACTGTTCCAAAGAAAATCGATGTGCTGTTGGCGAAGCTGGCAGTCTATTAACTCTTTAATTACCCGGCAATCAAGAAAATCCTGTATACCGCCTAAGTACCGTGAGCTTCAGCAGGATTTCGAGAGGACTGGGGATGGGAGCGAAGGAGTTCGATGGCGAGGCGGCGGTAACGCAGAAAGGCCTGGCGCAAACGGTCGACATCATCGCCGAGCGCCGTAGAAATCGCCATTTTGCAGAAGCCGAGGCGGAAAACGGAGTACGCCAGCATATAAATTGGTAGGCGTTCGGACGCGTCGATTCCCGAGAACTTCTGAAACAAGCTGAGAAAAATCTGGATTGTATCCGCCGCCATGTGCCATTCGATGGCAGCGCCGGCTAAGTCCCAAGCTATGTCACAGGGGCCGGGGAAGAAGTGATTATCGCCGTGGTCAACCGAATCGGTTTTGAAGATGCGGTCCGCGGAGATCCATTCGTGCGGCTGCATTCGACCGTCCACTAACACGGAATTCTCGGCCCGCAGCATTCCTTGCGGCAGAATGAGCTCAACTCCGAACTCCTGGCCTACGTTGTATTCCAGCATTTGTTGCAGCTCGTCCGGTCGGTCGGTCCGGGTACCAAAGTTGGCAGCTCGGAATGCGCAATACCGGGCCATTTGCTCAAGCAACGACAGATTCAGGTTGCTCGGACGGAAGGGCGCACCTTTCAGGACCGAATAGGCCACGAAGCCGTCGCCAGCCTCGCTTGCGGGTCGGCAAAAACCAGCCACGGCCAGAGCGTTGGCACGGTCCCGGGCCGCGGCCCCAAGCGGCCCCATTCCCTCGAACTTGAACAAGGTGAGGCCGTCCTCGGAAAGG
>Ga0126371_10006891_pt1 | contig 10146 bp, 10 predicted proteins | sample PanSoiMetaPlot_4_FD_110145 | JGI IMG/M metagenome (GOLD analysis project Ga0126371, IMG submission 110145) | Tropical forest soil microbial communities from Panama - MetaG Plot_4 | ecosystem: Environmental > Terrestrial > Soil > Tropical forest > Bulk soil | place: Panama | collected 2016-02-17
GGCTCCATCAAAAATCGAAAACGGCGTCACCTGATGCGTCAGGTCGACGATGCGAACGTCGGGCATGATTCCATACATCACGCCACGACAGATCGCAACCGAATCGTCGACGACGCCGAAATCTGTCATGAAGACGATGGTTGGCGGATATTTCTGCGCTCCATCGTTGACGGCCCATAAGTGCGCTGGCACGGAGGCTGTCAGAATCAGGGTCAAAAGAAGGAGAACGGCGGCGCGTGAGGCGATTGTCTTCCCAGAGGACAACGAAAACGTCATGCGATCCTTTCCGATTCGCAATTATTGTCTACTATTTTAGTAGAGTTGCAAAGCCGAGTTACCGGCAAGCGGCATCATTGCGCTTGCGACGACTTTTATAATTTCGAAGCAAATCAGTGATTCTAAACAAAGACCGAGAAAATCGAAATGCACGGTGACGGGGCGCTCGGCGGGCTTAACGGTCGTTCTCTGTGGCTCAGCGGTGAAAAAACAAAAGCTGACCGCTGAGGACGCAGAGGTTTCGCCGAGGTCGCCGAGAAAAACAACATCGACCCTGCAGAGCTTCGAGGCTAGCCCGGCATTTATAATTCCGTGAGTACTATTCTCCAGCTCGATTCGGAGGTTCAATGCCGCAAGCTATCCCCGAGAAGTACAAAGATCTCTTCCAGAAACGCGCGTTCGCCAGCCTTGGCACGCTCATGCCCGATGGCCGGCCGCAAGTCACGCCTGTATGGTGCGATTTCGACGGCGAGCATGTCATATTTAATTCAGCGAAGGGGCGTCAGAAAGATAAAAACGTGAGGCGCGATCCGCGGGTCGCATTGGCGATCATCGATCCGGACAATCCCTACCGCTATCTTGAGATTCGCGGCCGTGTGGTCGAAATCACGGAAGACGGCGCCGCCGAGCATATTAATAAGATGGCCAAGAAGTATCTGGGCGTGGATAAGTATCCGTACAGCCAGCCCGGCGAAGTCCGGGTGCTGTACAAGATCAAGCCGGAACACAGCACGGTAATGGGGTAGGAAACTTCAGGTTTCAACGTTTCAAGGTTTCAAAGTTTCAAGACGGGTGATCAACTGCGGAAGCGGCGAACTCTGAAACATTGAAACTTTGAAACTTGGTTTGTTCGAGGACTTCACCATCCGCACGTTCAATCTCTGCTTTCTCGGCTTCGGCAATGTGAATCGCACGCTCGCGCGGCTTCTTCAGGATCGAGCGGCGGAACTGCGCGACCGGTATGGGATCACATTCCGGATCACGGGAATCGCATCACGACGCCTCGGATGGATCGCAGACCCCAACGGAGTCGATCCTGAGTCATGTGGATCGGGTGCCGCGGCTCGTGAGCGTGCGCAAGTGGGATCGGGATTGTCCGGGAGAACGGTTGCGGCCACCGACGTAGAATCCTGGCTCTCTGCTGCCCAAGCCGACATTCTTTTTGAAGCCACTTCGCTCAACGTGCAAAATGGACAGCCTGCGGTCGACCATATCCGGGCCGCTCTCAATCATGGAGCCCACGCGATCACCGCGAACAAAGGACCGATCGTGCATGCCTACCGCGAACTGCGCGACTTGGCCGTAAGCAAGGGTAAGTGCTTGCTGTTCGAATCGACGGTGATGGATGGAGTTCCGATCTTCTCGCTGTTCGATCAGCTTCCGGCCATTCACCTGCAAGGCTTTCATGGAATTCTGAATTCGACTACAAATGTAATCCTCAGCCAGATGGAAGAAGGGCTGAGCTTTGATGAGGCGCTGAAGAAGGCCCAGGAACTCGGCGTCGCGGAAACCGATGCAACGCACGACATCGATGGCTGGGACGCTGCTGTGAAGACCGCAGCGTTGATCACAGTCTTGATGGATGTTCCGGTCAGGCTCGATCAGATTCGGCGTGATGGCATTCGCGATCTGACGCCGCGGGCTGTGCGCACGGCGAAGCGAGACGGATGGCGATTCAAACTGGTGTGCCGGGCGCGCCGCACTGCAAACGGAGTTGAAGCAAGCGTACAACCCGAGAAAGTTCAGAGCACTCAACCGATGGCAAAGATCGGCGGCACATCTTCTTATATTTATTTTGAAACGGATATTTTTCCCGGGCTCGCGATTACGGAAGAGAACCCCGGCCTATATGCTACGGCTTACGGTCTACTTGCTGATTTTGTCCGGGCGGTAACAGATTAGGATGGAGAAGAGACGCTAAGCATGCTGGTTAGAGCTTCTTGTCTTTTTTTATGCGTTCTGGGGCTGCTCCAAGCAGACAAAGCAGAAAGACGACAGCCGATGCCCGAGGCGATTGTGGGCACCTGGAATGTCAGTCGCGAAATACCAACCCGAACGATTTCATGCTGGAGTAAGGAGGACGCCAGGAAGCTGATCAAGACCGAACTCCAATACTCCGACAAAGTTTTTCGTTGGGATAAAACGACGATCGAGAATCCGGTCGTGGAAGTCAGAACTGTTACGGCTTCGGAGTTTCATGACGAGAATTCGGGTGCCGGCCCTCACGGAGCGGAAATCAGTTTGCAGGAACTTGGGATTGCCAGCGACTCGGTCACGGAGATCGCAATTAAGCATTCGCCCGGGCATCTGTTCACGGAAACGAGTGAAATTCCTGGCGATGATGTGATCGTGAAGGATGCCGGCACGATCGTGTTTGCTGTTTGCAACGTTTATTTTGAAGCGAAACGAGTTCATAAGAACAAATAGGTGATGATGCCAACAACAACGGAAACCACACCCGCCCTCGACCTCAACTATGTCCGCGCGCAGTTCCCTTCTCTGGCACAAACGGTGAACGGGTATCCTGCGGCGTTTCTCGATGGTCCCGGGGGAACACAGGTGCCGCAGCGGGTGATCGACGCGATCTCCGGATATCTGAAGCACGACAATGCCAACACCGGCGGGGCTTACGCCACGAGCCGCCATACCGATGCGTTGATTGCGCGGGCTCGGGCTGCGATGGGCGACTTTCTTAATTGCGGCCCTGACGAAGTTGCCTTTGGGCCGAACATGACGACGCTGACGTTCGCCATCTCGCGGGCTATCGGGCGGGAACTCGGACCGGGAGATGAGATTCTGGTCACGCGACTCGATCACGATGCCAATGTTTCTCCATGGCTCGCCATGGCTGAAGATCGTGGAGTTACGGTGCGGTGGGCCGAAATCAATGACGGCGACTGCACGCTCAACATTCCCGACCTTGCTTCGAAGATCAACCCAAAAACCAGGTTGGTTGCGGTCGGCTATGCTTCAAATGCGGTGGGCACGATCAATCCTGTTCGGCAGATTGTGCAACTGACGCATAAGGTTGGGGCGCTCTGCTACGTAGATGCAGTCCACTACGGACCGCACGGGCTGATCGATGTTGCCGCACTCGACTGCGACTTCCTTGCTTGCTCCACCTATAAGTTCTTTGGGCCGCACATGGGCGTGTTGTACGGCAAACGCGAGCATCTTAAGAAATTCCGTCCGTATAAAGTGCGGCCTAATACGAATGCGATTCCGAATTGCTGGGAATGGGGCACGCTGAATCACGAATGCATTGCGGGAATTGAAGCCTGCGTGGAGTACATCGCCGATCTCGGCCGTCATTCAGGGATGCACCAAGGTTCGCGGGATTCGCAGGGTGGGAACCATAAGAACTCGGGCGGCAACATTAGCGAGCGAAGAGCCGCCATCGAGGCTGCCTACGCTGCGATTCACGAACACGAACGGGCGATAGTCGAAAAAATGATGAGCGGCCTGAAGGCGATCCCGGAGCTGAAGATCTACGGGATCACCGATCCTGATCGCTTCAACGATCGCTGCGCAACATTCGCCATCCGCGATACATCCGGAAAGCCGGGCCGCAGTCCGCTTGAACTTGCTACCAAGCTTGGCGAACGTGGCTTCTTCACGTGGGACGGCAACTACTATGCCCTCAACCTCACGGAACATCTCGACGTGGAAAAATCCGGAGGCTTTCTGCGGATTGGGTTGGTTCACTACAATAGTGTGGACGAGGTGGACCGCCTGCTGGCTGCTCTGCGCGAGGTTCTCGGAGCCTAGCACAGCACGCACATCCAAGGACGTTCTTAGGTCAAAGCCATGACTCAGAACCGTGGACATCTTTCGAGGACGATGGTGCTATTCCTGATGGCATCTCTGGCCTACGCCGTGGTCAAAGGGCCGGAACTGCCTGACCCTGGAGATGCGCCGATGAACCGGGATCAGCAGATCCAGATGGGATTTCAGGCAGCCTCGCAGGTGTATCAGCAAATGCCGGTGCTCCCGGACAGCAGCCCGGAAACTCAGTACATCCGCAAACTGGGACAGAAGCTGGTCGCAACGATCCCGGCTGAGCATTCATGGCCTTTCGAATTTCATGTGATCCCGCAGAAGGAAATCAATGCGTTCGCGCTGCCCGGCGGCCCGATGTTTGTGAACGTCGGCACTATTACCGCCGCTGAGAACGAGGCGGAGTTGGCCGGAGTAATGGCACACGAGATGTCGCACGTTTACATGCAGCACTCCGCCAAGCAAGCTGGCAAAACGCAGACGATGTCGGCGCTTGCGGGTCTTGCCGGGGCGATCCTCGGTGCTACGACTGACTCGACGTTAGGATCTCTGGCGCAGGCTGGGATCCGGTTTGGTGCTGAAGGGCTGATCCTAAAGTACTCTCGCGGAGACGAAGCGCAGGCCGACGCCGTCGGCGCGATCATTATGTACAAGGCCGGCTATAATCCGCAGGCCATGGCGGATTTCTTCAAGAAGCTGGCGGCGCAAGGTTCCGCAGGTCCCCAGTTTTTGAGCGACCATCCTAACCCTGGAAACCGCGAAGAAGCGATCCAGAAAGAAATCGCACCCTGGCCACGGAAGAAGTACAACACGAACAGCGCCGACTTCACCGCGGCGCGCCAGCACGCCACCGGAGTAACCGCGTACTCGGCCGAGGAGATCTCGCAAAAAGGTCAAACCGGAGAGTGGGCAAGACTGAACAAGCAAAACGGCGCGGTCTTCAAAGCTCCACCGGGAGTTGCGATTACCACTCCTGCCTCTACGCCTGCTCCTGCGCCTACGCCTGCTCCTGCGCCCGCGCAACCGGCGGCAACAGCAAAGCCGATGGACCCACTAAGTGTGCTGCCGAGTTCGCGACCGGTCGTCAGCGACCTGGGACCGATGAAGATCGCACGTCCGGACAATTGGCAGGTGGTGCCCGGAGCACAAGGTGGTCAAGGTATAACGATTGCTCCTCAGGCTGGCGTCAGCGGTGATGCTATCGGCTATGGAGTTGTGATCAATGGCATCAAGCCACGCGGCGGGCAGACCATGAATCTCGATCAGCAAACCGCCCAGCTAATCCAGTCGATGCAAAGCGGCAGCGATTTGAGCCCTGTAGGTAGCCCGCAGCCCATCACGGTGGCCGGTGCTCAAGGCCGCTCCGTTACCATGCAGTCCACGTCGCCCTTCTCGGACGCAAACGGCCAGTCGCAGAAAGAGCGCGATTGGCTGGTGACCGTTCCCCGGTCAGATGGAACTACGGTCTACTTCGTTTTCGTGGCTCCCGAGAGCCAATTCGAGCGCTTCCGGCCAAGCTTCGAAAGCATGCTGAGAAGCGTGCAGTTCAAGCAGTAATGCCGACGACCCTATCGCTTATAGCCAATCTTTCGTAAGAGATCGTGGCGCCACGCCACATCCGACGGACCTTCCACGCCTTTCGGAGAGCTGCCGTCAATCACGCCCAGGATTCCGCGCCCTTGTTCGCTCTGCGCAACGATAATCTGCACTGCGTTGGCGGTCGCGCAGAAGATCGAACAGACCTCGGGCACGTTGCGGATCGCATTCAGCAGGTTGATCGGGTAGGCATTCTGCATCAGGACGACGAACGTGTGACCAGACGCCAGCGCCTGAGCGTTGCGTATCGCGACATCCCGCAGCGCAGCGTCATTTCCTTCGGCACGAGTCAGGCAGGCACCCGAGGCTTCGTTGAAAGCCACGCCAAACTTGGCATGAGGCGCCGTGGTGGCGATCGCCTCATACAGGTCTTCTACGGTCTTGATGAAATGCGACTGTCCGACAATGATGTTGGCATCGGCCGGGAGTTCCATTGCTACTGCGTGCATCTCAAGCATAGTTTCCTCTCTCCGTTGCGGGCAGTGTCCTAGTTAACCACCAAGGCCACGAAGGTACACTAAGGAAAGTTGGCTTTGCCTATCCTTCGTGTCGTACGTGGTTCGGGAATGTCGGACAGTAGTTAGTTATGGGCGACGATGCTATGCGCTGCGCTTGCGCTCGTTGCGCCCGCGTTCAATATAGCGTCCGGTCTTTACGTCCACGCGGACGCTCTCTCCGGGACCGATGAACAGCGGCACACGAATGGAAATTCCATTCTCAAGGATAGCCTCTTTCCAGGTGCTGTCGCGTTGGGAGTGGGAGGGCGTGGCCGTTCTTGTTACTAGCACCTCGGCAGATTCGGGGAGTTCTGCGCTGACTGGTTCCCCTTCGAAGAACTCGATGGGGACTTCCATTCCGGCTTGCAAAAATTCTTTCGCCATTCCCAGAATCGCGGCCGGCACTTCGATCTGTTCGAAAGTGTCGGGATGCATAAATGTGGAGCTTGCCCCGTCCGTGAACAGGAACTCCATCATGCGTCGCTCGAGCTCTACATCCTCAAGCCTTTCTTGTGGACGGAAATGAGGCTCCCATAGGCGGCCACTCTTGATGTTGATGAGCTTGGCTTTTACCACCCCGCCCATCTTGGCCGCTCCGGCTTTGGATTCTACTTCGATGACCTTGTGAACTTGCCCTTCGATGCGGATGAACATTCGCTGCGCAACTCTGACGCGATAACCATAATGAAACCTCGGGTGTGAAGTGTTGCTCGATATCAGCACTTCGGAGTGCTTCATCCCTCGAACAGCGCATTGTGGTACCCGATAACCGTTCTTGGCTGTGACTCGTGTCACCGAATGCCCTTGCAGCGTACTTACGTGCCTTAACAGGAAAGGGTGATGCTGGTCACAGCGAATCGGACGATAATAGGAAGAGAAGCAGAATCCATCTAGAAAGGGCTCTGCGTCAGTTGGTTCGCAGGAGGCTTTATGGAACTCACACTGACTACCGAAGAGCGAGAAATCCTCACCAGGCTTCTGGAGCAGCGTTACCGTGAAATCTCGAAGGAGATCTCTCACACGGACAACCGCGAATTCCGGGAGTTCCTGCGCAAGAATGAGGATACGATCGAAGGAATCTTGAATCAGCTGCGAGGAGCACCGGTAGAATCGCTTCGCGCCTAAGCCGGCGGAGTTCCGGGAAGGAAATCCCTCTATCATTGCAATGAAGCGGAGCCAGAATTGCTTTCCGCCGATGCTATTTACTTGCCAATGAAAGCTACCGCGTAATCAAGGCTATCCTGGGCGGAGCACGTGTTCTTTATTGACTGATTCCAACTCCGCTCCGAAACGATTTCATCCCACGCGATGATCGGCGAGGTACTTGCCGGAACAACGTCGCGGTAGATGTCGCGACAGAAATCCTGGAATGCAGCATACCCACTGCTGAAGTAGGATTTCACCAGGTCCGGAAGGGGAGTTTCCCGCACATTTCCAAGTGCGAATCGTGGGTTCAACGTAGCAATTTCGGGCAGAACCGTACCGTCCTCGCGAATAATCAGTCTTTTAATCTCCTTAGTAACCAGCCGGTGGCAGTGAGCGCCGTTGCAGACGTAAGCAGCACACGGGTGCTCGAGCAGAAAACTCCTCGCTTTGTAGTGAAGGCTGAAGTGCAATCCCGTCTTCGCGTAGACGTGCCCCAGGTCTGATGTGGAGGCGAACAGCTTGCACATCTGCTGCTCAGACAATTTTGCATCGGCAATGTGGCCGCCGCGACCGATTGCCTGCAGCGGTTGCACGCTGATGCGCTCGACCCCGGCGCCCAACGCCCACTCGGCGAGGGACGGCAGGCAATCGAGGTTGTCTTGCGTGATCGTGACCACTACTGTTACAGGTACGCCCGCCGCGACCAACATCTGGATGGCGCTATTTGACGCAGCGAACGCTCCCCTCATGCCTCGGAAGCGATCGTGATACTCTTCCGGTCCGTCAATGCTGATCTGGGCGCCTGCACCGGCCGCTTTCATCCATTGCGCTTCATGACTGCCGATGCGCGTTCCGTTGGTCGATATGAAAAGTTGGAAATCCCGCAGTCCCGAGGCAAATTCGAGCACGCGATGAATTTCGGGGTACACGAACGGTTCTCCTCCCGTGAGGTGGACGGTGCGGATGCCTAGCAGCTTAGCCTCTTGCAGCGCTCGACATACGATGTCCGCTGGAAGGATGTTGCCGCCGTCGGGAACCGCATTCATGTAGCAGTGCCGACAGTGCAAATTGCAGCGGTTCAGGAGATGGATGACCAAAACACCCGATTCGGAGGTTGATGCGGCGAGGCCGCTTTCAAGTACGCGCATAAATGAGCTCATGAGGGAGATGAGGCGATCGCGTAGACGCAATCGCCTCACGAGTTGCCATCAGGCGACTCCCTTAACTTGCGTTTTCTCGATGATTTTTGCGGTTTCGATTTTCGCCCGCTCACGGAGGACGTCTTCGAAGATGCCCTTCGGGAACGGCCAGTGGTGTGGACCATTGCCATAGCCGGGCTCGTCATCGAACCCGCGTGAAATGGTGAGGCCGCCGGCCGTTCCGGTGGCTACATGATTGATGATCTCGGACTGAATGTGCGCCGATACTAGTGTGGAGAAGGCGTCAATGAACTCAGCCAGGCGGCCGCTCTCGACGATCTTCTTTAGGGATGTAGGCTCGATGTTGACGGTGAAATTGACGGGAAGCTTTTCTTTCTGATTCATAGAATTCCTCCTACGGGGCCCTGTACTGCTTTTGCTCCCAGCCGGGGTGCTGGTTTTCCGAGCATTCGAAGTCATTCAGCTTGCGAATGAGTTAAGGTGGGAAGTTCAAATTGCGTTTTACTTCGCCCCATAGTCTGCCGCAAAGATCGGGCAGTCAGTGACGCGGATCACAAAGCATTCTGCTCGTTCTGACTTGGAACGATTACGCTGACTGGGTTTTGTCCAGGATATGCAAGAATAACTCGCGTACGCTTCGGGTCCTCCCGCAGCTTTTCGTGCAATAGATCTCTGAGCAAGTGCAGACAAAGCTGCCGTAATAGGTCAGAAGCGCGGTGGGAGTCGTGACGATTTAAGGTATGCCGCCCGAAGATAAGAAAGCCTCTTCACGAGTCGCCAAAAGGTCGTCTCTCATTTTGTTGGTCTTTGCTGCGGCGATGCTTGTGACTTATCCCAAGTTCTTCCGCCAGCGGGTACAGAGTGATCTTTATCTTCCGTGGCGTGCAGCACGCGCAGTCTTTCTGGAGCACCGTAGCCCTTACAGCCAGCAGCTCACGGCTGAGTCTCAACAATCTTTCTATGGTCGAGAGCTTGTGCCCTCTGAGTCACAACTGGATCAGAGGCGGTTTGCTTATCCGGTCTATGCGACACTTCCTCTTGTGCCGGTCATGGTATTGCCAATCCGTGTCGCAGAGGACATTTTCCTGATCTTCCTGCTGGTGGTCAGTGCGGCGAGCGTCATTTTTTGGGTGGATGCTTTGCAGGTACAGACAACAAAGTTCACTGTTTGCGCGTTGGTCGCTGCAAGTATGGCTAGTCCGCCCGTCTTACAGGGGCTGGCTCTGCGGCAGCTTGGACTTCTTGTGGCTGCATTGATCGCGGCATCGGCTGCGGCTGCAAGGCGCGGAAACCTTCTGCTCGCCGGCGCCCTGCTCGCGGTTTCAACCATAAAACCGCAAGAAGCTTTACTCACGGTTCTCTTGATGATGTTCTGGACTTTGAGATCTGGAAAGAAGTTTGCCGTTGGCTTTGGCGTGACCCTATTGGGTCTCGTCATTGGGGGCGAGTTGGCGTCCCCCGGATGGGTAAGGCAGTTCCTATCGAATATGGTGGCGTATCGAAGGTACGCTGGCGCGAGTGGAGCTGAAATATTGCTGGGGAAACAATTGGGACCCCTCTTCACCGCGTTGGTAATGCTTTGGCTCGGCCGTCGCGTTTGGAACGCCCGCAACTCACATGATTTTGTGCGGCCGCTAACACTGGTACTAGGCATTCAGTTGTTGATCGTCCCTGGGCTGTTTGCTTTGTATAAC
>Ga0126371_10006892_pt1 | contig 10146 bp, 11 predicted proteins | sample PanSoiMetaPlot_4_FD_110145 | JGI IMG/M metagenome (GOLD analysis project Ga0126371, IMG submission 110145) | Tropical forest soil microbial communities from Panama - MetaG Plot_4 | ecosystem: Environmental > Terrestrial > Soil > Tropical forest > Bulk soil | place: Panama | collected 2016-02-17
CGCAAGCGCCGCCTCGACATCCAACATGAACTGCACGTGCGCAGTGTCCGAGAACAGCGCGCGGATTTCGTCGGTGCTATAGAGCCCGCCGTAAATCTGTGAGTCGGCCGGGTTGATGCTCATACGTCGAAGAACACTGTCTCGTTCTCTCCCTGCAGCACGATGTCGAATCGCAAAACGCCCGGCCGCTCGGCCTGAGCGATGAGTGTGGCGCGACGGCTCGGCGCGACGCTGTTCAGCACCGTGTCGGCATCGTTCATCGCCTCGCCGGGAAAATAGATTCGCGTGAATAGCCGCTTGAGCAGTCCGCGCGCAAAGATCGAAACGTTGATGTGCGGAGCTTGCAGAATATTACCGACGCCCGGAACCGGGCCGGGCTTGATCGTGTGAAATCGGAAACGTCCACTATCGTCGGTAGCGGCGCGGCCGAATCCCGCGAAGTTAGGGTCGAGCAACTTTTCCTGCGTGTCCTCGGGATGGTCGTAACGGCCTTCGCCGTTGGCCTGCCACAGCTCGATCAGCGCGTCGTTCACCGGCGATGCGTCGCCGTCGAGAACGCGACCCTCGATCGTAATGCGCTCGCCGCGGGTCTCGAGCGTGGCGAGAGACTCCTGTCCCGCGCGGCAAAGAGACGGTCTGAAGAAGGGACCGACGGTCTGCGATGGAGTCTGCGGCAGGCTCATCTCAGCTCTGCGTCGGAGTGACGTTGCGTCCGCGGAGGACAAAATCGAAGCGATAACCCAGTGCGTATTCGGGAACAGTAACTTCGATCTCGAATGCGGCGATGAGTCGCTCGCGCGCGGTGCGATCCGGCACGCTGTTGAAGATCGGATCGATTGCCAGCAACGGATCGCCGGGAAAGTACATCTGGGTGATCAGGCGCGTCGCGAAGCTGGGACCGAACAGGCTGAAGTGGATGTGGTTCGGCCGCCAGGCATTGTGATGGTTGCGCCACGGATACGCACCCGGCTTGACGGTCATGAAGCGATACGCGCCGTGCTCATCGGTGATCACCTTCCCGATGCCCGAGAAGTGCGGATCGAGCGGCGCGTCATGCCGATCCTCGTCGTGCGCGTAACGTCCTGCCGCATTCGCTTGCCAGATCTCGATAAGCGTACGAGGAATCGCGCGTGCATCCTCGTCGAGCACGCGGCCAGTCACGATGATTCGTTCGCCCAGCGCCGCGCCGCCGTCGAAGTGGGTCAGGTCTGCGTCAGCCGGCGCGACGCTCTCCGGCGCGAAGCGCGGGCCGGTGATCTCCGAAAGGGTATGCTCGAGGCGTACCGGCGCGTGCCGCGGCGAACGCTTGTGAGTGCTCGCGTAAGGGGGATGGTCGTACTGCGGATGCGCTCCCTGCGTCTCGCGCCGATAACCCGCGGGAGTATTCATCGCGCGTCCTCTTTGAGCATTTCCTCATACGCGGACTTCGCAATTCGAAACGCGGCGTTCGCCGCCGGCACGCCGGCGTAGACCGCGACCTGCAGCAGGACCTCTTTCACCTCTTCGGCGGTCGCGCCCGTGTTGCGCGTGGCGCGAACGTGCAGCTTGAGCTCCTCGTGATTGCCGCCCGCGGCGAGCAGCGCGATCGTGATGAGGCTGCGCGTGCGATGGTCGAGGCCGGGGCGCGTCCAGATGTCGCCCCACGCGTGGCGCGTCGCGAGTTCCTGGAACTCCCGGTCGAAGTCGGTGGCGTTGTCGAGCGAGCGCTTCACATGCGCGTCCCCCAGCACGCGACGCCGGACGGCCAGCCCTGCCTCGTAGGACGAATCTTTCATGGTCACGCTCCCGAGACCGCGGTTCAAGCGATCCAACTGAAAGCTATCGCGGGGCCGCATGAAACGTCAAAAGGCAATCGACGCAGTCGATCGGTTTGTAGTAAGTGGCAGGTTGCGGAGGTGCCTATCCTATGCGCGAAGATTTCGCATTTAAGACCGAGGATGGAATCGAGATCGCGTACTACCGATGGCGCGCGAGCGGGAAACCGGCGGGCATCGTGCAGATCGCCCACGGCATGGGCGAGCATTCGTGGAGATACGAGCACGTCGCGCAGGCGCTCAACGAGGCGGGATTTCACGTCTTCGCCAATGACCATCGCGGACACGGGCGCAGCGTCGCGAGCCGCGAGTCGTTGGGCGACTTCGGCGCCGGCGGATGGAACGGGCTGGTTGCCGACATGGTAACGCTGACCCGGCTGGCGCGTACGCGCGAGGGCCGGCTGCCGCTGATCTTGCTCGGCCACAGCATGGGCTCGTTCGCGGCACAGCAATACGTGCTCGACAACAGCGCCGCGATCGCCGGCCTGGTCTTGTCGGGATCGGCGGCAGTGGACAAGCTCGCGATCGATCCCTCGCGCGAGGCGGACCTGACCGCGTTCAATCGCGACTTCGAGCCCGCGCGTACCCAGCACGACTGGCTCAGCCGCGATCCGGCGGCCGTCGATGCGTACGAAGCCGATCCGCTCTGCGGGTTCGGCGTTAACAAGCGCGCGCTGGAGTCGATGGCGTCGGCGACGAGCCGTTTGGCCGATCCGGCAGCCCTGGCGCGGATTCGCAAGGACTTGCCGATTTACATTTTCGCCGGTGACAAGGATCCGATTAACCACAATCTCGAATGGCTGAAGCCGGTGGCCGAGCGCTATCGCGCGGCGGGAATCACAAACGTCATGGAGAAGTACTATCCCGACGGCCGCCACGAGATGCTGAACGAAACCAATCGCACCGAGGTGATAGCCGGCCTCATCAGTTGGCTCAAGAAAGCGGTCGCGAGTTAGCGATCAGCCGGCGGCGATGCGGCGCTTGATCAGATCGTCGATCGCGGAATCGCCATAGCCCAGTGCGCGAAGGACTTCGCGCGTATTCGCGCCGACCTCGGGCGCGGGCTGCGGCGAGCGCTTTTCGGCGCCCTCGACGAACACCGGGCTATTGATCGTTTTAACCTTGCCGTGCCGGGGGTACTCGACCTCGACGAACGCGCCGGCGGCGCGCATTTGCGGATCCCGCACGACTTCTTCGAGCATCGGCAGCGGCGACCATTTGATGTCGTATTGCCTGAAACCATTTCGCCACTCGGCAAGATCCTTCGACTCGAACTGCGACTGCAAAATCGCGGACAGCTCACTGGCGTGCCCGGTGCGGGCAGCGTCGGTCGAGAACATCGGATCGGTCGCCATCTCGGGCGCGCCGAGCATCGTGCACAGGCGCGGAAACTCGTGCTCGGGATCGAGCTGCACCAGCAGAAAAACTTTGCCGTCGCGCGTCATGTACCCCGCCGACAGCGGATTGATCGGCGTCGGCCCTTCCGCCTTCGGGAACGTCGCACCGAGCATCTGCGCCTGCAGGTCGCAGCTATGGGTCCAGGCGCCGCTGGCCATCAGCGATGTGCCCACTTTCGAGCCGCGCCCGGTGCGTTCGCGATTGTAAAGCCCGAGCATGATCGCGCTGAACATCGCCATCGCGGTCGGATGGTCGCCGATTCCGGGCCGCGGCGCCGCGGGAGTTCCGTCGCGTCCGGTCAGGCTGGTCATCAGGCCCGAGCGCGCCCAGTATGCCAGCGCGTCGAACGCCGGCAGGTCGGCGTCATCGCCCTTCTCGCCGTAGCCGGTAAGATGCGCGAAGATCAGGCGGTCGTTGACCGCGTGCAACTCGTCCCACGTGAGATGGAACTTCGTCAGCAGCTGCGGCTGGTAGTTGGTGATGAAGACATCCGCGGTTTTGACCAGGCGAATCAACGCGTCGTAGCCTTCGGGGCTCCCGAGATCGAGTGCGACGCTCTTCTTGTTGCGGCCGGTGAGTACCCATGCCCAATTCAGCTCGGACTTTGCAGTTCCGGGCAGCAACGGGAACAGCCGCCACAGATCGCCGCCGTCGGGACGTTCGATCTTAATGACCTCGGCGCCGAAGTCCGACATCACGGTGGCCGAGGCCGGCGCCGCGATATATGTGCCGCAGTCGATTACCCTGATACCCGAAAGGATTCCGCTTCCCTGCATGTCCAAACCTCAACGACGAAGATTTCAGCATCGTCGTTAGTATACGGCGGGAAACTACGCAACGGCAGGATTAACCGCTGCGACCGGTAATTTCGGGTTGTGCTGGCGCGGGGCGCTTTTCTCGTCGCGCTTGGTCGTCGGTCACTCTGAGCGATCGCAGGCTACCGGTGCGGGACGAGTGCAGACTCGCGTCGCGGCGGATTGCTCCGCCCGACGACGGCGATAGCCGCGATCATCGCCAGTACGATTGCGGCAGGCGTCACCAGCGGGTCGGAGTCGGTGTCGGCGGCACTTTGCTTCTGCACGGGCTGTGCCACGTCGGCGACGCGCGCCACGCTCGCGGTCGCAACAGCAGGAGAAGTGAGCCTGCGGATGCCGTCGCATGCGAGCGTGCCAACGACAAGCAGAACCATCAGCATCACACTGCAGACGGCGGCAACGTATCTCGCTTCCTTCATCTCCGACATGAAGACCAATAAAGGCAAGTTCCGTACCGTGAGGATTTCTGGGAATAACGCCGAAAGGCCGTCGGCCCTTGGCGACGTGAGGACGACGAAGCGCCGCGATGATGCCACTAATAAGTGAGCGACGACGAAAAATTGCCGCCGCGATCCTGGATGCGGCCCGCGGGGACGACAGCCCCGCTGAGTCTTCAGTGGACCGTGAGGAACTCGGGCGTGTCCAGGCCGGTGCTCATGCCCTCGATCGTCGAAAGCGGTGTCGCATTGCCTGAAGCTTTCTTGCTGAAGCGGCCCACGCCCGGCGCGCCGAAATTGGCAACGATGATCTCGCCCTTTTGGTCGAATGCGATTCCTACCGGGGTGTTGATCCCGGTATTCGCCCCGCTGATCGTTCTTACCGGCGCCACATCTCCGGTCTTACCGGGCTTGAAAAACCGGATTGAATTTCCGCAATCGTCGGCAACCAAAAGGTCGCCGTTGTGGGCAAACGCAAGCCCCTCGGGACATACAATACCGGTATGCATACCGAAGATTGTCGCGATCGGCGCGACATCTCCATTCGACCCTGCGGCAAATTCAAAGATCGGTCCGTCGTTGGTGTCGCTCACCCAGATGTTGCCGTGCTTGTCCAGCGCCATTCCGAACAAATCTGCAAATTGCGTGTTGACGCCCTGCGGGATTGCCTTAATCGGAGCAACGTCGCCCGATGCGCCGGGTGCGAACTCGTAGATTCCAAGAGTGGGTGGCAGACTAGTGGCAAAGATGTGTCCCGCCTTGTCCACCACCAGTCCAGAGCAACTCGAGAGCATCGTGGTGGCGCCTGCGATCATCGATATCGGCGCGGTATTGCCGTTTGCGCCCGGCGCGAATCGCGCGATCACTCCGCTTGCGTTACAGACGAGCATGTTGCCGCTCGGTTCAATGGCCACGGCGCGCGCCCGTTCGATTTGCGTCGCCATGCCAGTCAAAGTTGCAAGCGGCGTTACGTCGCCATCGTCGGTCACCTTGTACTGTGTAATTGAAGAATCGTTGGGAACGTAAATGACCTGCGTATGCTTGCTACTGCTCGCTTCCGGTGACTCGCCGGCGCAACAGTCAGCAGAAGTCAGGGCCACGGAGCCGGCGACAAAGAGGACGACGCAGAGCAAACACGCTGATTTCGACATCGACGATCTCCCCCGTCTGCCGGAATTTTCGTTCAATCGATTAGCAAACGAGCAGGTGACCGCCAATGCCCGCGCCATACGAGGAACCGTGCGCCGGTTCCTCGACCTCCGCGGCAGGGCACGCCCTGCACCGAGCGATTTTTTGGTTGCGGGCTTCAGGTGCTGGGCGCTATACGCGTCCGGCGGCGCGCAGCACGTAGAGCGCGTCGGCGGTGACCCACTCATTCATCCGGCGCGCGCCGCTTCCGCCCCAATCAACCAACGAGATCGAGCCGAACCGTGTGCTCATCTCCATGCTCTGGGAGACCTTGTAGAAGCGGCCCTCGGCTGCCCATCCGCCGCCTGGCAGCTCTTTGCGCTCGAGCAGGTCGAGCGCGTCGGCGCATCGCGGATCGCTGATCAGCCCCATTTCCGCCGTCGCGACCAGGCCGCCCAGAAAGTCATAGTGCCAATAGCGCGGATACTTTGGTCGTATCCAATGCGGAGAAATCACCGTGCCATCGGTTTTGCTTTTGAACAGGCGCCTGCAGAGAAAAATCTCCGACGCCTTAAGCGCCGCCTTGCGCGCCGAATCGTCGCCCGCACGCTTTGCATAGACTGCGAGACCAAGCATCGGGAGCAGCGATTCGTTGAAGGACGAAATGTGCGCGGACGGTTTGCGATCGCAATTCCATCCGCCGTCAGGCCACTGCCAATGTATCAGGCGTTCGGCCAGCCGATCGCTGCGATTGTCGGCGAGGCCGAGGCGTTCGATGGACAAGAGCGCGTTGCCTTGCTGGGAGGCGCATCGGCGATAGCGTCCCTGGATCATGGGAACGCCCTCGGCGCCGCGGCGTTTGGCAACCGCGCTCTTCGACTCGAACTCGTGGTAAAATTCGTCGCTCAGCCACCGATCGAGGACCTGATTGCGCATCGACATGAGCGATTCGTCGCCGGCGGGGTAGCCGATCTCGGCCAGCATCGCGAGCGTCCAATGCGCTCCGCGCCACTTGGCATATACAAATTCTTCGCGGACGCGGCGCTGGTCGCGGCCGGCGATCAGGGTCCTCGCGCGCGGCGACCTTCTGATTTCTTCCTGCAAGTCTTTGACCTTGCTCGAACCAGGATCTTCGCCGCCGACGCGCACCATCGCCATCCAGCGAATCGAGGGCTCGTCGCTTTGCAATAGCCGGTCGATTGCGGCGCTTCGATCGCGCTTCACGGTTGACTCCTGGGACCGTCTAACTCATCGAGGAGTGTCGCCAGTTTCAGCACCGTATTCCAGTTACGCGCGGTGCCGCGCGTGCCGAGCTTCTTTTCGAGGAGAGCGTTGGTGAGCCGTGACGTGCCGATGCCAGCGGGGTAGACGATGTACAATTGGCGTCCGTCGGCACGAATTGTCTCGCGGCCGGCGATGGCGCCTTGCGCAGCTTTGATGGCGTCTGCCTTGGGGACCGTTTTGAGGAGCATCACGACCAGATGCGCTGGGTCGCTCTCGGCGGCCTTGCGAAACGGGTTGCGCGCGACGATGGTCCGCCACTCCCGGGCAGTGCGGATCAGGAAATCCGCCTGAAGGCCGAGACGAGCGGCCGTTTCAGATTCGAGCCTGTTCTCGAGCGCGCGGTTCACGCGCGTGCTGCTTCGAAAAACCAGATTGCCGCTCTGAAGAATCGATCGCACGTCGTCGAAGCCGAGCTGCGCGAGCATCTCGCGCAGCGCCGGCATCGCGACCGGCTTGTTGCCGCCGACGTTGATTCCGCGCAGCAGCGCTACATATGTCGCGGAGTTGGGCATTCTGGACTGATAGATATTGCGCGGCGAGAGCCTGTGCAAATGACGCGCTCAGGACTGCGGACGGCCGGCGCTTGCGTGGAGCACGGTGTCGTTGCCAGACTTGTGCGGAATCAGATGGAAAGTCCGGCGATAATTCAGGCGCAAACAGTCAGTCAGCGGCAATTCACTGTGATTCCGCTGCCGGTGTTTCCGCTGGTCGCGGAATCGCTAATAATGCCGATCAAGTATCTGCCCGAACTGGTGAAGTTCGGGCAAATACCGTTCATCCTGATCCTTGCTATCGATGTGCTGAGCTACGGGATGCTGCGTCAGGGTGTTCCCACCACTGTCACTGGCAGCATGCTGGCGCTCGCGCAGTTCATTCTCTTCACGCCCTTTTGCGTGGCATGGACGAAGCTCGCGATTAGAGGGCGCGGCGCCGTCGCAAATCATCCGCCATTCATCTATTCGCGAACGCAATGGCTGTATCTGCTGGCAACCGCGCTGATGGTCGTCGCGATGCTGATCTGCGTGGGCCTTCCCTTCATCGTGGAACGTTACGGGCAGCGAAACTTTGACAACCAAATTAGGGTGGTGGGCGGCGCCGCGACGTTCCTGGGACTCTGCTGCTTTTTGATCGGATACGTCAGGCTGGCCTTCATTTTTCCCGCGATTGCGATCGGCAGGTATGCGGGGATCGCGGCAGCGTGGAAACAGACGGCCGGAAACATCGAACGTCTCGCCGCGATTTTCGTCCTCTCGTACCTTCCCTACTACCTCATTCGGCAGCTCTTCGAATGGTACATGGGCTATCACCCGCCTGGAGTTGTCGAGGCGATACGAGGAACCGTCGATATGCTGTTGATTGCATTAGCGACGACTGCGCTGGCCGGGCCGGCACTCGCGTACAAGATGCTGGTGCTGGAGCAGGGCCGCAGCGCCGATGCGATGAGTGGCGCACTCCGGCCGCATTGAGTGTAGCGCGGCGGCGGCTCAGTATAGAACTCATGGCGGCGATGGCGCTGGACCAGTTCCTCGCAAACTACCGCGACCAGATCGATCGCCTCTACTCGATTAGCAACGCCGCCGCATGGCAGGTGTCGCGACTGTCGTTCGCCGGCGCACTCTTCAAAAGCTTCGAGCGGCGCTTCGGCGCCGATGCGAGCGGCGTCGATCGCGCGGACGGTGCGCGCTTTCTCGACTCGATCCATGCCGCCGACCTTGCGCTCGCAATCGGATGCCGCGACGGCGACGACGGCGCGTGGCGTCACCTGGTCGCGACGTATCGCGCGCCGCTCGATGCGTTCGCGCGGGCCGCATTCGGCAGCTCGGCCCGGGCGGGCGAAATCGCGGATTCGCTGTGGGCCGATCTCTACGGCTTGCGCGACGGCGACGGAGGCCGGCGGCGCTCACCCCTGGAGCATTACGGCGGCCGCAGCTCACTGATGTCGTGGCTGCGGGTGGTGGTCACGCGGCTGGAAGCCGATCGGTGGCGCGCGACGCGCCGGATGGAGCCGTTGGACGAGACCCGCGATGGAATCGGCGTCGACGGCAACGGCGCGGATTCTCCCGATCCCGATCGCGCGCGCCTGATCGCGGCGCTGGAGCGGTCGCTGCGCGAGGCTTTAAGCGCGTTGCCGACCGAAGACCGCCTGCGGCTGTCGTATTACTATGTGCACGACCTCACGCTGGCTGAGACCGCGGCGCTGATCTGCGAGCATGAGTCAAGCACCTCGCGCAATCTCGCGCGCGCCCGGACGGCGATTCGCGACTGCGTCATTCGCACGCTGCGCCGCGAGCACCATTTCAGTGAAGATCAGATCGAGCAATGCTTTGAGTATGCGACCGGCGACTGGCCGTTCGAGCTTGGCCGCGCGCTGGCGCAGGGAAAGTGATGGCTGACCGGAAGAATCCAGACGACCGGCTTGACGCGACGATCCGGAAGAGTCTCGCGTCCGGCCTCGACGCGTCCGGGGCGGGATGCCCCGACGCGGATATCCTGGCGGCGTTCGCCGAGAACGCGCTTGGGGCAGATGAGCGCGCCCGATGGGATACGCACGTCGTCCGATGCGCGCTGTGTCAGCGCCAGCTGGCCGCACTCGCGCGGGCGGGCGCGGCCGGAGTATCGGCGCCGGCGCCGGAAGTCGAAACGGTAGACGCCGAGGAAGCACGCGAGGAGTCGGGCGGCTTCCTGTACGCGCTCCGCGCCGCGTTCCGCTTCATGATCGGACCGTTTCCGCTTTCCGTCGCGCTGCACGTGTTTGCGCTGTTGTTCCTGATCATCACGGTGCATGCGCAGCGCGGCCGCGAATTGATCATGGTCAACCTCGAAGCGGGCGGTGGCGGAGGCGGCGGCAACGAGATGCAGGATCTCGACATGCCCGAAGTGCCGATGCCCGACACCGCGCCGCAGCAGATGGAACAGCCGACCGCGGTCGATACCTCGCAGGCAGTCGGGCTTGCCAATGACTACGTCCGCGCAGCCGGCGGCGGCGGTATCGGAATCGGCCGCGGCGGCGGCATGGGCTCCGGCTACGGCCACGGTATCGGCTCGGGCTTCGGCGGCTTTATCGGCGAACTGCGCCGCAAGGGTCTCGACGTGGTGCTGGTGATCGACGGCACCGGCTCGATGAAACTAATCATCGACGACGTCAAAGCCAAGATGGAGCAGCTGGTGCAATCGATCCACCGGCTGGTGCCAATCGCGCGTATCGGCATCATCGTGTTCGGCGGCAAGGGCGAGCCGATGAAAATCCAGCCGCTGACGCTGTCGCCGCAG
>Ga0126371_10006893_pt1 | contig 10143 bp, 9 predicted proteins | sample PanSoiMetaPlot_4_FD_110145 | JGI IMG/M metagenome (GOLD analysis project Ga0126371, IMG submission 110145) | Tropical forest soil microbial communities from Panama - MetaG Plot_4 | ecosystem: Environmental > Terrestrial > Soil > Tropical forest > Bulk soil | place: Panama | collected 2016-02-17
GTCCCTTACAAAGGGGGCCCACTGAATTTCACCGCATGCTACTGCTGCGGTCGAGCTGGTTCTGGCTTTGTGAAAGACCAATGGCTGTGAATGATCCTCCAGCGTCCTGAAACGTGGCTATATACCTCAGTGGAGTTCCATCGCGAGAGAATACTTTCCGTGTCTCGGGTTGGAGGCTTTCCGTAGTTGACGAGATTGAACGTGAGCAAGACAATCTCTCCGCGTTGCTGAATTTTGGGATCAATCATTTCGAAACCTGGATCTCTGATTGGGCTTTTGGCGTTCTTCAGCGGCTCGAGCATTGCCTGCATGGCCTGCAAGCCGTCGACACGTTTTTCCCGGAACGGATCGAAATAAGTGATCTCGGGACTGTAGAGATCGAGATAGCCCTGCGGGTCTCCGTGGATCCACCGGTTCAGTGCCTGACGCTCCAAAGAAATGATTTGATCCGCGAGAGAGTTGTCGCTGCTCTTGCTCACGACTGGGACCGAAAGAAGAAGGCAAAGCAGCAAACTCAGCCATGAAACTGATTTTCGCATCTTGGTCCTCCTTAATAAGAACGTTAGGTTGTCCTTATCGATGACTCCTAGCTACGTCCGGCCGCATGGTGTCAGCGAGGAACCGATCGATAATTCCGTCTACCGCCGATGTGTTTTCGTCGAGCAAACGAGCATAGCTATTCGGAATGGTCTCAACCTGGATTTTGGGATTGACCGCGAAGTTATCCCACGGATCTTGAAACATCATTTTGAACCAGCTCGTCGCAGGATCTTTGAGCAACTTCTCATTGAATGAAGGTCTTAGGGCGAGCAGCGGCACGGTGAGTTTCGAAAGCAAATCACTCTGATCGGCTGCCATGAATTCAGCGAGGTATTCGATCTTGACCGGTAATGGATTCGACTCAACAACCCGGCGGAAATACTCGCCACGGCTTGGATCATCGGCATACATTGCGGGCGGATAGTTATTGCTTTCCCACGTTTCAGGAGTCACGTACTTAAACCACTTCTTCGACCATGCGTCATCGACATAGGCAACGCGCTCCGCTGGAGTTGCCAGCGTTTTTCCACTCGGATCTTTCGGCGATGGAAATGGTTGAACGGGAATTCCGCATACGTCGATTACTGCTGCGACAACTTCCGGATGCCGGGCTGCCAAGTCGTGGGCGACCAAAGAGCCGGGAAAACCGTGTGTCACAATGATCGCTTTCGAGACTCTTTTCGCTTGAATCATTCGTTCAACATCGTGCTCGACTCGGCGTGTCCACGCTGGCTCGGCATAACTGAGCTTCTGTGAAGGCAATGGACGCGCTGGCGTGTTATTCAGTCCCGGAGGAGTTATGACAAGGAATCTGTACTTCGATTCATTTCGTGCGATGAATCCCTCGAAGACATCGGGACCTGAATACACACCAGGAATCAAGACGAGAGTTGTGCGACCATGTCCACGCCCGACTGCTTTCGGCATTGCATCATCCGATAGAGTCTTGTATCCGGCAGGAAATTGGAAGTTATCGCGAGTGAAATCCAACTCCCGAAGTCGAGTAGTTGGTCGAGGCGCTGATAGATCAATGACTGCCGGGCGCATTTTGGGAATATCGTCGTTCCATTCATTCCCGGAACCAACTGCGGCGATAACTGACATCTTCATCTTGGCCATTAGGTCTGTCCGCTTCACTCCGACCACTACGGAATCACCTTCGATGCGGAACTGAATGTTGTCTTTAGTAAGGTTCGTGAATGCTCCTCCAGTCACTCCTGAGGCGTCAGCGATGCCGCTGAGATCGCTTCGGATGGTTATGAGTTTGTCGAAGCGAAAATCTTTGTTAGTGCCCCACCAATTGATGTGCAGCGAACTTTCGGATCCGGTATCTACCGCGATTCTGACCGCAGTCGAGTTATCCGGCGTGCCGTAAAGAGCGATCCGGAACCAGAGCATGTCTGCGTCTTTCTCGTACCTGTAGGACAACACGGCTGCATCGGGCAAGCGTGGATCACGGCCGTTGCCTTTGGCGTCGAATGCACTGACTGTCCAGACTTGTCCGAAGGTGGCAGTTGGAACCAGGGCCGGGAATAAAGAAACGAGCAGGCATCCGAAAAAGACGCGAACGGATTTCGCGGCGAGGTGTTCCATGCCGCATACGTTAAGACTGAACTCAAGAGCTGGGAGCAGCCTTTCGGTAAACCGGCAATTTATTTCGGTTAACGCGTGTGCAGCTTGGACACAGCTGAGATACTCTGTGCGCGATGCTGCGAAACCTCATCCGGCGGGGCGGAATCGTATTGGCGGCCTGGCTGCCGTTCTTCGTGATGTGGCTGGCGGTTGCGCTCTCCGCTTCACGCGAGCCATTCCGCATTGTCTTGCTTGCCAGCTTGATCTCCATGGGAACTGCGGGACTCGTGGGGATTCCAATTTGGTACGCCTGCAAGCGTTGGCCACTGCCTTCGCAGTTCAGTTTCAGGTTTTACCTGCTTCACGTGTGCCTTGCAGTTCTATACGGAATAGCCTGGACCTCTCTGAGTTGCGTGCTGCAACTTCTGCGCGGCTCACTACTGGCAAAACAGATCACAGTAGCTGCTTTTGGTAGACAAGTGTTTCTTGGAGGCTGGTTCTACGCCATCTTGGCTGGGATCTCTTATGCTGTCCAGACACGCAATCGTCTGCATGAAAAGGAAATTCTTGCAGCTCGCGCAGAAGCGTTGGCATCCGCGGCACGGTTGGACGCGCTCCGTGCTCGCTTGAATCCGCATTTTTTGTTCAATGCCCTGCATACATTGTCCGCTCTGGCAAAGTTTCGGCCGGAAACGGCTGAGAAGGCGATTGAGCGGATCGGCGACATGCTGCGCTACACCTTAAAGGAAGACGGCCGCCACCTCGTGGAGTTTTCGGAAGAATATGGATTCACTCGTGAGTATCTTGCATTCGAGCAACTTCGTTATGAGGACAGACTAAAGGTTCACGAGGAAATCGATCCTGAATCGTTCAACTTCGACGTTCTACCGTTTTCCATTCAGACGTTAGCGGAAAACTCGGTGCATCACGCCATCTCCGTTCGCCCTGAGGGCGGTTCGATCTGGATTCGTTCTTCAGCGCAAGACTCGCGCTTAACCATTACCGTTCGGGATGATGGTCCCGGAATGGGATCCGACAGCTCCTCGCATCAGTTTGGATTGCGATCTCTGCGAGAACGCCTCGCAGCGGCATACAGCGGATCAGCCGAGTTGAAAACTAAGAGTAGCCCAGGTGGGTTCGAAGCTACCTTAATCATTCCCGCAGTCGCGGACGCAGCTGAAGATGTCCCGAAAGGAGCGGCTGCCGGCCCGTGAACAACCAGATCCTCATCGCCGATGATGAACCACTCGCAAGACGAACCCTCCGAGAACATCTGCGCGGACTGGGAGTCTCGGGTCAGATTCACGAGGCGCGTGACGGGAAAACTGCGATTGAAATCGCCAATGAAAAGAAGCCTGACCTTCTGTTTCTCGACATTGTAATGCCGGGAGCTAACGGCATCGAGGTGCTAGAACACCTCGACTACGAGCCTCGAGTCATCTTCACGACCGCTCACGACCAATACGCAGTGACAGCCTTCGAACTCGGTGCGCTCGATTACATTCTGAAGCCCTTCGGCCGCGATCGCGTGGCGAAAGTCATGCAGCGCGTTCAGTCCACTGCGAGCACCGCTCCTCAAGCCTCATTGCTGTCGCGTGCCAAGGAGTCCCTGGAGAAGACGGCTGCCCTTTCCAGGATCTTTGTTCGCGACGGTACGAAAATCATTCCAATTCCATTGCACTCACTCGAACGCGTACAAGGCGCCGACGATTACGTGACCCTGTGCACAACAGCCAAGGAATACCTGGTGAACCTGAGGCTATCGGATTTGGAACAGCGACTCCCCTCTACAACTTTCCTTCGCATTCATCGATCCCATCTGATCAATCTTGAGTACGTCGCCTCCATTGAGTCCTACGATTCAGCCCGCGTAGAGGTCCTTATGAAGAGCGGCCTCCGTATCGTCGCCAGCAGGACGGGGTCGAGGCGTCTGCGCGACCTCGCGTTATAGCTGTTCACTCTACCGACATTATTTGCCTCTTCACCGAGTGGTGCTAGCAGTCGAGCATTGTGCCTGTCATCGTTTGGCCGATAGCAGTAAATCGAACGTAACTCAATTGGGGAAGGGACGCCCAGCATGTTGAAACTAATCTCGTTTATGTTGTTACTCCTGACATTTGCGTCGGCAGCAGAGGACCCGATTGCCCGCTGGGAGAAGGCCGTGGGTGGACGCGAAAAGGTCGCGGCCATCAAGGCAATTTATCGCGAAGGAACGATCGAATTCGCAGGAATGCAGGGTGCCATCAAAGTCTGGCACACGAGCGATGGCAGATACCGCAAGGAAGAGCGAGTCGCCACCAATTGGCTAATTGAAAGCTTCGATGGAAACACTGGCATGGTGCAGGCTGGCCCACAAGCTCCAAGAGGCATGTCCGAAGAGGAACTGCGGCAGAACCGATCGAAGCGCTTTGCGAACTCCAACGCTATGTTCTTTGTCTTCTTTCCCGAGCGCCACAGAGGGACCAGGACCGTCGAAGACGGCAACACCGTGGTATTCACTCCCGACGGAGGAATCGAATGGCGAATAACCTTGGATCCACAAACTTCACTGCCACAAGAGATGGGGCATAGAGAAGGCGATAAAACCATCACTGCTCGTTTTACCTCGTATGAAACAGTGGATGGCGTCAAGCTCGAAAAAGAAATTCAGCGATCTGCGGGAGACCCATCGCGCTCAGCCGTTATTCGATTTACAAAGACCGTCATCAATCCTCCCATAGATGAATCCTTATTCTCTATTGCAGGGATTATGGCACAGTAGCTCAGGCGTGGAGTAGCTCATGGTTTTCGGAAGCAAGACGATAGGCATGCACCTCCGAAAAAACTAAGACAAGAGGCGGGGCGCTCAGCGTTATCAAGGTACACCACTCCTCTTGTACGGTTTTCGTAAAATACACAAGTGCGGATCGCTCATCGATGCTCAAGGCAGAAGTGGGCACGGAAAATCCGTCACTGGAGCCGCACGCGGGAGCAACTGCGCCGCCTCACAATGGAAGAAAGAACGTTTCAGATCGCTGTTAGATGAGGCATGTCGGGAACTGGCTCGTCACTACCTGCTCCACTCCTCTCGGGACGTTGATTTTAGATTGGCTGCCCCCCAGGGATTCGAACCCCGATATGCTGATCCAGAGTCAGCTGTCCTACCATTGAACGAGGGGGCAGAGTCTTAGAACGACTTGGCTGCCGGGAACGGGATCTAGTCATCCCGCTCGGATGGAGCTACTTCGTTGATTCTATGATGGGCTTCCGGAGCGGTCAATCGCTATTGCAGGGTACGGCCATCAGAAGAATCTCCCTCCGACTTCTTAACCCGGACTACCACAATCTTTGAGAATCCTTCTTTGAATGACGGCGGCCGAAGCTTCTCGGCCATCCGCCTCATTACATCCTCTTGAACGGTTCGCTCGCGGCGGCGGTTGCGCTCCAGGCAAACCTCAAGTGGAACGTCGAAGAAGAGCGCCTGCACCTCGTAGCCGAAACTACGCGCCATCTTGATCCACTGGCGACGCTCGTGCGGCGAGAGATTGGTAGCATCAACGTAATTCCATGGCATTTTGGCAATCAGGCGCGCACGCAGCAACGATCGCAGCGTTGAGAAGACCAGTCCCTGATACCGCTGTTCGGTGATGTCGTCAAAAAGAATGCTTCTCAGCAGATCACTGGATAGGGGCGTGACACCGCGGCGTTTGAACCATGTAGTCTTGCCCGACCCTGGAAGCCCAATTGCCAACACTACAACTCCACGAGGCGCTCGCTTTTCCTGAGGCACCGCTGCCTGGGAAGGAGTTGGTGTTGCGGGCTGCCGAAGAATCTCGTCGGCAGAAGCAGGCGGAATCGAAGGCGACTCGGGCTGGGTGACGATTTGCATACGATCGTCTGCAAATGACCGCGATTCGTTCCTGACTGCGGGTTTTTCCTCGGTACTCGGAACCTGTTCTGCGTAGTAGGAGGGTTGAAGGGGAGCCGGCTGATCGGCGGTAACTGGTGGTTTTTCCTGACCCACTTTGCCCGTGGATTCAGACTCGTTCTTTGCCTTCTTGCCTCTTCGGCGCATTCGTTCGCGCACCCAATTGCGCATTCGAGGCTTGTAACACAATTTGGTGCGACGAGCAAACCTACTTCAACCTTTTCACCACAGAGGCACGCAATGCACGGAAAACACCAGGGCTAACCGCAAACTTGAGCGGGGGTTCAAACTGACAATCAACAGATTCTCTATGCCCTCCATCCCTCCGCGGTGGAAAACGAGTTTTGCGCCATTCCCCGTTGTGATTTACGATTTTTGTTTCATCCGTATAGGCGATCGCAATATGTGCTGATCGCGGCCTTTTCATTCCACAATCAATCATGTCCCTGCTGCTTCGGCAGCGGACACTCGGAGAATTAATGGCAATTAAAGTTGGCATCAATGGGTTCGGACGCATCGGACGAAATGTAGTTCGAACGGCACTCAATCACCCAAATATTGACTTCGTCGCAGTCAATGACCTCACAGACGCGAAGACTCTTGCTCATTTGCTGAAGTACGACTCGGTCCTGGGCAATCTTAAAGAAAATGTAACTGCCACTGACGGTACGATCAGCATTGGCAATAAAAAGATCAAGGTTTTTGCAGAAAAGGATCCGGCTAATCTCAACTGGGAATCGGTGGGAGCACAGATCGTGGTGGAGTCCACCGGCAGATTTACCGAAGCTGAAGCCGCGCGAAAGCATTTGCGTGGAGGCGTGAAGAAGGTCATCATCTCTGCTCCAGCAAAGAATGAAGATATAACCATTGTGTTGGGCGTGAACGAAAGCAAGTACGATCCGGCGAAACATCACATCGTTTCCAATGCCTCTTGTACGACGAACTGCCTGGCTCCGCTTGCGAAAGTTGTACACGACAATTTCACGATCCAGAGCGGCACGATGACGACCATTCACTCCTACACAAACGATCAAGTGATTCTGGATTTTCCCCACAAAGATCTGCGCCGGGCTCGCGCTGCGGCGTTGTCGATGATTCCGACTTCCACCGGAGCAGCCAAGGCTCTCCATCTCGTAATCCCTGAACTCAAGGGCAAGCTCGATGGTTTTGCCATGCGGGTACCCACTCCCAACGTCTCGGTCGTCGATCTAGTCGTGTTCACGGAAAAGAAAACCACGGCTGAAGAGGTGAACGCGGCGCTGAGAGCAGCGGAGAGTGGATCGATGAAGGGGATCCTCGGAGTCGAAGATGGCGAATTGGTATCGATGGACTTTCGCGGTGATTCCCGTTCTTCCATTGTCGATTCGCCAATGACGCGAGTCGTAAACGGCAATTGCGTAAAAGTGATCTCCTGGTACGACAATGAATGGGGGTACTCGTGCCGTGTCCGCGACCTCATCGAATTCATGGCCAAGAAAAGCTTATAGACCGGAGCCCGTCATGCATAAGCTCTCGATCAAGGATCTACCGCTGAGAGACAAACGACTGTTTGTCCGCGTCGATTTCAACGTCCCTCTTTCGGAGGAGGGACGCGTCACCGACGATACGCGTATTCGCGAGACTCTTCCCACGTTGGAGTACGCGATCCGTAATCGCGCTAAGCTGATTCTCGCGTCGCATCTCGGGCGTCCCAAGGGGAAGCCCAACGCTAAGATGAGCCTCAAGCCCGTCGCCGAGCGTCTGCGGATGCTTCTGGACAATGTGCTGGAGAGCAGTTGCAACGTGGGCTTTTCTCCCGACTGCGTTGGAATCGAAGCCGAGGAATTATCAACACGACTTGAGAGTGGACAGACTTTGCTGCTCGAAAACCTGCGCTTCCATCCAGAGGAAGAGGCCAACGACGAGAGCTTTGCCCGTTCACTCGCAAAGTTGGCCGACTATTACGTAAATGATGCTTTTGGCGCCGCTCACCGCGCTCATGCTTCGACCGCCGGAATCACTAAGTTTGTCGGCAAGTCCGCGGCAGGTTTCCTGATGCAGAAGGAACTCGAGTATCTTGGGCAGGCTTTGCAGGATCCCAAACGTCCCTTCATTGCCATCCTCGGTGGCGCCAAAGTTTCCGACAAGATCGGCGTCATTCGCAATCTGATGGGCAAAGTTGATGCGTTGCTAATCGGCGGAGCGATGGCGTACACGTTCCAGAAAGCGCAGGGACGCGAGGTAGGCAAATCGCTGGTCGAGAACGATAAGCTCGGACTCGCAAACGAACTGCTCCACGAGGCTAATGAGCGCGGGGTGGTTTTTCTGCTTCCGGCTGACGACATCGTCGCCATGAAGATCGAGAACGATGTTCCGACCAAAACTATCGAGGGTGATCAACCGATTCCCGACGGCTACATGGGGCTCGATATCGGTCCCAAGACAATCAAGCTGTACTCGGAACAAATTGCCGACGCGGGGACCATCATCTGGAACGGCCCAATGGGAGTATTTGAGACACCATCCTTCGCCCTCGGCACAAAGAAGATCGCACAAGCAATCGCCCGAAATGAAGACGCTACTTCGATCGTTGGAGGCGGAGATTCAGTGGCTGCCGTACATCAAGCAGGCGTTGCCGACAAAATCTCCCACATCTCAACGGGCGGCGGAGCGTCGCTGGAGTTTCTCGAAGGGAAGAAGCTGCCGGGTGTTGAGGCGCTCAATAACAAATAAACGCTAATGCTTCACAATGCGAGGATCGAGTTGGGCGGTAAACCCGGGGAAAGCGTTTCACCCAGCAACTCGGTTGGCAGCACTTCACTAAGCGCCCATTCAATGCGGTTTACCGCTTGGCCGAGCGCAGCTACAGCTGGATCTTCCGGTTGTTTGCCGGAATATAGAGAGATCACTTGAAGGGCGTTGGGAATGTGATGGTTCATTTCTGAGATTGTGTGCAAGCGTTCGCGAATGAATTGGCGGCGCTGCGAGGCGCTTGGCCTGCCAGAAGAACGCACCGGCTACGATACCGGTGAGCAAGTTGGAAATTGCCATGAGGTCGTAGCGCGGTATGCCTTCACGAATCAGCAGCCGATCGAACAACAGCCCTACGACGGAAACGACTGACGCAACGACGATAATGCCTGCCCAAGACTTGAAGGGAGAGCTTCCTCCGAACGATTGCCCATCCCGAACCCTAAAATCGAGGAGTATTGACGCGCATTTTCGATTCTAGCTCATGCGAAGAAAATTGATTGCAGCAAACTGGAAGATGTACAAAACGCCCGATGATGCGCGAACTTTCGTGCGTGAATTCAAACCCTTAATTGCCGGTCATGATCGCGACGACGTCGCACTATTCCCTCCTTTTATTAGTATCCCCGCAGCTCTTGAGGCCGTGGCTGGCACACAAATTGAAGTAGGCGCTCAGAATATGCACTGGGAGAAACAAGGTGCATTCACCGGCGAAGTGTCTGCTGACATGCTGAAATGCGTAGGTTGTAAGCAGGTAATCATTGGCCACTCCGAGCGAAGACAGTACTTTGGGGAAACAGATATCGGCGTGAATCGCAAGCTGCGTGGTGCCTTAGCAGACGGGTTGAAGTCGATCGTGTGTGTGGGCGAGCTGTTCGAAGAACGCGAATCCGGATTGACTGAGGGTGTGTTGCGTCGCCAAGTCGGGGCAGCACTTCGAGAGATTTCCGGCGATGACGTGGACAAGTTCTGCATTGCTTACGAACCGGTCTGGGCGATCGGGACGGGAAGGACCGCCACACCGGAGATTGCTGCGAAGGCTCACGTGTTCATTCGTGGGGAAGCGGCAAAAGCGATCGGAAATGATGCAGCCCGGAACTTACGAATCATCTATGGTGGAAGTGTGAAGCCCGAAAACGCTCATGCCCTGATGTCGCAGGAGGAAATCGACGGTGCGCTGGTCGGCGGAGCCAGTCTCGACCCAACGTCATTTGCCTCCATAGTTAAGTGGTAGTTGCCTTGGAAGTTGGGCGACTTTAGGGCTTCAGAGCCTCTGCTATACTGGCGTGTAGCCTCGCGTCACCAGTGTGCGGAAGTGGTGAAATTGGCAGACACACCATCTTGAGGGGGTGGCGCCGAAAGGCATGGGGGTTCAAGTCCCCCCTTCCGCACCA
>Ga0126371_10006894_pt1 | contig 10143 bp, 13 predicted proteins | sample PanSoiMetaPlot_4_FD_110145 | JGI IMG/M metagenome (GOLD analysis project Ga0126371, IMG submission 110145) | Tropical forest soil microbial communities from Panama - MetaG Plot_4 | ecosystem: Environmental > Terrestrial > Soil > Tropical forest > Bulk soil | place: Panama | collected 2016-02-17
GCCGAAGAGCCGGTCGGTCTCCACCTCAACCGCCCTCCTTCGCGTCTTCTACCGCCGCGAGCCGGTCGCGAGCCAAAGGTATGGCGCATGCAGTGGTTCAGTGCGAATGTCCGTAAAGGGCAGGAGCCGAAGATCGCCGTCCCAGCGGGCTGGGCGGCTTCGCCATTGTCCGACTGTCAGAAACTGCAGTCATTCGATGCCGTGCGTGCACAGCAATGCTTGATCTGCCGTTGAATGGTGCCGGCTGCCGGAGCAGACTGCGCCAGCTGGATCTCGGAGAACATGGTTGAGTGGAGCGAGGGTCGAGCGCCGGCTCGCGGCCATTCCCGCCGCCGATGCCGCCGGCTGTTCGCGGCTTATGGGTGAGGATGACGCCGGCACGCTGGCGCGGCTCGCAGGCGTCGCGCATGCGATGTGCAACGTCTCGGACGAGCTCGTCGCCGATCTCGGCCATATTTGTGACGCCTCGGGGGTGGGCGTCGTAATCGACGTGACGGCACTGCCGCTATCGCCGGCGGCGTCCCGCATCATCGCGGAAGGCCCCGACCTCGTTTCCCGGCTCGCCGGCGTCGGCGATGATTACGAGTTGGTTTTCACGTCGCCGACGGACGCGAGCCCGGCGATCGGCAGCGGCGCGCCGCCGCCGGTATGACGGCCAGGCCGATCCCGCTTCCAACCACCCGACAGACCGAATCGAAGCCGGGAAGGCGAAGCCGCAGCTTGAGGTGGAGGCCAGCGCGGGCCGCGTGGTCATTCAACACCTCTTGCAGCGCATGGCCGGCGGCAAGCCCGACATAATCGTAGTCGAGGGTCTCGCGAAACATGATCTTCCGGCGTCCGCTCAGCGCGTGCTGCAGCGGCGCGATAAGGACCAGGTGATCGACGGCGAACGGATAGGTTTCCACCTCGGCGGCAGGGACAGCCTCATCGCCGGCGACGCCTATATCGGCGAGGTTCGCGGCGATGGCGCGGACGATCTCGCGGCTCGATCGCTCCTCCAGGTCGATATCGATGTTCGGATGGGCCGAGAGAAACCTGCCCAGGGTGGCCGGCAGGAACTCTTGTGTTGCCGTAGTATTGGCAAGCAAATGAACATGGCCGCGCAGTCCTCTGGCGTATTCCGACAGTTCGCCGCGCATGCGTTCCAATTGGAGGGCGACCACCCGCGCGTGATGGCCAAGGGCCGCCCCGGCCGGAGTCGCCCGTACGCCACGCCGGCCGCGCTCGAGCAGCGGTGTCCCCAATGTGTCTTCCATGTCGCGAACGCGCTCGCTCGCCGATGCCAATGCCATCCCGGCGCGGGCCGCGCCGTGGGTGATGCTGCTCGCCTCCAGGATGTGCAGGAACAGTCGCAGGTCGGTCAGATCAAAACGTATTGTCATGGATTCGGTTCTTTTGGGTTCGACGCCGCCTGAGGCAGCTCAGCACCGTTGGGTAACCTTACGCGGATCTGTGATCCATGCTCTTATGCACACAGACGTGATGGTGCCTACGCGGGGCCGGTTGACCGCCGATGAGATCGCGAAATCCCAGAGCCGCTGATCGGTCGGCAAACCATCCGATCGTGTTTGGTGCGCCCTACAGCGGTTACGTACGAGCGGTCCGGCTGGCTCTCGAGGAGAAGGACGTCCGATACGAACTGGTCCCCATCGATACCTTTGCGCCTGGTGGCGCACCACCCGAACATCAGGTGCGGCACCCGTTCGGCAAAATTCGCGCCTTTGAATATGCCGGCTTCAGCCTATACGAGGCGGGCGCGATAACCCGTTTCGTAGACGAGGTGTTTCCCGGTCCCAGTCTGCAACCGGACGACGCCCGCGCCCGCGCCCGCGTGAACCAGATCATCAGCATCCTGGACAGCTACGCGTACCCAACGCTGGTGTGGGACATCTATGTCGAGCGCGTCTCCAGACCGGCGGGCGGGGCATCCAGTGACGAACAGCGAATTTCCGCTGCGATGCCGAAGGCCAAGGTCTGCCTGTCGGCGTTATCCGAGTTTATGGATGGATCTCCCTGGCTGACCGGGTCGGCGATCAGCCTCGCCGACCTGCACGCCGCGCCGATATTCGCGGTTTTCCGGCTGGCTCCCGAAGGCTCCCGCCTTCTGGCTGAGCATGTCGGGCTGTTGCAATGGTGGGGTCGCGTCAGCTCGCGGCAAAGTTTTTTCGCACCCAGGTGCCGCCGCGCCACATCTCGCCTGGAGCCGAAACCGTCTAGTCACTCGATCATCCGATCTTGCCGCCACCGCTGGCCGTCGTTTGACGTGTCAGATCATCGTGCAGCGCTTGTGCGGTGATGCCGAAGCCCCCTGGCCAGCAGACCCCGCCGAAATCATCGATCGCTACCCGCGCGAACCCCGCCGGCTCCATCGCGCATCCGACCCCGCCGGAGAAACGGCCGACGACGTCGATGGTCCCGGCAATTCCATCCTCGAACGCGACATCGAGGCAGCCTCCGTCCAATGCTGCGACGCGGCAGATCCGGGGTACGGGCGGCGCGCCGGCGACCGCGATTTCCTCGATGATTCCATCCGCTAGCCGATAGATGCGGTCCTGCGGTATCAGCAGCGATAGCGCGTCCGAGCGCGGCAACCCGGCATAAAGGCCCCGCAGAACACGCGCGACGATCCCGTGGGTGACAACGATCCGACACGCCTGGTCGCTGCGTTCGGTGAGCCATTGTGCAATCCGGGCTTTGAAAACCTCGTAGGTCTCTCTGCCGGATGCCGAGAAGCACCATTCGTGCCGGCCGGCGCCTTCAAAGGTGCCGGGTGCAACCGCCGCGATCTCCGCTTCGCGAAGCCCCTCCCAGCGGCCGATTGAAACCTCGCATAACTGTTCATCGAGCTGCACTTGCGGGGCACTCTCGCCAAGGCATTCGCGAATAAATTCCGCCGTGCGCCGCGCACGTGGCTGGGGACTGGATACGATCGCTGCCCGCATAGCGTCCGGCGAAAGGCGCAGCCGCCGGCCGATTGCCCGCGCCTGCCCGACGCCGCGCTCGGTCAGCGGTGAGTCCAAACGCCCGTGGTACCGGCCTTCAGTGTTGGAAACGGTTTCGCCGTGGCGGACCAGAAAAATCGCATGGCCGGATTTCGGCACGGCTCCCTCCGCTGGCATTACCCAGACAGGTTCGACGGGTATGATCTCAGCCCGCCCGAGAGCGAGCACCCCGGCAGCAAAACCATGTCGCGAAGCTGAGCGACGGTCAATCCCAATTCCAATTGCCGGTGTTCGCCCTGCAACAACAATTCCATTGCGGATTACGCCTGCCGAATGCCGAGGGCTTCGCCGGGGTGGTGGCCGCGATGGCGTCCCAATGGGCGGCCAGAGCTCAGCTCATCTTCGGTGGGCCTGGGTGAAACCGCGCTCCGTCCGTGAGCAGACCGGCGCCCGGAACAAAGTTCACCTCCAGCCTGATGCCGTCCGGGTCCTCGAACAACACCGGGTAGTAGCCCGGCGCCCATGTGTCTTCGGCGGGACCGCGAACGACGGGCGCGTCCATTTCATTGAGCAGGGCGGCGCATTTGTCCACGTCCGCGCGCGAGCGGGCACGCAGGCAGAGATGATGCAGGCCGACCCGCTGCTGGACGAAGCGCTCGCCCGCCAATGCTGGATCGCATCGTTGGATGCCGATCGCAGTCCGCGCGCCGACGCATTAGAAGAACCTCTCGCCGTCGAACACCACCTTCATCGCGAACTTGGGCAAGAGCCAACGATAGAACTCGCGGGCAACCTCGAAGCGGCTCACCGTCAGGGATCACGTGCGCCATTCCGTTGATTTCGATCGCTATCGGGACAGGTCCTCTCGCCACGTTGCTTCACAAACTCGACCTCGTCGTTCCCCCAATTTCGGAAAGTAGTGGAGGCAATAGCTGAGTTCGCTCTTCCCCGGCTCCAGCCCGATGTTCAGGAGCCTGATCCAATGGTCGAACCGGGCTATTCGACGGGCGGCCCGCTCTGGTGTTGCGGCAGATCGTCGGTGATCTCGAACCATGGCGCCTTGTCTGCAACAAAGACATGCCGCTGCGGGCGCAATCAGGGATCGGTGTCGAGCGTTCCCAGTGCCAGGCCAACGCCGCGCTCGGGGTGAGCGGGCGACCCATTGATGATCGGCGAGCCGCAGACCCGGCAAAAGCCGCGCCGGAACCCGGGTGAGGATTCGTAGTAAGTCATCAGCTCGTTGCCCTGAAGCCATTCGAAATCGGAGATTTTGACCCCCGCGGCTGCGGAACGCGGCCCCCTGAGCCCTTGCGGCACATCGAGCAATGGCAATGCAGCGGCCGGAAGAGCGGCCCCGCAATGGCATATTTGACGCCGCCGCAGAGGCAGCTCCCGTAAAGCACCGACATGCCAAACTCCCGCTTACGCCACGAGCAGCAATACGACACCGCAGACCGCGCCGGTCACGCCGCCGATCAGTTGCGGACCGACCTCTTCCTTCTCCAGGAAGGCGCGGCTCAGCAGCAAGGTCACCAACGGGTAACCGGCGATGAGCGGCGACACGACCGTAACCGGCCCATATTCGAGGGCGGCGTACATCGCCAGGACGGACAGCCCGTTGCAGAGGCCGACCGCGGCAAACCAGAACGCGCCGCGATGGTCGATATCGGGGATGGTCCAACCGGCGCGCGCGAGCGCCGAGATGATGAGCACGGCCGAGGAAACCGTGTAGCCGACGACGACAGCAGCGATCGGGTTCGGCCACCAGTCGAAACCGAGTTTGACGATCGGCTGGATCACCCCACGAATCGCGGACGCGGCCAGGGGGAGCGTCAACAGCCAGCGCGAGCGGGCGGAGAGGTTGACGCGGACGCGATACATCAAACCGATCCCGACAACGATCGCCGCCAAGCCGAGCAGCTGAGGACCACGAATCCGCTCTCCGAGGATGATGATCGCGAGGAGGACGGCAAAAACCGGCGTCAGGCTGCTGAGCGCACCGGCGATATTCGGGCCCATCAGGCGATTGGATTCGAAATTCAGCAATGCGACGGCTCCGGGGAAAACCAATCCGACACATGCGAACAAAACCACGGCCTTCAGACTGCCTTCACCCGGGTCGACAAAAGTCGGGGCGAGGCACCAGAAGAGCACGGTCGAGGTCGGGATGCTGATCGCCACGCCCAGCCAGGGCGGCATCCGCCGCAACCCGAACTGGGTGAGCACAAAGCCGGCGCCGAACCCGAACATCGACGCGATGGCGACGAAAATCGCAGTGGTGATTGGCGCTGTTCCGCAAGGGGTGTTGACCGACGATTGAAGATCTGCGGCCAGACGTTCCCGGACAATGCGGAAGTAACAAACCCTGGCTTCGGGATCACCGGAGACACGCAATCACCCCGGTCGCGCCCGGAGGCGTTAGTGACGAGGCTTTCCCGATGGGCGGGCAGTGCTGCAAGGCTGCGACGCAGATGGTCAGACGATATTGCACCCAGATGTCGAGACGCGAAATGATCCGGATCGCAGCGGGCGCCGGTACCGACCCGGCTCCGTTGCCGGGAGGCGCAGCTACAAGCCGGTCGGTACGGCCGTTCCCGGCGGCAAAGCATCGGTCTCGATCTCGCATCGTAACCGGCTCGGCAGCAGTTCGCCGAGCTTTTCGAGCACCGGGTACGCGGCGGCAGCGATGTGGGCGTTGATCCGCTTCAAGTCGCGCAGAATGTCGAGATGCAACGCGCTGGTCTCGACGCTTTCGACACGGCCCGCCCGGATACGGGCGAAATGGGCCTCTGTCACGCGCGCTTCGAGATCCCGGAAAACTTCTTTCTCTCCAAGCAGGCGGCGTGCCGCACGCGCATCGTCGGTCATGAACACGGCCGCGGCGGTATGCACTTTAACTGCAAGCCGTTCCAGCATGCCGCGGATTTCGGCCTGACCCTCGGCTGAAAAGGCGAGGCATCGTTTGAGCCGCTTGTCGGCGATCGCCATCAAACTGCGCTCGACGATATCGCCGGCGTGCTCAAGATTGGTGATGAAGCCGAGGATTCCACCCAGACGTCGGCTGTCGCTGTGGTCGAGCAGATCGGGATCGAGCGCGGTCAGGTACACCTTGATCGCCCGGTTGAGATTGTCGAGCACATCATCAAGGCCTTTGGTCGCGGTCACGCGGTTGCGGTCCCCGCGATCGATCGCATCGAGCGCGCCGCGTAGCATGGCTTCAAGCACATCGGCGCATCCGCAGCGCTTCCCGTGCCGCGCCGACCAAGGCGATGACCGGTGTTTCGCGTGCCGCCTCGCTCAGATAGATCGGCTGCGAGGGATCGGTCGGAGCGATGCGCGCCGGCAGCAACCGCCCAAGAAGCCACGCGAACGGTTGCAGCAGTGGCAGGAAGAGCACTGCCAAGGCGACGTTAAACGCCATGTGAAAATCGGCTACCGCCCGCGCTGCGTCGGCTTCGATCGTTACCATCATCGGCCCGATGCAGTCGAGCAGCAGCAGGCCTAGCGCAACCCCGACAAGTCGGTTCAGCAGATTGCCGGCTGGCACACGCCTTGCCGCGGGATCGCATCCGGCAGCACCTTCGAGGAGCGGGTTTAGCGCCGATCCGAGATTGGCACCGAGCACCAGGGCGAAGGCCGCCTGCGGCGGCACCACGCCGTTGGCCGCGAAGGATATGGTGAGCAGCACCGTGGCCACACTCGAGTGCGCCGCCCGGGTGAGCACGGCGGCGAGGATGACATCGACGATCGGTTGCGTTGCGATCATGCCCATCAACAGACGCATGCTCGGCACGTCTTCATAGGGCATCAGCAGCGAGAGCATCTGCTGCAAGGCAAAGAGCATCAGTCCAAGACCGATCGCCATGCGGCCGAGGTCGCGTGCCCGAGACGCAAGGGCTGCGCCGGAATAGAACCACCCCGATCAGGACAAACAGCGGTGCGACGCGCCCCGATGTTGAACGACAGCAGTTGCGCGACGAGGGTGGTGCCGACGTTGGCCTCGAGCATGACCGCGAGCGCCGGCACCGGACCAACCAGCCCCCCGGCGGCAAAGCTCACGGCCATCAGCCCGGTCGCCGTGCTGCTCTGCAGGATCGCCGTCACGCCAAGCCCGGCGAAGAAAGCCCGGCCCCGATTGCCGAGCGCGTGCCCGAGAAAGCGGCGTAAATGCGGGCCGAAGGCCGCTTTCCACCATGTGCAGGCCCCACAGCAGCAGAGCGATCGAGCCAGCGAGATCGATCAACGCAAGGCTGGCGCTCATTCCCGCCCTCCCGTGCAGGGGCACCTGCCGATTCAGACCGGCATAGACGTACGCGGGGCGGAAATTCCACCTGGCAGATTTATCCCTTCAAATAAATCCAGGTGGCTGGAGGCGCCCTCGTTATCCCGGCAATTGCAATTGCCGGGGATCCGTCAAGCGCCGATCAGCCCGAGCTGTGGGCTCGACGCCTCGGCGAACCTGCGCCGCGGGATGCGCCCGGCCAGCCGCGCAAGGCGGCCGGCCTCGACCGCGCGGCGCATGGCGGCCGCCATGCGAACTGCATCGTGCGACTTGGCGATTGCCGTGTTGATCATTACCGCATCGCAGCCGAGTTCCATCGCCCGCGCGGCGTCCGAGGCGGTGCCGATGCCGGCGTCGCGGACCACCGGAACCGGACTGCGCGCGCAGATCAGTTCGATTGCCTGCGGGTTGGCGATCCCCATGCCGGAGCCGATCAGCGAGCCCAGCGGCATCACCGCGGCGCAGCCGACATCGGCCAGCTTGCGGCAGCTGACCCGGTCCTCATTGCAATAGGGCAGCACGATAAAGCCCTTGCGCACCAGTTCCTCGCGGCGTGGACGACCTGCTCGACATCGGGATAGAGGGTCTCGCGATCGCCGATCAGCTCGAGCTTGATCCAATAGGTGTCGAGCGCCTCGCGCGCCAACTCGGCGGTCGGGATCGCATCGCGCGCGGTGACGCAACCTGACGTGTTGGGGAGGATGCGATAATGGCCGCCAAACACGTCGATGAGGCTCTCGACATAGCCCTCAAGGCTAATGCGGCGGATCGAGGCGGTGACGATCTCCGCGCCGCTGGTGTCGAGCGCGTCGAGCAGGACCTGCTGATTGGGATAGCCGGACGTGCCGGCGATGAGGCGCGAATTGCGCTTTGTACCGGCAATTATGAGCGGATCCATCATGGCATGCTCCTCCTCGACAAATCTTTAGCGGCGGCCGTCTCGATACTGTCGCGGGTCGCGAGCGCCACGACTGGCCATTCGGGTCTGCCGCATGACCGTGCCGCTAGCGTTGTTGGCGAGAAACCGCTCAATCTTGGCGACCGGATTGATGGACGTCATCCCACCTCCCAGCCTTATGACGGGAACGCCTATCTTTCCGAACTCAGGCAGCAGTAAGCACTGATGTGTCAACATGAGCGCTGACTGCGCGGAAATACCGGCTGCCACTGGGGAGGATGGTTTTGCGCAGATTGGGGTCTCTTCAAGTATGGCCCGAGCCTCATCGAGAACTCCCGCCAAGCGGCAGTCTATGTCGATAAGATGCTCAACGGCCCAAGTCAGCCAAGCCGAGAATCGAACGGCCGACGAGGTTCGAGCTGGCGATCAACTTCAAGAGCGCCAAGGCGCTCGGGCTCAGAATCCCACAATCGATCCTCGCCCGCGCGGACGAGGTCATCGAATGAGTCATCCCTTACCGGTCTTATGTCAGGGCTCGAATTGGCAGCGACCGCGCGGCGATCGAGTTTCGCGGCCTTCCCCCGTCAATCCGCGACGAGCTCGTCAATGCGCTGGGTGACAAGATCACTGTGCAGGCCAGCGACTGGAACGGCGGCAGCTTTGTCGAGCCCAACCACAAGCGAAAGCTGTTCGACGATGCGAGGGTGCGCCGTGTATTGACGCTGGCGATCGACCGCTGGAAGGGCGCGCCACAGCTCGCCAAGATCCCAATGTGCACACCGTCGGCGGCATCGTCTTTCCCGGCTCGCCGCTGGCAGCGGATGGAAGGAACTGCCGGAGATCGCCGGGTTTTCCCGCGACATTGAGAAATCGCGGGCCGAGGCAAGGCAGCTCTTGAAGCGAGGGGCTCAGTTTCGAGCTGTTAAACCGCAATGTCGACTAGCCCTACAAGTATAATGGCATCTGGGTGATCGACCAGTGGAGCAAGATCGGCCTTCACGTCACGCAGCGTGCGGTGCCGGCTGGCCTGTGGTTTGACGCAATGCGTCGGGGGTGTCAACGTGACACTCGAAGGTAATTGCAACGACGTGCCAAACCCACCGCTCGGTCTTCCGTCAAGGACTGGAAGATCAGCCTGAGCCATGACCTCAACCAGGATTTGGCTAGAGTCTGGCTCGACAAATAGGTAAAGCGTATGAACCGGTATGAAAAGCCACATCGTCTCCAAGACTACTATTACCGGCGACGGCTAGAGCCGGACTTTTCCTTGTGTGGCCTCGAATTGCGATCGGAACTCTTTCAGATTCTCGAAAGGCAAGGCCGGGCTTTCTGGGTGTCGCGACCCTGGGCTTTGGTGGATGAAGGATGACCGACATTATCCTCTGGCGCAGGATTGACCTTTCCGACCCATGAGGTCGGAAGGCTCCAGCGTCGCGATGATCGCCGGGAGCTACCTGCAGCGCTCGCGTGTCCACCATAGCGTCGCAATCATTGCGTGGTAAGGGCATCGCGTCTCTCTCACGGGCTTGCACTGCGAAAGTCAGACTGGCAAAAGATCCCTATGCGGAAGGCGCGCCAGGCCGTCTTGGAGCTCGCTGGCCGCGAGGTCGTGATCACGAACCCCGACAAGCCATTCTTTCCGCAAGCCGGCCATACCAAGCTTCACCTGGTGAGGTACTATGCGGCGGTCGCGGAAGGCGCACTGCGTGGCATCGCGGGGCGGCCGATCGTGCTCAAACGCTATGTCGATGGCGCCGCGGGTGAGCCGTTCTTCCAGAAGCGGGCCCCCGAGCAGCGACCCGAGTGGATCGAGACGGTGGAGCTGCGCTTTCCGTCGGGGCGGACGGCGCGAGAGATCGTCGTGCGCGACGCGGCGCAGCTTCTGTGGATGGTGAACCTCGGGTGCATCGACTTGAACCCGCACCCGGTGCGCGCCGACGACCTCGAGCATCCCGACGAGTTGCGCGTCGATCTCGACCCCGGCCCGGGCGTGAGCTGGGACTTTGTGCGGCGGGTCACGC
>Ga0126371_10006895_pt1 | contig 10142 bp, 9 predicted proteins | sample PanSoiMetaPlot_4_FD_110145 | JGI IMG/M metagenome (GOLD analysis project Ga0126371, IMG submission 110145) | Tropical forest soil microbial communities from Panama - MetaG Plot_4 | ecosystem: Environmental > Terrestrial > Soil > Tropical forest > Bulk soil | place: Panama | collected 2016-02-17
CGGGTTGCGTCCCCGCACTCTCTGGCGGCTTCCTCTAAGCCTGCCGCAACCAGTGCGCCCGCTCCCCAGCAGTATCCAGTCATGGATGCCATTGCCAACAAAATCGTCCAAAAGTATCAGTCCTCGACTTGTGAACAGTTGTGGCAAGAAAGGGCCCAGGCCAAGAACAAGCCCAAGTCCACCCAGGAACAGGAGGCCATCGGTATCCTTCGTAACGATGCAGAAATGCGCGCGGCATTCATCAACAAAATCGCAGCACCAATCGCCAACAAGATGTTCGAATGCGGAATGATTCCATGAGTTCGACCGCCAAACGACTGTGAGGTGTACCATGCGTCGAGATAGATTGCTTCTCCTGATTGCATCCGTTGTGACGACAGGCGTCTTCGTCTCACCTGTTGCCTTGCGTGCGCAGACCGCGGCAACTTCTCCGCCTGCGCAAAAGCAAGCTCCTGCATCTGACGCCAAAACGAAAGCGGTATCACGCAAGACTGCTCCGCCACCTCCTCTCGAGCTCGAGCCCAAGGCCATTGAAATCCTGAAGGCCACCAGCAACAAACTGGCCGCAGCTCACACGCTGTCCTTCACGGCGATCGAAACATTTGAGAGTCTCAGCCGTCAAGGCGCGCCCCTCGTCTACGGGAATAAATTCGAAACGGTTTTGCAGCGGCCCAATAAGCTTCGCGTACTTCTGGAAGGTGATGGCCCAGCCTCAGAGTTCTACTACGACGGCAAAATCGTAATGGCTTACGCGCCAGCGGAAAATCTTGTCGCCATTGCTGACGCCCCCTCCACCATCGATAAGACCCTGGAAGCGGTTTTCCATTCTGCGGGGATCTACTTTCCCTTTACCGACATAATCGTCACCGATCCGTACGGGGACATGGCCCCCGGGTTGAAGCATGCCTACTACGTCGGCCAGTCCCATATCGTCGGAGGCACTACTACCGACATCGTAGCCTTCGCCGGCGATGGAGTCTTTGCGGAGATATGGATCGACGCGGAAGACAAATTGCCCCGTGTAATCCACGCGATTTATCTCGACGACCCCGATCATCTGCGTCACAACCTGATGCTCTCTGATTGGAAGCTTGACTCTTCCGTTTCTGATGATTTCTTTACAACCTCCCGTGCCTCAACCGCAAAACACATAGAATTCGCGCATCCCCATCCTGAGACAGGACCCGGCGCGAAACCAACAACAAAGACTCCAGCTCCGACAAAAGATCCAGCTCCAGCAAAGACCAATCCCGCACAACCACAGCAATAGTGAGAAGGAGATAGAACACACCATGGGAAAAATAATTGTTGGACTTTCGGCTTTACTGTTCGCGCTGTTCACCTGCAGTTCGGCCTCAGCATACGGGCACGCGAACGCCTGGGGTGGCGGTTCTACTACACACTCGGGGAACACCACCACGCGCACCAACGCGTATGGCGGCACCGCAACTCACACCGCGGGGCAGGGGACCTCGGCTTCCAACGCCTACGGCGGGTCGGCCTACCACGCTGAAGGTTCTGGAACGACTACCGCCAGCAACGCCTATGGTGGCAGCGCGACCCACACCGCGGGGCAGGGAACCTCGGCCACCAATGCTTATGGGGGATCGGCCTATCACGCTGAAGGTTCTGGAACGACCACCGCAACTAATGCCTATGGTGGCAGCGCCACGCACTACCAAGGTTACGGTACCGTCGGTACGACTTCTTCCGGTCAGACCGTTTACGCTAGCAGCCACTATGGCACCACGACGGCCTACTACGGCTATCATCCACCGACGACCGTCGCTGTTTATGGATCTTCGTGCTACAACTGCACTAGTGGTTGGAGCGCTGCCGGCGCCGCTGTGGCAGGAGCTGTGGTTGGTGCGACTGTAGCTACCGCTGTTGCTAATTCGAATAACGCGGCAGCGACGAATAACGCTTATGCCCAAGGCTACAACGCAGGCGCGACTAACGCCAATGCTGCTAACGTCGTAGCCGTTGCGAATGCCAATGCTGCTGCAGCCAACGCCAACGCAGCCGCAGCCAACGCGAACATAGCCGCAGCTAATGCGGCCGGAGTAACTGCCGCTGCAGTCAACTACCCGATGGGCTCAATCGTTGGCGTGCTTCCTGCTGGGTGCATCGCGCCAAACGTCAATGGCAAAGCCTACTACTTGTGTGGCAACACATGGTTTAGCGCCGCCTACGGCGCAAATGGCGTTTATTACACCGTCGTTCCTACGCCTTGAGGGGCGCAGGAGGGGTAAACCTGTCTACTGGCTGGGTGCAAGCGACGGACGGACCGCTTGTACGTGTCGGTAAGGTATGTGCTTTATGCGCTCGTCGATATGGTTTGACGTCGATCTTTTGCCGAGGCAGGTGCGACTCTTCTCGGCAGGATTGAACCCGTGTGCTGTTGAAACACTCACGCCGCGATCTAGACGATTTCGTTATGCACATACTGAAACGTCCTTTGCACGGCGACGGCATCCGTTTTTCTTCAGGCCCATCGATTCACTCGCTGTATCGGGTTGGTTTAACACTCAGATTCACAACACTCCCCAAAACAGTTCGGCCATCCTCAACACGACGAATCCTCGACCGCATCCTCTTGGGGATTTCGGACGATGGCCACGTTGCGAAGGGAGCATTCGGAGGTGTCTAAATGTCTCAAACGAATAATTCTGTTAGCAGGTTGAGCCGCTTCTTTGTTGGCGGTTCAATGGTTGTTGTATTGCTTACTCTAGGAGTTCTGCCGTTCTTTTCCCGGGATCATGTGAAACCAGAAACGATTGAAGCCAGCGCAATGGGCACCGGCACCCAGCTCGGTCAGGTCGTCGGCGTTTCACTCGAGATTTACGAATACTCAACTCCCCAGGACCACCAGGTTCTTGTTGAGGCCTTCGAAAAGGGGCAGAACCAGGGCTTGGTCAACGCCTTGACCAAAATGCGCGCCGTCGGTCACTGCTCCATCACCGGAACCTTAGGCTATGACGTTAGTTTTATCCGTATGATCCCTACTCCCACCGGTCGCAAAATCCGCTTTGTTACCAATCGTCAGATTCGCTTTGGTGAGGCCTTTTTTGATTCGCAGAGCCAGGCATTCAATCTGACCGCTGGGGAATTCGATCTCAATGATCAGGAAAAACACAAAAGCACTGGCCTCCTCTACCCGGCCGCCCAACTCGTCATCGACAAGGAAGGCAAGCTCCAGTTTCAGCTGAGTCAGAATGCCTGGAATCTCGTTGATGTCATCGACTGGAAAGGCACACAGGGCGTCAACTGAGGTGCTTAGCAATCAAAGCCCATATGCTGTTCGTGAAATCAATCTGAGGTGTCCCATAAAATCTGCGCGCTCTTTGGTTTTACCGGTAGTCCTTCTTGTGTTGATTACCGCCCTTCTTGCGCGGGGCGACAAAGCAAAATTCTCCTGCTCCGCGTCCAATCCACAGGGTATCTGCAATGCTGCCGCCACCTGTGGCTCGGCATCTGCGCCGTGCAAGATAGACATCAGGCGCAGCAGTTCAACAGAGGCCACGGCCACACCCGATATTCCTGATGCCAAGCCCAACAAGCCTTTCTGTCTCAAGGCCGGCACTCCCGTCACTTTCTACACTTCATCGAAAAATACCGGCTTTGTGATCGATTTTGGGCCCAATTCGCCATTCGACAACGAGGGCGCGATAATGGGCGGCGCCGATCGCTCGATTACCGTCATTGCAAAGCGTCCAGGATGCTACCGATACTCCGTCGGTGCCTGCACTGCGGGTGCCATATATGGCATGTGCGGCAATATTGATACTGAACTCGTGGTGTCCGCCGCCAATTAAGGGAAACGCATCAGCGGTGCTCCTATGGTGCTGGGGACGTTCTAACCAGGCTGTCTCACCTTGCGGAAAAGGCACGTTGGCTCAAGTGAGGGTGCGAGAATGTCAGGGGAAACAAAACGCAGCTGGAAAGACAGAATTCTCGTAGAACTCCGAACACTCTCGTTAACGGTACTCTATCTTTGGATCTTATTGAGTGTTTTTGCGCTCCACCGCGAGATCATTCTTGCTCATTTCGAGATCAGTTATTCGGAAAAGTTTGGACTTGCTCTGCTCAACGCATTGATCCTAGCAAAATTCATGTGGCTAGCAGACTTGCTGCACGCTGGAAAGAAAGCAGCCGGTAGACCTCTCGCGCATCAGGTAGTCTGGAACTCCGCCATCTTTTCCGCCATTTTAGTGGCCTGCCACATTCTGGAGGAGCTTCTGATCGGGCTATGGCATGGACGCTCTGCAGTGCAGAGTCTTCCGTGGAATAACGGGACGACCATGCACGAAATATTCGAGACGGGGATCGTGATGTTTGTCGTGTTAATTCCGTTTTTCTTTACCAGAGGCCTGATCGAGATGTTGGGAAAGGATGAGGTGAAAAAGCTCCTGTTGAACCCAGTACCGAAGAGCGCCGCGCTTCCTGCAAAGAGTTAGCGAGTTGGCTTCCCGCGCAGTATTGAACGCTACGGTTTGGGTTCCTGGCACCTTGAAGCCAGTGCATCTTCCTCCTAACGAAGTAGCGCCTTGATTATGCCCAGCCCTTCCACCAAAGGGCGCGGCAATTACCATCCGCCGGATGGCCGGTGAGTATGGCCGTTGTGGAATGCAAAAAGAGACTTGCTGCAAGGTGCATATCTGTGCTCCTGTTCCGGATCAGTCCCTTTTGCGTGCTTCGTGCTCAAAGCCGTCCGGGCATCTCGGAAAACGTAGTGATGAGTTCTGACTTGACTTCGGCGAGAACTTTTGAGGAGCATCCGCCATGAGGAAATACGAATTCACACGACGCGACGCGCTGAAGCTGATCGGCGCGGCGCGAGTCGGCATGCCGACGGCAAGCCTTGTTGGCTCTGCTTGGCAGCGTGAGACCAGCCGGCGGGACTGCGCCGACCCATCGCCGGCAACGGCGTTTCCGGAAGGATTCTACTGGGGCGTCGCTACGTCGGCATACCAAATCGAGGGCGCATGGAACGATGATGGCAAGGGTCCTTCGATCTGGGACACGTACGCTCACACGCCGGGCAAGATCAAAAACGGCGACACCGGCAACGTCGCCAACGACCATTACCGCCGCTACAATGAAGATGTTGCGCTGATGAAGTCAATCGGCGCGAAAGCCTACAGATTCTCCATCTCCTGGCCGCGCATTTTCCCGCAAGGCACTGGTGCCCCGAATCCCAAGGGGCTCGACTTCTACAACCGGCTGGTGGACGAGCTGGTCGTGGCTGGCATCGCGCCATTCCCCACGCTCTACCATTGGGACCTGCCACAATCCCTGCAGGACAAAGGCGGCTGGCAGAACCGTGATACGGCCAAGGCGTTCGGCGACTACGCCGGTTACACGGCCGAGAAGCTCTCCGATCGCGTGCATCACTTCTTCACGATCAACGAGTTTCGATCGTTCGTGGACATGGGCCATCACGGCATGGACGTCCCGGTCCCGGGCGGCACGATGACCATCGAACTCGCTCCCGGCCTGAAGCTTGGGCCGGGCCAGCTTAACCAGGTTAGGCATCACGCAGTTCTCGCGCACGGCCTAGCGGTGGAGGCGATCCGCGCCAAAGGGAAGGCGGGAACCAAAGTCGGGCCGGCCGAGGTCATCGAAGTCTTCGTGCCGTTGATCGAGGTCCCCGAGCACATCAAGGCCGCGCAGACCGCGACGCTCGAAGCTAACGCGCCCTTCCTGACCGTCATGCTCGAAGGCAAGTACACCGACGCCTATCTCAGGGATGCAGGTAAGGATGCGCCGAAGTTCACTGACGACGACCTGAAGATCATCGGTTCGCCCTTGGACTTCGTCGGGATCAATGTCTATCGTCCGATCGCGTACGTGCTGGCGTCCGACCAGGCGCCCGGCTGGCGCGAGATCCCCTTCGCCAAAGCGCACCCGAAGATGTTCAACTCTTGGCTCACGCTCGGTCCGGAGGCCATGTACTGGGCCCCGAAGTTCGTGCAGTCGCTGTGGGGCGCGAAGGAGATCTTCATCACCGAGAACGGGTGCGCCAGCGACGACGTTATGGCGGACGATGGCAACATATACGATACCGACCGCATCCTGTTCCTACGCGCCTATTTGACGCAACTCCAGCGGGCGACCGCCGACGGCGTGCCGGTGAAGGGCTACTTCCAGTGGAGCCTGATGGACAACTTCGAGTGGAACAACGGATACGGCGACCGGTTCGGGCTGGTGTACGTGGACTTCAAGACGCAGAAACGGACGCCCAAGCTGAGCGCCGCGTGGTTCCGCGAGGCGGCGCGGCACAACTCGGTCGTGTGAGAAAGATCGACCATGCGAGTGACAAGACACCCGGCGCTCGTTTTGCGGCTAGGAGTGTCCCGCAGGGAGTTTGTTGCTTGCCACTACGGAAAGGATGAAATGAAGAAGCGCCTCCTATTGGCGTCTTACAAACCGGACCTATGAGAATTGGCGGGAGCGACGGGACTCGAACCCGCGACCTCCTGCGTGACAGGCAGGCGTTCTAACCAGCTGAACTACGCCCCCGCATACAATACTCGTCTGATACTTTCCGGTTTCCTGCGATGCCCTCTCACGCCCTTTCATTCCATGTGGCCGTGCCGTGACAGGGCAGCATTTTTGCGGTAACTAGTTGTAATTTCACGGCGCCGATCGCCACTTCTGGCGCTCTAAGTAATCCTCAGGAAGTCTTATTGCACCCTAATTGCACCCAGATTTTCCCCCAATAGATCAGTTCAAAGTTCAACGAAAAGCTGAGTATTCGCGAAGAACCGAAGAACGATAACCTCTGCGGAGTATAGCGAGAAAATTGCTACGGTCCAGTACCCAACTTACCGGTTTCCCGTCAAACCGGGCACTACTTCCGAGTTGCTTGTGATACGCTCGCAATCGGTGAAAGTTCAGGCGGACCATAGAATCCAAGACGAGACCTTTAGTTTGTGCGTTTGTCGAGGGCAGGCATGAAGAATCGCATGACCCCAATTGTCAGACGATACGGGTTGAAGCCTTGGTCGTTGGTGAGGAGTATTACGGTCAAGCCGACATCGGCCAGGCGAGCGTACTCGACCATGCCCGCACCGATGTGAAAAACCACGCGGTGTCCATTCAAATCGTCAGTGTCCCAGCCGCCTGCAAACTCAGCCTCACGCCCGTTGTTCAAGCGAAAGGGAGTCCACATAAGTTCCAGAGTTCGACGGTCGAGCACTTGGCCGTCACTGAGGCCCAGGTCAAACGTGGCGAGGTCCTTGGCGTTCATGTTCAGGCCAACACCACCATGCTGATACTCGGGATAGAGGAAGTTGATATCGTTCCACAGCTTGCCATCAGGGGATGGCAAAGCGTTGCCGTCGGGCTGACGCTCAACGTGGAAGCGATCGGCTTGTGGAACGAAGTTCATGTAAAGTGCCACGCGCTTCGGAACAATGTCGATCGAGTCTCCAAAACGCGCAGATGTCATGCCGAGGGGGGCGAAGATGCGTTTGTCTAGAAACTCCTCCAGAGGCATACGGGACGCTTTTTCGACAATCATCTTCAGCAACAACAATTCCGTCTGGTTGTAGATCGATTTCTCCCCTGGTTTGTACAGCAGCGGCTTGGCGGCGAGCTTTTTGAGCGCTTCTTCCTGCGTGGCGGCAGCGATCCAATCGGCTGGGGCAGCCGCTGGCGACCCAGGGAAAATGTCTGCGAGACCACTTGAGTGCGTAAGACAGTTCAAGACTGTGATCTCGTTCCAGGCGTCAGGCAGTCCTGGCACGAGATTAGTGACCTTTTCTTCCAAGCGAATTTTTTCCTCTTGAACAAGCAAGTATACAGCCGTCGAGGTGAATACCTTTGATACGGAAGCAAGGGGAAATACGCTATCCAAGCTCGTTGGCACACCTAGTTCTACATTGGCCAGACCGTAGGCTTGTTGCTTAATCGCTTTTCCATCCTTCAACACAACAAGCACGACTCCGGGAATGTGCTGGCGGTTCATCTGTTCGCGAACATAGTCATCAACGCCATCTGCAAATAGATGGTTGCCAGTAAGCAGTTGAAAAACACTGAACACAAAGAGATGGAGGAGGCGTTGGCAAGTCAAAGGAGTATTCTTTTGCATGTCCGGCGTTTAACGGAGGAAATTAACATCCTTAGCCGTATGGCACAAGCAGAGGCGAGGTTCCTAACCAATGGTCGGCATCCGCAAGTAATGGCCCGTCCACCGAAGCAACGCTGAAAGTCAGATGAAAGGCTGCTGGGAGCAAGAAAATCGGGGCTGCCACCCTGGGCCGACCAACCTAGCTGGATGCTACCATTCCTTTCGATCCTTGCTGGAAAACAACCGGGGCACCCCCTCGGAGTACCTCCTGATCTTAAACCGGGGCAAGCGCGCTAACAGAAACGCGCTTTCTCGCCAAAAAACAACCAAGCTTATTTCTGCACCTACCCCGGCCTGATTTGTAAGCATCCCGGGCCACTCTGAAAACATGACCCCTAGATCCAATAATCAGGGGTCATTTTTGCCAACTCTTTACACGCCCCTGACAAAGAAATTACGCGGTTCTTGTGCTTCCGCATCGAAGCGGATTCATCTTGCCATCAACCTGTGCGGAATTTAGACGAGATCGAGCTCCATCCCCGCGAGCCTAACGGGAGGAGAGCAATGAACAGTCTGTTTCGCGCAGAAGAATCCTCGTTTGGCACAAGAAAGCGAATCGCGGTTGCGGTTGTCGGTGTGGTGTTGCTGGGCCTCGCTCTGTTGGCGGGCGTTGCAATGGCTCTGCTTGTCGGCGCAGGCGACCGCTAGACGCCGCTCAGTTAACCGCGCTCGATGTTATGCTGTTAGCGCCCGTTTCCGCTGGAGGACTCGGATGGATGAGCGGCGGAAACACGCAACCCTTTTTGCCGCAACGATTCTGGCCACCCGCATCTTTACGGAATAGGCGACAAGCCATGCTGGCCCGGGATTGAGCCATTGAAGGTAGCATGTTCGTTAATAAACGGCCGAACGGAATGGAAGGAGCCCTGAATGAGATTATTCTCACTAAAAGAACGAATTCTCTAGGAGGCGTAAACGGAAGTGGCGCGAGCCACCAAATCACGGGCGCGAAGACTGCTCCGTGTCGACCAGGCGCAACGATAGCACGACTTTGGCTGTTATCGTGCACAGCGCTCGTGTTTGAGGGCACCACACCAAATTCTCATCACTGCAAGGATCCGAGCAGTTGAGTCTGCAACACATTCGCGAGGCTTTCCGCGTAGCTTGATGTCAAGTGATCGCCGTCTTGATAGACAACGAGATCACCTTCCTCCATCTCACAGCTATCCCTGCCACAGATTGCATCCGACATGTCAATGATTCTGACATTTGCAATATTGGCTGCGGCACGGACCTCCGCCTCATATATGCCGGAACTTAACGCACTCGCTCGAATTATAGGAGGGCAGGTGGCATGTCCATTCCAGGTCAACTGTGCCAAGCATGACGTGACATCATAATCGGCGTGGGGCGTATCCCTAATGAGTCTTACCGCAGTAGCCTGTCGTGCGATAGCGATGAATGTGTCTCGCGATCCCTTCTCCCACTCCGAGGCATCTATGAGTTTTGGACTGTCGCGCCGCGAATATTGCGACGAACTGGAGATAATGACGGTATCCGGGTGCATCTCTTGGATTGATGTTATTGCAAACTTCCTCCATTGGTCGCATATCTTTATGGCTCGTGTATTATCCATGCTGGAGCTTCCGATATTCATCGGAGAGCACGCAGTTTTTATGATCGTAACCAGCTTCCAATGCCGCGATTCCGCAATATCTTTCAATGCCGGGAACCATTGTGCGGCGTGTGAATCGCCAAAAAGAACGACAGTTGATTCCGGTTTGGAGATTTCCCCAAAAGAGCACATCCTTAGGCTAGCGTCGCTCCAATCGGCCCGGCATCCCATCCCGTAAAGAGAAGGTACATCGTTGCGTACCTTGTTGAATTTGCGGAACTGGGTCGAATCGTTCAATGCCACCCACCAAATCGCGAATCCACCGATACATACCACCGAGGATAGCCCTGCGATCACAAGGCTCAAGAACGATCTCGATACAAGGAATGAATTGAACCGGACGGGATTTTCAACTGTTACGTGAGTTATGGCCGCCAACAAGACTGGCAAGAC